>Ga0114938_1000983_pt1 | contig 20481 bp, 17 predicted proteins | sample AshMeaBigSpring_FD_88675 | JGI IMG/M metagenome (GOLD analysis project Ga0114938, IMG submission 88675) | Groundwater microbial communities from Big Spring, Nevada to study Microbial Dark Matter (Phase II) - Ash Meadows Big Spring | ecosystem: Environmental > Aquatic > Deep subsurface >...
ATCAGCGCCAACCCGCACTGGCCGGCGGAATCTGCGGGCGGAGCCGCCGATGCGGCATCCGGGCTGATGATCCGCGGCCAGCGGCTGCGCGTGGAACGCCGATTTGCAGAGGCAAGGGACGTGTACCTCGAATTGCTGAAAATGAATCCGGCGGACGCCGACACCTGGGCCCACCTCGCGGACTGCCAGGCGGCTGCCGCGGGCAAGGACCTGACCCAGGGGCGTGACGCGATCATGCACGCGCTCGCGATCGATCCGCGCCACCAGAAGGCGTTGTGGCTGCGGGCCAGCCTCGAGCTCCAGGAGAAGCAGTACACCGCTGCCGCCGCCACCTGGCGCGAACTCGAAAAACTGGTGCCCGAGGGCTCCAGCGACGCGCGGGTGATTGCGGCCAACATCGAGGAGGCCGATGGGCTCGCGCGGACCGCCGCCGGCGCCGCTGGCCAGAGCTCCTGATGGCCGCGGTCCTCGAAACCACCAACGGGTCCGTGATTGCGGCGCCGGACGGCGGCGAACGGCGCTCGCATTCGCGGCTGTCGCACCTCGGGCTCTGGGCGTCGTTGATCGCCGTCCTGGCCGGGTTCGCGCTGCCGCTCGGCTACTACCTTTCGCCGAGGTACGGCATCGGCTATGCGCTCGGCATCGTCGGCGGGCTGATGATGCTGGCGACCATCATCTATCCGGTTCGCAAGCGCAAGCCATCGCTGTCCGTGATCGGCAGCGTGCGGTTCTGGTTCAGGGCGCACATGGTGCTCGGTGTCGTGGGTCCGATCGCGATCCTGTACCACTCCAACTTCAGCCTCGGGGCCACCAACAGCAACGTGGCGCTGGTCTGCATGCTGATTGTCGCCGGCAGCGGCCTGGTCGGCCGGTATCTGTACGCGCGCATCCACTACGGCCTGTATGGCCGGCGTGCCACGCTGCTCGAGCTCTCCAGCGATGCGGAAAATCTGCGTCGGCACTCGGGTGCGCTGCGGCTGCTGCCGGGCCTGATCGCGGCCGTGGACGCAGCGGAGCAGCGCATTACCAGGCCCGCGCCGCTCATCGTCCGGCCGTTCCTGGCGGCAGCGCGGCAGCGGCGGGAACTGCGGCGGCTGTCGAACCTGATTCGCGGCGCGGTTGCGATGGCGGCGCACCGGTCCCGGGTCGTGAACGGGCAGCGCCAGCGCCTCACCCGGACGACGATTGCGTACGCGGCGTCGCGCCTCGTGGCCGCTCGGCGCGTCGCGGAGTTCGAGGCCTCCGAGCGCCTGTTCGCGGCCTGGCACGTCCTGCACATGCCATTGCTGTTCATTTTGGTGATCGTGGGCATCGTTCACGTCGTTGCCGTGCACGTCTACTGACGTGCGCGCGGCGACCAGAGTCGGGTACGCCATGACGATCGGCTTGGCACTGCTGACGCTTCCGGCTCGGGCGGACCAGCTCGAGAAGCTGCTGATGCCCGGCGCACTGGCGCACGCGCACGAGGACCTCGAGGAACAGTGCAGCAAGTGCCACGACCGCGCCAACCGTCCGCGGCAGCGGCAGCTGTGTCTCGACTGCCACGACAAGGTCGCCGGGGACGTGGCGGCCAAGTCGGGGTTTCACGGGCGCGCCGCTCTTACCGCCCAGTGCAGCGCCTGCCATACCGAGCACAAGGGCCGCAAGACGAACATCGTCGCTTTCGCCCCCGAGGCCTTCAACCACGCGCGCACGGATTTCGCGCTCCAGGGCGCACACACATCCGTGGCCTGCGTGAGCTGCCACAAGCCCAAAAAGAAATACCGCGAGGCGCCGAACGCCTGCATCGACTGCCACCGCGACGACGACGTTCACTCGGGCAAGCTCGGCAAGGAGTGCGACAAGTGCCACGGCACGGAGCGTTTCAAGGACAGCAAGTTCGACCACGCGAAGACCAAGTTCCCGCTGCTGAACGCCCATGCCGAGGTCGCCTGCGTCGCCTGTCACCGGGATCCGTCGTTCAAGGGCGCGCCCGGGCGCTGCGTGGACTGCCATGCCCAGGATGACAGGCACCATGGCGCTCGCGGTCCCGCCTGTGGTGACTGCCACGGCACGCGCAAGTGGAAACAGACCATTTTCAATCATGAAAAGGCGGCCGACTTCCCGTTGCTGGGACGGCACGCAAAGATCGCCTGCGACACCTGCCACCGCGGCGGCGATCTCCAGGCCGAGCTCCCGCGTGAATGCGACGGCTGCCATGCGGCGGTCGACCGGCACGCCGGGCGGTTCGGCAACAAATGTGCGGACTGCCACGGCCACGATGAATGGAAGGTCGCGGCCTATGATCACGAGAAGCACGCGAAATTCGCGCTGCGCGGGGCACATGCCAAGCTCGACTGCCACGCCTGCCACACGGGCGTCGTCAAGCAGCAGAAGATGGCGAAGGACTGCGTCGGCTGCCACGAGGTTGACGATGTGCACCGCGGTTCCATGGGCCGCGACTGTCAGACCTGTCACCAGGAAAGCGGCTGGCGGGACCAGGTGCGCTTCGACCACGACCTGACGAAATTCCCGCTCGTCGGCCTGCACGTCAGCGTGCCCTGCGAGGAATGCCACGCCAGCCGCGCGTTTCGCGATGCGCCGGAGCGATGCGTCGACTGCCACAAGGCGAAGGACGTGCACAAGGGCAGGCTGAAGGACGACTGCGCGGCCTGCCACAACCCGAATGGCTGGGATTTCTGGATCTTCGATCACGGCACGACGCACTTCGCCTTGACCGGCGCGCACCGGCGACTCGGTTGCCGCGACTGCCACCGCAAGCCCGACCACGACCTGAAGCAATCGCGCGAATGCGGCGCCTGCCACCGCGCCGACGACGCCCACGACGGCCAGTTCGGACGCGATTGCGGACGCTGCCACGGTACCGAGTCTTTCAAGCAGGCCTCGAGGCATTGACCAGTCGAGTAGCCCCATGAACCACTTTGCGCAAGCGCTGAAAGGGTTCCTAGCGGCGGTTCTGCTCGGGTCGCCGATCGCGGCATCCGCGGCGACTGCGCCGCCGGGGTTCGACCACCTGACGACTGGCTACGAGCTGACCGGCAAGCACCGGATTGTGGCCTGCGAGACCTGCCACGTGGATGCGGTCTTCAAGGGCACTCCGCGCGACTGCGTCGGCTGCCATTCGCCGGGCAGCCGCATCCGCTCGCCCTCGAAGACCGCGACTCACGTGGTCAGTACCGAGAATTGCGGCCAGTGCCATGCCACGACGGCGTTCGTGCCGGCGGCGCATTTTGACCACAACGAGGTCCACGGCAGCTGCGCGAACTGCCACAACGGCGTGCAGGCCCAGGGCAAGCCACCGGGCCACGTCCAGACGCAGCTCAACTGCGACACCTGCCATCGCACGAGCGGCTGGATTCCCGCGCTGTTCGACCATTCGCAGGTGCAGCCGGGAACCTGCATCCAGTGCCATGACGGGACGAATGCCACCGGCAAGGGCCCGCAGCACATCCGCTCGACCGTCAATTGCGACGCCTGCCATGCCATCACGACCTGGACCCCTGTCACCCGCATCGACCACGCCGAAGTCGTCGGCAACTGCGCGGGCTGCCATGACGGCGTAACGGCCACAGGCAAGGGCTCGACGCACGTCCAGACTTCGCTCGAATGCGACTCGTGCCATGCGACCACCGCCTGGACGCCCGCCGGCTTCAGCCATGCCGGAGTCGCGCCCGGCAGCTGCGTCCAGTGTCACGACGGCCTGCAGGCGACCGGCAAGAACCCGCAACACATCAGCACGACCAGCCGCTGCGATGCCTGCCACTCGACGACCGCATGGACCCCGGTGCTGCGCGTGGACCACGCCGAGGTGCTGGGCACCTGCGCGAGCTGCCACAACGGCACCACCGCCACCGGCAAGCCGGCCGACCACATTCCGACCACGCAGGCCTGCGACACCTGCCATACGTCTACCGCGTGGACGCCGGCGCGATTCGACCACGCCGGCGTGGTGGCCGGGAGCTGCAGCCAGTGTCACAACGGCGTGCGGGCGAGCGGCAAGGGGCCGCAGCATGTCAGCACGACCGACACCTGCGATGCCTGCCATACGACGATTGCATGGGCGCCCGTGATGCGCGTCGATCACTCGCAGGTGCTGGGCACCTGCGCCAGTTGCCACAACGGCACCACGGCTACCGGAAAGCCGGCCAACCACATACCGACCACCCAGCAGTGCGATACCTGCCACGCGACCACCGCGTGGACGCCGGCGCAGTTCACGCACACGGGCGTCGCGCCAGGCAGTTGCGCCCAGTGCCATGACGGCGTGCGCGCGAGCGGCAAGACGCCGACGCATATCGCGACGACCGCCAGCTGCGACGCCTGCCACTCGACCATCGCCTGGGTGCCGGCGCAGTTCAGCCATGCCAACGTCGCGCCCGGAACCTGTGCCCAGTGTCATGACGGAGTGAGCGCCACGGGCAAGACGCCGACGCACATCCCGACGACCGCCAGCTGCGATTCCTGCCACTCGACCGTGGCCTGGCTCCCGGCGCAGTTCAGCCACGCCAACGTGGCGCCCGGCACCTGCGTGCAGTGCCACGATGGCGTGCAGGCGACCGGCAAGACGCCGCAGCACATCCGTAGCACCAATACCTGCGACGCCTGCCACACGACGACTGCGTGGATGCCGGTGCTGCGCGTCGATCACGCCGAAGTGCTGGGCACCTGCTCGAGCTGCCACAACGGGACCACCGCTGCCGGCAAGCCGGCCGGTCACCTGTCGACGACGCTCGAGTGCGACAACTGCCACGTGACGGCGGCCTGGCTGCCGGCCCGCTGGGACCATTCGGGGGTGGCGCCCGGCACCTGCTTCCAGTGCCACAACGGCACGCAAGCGACTGGCAAGAGCCCGCAGCACATCAGCACGACCAACGCCTGCGACGCCTGCCATACGACCGTCGCATGGACTCCGGTGCAGCGCGTCGATCACGTCGAGGTGCTGGGTAACTGCTCCAGCTGCCACAACGGGACCACGGCCAGCGGCAAGCCGGCCAGTCACTTCCCGACGACCCTGGAGTGCGACACCTGCCATGTAACGTCCGCCTGGCAGCCGGCGCGCTGGGATCACACCGGCGTCGCGCCGGGCACCTGCGCGACCTGCCACGACGGCGTGCGCGCGACCGGCAAGTCCCCGACCCACGTGACCACGACGGCGAGCTGCGACAATTGCCACTCGACCATCGCTTGGGTTCCGGCGAATTTCGATCACACCAACGTGATGCCCGGCACCTGCGCGCAGTGCCACGACGGCATCGGCGCGACGGGCAAGCCGCCAGGCCACTGGGTAACGACCCGGCAGTGCGACGAGTGCCACCGGACCACGGCGTGGACACCGGCGGTCCATCGCCACCTTTCGCCGAGCTACCCCGGCGATCACGGGGTTCCGCTGACCTGCAACGACTGCCACGGCGGCAACACCGATGCGGTGACGTGGCCGACTCCCGCCTACCAGCCGGACTGCGCGGGCTGCCATGCCACCGACTACAAGCCCGGTCCGCACAAGAAGACGGTGCAGGGCGTGCTGTACACCGTCTCGGAGCTGCGCAACTGCGCGGGTGCGTGCCACACCTATACGGACGCGACACTGACCACGATCTCGAAGACGCGCAATTCGAAGCACCGCGTGACGGACGGCGAGTTCTGACGTGCGGGCATGGATCGCATCGCTGGCCTGTGCGCTCGCCGGCATCGGCGTCCATGCCGCGGCCGACGATGTCTCGGACATCGCCGGCCGCGTACTGGAGCAGGTGGAGGTCATCCCGCGCGGCGACGGCGCGCGCGTCGCGGTACGCTTCGGCTGCCCGCTGCGCTACGCCAGCCACTTCCCGTCCACGGGCGTGACCGAGCTGCGGATCAGCCTGGTGCCGCTGCCCGGCTGCCAGCCCGGCGACGTCGTGGACAGCGTGCTGCGCGCGCCAGGCGGCAATCCCGCCGGGCTGCAGGACGTACGGCTGGAGCCAGCCGGCTCCGCCCTGGTCCTGACGCTCTCATTCGCATCGCCGGTGGACGTCCTGGTGCGGCCCGCACCGGACTTCCTCGGACTCGAAGTTGCCGTCGTCGGACAGTCAACGGTGGCGCAGCCTCGCCTGCGCGCGCCCGCGCGAGCGCCGGCACCGGCACAGGTCGCCACGCGCCAGTTGCCGTCGGCGGAGGTGCTCGAAGCGCAGTGGAACGAGGCCAAGGCCGCTTTCGATGCCGGCGACCATGCGGCCGCCGTGCGGCTGCTGACGCGCCTGGTCGAATACCCTGAGCACCCGCGGCGCGCGGAGGCCCAGGAACTGCTGGGCCTGGCACGCGAGCGCAGCGGACAGCTCGCCCACGCGAAGGCCGAGTACGAGGAATACCTGCGGCGCTATCCAGAGGGTCCCGCCGCCCCACGCGTCACCCAGCGCCTGGCGGCGCTGACGACGCTCGATTCGCGGCCGCGCGTGGCAGCGGTTGCAGGACGCGAAGGCGGCATGCAGTGGTCCGCTTTCGGCGGCTGGTCGCAGGAGTACCGTTACGACACGACCACACTCGACCTGCTCGATACGACCGATAGTTTCACCAGCCAGTCGATGGTGCTGACCGACGGGGACTTCTCGCTGCGTGGCCGGGGAGAGCGCTACGACTTCCAGACGCGCGTCGCTGCGGGCTACCTGTACGACCTGCTGCCGGAAGGCGCCGGCAACCGGACGCGCGTGAGCGTCGCCTATGCCGACCTCAACGACCGCCAATGGGGCCTGAACGGGCGCATCGGGCGTCAGTCCAAGCACAGCGGCGGCGTGCTGGGCAACTTTGACGGGCTCTACCTCGGCTGGCGCGCGACGCCGACGTTGCGGCTGAACCTCATGGCAGGCAGTCCGCTGGAATCCACCAGCGATTCGCTCAACATCGACCGCCGGTTCGTGAGCCTGAGCGCGAACTGGTCGGGCTGGATCGATGGACTCGAGATCAGCCCATTCGTCATCGACCAGACCTACGACGGCGTGGAAGACCGCCGCGCCGTGGGCACCGAGCTGCGCTGGTTCCGCCCCGGTCGCACCGTCGTGGGACTGTTCGACTACGACGTTGACTACGCCGCCGTCAACCTGGCCATGCTGCTCGGCACCTTCCAGCTGCCGCACGAATGGACTGTGACCGGGACCCTTGATCATCGCAAGAGCCCTTTCCTCACCACGCGCAATGCCATGGCGGGGCAGGCGGTCACGACGCTCGGCGAGTTCATCGACCAGATCGGCGAGGCCGCCGTGCGCCAGTTCGCGGAGGACCGCACCGCGGACGTCGACTCGGTTTCCCTCGGCCTCTCGCGCCCGCTCGGGACCCGCTTCCAGTGGATCGCCGACGTCGGCGCGACACGCATGTCGGACATGCCCGCCTCGGGCGGCGTGGAGGCGGTCCGGGGCACCGGAACCGAGTACAGTTTCGGCACGCAGCTGATCGGTAACAGCCTGCTGCGCGCAGGGGACGTCACGATCCTGGGCCTGCGCCTGGCAGACGGTGACGTCGCGAGGACCTCGTCGCTGTCGCTGAGTTCGCGCTTCCCGCTGTTCGGCCGCCTGCGTGCCGGGCCGCGGCTGCGGTTCGACTACCGCGAGTTCACGGCGGACGGCACCACGCAGTGGCTGGCGAGCCCGGCGGTACGGGTGGACTGGCACTCGGACCGCACGACCATCGAATTCGAGGCGGGCGGCGAATGGACGTCGCGCGAGCTCGTGACCGACCAGCAGAAATCCAACCGTTACTGGTTCAGCCTCGGCTATCGGGTGGGATTCTGAGGTGGGGCGGCGGATCGCATTGGCACTGGTCCCGCTCCTGCTCGCGGCCTGCGCCGAGCGCGACGTCTGGCCCGTCGAACGCCTGGATCCCAAGACGGCAGTCAACGTCACGCTCATGGCGCAGCCGTGGGTCTACGCACGGCCGCTGCCGATGCTGGCGGCCAATGCGCGCGACTATCTCAACGTCGGGGTCGTGGAGACCAATCGCACCGGCGAACGGGCGTACTGGCTGGGCGTCGTCTCGTGGAGCACGATCGACCGCACGCAATTGCCGGCAGGCGCCGGGCTTGCGCAGCCCATACACCTGCGACTCGCCTGGAAAGACGGAAACCTGGATCTCACGCCCGCGCCTGGGGGCCGGGCCGCCGTCGGGCTGACGGCGCCGGCGCTCACCGAGCCAGCCGAACGCTACACGGACGCCTGGTACTCGTTGTCAGCTGCGAACCTCAAGCGCCTCAGCACCGCTGCACCCGATTCGGTCTCGCTGGTCGATGACGACGATGGGCTCAGGACCTACGAAGCCTGGGCGATCGATCCGGCCGTGATGGCGGAGTTCCGCAAGGCCACCGGTCTCGATCATCCTTGAGCGGCCGCCGCGCCGGCCTTGGCCCTCCGGCGCCTCCGGGCTGTATCGTTGCCCCATGCCGCAGAACAAGGATCGCGCCAAGCGGGTCTTCACCGGGGTCTACTTCGACCGCGGGCAGCACGAGGCGCTGCGGGCGCTCAGCGACCGCACGCGCGTGCCGCTGGCCGCCTACCTGCGGGAAGCGGTCGACATGCTGCTCGACAAGTACGGCACCAGGCCGTCCCGCCGGAAGACATCCCGCAGCGGTTGAACCGCCGGGACGGGCGCGGGACGCTCAACGGCTCAGGACGCGCCCGAAGACCTCGCACGCCCAGTCCACCTCGTCGGCCGTGATCACGAGCGGCGGCGCGATGCGGATCGTGTGCTCGTGCGTGTCCTTGGCGAGCAGGCCTTCCTCGCGCAGCCGCTCGCAGTAGGCCCGTGCGCCGCCGGCCTCGGGATGCAGCTCCACCGCGAGCATCAGGCCGCGCCCGCGCACCTCGCGCACGGCGGGGCTCCGGATCGAGCGCAGCTGCTCGATGAAGCGCGCGCCCTGGCGCGCCGCGTTCTCGATCATGCCTTCCTCGACGAGCACGCGCAGCGCCGCGCGCGCGATTGCGCAGGCAAGCGGGTTACCGCCGAAGGTGCTGCCGTGCTGGCCGGGCTGCAGGACGCCCAGCACCTCCGTGTTGGAGAGCACCGCCGACACGGGGTAACAGCCGCCGGACAGCGCCTTGCCGATCAGCGTGACGTCGGCTTCGATGCCCTCGTGCTCCTCGGCGAGCAGCTTGCCGGTGCGGCCGAGCCCGGTCTGGATCTCGTCGAGGATCAGCGTGACCTTGCGCTCGCTGCAGAGCGCGCGAACCTTCCTGAAGTAGCCGGCCGGCGGGATGATGACGCCGGCCTCGCCCTGGATGGGCTCGACCAGGAAACCCACTGTGTGCTCGTTGACGGCGGAGGCGAGCGCGTCGAAATCGCCGAAGGGCACGATGCGGAATCCCGGGGCGAACGGCCCGAAGCCGCCGCGCGCGTCGGGGTCGGTGCTGATGCCGACGATGGCGAGCGTGCGGCCGTGGAAGTTGTTGGCGCAGACGACGATCTCGGCGCGCTCCTTCGGCACGCCCTTGACCTCGTAGCCCCACTTGCGCACGGCCTTGAGTGCCGACTCGACCGCCTCGGCGCCGCTGTTCATCGGCAGGATCTTGTGCGAGCGCGTGAGCTGCGCGAGGTCCTCGTACAGCAGCGCCAGCTGGTCGTTGCGGAAGGCGCGCGAGGTCAGCGTCAGCCGGCGCGCCTGCTCGACCATGGCCGCGAGGATCTTCGGGTGGCAGTGGCCCTGGTTCAGCGCCGAGTAGGCCGACAGGCAGTCGAGGTAGCGCTTGTCGTTGTTGTCCCAGACCCAGACGCCCTGGCCGCGCACGAGCACGACGTCCAGCGGCTTGTAGTTGTGCGCGCCGAGCCGCGCCTCGATCGCGATCAGGTCGTGCGTCAGGGCGTCCATGGCTGCCTCGCGGTCAAGCATCGTTCTGCCTGCGCATGAGCGTGCTCTTGCCGAACAGGGAGCCCACGAGGTCGACGGCGACCCGGGCCGAGCGGTTGTGCAGGTCCAGGGCGGGGTTGAGCTCCATGATGTCGAGCGACGCGAGCCGGCCGGTGTCCGCCACCATCTCCATGCAGAGCTGCGCCTCGCGGTACGAGGGACCGCCGGGGACGGTCGTGCCGACGCCGGGCGCGATGTCCGGGTCCAGGAAGTCGACGTCGAAGCTGACGTGCAGGTGCGTGCGGTCGTCGACGTCCGCGAGCGCCGCCTTCATGGTCGCCCGCATGCCCTGCTCGTCGATGTAGCGCATGTCGTAGACCTCGAAGCCGAGCTCGTGCACGAAGCGCTTCTCGCCGGCATCCACGCTGCGGATGCCGATCTGGTGGATCTCGGACGGCCGGATCGCCGGCGGCCGGCCGGCGATCCCGGTCAGCGCCTTCGGCCCGTGGCCGAGCAGGATCGCGACCGGCATGCCGTGGATGTTGCCGCTGGGCGTCAGCACGTTCGTGTTGGCGTCCGCGTGCGCGTCGAACCACAGCACGCACAGCTTTCGGTCGCTCCGGCGCGCGTGCTCGGCCGCGGCCGCGATCGAGCCGATGGCGAGCGAATGGTCGCCGCCGATCACGATGGGCAGGCGGCCCGCGGCGAACTCGCCGCCGCAGGCCTCGACCACCGCCCGGTTCCACTCGATGACCTGGGCCAGGTGGCGGTAGCCGTCGACCGGCGCCAGGCCCGGGTTGCCCGGCCCGCGCAGGTTGCCGCGGTCGGCGACCTCCGCTCCTTGCGACTCGAGCATGGCCTGCAGCTGCGCGACGCGCAGCGCCTCCGGCCCCATGGATGCACCACGCACGCTCGCGCCGATGTCCGTGGGTGCGCCGATGATCGAGACTTTCTTCATGATTCGTGGTGTGCTGCTGGCTGCCGGTCGCCGCGGCCCGGGCGTCGCGCGGATCCGCCGGCTGGTCGGGGTGACAGGATTTGAACCTGCGACTCCTACGTCCCGAACGTAGTGCTCTACCAGGCTGAGCTACACCCCGAACTGGCGGACTGCGGACCTCTCAGGCGCTCCGCGACACTGCGTACCTTGCGAGCGCCGCGAGCCCATCGCGATAGGCCGAGGCGGGAATTTCGGCCAGAACCTCGATCGCGCGGCTCGCCTCGTTTTCGGCGAGTCGGGCAGTGTAATCAAGGCCCCCCGTGCTTTCAACGACGGCCCGGATCGGCGCCTGGTCCTCGGTGCCGCCCTGTTCGATGACGCTCCTGATCATCACGGCCTCTTCGGGCGCGGAGCGCCTGAGCGCATGGATCAGGGGCAGCGTGGGCTTGCCTTCGGCCAGGTCGTCGCCAACGTTCTTGCCGAGCTCCTCGGTGTCGCCGCGGTAGTCGAGCGCGTCGTCCACCAGCTGGAACGCGATCCCGAGGTGCTTGCCGTAGCGGGCGAGGGCGCTCTCGATCGGCGCCGGCGCGCCCGCGACGATCGCCGCGATCTGGGCGCCCGCCTCGAAGAGCCGCGCGGTCTTGCGGTAGATGACCTCCAGGTAACGGATCTCGGTCGTGTCGGGGTCGCCCGAGTTCATGAGCTGCATGACCTCGCCGGTGGCGATGGTATTGGTCGCATCCGCCATCACCCGAATGAGCGCGGGCGAGTCGAGTGCCGCCATCATCTGGAAGGCACGCGAATAGAGGAAATCGCCGACCAGCACCGAGGCGGGGTTGCCGAAGGCCTCGTTGACGGTATCGCGCCCGCGGCGCTTGGCGGAGTCGTCCACCACGTCGTCGTGCAGGAGCGTCGCGGTGTGGATGAACTCGATGAGCGCGGCGGCCGGGATGTGCGCGGCATCCGTCGCCCCGGCGGCCCTGGCGGAGAGCACGACGAGGAGCGGCCGCAGGCGCTTGCCGCCCGCGCCCACGATGTATTCGCCCACCTGGTTCACGAGCGCGACGTCGCTGCCGAGCTGGCGGCGGATCTCGGCATCCACGGCGGCCAGGTCCGTGGCGACCAGCGCCCGTATGTCCTTGAGTTGCATGGTTTCCCGGCGGCTCCCCTGCGGCAGGCGCATCCTAGCGGCAAACGCGGATCCGGGGAACTTCGCGGGCGCCCGGAGGGTTTGACCCCCGGGGGTCCCGTCACTACAATTGCCGGCTCTTTTTGGAGTCCAGTCAATCATGTATGCCGTCATTGCCACCGGGGGCAAGCAGTACCGGGTGAGCGAAGGCACCGTCGTGCGGGTCGAGAGGCTCGACGCGGACGCCGGCGCCACCGTGGAATTCAACGAGGTGCTCCTGATCGGCGAGGGCGCTGACGTCTCCGTCGGCGCGCCTTATGTCACGGGCGCGCGCGTGACGGCGACGGTGCAGGCGCACGGCAAGGCCGACAAGGTGGGCATCACCAAGTTCCGGCGCCGCAAGCACTACCTGCGCCAGAAGGGTCACCGCCAGCCGTACACCGAGGTGAAGGTGACCGGCATCAAGGCGGCCTGACGGACCGAGCGAGGAAGCAGAAATGGCACACAAGAAAGCAGGCGGCAGTACCAAGAACGGCCGCGAGTCGCAGTCGAAACGCCTCGGCGTGAAGAAGTTCGGCGGCGAGCGCGTGCTCGCGGGCAACATCCTCGTGCGCCAGCGCGGCACGCCCTATCGTGCCGGCGACAACGTGGGCGTCGGCACCGACCACACGCTGTTCGCGCTGAAGACGGGCCGTGTGGAGTTCCGGAAGAAGGGCTCCGACGGGCGCACGTTCGTGTCCGTGCTGCCGGAGTAAGCCGGGAACTCAAGGATCGAAGAAAGACCCCGGCCCGGCCGGGGTTTTTCGTTAGGGCGCCAGGCAGCCATGAAATTCGTGGACGAAGCGGAAGTGAAGGTGGTCGCCGGTCACGGCGGGCGCGGCGCGGTGAGCTTCCGCCGCGAGAAATTCGTGCCCTTCGGCGGTCCGGACGGCGGCGACGGCGGCCTGGGCGGCAGCGTCTGGCTGCGCGCGCAGGAAGGCATGAATACGCTCGTGGACTACCGCATCAAGCGCATCTTCCGCGCCCAGAACGGGCAGCCGGGCGGCGGCCAGGACTGCACGGGCCGCGGTGGCGACGACCTCTACGTGCCGATGCCCGTCGGCACCGTCGTCATCGACGACGACACCGGGGAGACACTCGGGGACCTCGCGAAAGCAGGGCAGACGCTCCTCGTCGCGAAAGGCGGCAAGGGCGGCTGGGGCAACCAGCGCTTCAAGAGCTCGGTCAACCGCAGCCCGCGCCAGATCACGCCCGGATTGCCCGGGGAGGCGAGGACGCTGCGCGTGGAACTGCGCCTGCTCGCGGACGTCGGCCTGCTCGGCCTGCCGAACGCCGGCAAGTCCACGCTCATCCGCGCGGTCTCGGCCGCGCGGCCCAAGGTCGCCGACTATCCGTTCACCACCCTGCACCCGCAGCTCGGCGTCGTCTCGGTCGGACCCGCCAGGAGTTTCGTGATGGCCGACATCCCGGGGCTCATCGAGGGCGCCGCGGAGGGTGCGGGCCTCGGCATCCGCTTCCTGAAGCACCTGCAGCGTACGCGGCTCCTGCTGCACCTCGTGGACGTCGCGCCGCCGGATCCCGACGCGGACCCGGTCGAGGGCGCGCGCGCGATCGTGAAGGAACTGAAGAAGTTCAGCTCGGAACTCGCGAAAAAGCCGCGCTGGCTGGTGCTCAACAAGATCGACCTGCTCGCGGGTGCCGAACGCGAGCGCCGCTGCGCCGACATTGTCCGGCGGCTGCGCTTCAAGGGGAAAGTGTTCCGTATCTCCGGCGCGACCGGCGAGGGCACGAAGGAACTGTGCCAGGCCGTCATGCAGCAGCTGGCAAAATAAATGGGGACGCATCCCGATTAAATGAAAAAGCCGGTCGTCAGACCGGCTTTTTCGCGTTCAGAGAGGCCTCGGGCCTCAGGACATCGCCTTGACCTGGGCCGCCAGCCGGCTCTTGTGCCGGGACGCCTTGTTGGCGTGGATGATGCCCTTGCGCGCCATCGAATCGATGACCGGGACCGCTTCCTTGAGGGCCGCCTGGGCGTCCTTCTTGTTGCCGGCCTGGATCGCCGCGACGACCCTGCGCACGGCGCTCCTGACCTTGCTGCGGTGCGCCACATTCCGGGCCCGGCGCTCGATCGCCTCGCGGGCCCGCTTCTCAGCTGACTTGGTGTTGGCCATAAGGGCGCGCATTGTCCGGATGCGGGCCCGGATTGTCAACGCGGTATAGTGCCCGCCGCATGCATCGCGGATTCCTGCGCAACACGGCCGTCGTCGGCTCGCTGACCCTGCTGTCGCGCGTGACCGGCGTCCTGCGGGACATGGTCTACCTGATCATGTTCGGCGCCGGGCCGCTCATGGACGCCTTCCTGGTGGCCTACAAGATCCCGAACTTCCTGCGGCGGCTCACCGCGGAGGGTGCGTTCTCCCAGGCTTTCGTGCCCGTGATCTCCGAATACCGCGTCAAGCGCGAACATGCGGAGGTGCAAGACCTGGTTGCGGGCGTCGCCGGCGTATTCGGCACCGTGCTGTTCGCGGTGGCGCTCATCGGCGCAATCGCCGCCCCCATACTCGCCTTCCTGTTCGCGCCGGGTTTCAGGGCGGACGGGGACCGCTTCGACCTGACGGTCGAGATGCTGCGCTTCACCTTCCCCTACATCTTCTTCATCTCGCTGGTCGCGCTCGGCAGCGGCGTGCTGAACAGCTACGGCCGCTTCGCGATGCCGGCCTTCAACCAGGTGCTGCTGAACGTCGTCATGATCGCGGCGGCAGGCCTCGTCGCGCCACACTTCGCGAACCCTGCGCTCGTGCTCGCAATCGGCGTGTTCGCCGCCGGCCTCGTGCAGCTGGTCGCGCTCTTTCCGGCGATGCATGGCCTCGGGCTGCTGCCGCGGCCGCGCTTCGACCGCGCGCACGAAGGCGTGCGCCGCATCGTGCGACTCATGCTGCCCGGCATCTTCGGCTCCTCGGTAGCGCAGGTGTCGCTGCTGCTCGACACGATCATCGCCTCGTTCCTGATGGTGGGCAGCGTCACCTGGATGTACGCGGCGGACCGCCTGGTCGAGTTCCCGATGGGCGTGTTCGCGATCGCGCTCGCGACCGTGATCCTGCCGGGACTCTCCTCGCACCATGCCGCCGAATCGCGCGAGAAGTTCAACGCGACGCTCGACTGGGCGCTTCGGCTCACCGTCACCGTCGCGGCCCCGGCGGCCGTGGGCCTGCTGATGCTCGCGGGACCCCTGATCGCGACCATCTTCGGCTACGGCAAGTTCGACGACCGCGACGTGCTCATGTGCGGCTATGCGCTCATGGCCTATTCGCTGGGGCTGATCGGCTTCTCGCTGGTGAAGGTGCTGGCGCCGGGCTACTTCGCCCGGCAGGACACGAAAACGCCGGTGAGGGTCGGCATCATCGCGCTCTCCGTGAACATGGGCTTCAACCTCGCGGTCGTCGTGCCCGCGCACCTCGCGGGATTCCCGGTGCCGCACGCGCTGCTCGCGCTCTCGACCGGGATATCGGCCTTCGTCAACGCGACGCTGCTCTACCTCGGCCTGCGGCGCCAGGGCGTCTTCGTGCCCTCTGCGCAGTGGCGCCGCCTGCTGCCGCAGGTGCTGTTCGGCTGCCTTGCCATGGCCGCATTCCTGTGGTGGTACTCGGGCGACTGGTCGGCCTGGAACGGACTGCGGCCGGCCGAGAAAGCCTGGCGCATGGGGCTCGCCGTCGCGGGCGGCGCGGCGGTCTATTTCGCGGCCCTGGGCGCGAGCGGGCTGCGACCGCGGCACCTGAAATCCCTATAATTCCGGCCAGCTGTCAAATCCCGGCGGGCCGATGGTGATTCGACGCGGCGATGAATCCTGCCGGATGGCAGACAGCGGAAGCGTCGTCGCGATCGGCAATTTCGACGGGCTGCACCTCGGGCACCAGGCCATCGTCGGCAGGCTGCTCCTGCGCGGCCGCGAGGAACGCCTGCCGGCGGCGGTGCTGACCTTCGAACCGCACCCGCGCGAGTACTTCGCGCCTGTGGCGGCGCCGGCTCGGCTGATGCGCCTGCGCGACAAGGCGGAGATGCTCGCGGCGCTCGGCGTCGACGAGCTGCGCGTCCTGCGATTCGGCGCCGGGATCAGCCGGTGGGACGGGGCGACATTCATCGAGCGCGTGCTGGTCGGCGCCATGGGAGCGAAGAGGATCGTGATCGGCGAGGGATTCCGGTTCGGGCGCGGCCGCGAGGGTGACATCACGCTCCTGCGAAGCCTGGGGATGACCCACGGCTTCGATGTCGAGGAGATGGCGCCGGTCGAGGTGGGCGGCCAGCGCGCGAGTTCCACGCGCGTTCGCGAGGCGCTCGCCGGCGGGCGCCTGGACGAGGCGCGGGCGCTGCTCGGCCACGACTACCGCATGAGCGGGCGCGTGGTCTCCGGGGCACAGCTCGGCCGGCGGCTCGGATTCCCGACCGCCAATATCCGGCTGCACCGGCGCGTGTCGCCGCTCGCCGGCATCTTCGCCGTGCGCGTCTCCGGGCCGTCGCTCATGCGCCACCCCGGGGTGGCCTCGGTCGGCACGAGGCCTGCCGTGGGCGGCTCGGAGTGGCTGCTGGAGGTGCACCTGTTCGACGTCGACCGCAACCTGTACCGGCAGCGGCTGTGGGTGGACTTCATCGCGCGCATCCGCGATGAAATCGCCTACGATGACCTCGGCGCCATGACCGCGCAGATGCACCGGGACTGCGCGCGTGCCCGCGAACTGCTGGACGCATGAGGACGAGCGTGGACTACAAGCAGACCGTCAACCTGCCCGCCACCGACTTCCCGATGAAGGCGGACCTCGCGCGGCGCGAGCCGGAGATGGTCGCCCGCTGGCTGGCGGAGGACATCTACGCGAAGCTGCGCTCGCGCGCCGCCGGGCGGCCGAAATTCGTGCTGCTGGACGGGCCGCCGTACGCGAATGGCGCGATCCACATCGGCCACGCGGTCAACAAGATCCTGAAGGACATCATCGTCAAGTCGCGCATGCTGGACGGCTACGACTCGCCCTACGTCCCCGGCTGGGACTGCCACGGGCTGCCCATCGAGCAGCAGGTCGAGAAGAAGCACGGGCGCGTCGGCCAGAAACTGGACGCGGACGCCTTCCGCAGGGCCTGCCGCGAATTCGCCGCGAGCCAGGTGGAGGTCCAGAAAGCGGACTTCCAGCGCCTCGGCGTGATCGGCGACTGGAATGATCCCTATCTGACGATGGCCTCGCGCTACGAGGCCGAGCAGCTGCGCGCCTTCGCCGCCATCATCCGCCGCGGCCACCTGGTGCGCGGCTACAAGCCGGTGCACTGGTGCCTGGACTGCCGCTCCTCGCTCGCGGAAGCCGAGGTCGAGTACGAGGACCGCACTTCGCCCTCGGTCGACGTGCGCTATTCCATCGCCGACCCGATGGACGCCGCGCGCCGCTTCGGGCTCGTGGCCGAGGAACTGGCCGATGCCACGGTCGCGATCTGGACCACGACGCCCTGGACGCTGCCCGCGAGCCAGGCCGTCTGCCTGCACCCGCTCCTCGAGTACGTGCTGGTCGAGTTCGAGCGCCCGGCCGGCCGCGAGCGCACGGTGGTCGCCGAGGGCCTGCTCGAAGCCATCGCGAAGCGCATCGGCGCGACCACCACGCGCAGGCTCGCCAGGGCCCCGGGCGAAAAGCTCGAGGGGCTCCGGCTCGAGCACCCGTTCTACGAGCGCGAGCTGCCGGTGGTCCTCGGTGATCACGTGACGCTCGAGACCGGCACCGGCGCGGTGCACACGGCGCCCGGGCACGGTGCCGAGGACTACGAGATGGGCCGGCAGTACGGCCTGCCGATCGATAACCCGGTGGGGCCCGACGGGCGCTTCGTCGCGGGTACGCCGCTCGTGGAGGGCCTGTCGGTATTCGACGCGAACGCCAGGATCATCGAGATCCTGCAGCAGGAACACCGGCTCATCCACCAGGAGCCCTACCAGCACAGCTACCCGCACTGCTGGCGACACAAGTCGCCCGTGATCTTCCGCGCGACGCCGCAGTGGTTCCTCAGCATGGAGAAGCAGAACCTGCGGCGCGACGCGCTCGCGGCGATCCGGACGGTGCAATGGGTGCCGGACTGGGGCGAGCAGCGCATCACCAGCATGATCGAGACGCGCCCGGACTGGTGCATCTCGCGCCAGCGCGCCTGGGGCGTGCCGCTTGCGATGTTCGTGCACAAGGAGACGGGCGAGCCGCACCCGCAGACGCCGGAGCTGCTCGAGCGCGTCGCCGCGCTGGTGGAGGAGGGCGGCATCGAGGCCTGGTTCGCGCTGAACCCGCGCCACCTGCTCGGCGACGAGGCGCTGGTGTACGAGAAGTGCGAGGACGTCATGGACGTGTGGCTGGACTCGGGCGTCGTGCACCACTGCCTGCCGGCGCTGCGGTCCGGGACGATCCCGTTCCCGGCGGACGTGTACCTGGAAGGCTCAGACCAGCACCGCGGGTGGTTCCACTCGTCGCTGCTGGCCGCGGTCGCGGGCAAGGGGATCGCGCCCTACCGCGCGGTCGTCACGCACGGCTTCACCGTGGACGAGAAGGGGCGCAAGATGTCGAAGTCGCTCGGCAACGTGGTCGCGCCGCAGAAGGTGATGCATTCGCTGGGCGCCGACGTGCTGCGGCTGTGGGTCGCGGCCACCGACTACAGCGCCGAGATCGCCGTCTCCGACGAGATCCTGAAGCGCATGACCGACAGCTACCGGCGTATGCGCAACACGGTGCGCTTCCTGCTTGGCAACCTCGCGGGCTTCGACCCGTCGCGCGACGCGGTGCCCGCGGAGCGGATGGTCGGCATCGACCGCTGGGCGCTCGCGACCGCCGCGCGACTGCAGCGCGAGGTCACCGAGGCGTACCGGAGCTACGACTTCCACCTCGTGTACCAGAAGGTGCATGGCTTCTGCGTGGTCGAGCTCGGCTCGTTCTGGCTCGACATCCTGAAGGACCGCCTCTACACGATGCCGGCCGCGAGCGCGGGCAGGCGCTCGGCGCAGACGGCGATGTACCACGTGGCCGAGGCCATGGTGCGCTGGCTCACGCCGATCCTGAGCTTCACCGCCGAGGAGATCTGGAAATACCTGCCGGGCCCGCGTGACGAATCCGCGCTGCTGGCGACCTGGTGGCCGCTGCCGGCGGCGAAGGCGGCGGGCGACGTGGACTGGGATGCGGTGATCGCGCTCAAGACGGATGTCGCGCGCGAGCTCGAGCGGCTGCGCGCCGCGGGCTCGCTCGGCGCCCCGCTCGAGGCCGGGGTGGACGTCTATCTCGACGAGGCGCAGCATCGCCGCATGGCGGCCATCGGCGACGAGCTGCGCTTCGTGTTGATCACGTCCCGCGCGCAGCTGCGCGCGGCGTCCGAGCGGCCCGCGCATGCGGTGCCCGCGCCCTCGGTCGCGAGGGAGGGCGCCTGGATCTCGGTGGCGGTGCTCGATGCGCCCAAGTGCGCGCGCTGCTGGCACCGGCGCGACGACGTCGGCAGCGACCCGCGGCACCCCGAGATCTGCGCGCGCTGCGTTTCCAACCTGGAAGGCCCCGGCGAGGCGAGGCACCACGCATGAACGACGCGATTGGGCTGAAGAAATCGGGGCTGGCGTGGCTCTCGCTCTCGGCGGCGATCGTCGCCGTGGACCAGGTGACGAAATGGCTGGTCGTGCAGCAGTTCGCGCTGTTCGAGGTGCTGCCGGTCGCGCCCTTCCTCGAGCTCACGCGCCTGCACAACCAGGGCGCCGCCTTCAGCCTGCTCGCGCAGGCGGGCGGCTGGCAGCGCTGGTTCTTCCTGGTGCTCGCGGGCGCCATCGGCGTGCTGATCGCCTTCTGGCTGCGCTCGCTGCCCGCGCGCGGGCATCCCTGGCTCACGATCGGCCTCGCGGCCATCCTGGGCGGGGCCATGGGCAACGCGATCGACCGCGGGCGCCACGGCTACGTGGTGGACTTCCTGCACTTCCACTGGGGCGGCGCCTACTTCCCGGCCTTCAACGCCGCCGACATCGCCATCACGACCGGCGCGATCATGCTGATCATCGACGCCATCCTGCACACGCGCCGCGTCAAGGAGCGCGCCGGGTGAAGGTGCTGCTCGCCAACCCGCGCGGGTTCTGCGCCGGGGTGGACCGCGCCATCGACATCGTCGAGCGGGCCCTCGAGCTCTTCGGCGCGCCGATCTACGTGCGCCACGAGGTGGTGCACAACCGCTCCGTGGTGGAGCGGCTGCGCGGCATGGGCGCCGTGTTCGTGGACGAGCTCGACGCCGTGCCGGACGGGGCGACCGTCATCTTCAGCGCGCACGGCGTGCCCTCGCGTGTGGAGCAGGAGGCGAAACGGCGCGGGCTCTCGGTGTTCGACGCCACCTGTCCGCTGGTGACGAAGGTGCACATGGAGGTCGGCAAGTACGCGCGCGAGGGGCTCGACGTCATCCTGATCGGCCACGAGGGCCACCCGGAAGTGGAGGGCACCATGGGGCGCTTCGACACCTCCGGTGGCGGCCAGATCCACCTGGTGGAGACGGTGGACGACGTCGGGCGGCTCAGGGTGCGGGACCCGGCGAGGCTCGCCGTCGTCACGCAGACAACGCTCTCGGTGGACGACACCGCGCGCGTGA
>Ga0114938_1000984_pt1 | contig 20465 bp, 19 predicted proteins | sample AshMeaBigSpring_FD_88675 | JGI IMG/M metagenome (GOLD analysis project Ga0114938, IMG submission 88675) | Groundwater microbial communities from Big Spring, Nevada to study Microbial Dark Matter (Phase II) - Ash Meadows Big Spring | ecosystem: Environmental > Aquatic > Deep subsurface >...
CCATGTCGTCGAAACAATATGTTGAACGATTTATACACCCCGAAGATTCCGCTTGCGTTGGTCGTGAAATAAATGCAGCCATCCAATCCAATGATCCTGAATTAAGTAATCGAATAGAACATCGAGTTATTTTTCATGATGCTCATGTGGGCTATATTAATGTGTTGTATTTTATTATTAAAGATATTGCTAATCGTACGGTGAAGGTGTATGGTGTAAATCAGGATGTTACGGAACGTAAACAAACCGAGGTTGTGTTAACCCAGGCTTTAACCCAAGCCGAAGCGGCCAACAAAGCTAAATCGGAATTTTTAGCCAATATAAGTCACGAAATTAGAACTCCGCTTAATGCGGTTATTGGCTTTACCGACTTGCTTTTGCGTACTGAGCTCGGCGATTCTCAAAAACTATATGCCGAAACGGCACATGTTTCAGGTAAAAACTTGCTTGGCATTATTAACACCATACTCGATTTCTCGAAAATTGAAGCGGGTAAATTAGATCTTGAAATTGTTGAAACAAATATTCATGAACTGGCACAACAAACCATTAGCTCTGTTAAATACCAAATTGAGTCAAAAGGTTTGCAATTAATGGTAAATATTGATCCTGATTTACCGAATACTGTTTTTTTTGATTCCTTACGATTAAAGCAAGTGCTAATTAACTTACTTGCTAATGCAACTAAATTTACGGAAAATGGATCCATCACGCTTAGTATAACAAAAACAAATTGTAATGAGCGCGAATGTTCCATACGGTTTTCGGTTGCCGATACTGGTATAGGAATGAGCAAAGAGGTGATGGAAAAGATTTTTAAACCCTTTGTGCAAGGCGATAGTAGCACTACCCGAAAGTATGGTGGTACGGGCTTAGGTTTAACTATTTCGCGTATGCTTGTCGAAAAAATGAATGCTACTTTGCTCGTTAATAGCGAAGTGAAAAGTGGTAGTGAATTTTATTTTGTTCTTAAAACACTTTATAGATAAACAATAAGTACCAATTAGTATGCTACTCAATTCAATTAAATACAAGGTGTTAATAGTTGACGATGAGCCATTTAATACCATGTTGTTGTCCGAGGTTCTTAAAAATAACAATTACGACTTACACACTGCCTCGAGTGGATCATTGGCTCTCAAAATAGCTCATTCTATTGTTCCCGATATCGTATTACTCGATATTATGATGCCCTTGATGGATGGTTTTGAGGTATGTCAGTATTTGAAAAACGATCCAATGCTGAAACAGATACCTATTATCTTTATCAGCTCACTCAACGATAGTAAAAACATAGTGAAAGCGCTCGAAGTAGGAGGGGTCGACTTTATTACCAAACCCTTTCAGTTTGAGGAAGTAAATGCACGTATAAAAACGCACCTTACGCTTCACATTCAAAATCAAAAAATTGAAGCACTCAATAATTTACTTGAAAAACAAAGTGAGCATCTTAAAAAGTTTTCGACACATTTACAAAACATGCGCGAAGATGAAAGACTTGCTGTAGCTAACAAGGTGCACGATTCGATTGGCCAATTACTTATTTCTATGAAAATAAAACTCGGCTTGTGGAAGAAAAACCTGAAAAACGAACTTAGTCCGGATGCTTTCGATAAAGTTGAATCGAAGTACGGTCAATTATCAGATATCATTGACCAAACAATAGATAGTGCACGTGAAATAGTAGCACAGCTTAAATCGGATCAATTGGAACTTCTGGGCTTAATCGAAACGATTGAACTTAGTTGTAGCGAGTTTCAATTGCTCAATAATGTATCCTGTAGTTTTACGCATAATAGCACGAACATCGAACTGAACGAATCGCAAAAAATAGCGATCTATCGCATTTTACAAGAAGCTTTGGCTAATATTACGAAGCATGCTAATTGTAAGCAGGTTACTATTAATCTCTTGCAGCAAGGTTCAACATTTAGTCTTGAGGTCAAAGACTATGGGGTAGGTTTCGATACTGAACAAACACATTTCGACACGCATTACGGAATACTTGGCATGATGGAAAGAGCGCAGTTTTTAAATGCCGACCTCACCATTCGTAGCAAACCAAACGAAGGTACAGTCATTAAACTCGATTTCGACAATATTGAACAGATTTAATGCGAATAGCGCTACCATAAACACCAACCATCATTTCGACGACACGGTACTTTTTTTAAACGCAAAAAACGCAAATAACACAAATTTTTACCAATAACTTTTTTGATAGTTTAAAATATCAGAAAAGTAGTCAATTTCAATCTGTGTATATTTGCGTTCTTCTTAGTTTCGGAACCCGTTTTTCAAGTTCAAAATTCCAAGTTTATGCACCGCTTATAGGTCTACATTACCTGCGTAGGAGCTTGCAGAGTGCATGTTGCCATCGGCTCGGGTAAAATACAACCAACAATGTACCTTGTTGCCCGTCCAGTAATCTGGACATTCCACTTCAACTAGCCCAACTTCACGTTCGAGCATGTTTTCGTAAAACATCGTTTCCTTTTCGGTTTCGTTGTACATTATTACACTTACACCTTCGTTGCCCTTGGCACCACCTAAACTATTCTCACTAATATTGGAGGTGTTCCAACTTACTTTCAATTTTCCGGCTGCGGTTTTCGTTACTGATAGTCCTTTGGGACTTGTAACATTTCCTTCGGTAAAACTAAGCTTGCTGTAATCCACTTCATAGTCGGGAGCATTACCAGTTATGGCATTTTTTATTGCCTGAGCAAATCCATAATTGTATCCGCCTTTGTTTTTGAAGGTAATGTTGAAGATTTCACGCATGCACATCAGAAATGCTACTGCAAAACTGAATTTTGTACGATGAGCCACTTGCTTTGCGGTTTTTGCATCAACCGCTTTACGATACACTTTCAATATACTTTTACCGTTTTTCGTTGTGGTAGCAACGGCGCTACCATGACGTCCGGAAATTGTTCCGAAGGTCGATGAGTTAAACTCTGCCATGTGTCTGGTTTGTGTTTGTTGTTTTTGTTACTAAAATTCTAAAAAAAATGCTGAAATAGCTGCCACGTAGGCAGGTTTGTATTATTTCTTTCATCTTGAAAATTTTAATTGTTTTTTTGTTGTTGAATGCTTCAAGCATTCGTGTAGTAAAAGATTCGTGTTTTGTTGATTCGTTTTTTAGATGCCCAACGGGTCTGATACATGTTCGCTTCAGCAATTACTGTTTCTTTCACTTCTTTCACCCTGCGGGTTTTCTTTCACCTTTAATGGTGGTGCTCGTATTGTTTTACGCATTACTTTTACTTTATAAAGTTGTTTCTTCTTTTGTTTTCTAATGTGTTCTTTTATGGTTCAAAAAAAATAAAATGGTTTCTAGCAACACAAAAAAAAAGCAGTGCAACTGTTCCCTCGAACAATTACACTGCAAAAATAATACGGCTTTTTGGGATGTAAATCAATTAGTTACTTGTATATTCTTGTATACAAGAACATACAAGTCCGTACAAGTCTGTACAAGTTTATACAAGTATATACAAGCAAATACAAGTGAATAGAAGTACACAAACAGAAAAAGAGGGCGCCTTTTTTTAAAGACACCCTCTTTTGCCAATTTGCGTTAGTTTGTATGGTTAACGCTTGTAAGCTATTTATTTTGCATCAAGCAAATAACTAAATTTGTGAACCACAAAACGTTCAATCTGGTTCCAGTTGGATAGTAGAAGTTCATAACGTTGATACAACAAGTTCAAATCATCGATAACTTCCTGTTCAAAAAATGGATATTCGTGGGTCAATATATTTCGAAGTTCACGTAACTGAAACCATTCGTCAGCACTACGTATAATTTGAAGTTTTTCCAATTTATCAACCACATCAATAAATGCCATATTTTGTGTATCCTCACCCAAATTTATAAGAATGGATTTGAATAGTTTCGTGCCAATAGTGTCTTGCAGTTTTGTGAAACGAAATATAAACTGATCGAAATAACTTAATTCTTCGTTTGTAATTGATTGATATATTTCGGTTGTCAATGGAAAATAGCACGCTATTTTTGAATACGCAAATTGCAAGCGAGCCAAATGCAAACGGGATGTTTGAAGTGCTTGGTTTAGCTTGTCATTTTTTTCGAACAATATCATAATGAGTATTTTAAATTAATTCAATGCGCTGTTAGTTCTATGCGAGATAATTCGATGGTTTTATAAAATGAAGCACGCAAACGAACCGAAGGAGTATCTAAAACCACATCAATTTTACGGTCGCCTATCGTTTTTTTTAAATCAACTAAAAACCGAATTTTGTTTTCAATATTTAAATAACTTGCTTCATCGCTACTAACAAACAAATCAATATCGCCCCCTTTAAGGGTATCATCTACCCTTGAGCCAAATAAAAACACGCGCGACATTTGCCCAAAATGCTTTTTGCTAAGGGTTTGTATGGCTTGTATTTCAAATTCGGATAATCGCATTGTACCTTGTTTCTTTTTTTCGATTACTAAGATACGTATTATTATTAAATACGAATAAAAGGTCTGACTTCGAATGAATTATTACTTCAATTGATCCAATACAAACCGTAATCGTGTTTTCATGGCCTCCACATCGGCTACATCATACTCCGCATTGTATTTGTAATTAAAGATACCATTGTAAGATCCTATATCCTGGCAAAAAAACTGTTTCATTGATTCGTAGAGCGCTTTTGCTTCGCCCCTGCAATAACTAAGCATTGGCGGGTTCATCGATTTCATGGCTTCAATCAAAAACCGTATGGCCTTTCCTTTTTCGGTCGAAAATTCTTTTTTTATCACATTTCCCAAAGCCACCTTATCGGCATGCAGCAAAAAATCGTAAAACGATTTGGTTGGTTTTGTGCCATCAGCCTTAGGTACATCAATTGTTTGAGGCAGAGCACCAATTTTCAGTTTGCTATTCAGCAGTTTGTGGTACACCTTAGCCATCAGCATAATGCGCTGAGTAGGGTAGGTGCGCGATTCGTATTCCGACGAATGTCCTTTAATGTTGTTGAGCGTAGCTAGCGAATCGAGGCGGGGATGGGGCACGTAATCGTCGCCCAAAAGGTCGATAAGGGTTGAAGGTAAGTCAATTTCGTTCGGATACTCGAGCGCAATTTCACGACCCGTCAGCGTTTTGTAGCGGTGGCAGATGTGGTCGATACCATAATACTTCGCATTCTGATTCCAATGGATAGGCGTCAAGCCCTGTTTACAATAGCTAGTAACCAGTTCGCAGTACTGCTCTATCATGCTAGCCTCGCATGGTTCGCAATCAAATTGCTTTATTTTGTTGTTGTGCTCCACACACATACTAAATATCTGTTCTCCAAGGTCAAAATGCTGACATTGGTAATGCACAAAAAAAACCTTGTCGTAAGTAGGTAAATTGGTTGTAATCATGTGGTTAATTTGAAATTTAGGAAGGCTGTTATTTTAAAAAGAATAATTTGTCAACAATATCAGTTTTGCTAATGTAATTTACTTTGTCGATAAATTTTCCCTCAACTTCAAAATGTATTAGCCCGAATATATTCATATATTGCTCAAAAGTGCGAAATGTATAACAATCATTGGCCATTTCTTTAGCAGTACGATATCTTTCTGTAACCTCATCAAGCAGCAGCGGGAAAGCGTTAATGTATTTTTCGGCATAAAAATTCTCGATACGTTTTTCGTTACCATATTTCAGGAGCAATATCAACGAAAATACACATCCTAACCTACCAATATTCATCGATTCATAATTATCGAAATACCCCCAGTTAAATTTTAACGTATATGCTTCATATAAAGCCACAAATAATTGGTGATTATCTGTTGATAGTTTCTCGCCTTTTTTGGTCAAACTCAATTTGCCTGTACGTTTTTTGATAACACCCGAAATTTCTAAAAGTATTCGTGTTATCGAAACAGAAAACGAATCAGCCTCCTTGTAAAGTTTTACAATCCCTGATTCAATAAAGGTCTCTTTGTAAAACCCCTGATTATAGAGTTCGGCAACAATTTTAGTTGGTAAAGCCCCTGTTTTAGTAAGCTTAAGTTCGCCTACTTTTGCAAGCTGAGTTATAAGGTGTTTTGCAATATTTAAAATAGGTATTTGCTCATAGGCATCATTGCTTAACTTACGCATCTGAATCGGGCAATTCTCCGAAAATGGAAAGTGCAAAATCTGATGCATTTCCACCGGCGAATAACCATCAAAATTAGGATTAATAGTCGTGTTTTGCTCGAGCACTAGCTCATCAATTATTTTTTGAATATCTTCTAAATTCATATTGTATTTATTTGTGAGTAAAAGACTATTTATATCTCTCTTATTTTAGTAGGTATTATTTTTTAGTTGTATTGCATTTTAACTCTCATTCTTCAAACCCTGCTTCCTTTAAGGTTTTTAAATTCTGTAAACAACCATACAGATATTTCCCCGAAAGCGGATAAGTGCCCTCTGTAATCAACTTCATGGTATTCCACTGCCAATGTTCCAGCGTTTTTCGATCTTTCGATGTGTTTGATGCCATACTTCCTTCCAATATATTTCGCTCACCCGAACGCGCAGCCTGCACCATTTGGTCGTAAGTACGATCGAATTTACTTATGTATTTTTCGCAAAAATACATGGTTCCCAATAATATTATTTCAGCCTTCTGATAAGTCAGCAAATTTCGGTAACCACCATGTTTGGGTATAAAACCATCATCGCTAAACTGATTGTCCATAACGTTTTACATTTTTAGGTTTATATTTTCAATGACATAAATGACGTATATGACACGCTTACTTGTCATCAATGTCGTTTAAGTTGCCCGAATAAAAATTAATAGATCTAATCCACTTCAACTACTTGCAAATGACTTACACCATAACCATAAAATGGTGGCAAGTGAAATGTTTTACTTCATAAACCGAATTTGAAGATTCAACTTAATATATAGCTCATTATTTTCTTTGTAAATAACCCCAAAATCATGTCTTGTACTACTAGCAGTTTCAAGTTTGGTGTTTTTTAGTAAATAATTTTCGAACTCATTTCGATTGTAAATATGATAACAAATAATTTCACCATCTTCTTTTACTACTAAATATCCGCCCGTTGTGGCCAGCCGACCTGTCCAGATAACTGATGGCATCATACCAAGTGCAATATCTGTAAGAAGTCGTTTAATTTTATATTCGTAAAAGGGTTGACCTGTTCCTACATTAAAGTTTAACGGGTTTTGGGCAGCACAATCAGCAACTAAATCAGATAATTTTGATAAATGAGATGTGTAAAATCTATGAGTTATTGTAGCTAGAATTTGCGGTAGGGCACTATCAATTAAGGTAATGTTATCACTAAAAACCGTACTTTCTGTTTTGCAGAACTCTAAAAAACCACCACAGGAGGCAATGGATGAAAGTCTATCCATTATTTTACTTCTTGAGTCTATTGCGTTTATTTGTTCTATATCATTCTCAGAGAGTTCGATATTTTTCAATTTAAAAATAAAGTTTGTTGTTTTGCCTGCATTGAGTAGAGTAGATGCACCGCCTAATTGAGACTTGATACTAAATCCCAATTCTTGATTGGACGAAGTTCTGTTGTCGTGAATTACTACTCTAATATCTGTTTTCACAGACGAGTTTGCTTTTAAACTATAGCATTTAAATGAATTAATAAATGCTTCAATATGAGGTATCTCAAAAGTTGATGAAGAAGCACTTTTAATGTCAGATAATAAAACTTCAGCTTGCTCTTTAAATAATGTAACAGGTATTCTAAATTCCTCTTTTTTACCTCTAACAATTACAATATCGCTATCGTATTCAAATTCAAAACTACCTAATGTTTCATCTCTAAGAACTTTTACTATTGGATACAAAAGACCTGATATCTTTTCAAGATTTGCATCGCCAGGATATAAATTTCTATCAGATATAATTTTAAACAACGTATATATTTCGCTCCACTCGCCTTTATTTCCTTTAATCATAATACAATTTCATTTGCAATTTTCCAATTGTCATCAGTATTATCCCATAATCTACCATTATAGGAGACACGAGCAAGAAAGTTATAATTGTCGTCAACTATTAAACCACCTAACCAATTCGAACTTCCTAAATTAAAATAAGAAATAAACTCTCTACAAAGCTCAATAGCTTGTTTATATGAACTAACTCTTATAAACAATGTACCATTTGGTTTTAATAACTCTTCAAACTTTTCATTGCTAGATTTTTGTAAGAATCGTTCTACATCAAGTGTTGAAGATAATTGAACATACATTTTATTTTCACGTATTTCTAACATAATATTGTATATTAAAATTTTATAAATATTATTGAACTATTTTTTTTAATAATACTTCAGCAGTAGCTTTTATAGCGGGCACAGCTACAGAATTTCCAAATTGTTTATAGGCAGAAGCATCTGCCACTGGAATTAAAAACTCATCAGGAAACCCTTGAAGCCTAGCCCATTCTCTGGGTGTCATTTTACGAATACCTTCTCTATTTACGACACCCTTAATGTGAGTTGTAGGTGTGAAATCGGTAATTCTGTGGTCAAGTACTAAGTTTCTTTCTCTTCCCATACCGCCAACAACAATTGCGTTGGCTACTCCATTATCTGGTATTATTTCATATCCAAATCCATTACCTTTACTCGCATGCCTTTCTTTATGATTAATTAAAGTCTGAACATACTGTGTTGATAAGAAAAATTTAGTTGGTGGTACATTCTCCTCTTTTACATCAGCAAATGTTACATCTTTATTTGTTGGTTTCGGATAATCAAATTCGGTAATGTTCAAGTCTTTTCGAAAACCAACTATGTAAATACGTTCTCTATTCTGGGGTACTCCAAAATTTCGAGCATTAACAATTTCAGGTTCAGGAACAAAGTATCCTAAATCATTTCGAAGAACATTTAAAATGGTGGCTAATGTTCTGCCACCATTATGATTACGTAACCCTTTCACATTCTCCAAAAATATTGCCTTTGGTTGTTTACGTTTTATTATTTCTGCAACATCAAAAAATAATGTTCCTCTTGTATCTTCAAATCCACCTCTTTTTCCTGCAATTGAAAATGCTTGACAAGGAAAGCCTCCGCATAAAACATCAAAGTTATCAGGGATGTACGATTTTGTTTCTTCTTTTGTAATATCTCCAAATGGAACTTCACCAAAATTAGCTCTATATGTACGTTGTGCATCTTTATCCCATTCGCTAGTAAATAAGCATTTACCACCTAAGTTTTGCATTGCAATTCTAAAACCGCCAATTCCTGCAAATAAATCTATAAAAGTGAATTTTGGTTTATCAGGTGTTGGAAATGGTACACTTTCAACCTCAAACAACAATTGTTGCAATGCTGAATCAGCTGCAATTAATTTTTCGCCTTCATATTGCTTATATTCAATAATTTGCTTTATATATTTTAAAGCATCTTTTTCATAGTGTTTTCCAACTTTTGTTTTTATATTGTGTAAATAATGTGTAATTATTGCTTTTTTATGATTCACTGAAACTGGCTCAACAATTTTTATTTGAAACTTTTTACCGTCAAATTCCTCAATACTAATACTTTCTTTTGTTTTCATTTTGTAAATGCTTATGGCTTTGTAAAAACATCTGCCTTAAAAATTATTTTAATTCTTTAGTCTCGTTAAAGCTTTCACTATCAAAGAACTTTTTAATTGTCGTTTCGAGTGCAATGGCTATTTTTTCAAGATTAATAACTGAAATATTTCTTTTCCCATTTTCAACACCAGCAAGATAGCTTCTATCAAGTCCTGCATAAAAGGCTAAATCGTTTTGTGAGATGCCCTTGTCACTTCGAATTGATTTAATTCTTAGCCCTATTTTACTTCTTATATCCATAATTTAATTTGTTACGCAAATTTGCAATTTTGTTGACTATAGTTCGTTGACTATAAGTAACACGGTGAAATTTTTCTTTCATTTATTCTCAACAAAAAAAACTCCTGCCCATATTTAAAAGAGCAGGAGTTATTCCGTTTATATAATCTTACATTTTTATTTTTTACCCATTATTCCACCATATAAATCTTCGCTTTTACCTTAAGCCACTCGTTCAGGCGTTTGGTGGATTCGATGCGGCAGAAGAAGGCTTTGCCGGCATCCATTAGGCGGGAGATAACGATGTTATGTTCTTGGGGGACCCAGCCAAGGCGGGTGTTGTTGTGGTAAATGCCTATGGCGAGTTTGTCGTGCTGGTTTTGGGGTTGGCGTATCATTTTTAGCACGGTATTGGGTTGCAATAGAGGTTCGATCGTGTCGGTTTCGGTACAAAAACTGGTGCCCGCCACCACAATATCGAGCAGGTAAATCTCGCGGCTAAAGGGTGCTAATGCTTCTACATTACCACTCCCAATCAATGCGATTAATTCAGCTGTTAGTTTAATAATTGAGGTTTCCATTCGTCTATTAATAAAAGATATTCGGTGTATTTGTTCTTTTCGGCTGTGAGTAATTCTATATCGGCGTTGAGGCTTTGCTGTTCGGCAGCTATCCAACGTTCGTCGGCCAGTTTAGTGCGAAACGAAAAAGGAAACTTTGTTTCCAGTTCGTTGAGTTGGTTTTTTAGTTGATCCACCGTGTTGCTCAATTTTTCAACTTTCGCTTTCAAGTTATCGAAATCCATTTCGGGTGCTGCCGTTTTTAGCTCAATACTTACCAATATGGCATTGAGCATATCGAGGTTAGCCATATCGTAGGCGGCTTGGGCTTTGAGCAATAGGTCTTTTTCGTGTTCTGTACAGTGAGGATTCACATCGGGGTGCAGTTTTTTAACTATCAGCACATACACTTCTTTAATTTTCTGAGTGATATGTGGTGGTAAAAAGCTAGTATCCGACAGAAATTTTTTGGCTTGTTTAAGCTTTTCGCTTTCAATGGCAATTTTTTGGAGGTAGTCGTCGAACTGCTTGGCTATTTTCTTTTCTACGGCATTCTTGTCGGGGTAAACATTTTGGTTAATATAGGCTTGCATAAGCTGTATGCGCTGAACAAGCATCTTTATTTCAGTTTGTAGGCAAAACTTTTGGTGCTGCAACTTACCAATGGCGTTGAGGTAAATAGCTGTTAAATATTGCTCCTCGTAGGTAAGCATCTCGTTTTTTTGTGAAAATAAATCGGCAAATTCTTTTCTCAACAGTTCGTATTGCATTTGCAACAATTTGTGTTCGGGTGTTTGGTCAGGCAGCATAGATTTGTATCATTTTTAAGTAGTACAAATTTATAAAAAAGTTTTTGATACAGCAAGTTACTCCAAGTGAGAGTGTCACTCCAAGTGAGAGTGTCACTCCAAGTGACGCCCTCACTAGCGAGCATTCCAACTGCGAACTTTCTTTTCCCTTCAATTGTTTGCTTTTTTGAACGTTTAAAACACATAGCATGCACCCTGAAGTAGATTTGTTTTATGAAAAGGCGCCGCGCTGGCAACAGGAGATGTTGTATTTGCGGCAAATTGTACTCGACTGTAATTTAGTGGAGGAGTATAAATGGCGGAGCCCTATTTATTGTTACAAAAAAGCCAATGTGGTGGGCATTAATGGGTTTAAGGATAGCTGTGTGCTGTCGTTTTTTAAGGGTGCTTTGTTGAGTAACGAGGCTGGAATTTTAACGCGTCCTGGCGAAAACTCGCAGGAGTTTAGGTATGTTAAGTTTACTTCGGTGAATCAAATTGCAGCCCTCGAAGCTACGCTCAAAGCTACAATTTTTGAGGCCATAGAGGTGGAGCGTGCGGGTTTACGAGTACCTACTGTAAAGCCCGAAGACTTGACAATGCCCGATGAACTGAGTGAGCTATTTAAGGCAGATATGGATGTGAAAGAAGCTTTCGAGCGACTTACTCCAGGGCGGCAAAAAGCCTACCTGTTGCATTTTGCCGATGCCAAGCAGTCGGCTACACGTACAGCGCGCATCGAAAAATACCTGCCACGTATACGCATGGGAGTTGGTTTAACCGATTGCGTGTGTGGATTGACGCGTAAAAAACCAAGTTGCGATGGGTCGCACAAACGGCTGGGTGGTATAGTATAAAAGCTCGGTTTGGAGCTTAGGCATCAGGTATATTGGGTTCAACTAGTTTTTTTAGCTTTTCCAAGGATTCCTGCCAGCCTAAATAGCAAAACTCAAGGGGGATGATTTCAGGTATGCCTTCTTGAGTTGCGGTAAGCTCTGTTCCACACGATACCTTTTTTAATTCAATGGTCGTAATTATTTGCCCTGTTAAATTGGGGTCGTCAAATTGGTCGGTGTATTTTAGCAATTCATTTTCTCTGATTTCTAAATACTCGCCACCAAATGTTTCAGTTTTAGCTGTTGTGAAATTGGTAAAAGCCATTTTATACTTACCACCAACCCGCACATCCATGCTGTGAACTTTGCATACAAACCCATAGGGTGGGAGCCATGCTGCCATTGCGTCGGCATCGGTAAATGCTCGAAATACTTTGTCGGGACTAGCCGATAGAATACGATGAAGTGTAACTTTATTTGTTTCCATTTTTGATGGGTATAAGAATTAAAATTAGGTGAATCTATTTTTTATAACAAGATATTCAATTATTTTGTTTTAAGAAATTCATAGCTTCTACATAGCTTGTACATTGCTCGTACATAGCTACATATTACGGTGATATTACGGTGATAATGCGGTGATATTACGGTGATAATACGGTAAATGATTTTAATTACCGTAATATGTCCGTAATATGTCCTTGATATTTGCGTAATATAAGCGTATTACATATATTTGTACGTGCTATGTAGAAGCAATTTAGCGACTATGAGCTATAGATGATATTAATCGAAATTTAGAATACAACTAGATATGGCTAGAGTTAATAGTGTTTTTCAACCTACTGGTACAATTCAGGGTGTGTCGTTTTATAAAGCTGTTGGTAGCGACAAGGTGATTATGCGCAAAAAAGGTGGTCCTCGTAAGGAGCGTATGGCTACTGGCAAAGAGTTTGCTAAGGTGCGTAAACACCAAGCGGAGTGGGGAGCCTGTGTGCTCTTTGGGAGGGCTATGAAGTTTGCTGTGGGCGAATTGTATGCCATGAATGATCATAACTTGTCGGCGGCATGGACGGGCATGGGCAAAAAACTACTAGGGCTCGATAAGGTGAATGAGTTGGGCAAACGTGAACTACGACTTACAAACTACAAAGAGGCGATGCTAAATTATCAGTTTTGCCGTAAAAAACCGCTGGCGAGTGTGTTGCATGTGCAACCCACATACTCAATGGACCGCGAACAGCTAAGTGCTGAGGTGCGTTTTGAGGGTATCACCACGGCAAATGAGTTGGTGAATGCTGGTCGATGGCCGTATTTTAGATTGGTGGTGGCGCTGGGTTGTGTGAGCGATATTAGTCTTAAAAATTCGTTTTTTGATAAATATGCGCCCGACAACGATGAGCTGTATGGCGTGAGCATAATGGGGTCGACTGCTTGGCTCTCGGCCAACGATGTGCTGGGCGAACAGGTGATAGCCGTGAAGTTTGATGACTTTTATCGGTCGCAACTGGGCGATGAGGTGACGGTGGTGTTGAGCGTGGGCGTGGAGTTTGGGAATGTTGGCTTTGGTGGGGCGATTGAGGGTGTACTGAAATCGGGTGCTGCTAAAATACTTGCACTCGCATAGGTTGATGGATTTACACAGATTGATTTTTAAAGAGATTGTTTTGTCCACAGATTACACAGATTTGCACAGATTTATTTTTAAGAGGTAGTTGTACAGCGATTTATGTAGATGATAATGTATGTGTTTTTGAAAAATAAAATTATATTTTATTCTAATCTGTGTAATCAGTGAAATCAGTGGACAAAATATATTCAGAGGATACCTGTCCACAGATTACACAGATTTGCACAGATGATATTTAACAAATCAAATTAAATAAAATCAAAATCAGTGTAATCAGTGGACAAAAAAATATCAGTGGAATTAAATTCACAAGATACGCCGTTTATACTTTAAACTTGACTCTCCGAAGTTTGCTAGTAATCCTATCCGTGCATCTGTGGCTTTTAGGTAGTTAGAGTGTTCTGTGTACTTCCATCATGGCTCCAATTATTGCAAATGTTTCTTCTTTGTAAAGATATTCGTTTTCCATACTAAAATTGTGTTTCTTTAATTGTAAAAAGATATTGGTTTATTTTTGATTGTAGTAATCTAAAGTCGTTGGTGTTTAGAGCACAATGTTATATGCTCCCTTGGTGATGATTTGTCCACTTGGTGGGGTGCTTTTAAGCTCTGTGTATCCATTTTGCTGACGGCCAATTTCTACTAACTGCTTGTTGAATTGGTAGTTGGTGGCTGATTTTTGATGCACGACGAGTAGGTAGTAGTTAGAGTCGGACTTGATAAGCGCTTCGGTGGGTACTGCCTGTACGGCTTCGGTACGTGTGATGATTTCGGCTGTAACGACATTGTTGGCAATGGCTTGACTGTTCGTATGCGATTGCAGGGTGGCGTAGCAATCGATGGATTTGGTATCGGGGTTTACCGTTACACCTACCGAGCTGAGAGTTGCTTGTTGCATCTCGTTGCTGCCTGTAGTGCTATAGCGGACTTGTTGGCCTTTTTTAAGCTGACTAATATCAGAAGCAAATACCGAGAGGGCAAGTTGAAATTGCGATGGGTCGGCTATTTCGATGCCTGTGGTTTGATGGTCGATATAGCTGCCGATATTGGCTTTTAGTCCTGAGATATATCCGCTAATGGGTGCTCGTAGGGTGTATGATGATTTGAATTCGCCGTTTTCGATGGCAGCTGTTGAAAGGGCTGCGGCTTTGAGTTTTAGTTGCAGGCTGTGATAGCTAGCTTCGGCACTTTTATAGTCACTCTGAGCGGCAAAGTATTCCTTTTCGGCCACCACCTTTTGTTCGAAGAGCGCTTTTATACGTTGGTATTCGCTATTGGAACGTTTGTAACGGGCAGCGGCTTCGGCATAGTCGCGTTGCATGTCTATGATTTCGGAGCCTGAAAGTTCAAGCAGAGCCTGGTTTTGTTGCACGAAAGCGCCATTGGAACAGTGAATTTTGCTAATCACCCCAGCGATGGGAGCAGTAACATTCGCCATGCCATTGGGGGTGGGAGCGATGCTGCCGTTGCATTTTACTATAGCGTCGAATGTTTTGGTCTCGATGCTGCCAAGCTGCATTCCTTCGGATTTGAATTGTTCGTTCGTTATTTCTACCCATTCGGATGAGGCAGCGGGCGACTCTTGTTTTTTGGTGCAGGCCAAAAATAGTAAAGTAACAATTGCAAGTACGGTAAAAAAGTATATTCGTTTCATGGTCGTATTTATTTTGAAAAGTATTTTAATGCGAGTAGTACAAGTGAATATTCTTTCAGCGTGTTAAGCTGATCTATTTTGAGCTGCATGGCCGTTTCGGTAGCAGTGGCCCATCGGTAGAAATCAATTTCGCCTTTATCGTAGCTTAATTTCGATGTACGTAGCAGTTCGTTGTGGAGTAGCTCGCCATTCGACTGATAGTTGTCCAAACGCTCCTGAAGCTTTTTAAGGCTGTTAAGAAGTTCGAGTTGTTTGGTTTTAAGGAGTTGGAGCTCGTAGGCTGTTGATTCGTTTTTGCTTTGCACGGCCAGCTTGGAAGCTTTAATTTTAGAACTTTGTCCCTGAAAAAAGAGTGGTAATGCAATGCCTGCCTCAAAGCCATGATAATAGCGTGCATTGGCATGGCGGTTGGTACCTACAAAATAATTGAATGATAGGTCGGGCCAAAGCTTGTTTTGTTCCTGACGAACAGTACTTGCTATAAGTGCCTCGTTGAGCTTTAACCAATTATAGTAAGCCGTCGATTCAATGCTTGGGACTTCGTGCGGAAGTATAAGCAGTTGTTTTTCCACTTCAAAGGGTTCGTAATAGTTCATTTGTGTTTGTAAGGTCTGTTGCAAATTGGCAATTGTTATGCGAATTTCGCTCAGTGCGTTGGCCACTTGCTGTTGTTTGGCAGTGATTTGAAGCAAATCCAGTTTATTGTTGTAGCCGGCTTTGTTTTTGATAGTTTCCGACTGCAATACTATTCGGTACAAGCTATCCACATACTGCTGTATTTTCAACTGTTCGTTCAGAAGTTGTAGCTCCATGTAGCTGGCAGTTACTTGTTTGCTGAGATGGTCGATACTCATCTTAAGTTCCGTTGCAGCAATGTTTTGTTCCACTTTTTTTGTTTTACGATCGGCACTAATCATAGTCGGGAAACTAATGGTTTGTTGCACGCTCCACACACGAAGCGGGTAACCGTTTTCGGCTATGTTATTTTGATCGGTACCGTAGCTAATAGCCGTTTTATCCATAGCCCATGCCGATGGAAGAAGTGCTTGTTTCTCGTCCACCCGTAGTTGAGCAGCTTTTAGCTCTTTGTTGTTTTGGATGGCAATGTGCAGCGTTGAATCCAAACTCAGCACCCTATTTTGACCGATTAAGGCCAGCGAAGGCATTAGCAATAAGAGTAGGAGCAAAGGCTCTTTGTGTCGGATTACCCTGAACGGGAAGAGTTTAAAACTACGTACATTGTAAAAAATCTCAAACATAAGCGGTAGGGCAATCATGGTAAGCATGGTGGACGTAACCAAGCCGCCAATAACAACCGTAGCCAAGGGGCGTTGTACCTCAGCACCTGCACCACTCGAAATGGCCATCGGTAGAAAGCCCATAGCCGCTGCTCCAGCAGTAAGCATTACGGGGCGCAGGCGGCTTGTTGTGCCTTGCAGAATAATTTCGCGCATCGTCAGTTTATTATCGTGTTTAAGTTCTTTGAGATATTCAATCAATACAATTCCATTTAGCACCGCTATACCAAAGAGGGCAATAAACCCAACTCCAGCCGATACACTAAAAGGCATGCCACGCAGCCACAATAAGAATACGCCACCAACAGTAGCGAGTGGTATGGCCGAGAAAATCATAATTGCATCTTTGAGCGATTTAAATGCGAAATGTAAAAATATAAAGATTAGCAGCAAGGCAACGGGCACAGCTACCATTAAACGGTTGGTTGCGTTTTGTAGATTTTCGAACTGTCCGCCATAGGATATATAAGTGCCTGGTTTAAGATCAATCTCTTTGTTGACCTTAGCCTGAATATCCTGTACTACAGATTGTAGGTCGCGATTACGAACATTTACGCTTACCACCACTCTGCGATGAGTGTTCTCGCGTGATATTTTGGCAGGCCCTTCGGCATATTCAATGCTGGCTAATTCGGCAAGCGGTACGAGTGTTCCATTCGATAGTGGCACTTTGAGTTGACGCACATCGTCGATGTCCGTTCGATTGGTTTGGTCGAAACGAAGCACAAGGTCGAAACGCTTTTCACCTTCGAAAACAACACCCGCAGCTTCACCACCAAAGGCAGTAGCAAGGTATGTATTCAGGGTTTTGATATCTACGCCATAGGCTGCTATTTTGGCACGGTTGTAATCAATTTTTAGCTGAGGTAAGCCAGCTGTTTTTTCGAGTATTACATCGCCAGCACCCGGAATGTCCGAAATAAGGTTTTTTATCTCGTTTGCTTTTTGATCGATGTAGTTGAGGTCGTCGCCAAAAATCTTAATGGCAATATCCGAACGTACGCCAGTTATCAATTCGTTGAAACGCATTTCGATGGGCTGCGTAAACTCATATTCGATACCCGGAATGGTGGAGAGTGCATCTTTGAATAAGTCGGCTAGCTCTTCTTTACTTTTGGCACTTGTCCAGGTGCTGCGTGGCTTCAATTTGATAATCATATCAATTTCTTCCATCGACATAGGGTCGGTAGGAACCTCAGCAGCACCAATACGACTCACAATTTCGTCCACCTCAGGGAAGTTCTTCATCAGTATTTGCTCCATCTTGGTGGTTGTTTCGATGGTTTTGGTAAGCGAAGTACCCGTTTTTAATACGGGTTGAATCACAAAGTCGCCCTCGTCGAGCGTAGGAACAAACTCACCACCAATGCGCGTAAATAAAAAGCCTGTAAGTAATAATGAGACGATGGCGGTGCCCAAAACTGTTTTTTTGTGTTCGCACGACCATTTAATTACCGGCAGGTAGGAGCGATGTGCCATCTCCATCACCCAGTGCGATATATTTTTCTTGGTGCTTTGTGTCGGTTTCAGAAATAAAGCCGAAGCCACAGGCAGCCAGGTTAATCCCATCACCATAGCGCCAATAATGGCAAAGCAAAACGACAAAGCCATGGGCTTAAACATTTTACCCTCTACACCCGTAAGCGATAGGATAGGGATAAACACCACTAGGATAATGACTTGCCCAAAGATGGCCGATTTCATCATTTTCGAGGCCCCATCTATCGAAATGCGATCCATTAAACTGCTTCGTTCATCACCCGTTACGCCATCCAAACTATTTTTATTAACGGTAAGTTTGAGGGCAATAAATTCAACGATAATAACAGCACCATCGATAATAATACCAAAGTCGAGCGCTCCCAGACTCATTAAGTTAGCATCTACTCCAAAAATGTACATCATGGCAATGGTAAACAGCAATGCCAATGGAATCATGGACGTAATAACCAGTGCCGAACGCCAGTTGCCTAGCAGTAATAATACGGTAAGCATCACAATGATAGCACCCAGAATTAGGTTCTCAGCCACTGTAAAGGTGGTTTTAGCTACCAATTCGCTACGGTCAACAATGGGGTGAATGCTGATACCTTCAGGTAAGTTTTTGCGAATCTCGTCCACACGTTCTTTTACATCCTGAATCACCTCTTTGGAGTTAGCCCCTTTCAGCATCATTACTTGCCCAAGGATGGTTTCGCCTTTGCCATTGGCCGTAATGGCACCGTAACGGTTTGCATGTCCGTACTTCACCACCGCTAAATCTTTGATCAGAATAGGGGTAGCGTTTACCGTTTTGACCACTATCTGTTCAATATCGGCAACCGATTTTACCTGACCGTCGCCACGAATAAAATAGCTTTGATTGGTTTTTTCGATGTATGCACCACCCGATATATGGTTGTTGACAAGTAATGCATTGTATACTTCCATTAAGCTGATATTAAATGAAGTAAGTTTACTAGGTTGAATGGATACTTCATATTGTTTAAGGTAGCCGCCCCAGCTATTAATTTCCACCACGCCATGTATACCCGACAGTCGACGCTTCACCACCCAATCCTGTATGGTGCGCAAGTCCGAAGCCGTATAGCGGTTTTCAAAACCTTTTTCAACATCAAGTGTATATTGGTATATTTCGCCCAGTCCGGTAGTGATGGGACCCATTTCAGGTTCGCCAAAGCCTTCGGGTATTTTGGCCGATGCACTTTTTATTTTCTCCGAAATAAGCTGACGGGGTAGGAAGGTGCCCAGTTTTTCGTCGAAAACAATGGTTACGAGTGAGATTCCAAATTTTGATACCGAGCGAATCTCTTTCACACCTGGAAGGTTTGCCATTTCCATTTCGACAGGCGCAGTGATGTATTGCTCAATTTCTTGCGTAGATAAGTTGCCCGAGGTGGTAATTACCTGCACCTGATTGTTGGTAATGTCGGGCACAGCCCCTACAGGTATTCTAAATACAGCATACAGACCATATGCAGCTACCGACAAAGTAAATAGAATGATAATCAACTTATTGTTGATGCTGAAGCTTATTATTTTTTCGAGCATAGTGCTAAATTTAGAACGACAAAGCTAGTGAAATTTATTAGAAAAATTAATTTATCGATAGAATTAAGTGACAATGGTTTAAAGATTGTGTGTATTAAGAGTAGTTAATATATTTGTTATTTGTATCGTGTGCGATATAAAATAGAGTATATTTGTGTCGCAAGCGATATAAATTACTTGTGCATTCAAACAATATATAAATATAAAGTATCAAACAAGATGGAACAATCGTTTTACAATTTAAAAGCCACCACATTGCAAGGCAAAGAGGTGAGCATGGATCAGTTTAAAGATAAAGTAGTGGTGGTAGTGAATACGGCCAGTAAATGTGGTTTTACACCTCAATACGAGGGATTGGAAGCCATGTATAAAGAGTACAAAGATAAGGGCTTGATGATTCTAGGTTTCCCATGCAATCAGTTTGGCAATCAGGAGCCTGGTACAGAAAAAGATATTGCTGAGGGTTGTTTAATTAACTACGGTGTGTCGTTTCCGATGTTTGCCAAGGTAGATGTAAATGGCGATAACGCTCATCCCTTGTTTAAATACTTGAAAAAAGAGCTGAAAGGTACCTTGGGCAATCAGGTGAAATGGAACTTTACCAAGTTTGTGATCGATAAAAATGGCAAGCCAGCTAAACGTTTTGCACCCATTACCAAGCCTGAGAGTATGAGGGAGTATATTGAAGGGCTGCTTTAAGAGGTAAGAGGTAAGCGGTAAGCGGTAAGCGGTAAGAGGTAAGAGGTTGTTAATGCCTGAATAGCGTTGACCGTTTTTCTACTTATTTATATTTTTATTTTCTTTTAAATTTAAAAA
>Ga0114938_1000985_pt1 | contig 20450 bp, 20 predicted proteins | sample AshMeaBigSpring_FD_88675 | JGI IMG/M metagenome (GOLD analysis project Ga0114938, IMG submission 88675) | Groundwater microbial communities from Big Spring, Nevada to study Microbial Dark Matter (Phase II) - Ash Meadows Big Spring | ecosystem: Environmental > Aquatic > Deep subsurface >...
ATCCCGGCCAAGGTATTTCATGCCTGCATAGCAGGACATGATTTTTGTGTTGCTGGCCGGGATGAAATATTTATCGCCCTGGCTGTTGACGAGAAAGGTCTTCGCCTCGGGATCATAGAGGCTGAAACCCGTATGCGCATGCCTGAAAACAGTATCCTCCAGGTGCTTCATGACCGGGTCGGAGACGGATTTCCTGGAAGCACTGCAGGAAAAGAGCAGCAACAGGGCCGGAAAAACTATGATAGAACAAGGAATACCGGAAAAAAGGCGAAGCATAGCAGATATTTCAAATGAAAATACCCATTTTAACGAAGTGAACGATACCACGCAATGCCCAGGCGAATAGAAATAGGACATTTCAACCGCTTGCTTCTACCCCTGCTGCTGATCCTGCTTCTCGTGGGCTTTGGCATTGGCGGGTATATGCTCATTGAGGGTTATACATTCGTGGAAGCCCTTTACATGACCATCATCACCATCGGGTCTGTGGGATACGAGGAAGTGCATCCGCTTAGCAAGGGAGGGATGATTTTCACCACCGTCCTGATCATATTGAACCTCGCCGTATTCACCATTTTCATCACCATGATCACCCGTTATTTCGCCGACGGCGAATTCCAGCGGGAGTACAAATTCCTGACCATGCAAGAAAGAATTGAAAAGCTGCACAACCACGTTATCATCTGCGGGCTGGGCCGGAACGGGCAGGAAGCCGCGCAGGTACTGCATACCAACCAGATCCCCTTCGTGGTACTGGAGGAAAAGGAGATCGAACCCAATCTTCCTTTTGAACTCAAGTATTTCCTTACCGGAGACGCCCGCAATGATGATGTGCTCCAGCAAGCCGGCATCAACAAGGCCCGCGCGCTGATAACCACCCTGCCGAATGATGCGGACAACCTCTATGTGGTCCTTACAGCCAGACAGGAAAATCCCGGCTTGAGGATTATCAGTCGCGCCTCCCAGATATCTTCTGTGAACAAGCTCAAGATTGCCGGCGCCACCAACGTGATCATGCCCGACAAGATCGGGGGTGCGCATATGGCTACCCTCGTCATGCACCCGGATATCCATGAACTGATCTCGCTGATGACCACCCGGAACAACGCAGGCTTCCGAATTGAGGAGCTGGCTGTGAAGATCCACCAGCCACTGGGCAAACTGAACCTCTGGCAGGCCACCGGCTGTACGGTACTAGGCATCAAGCACCAGAAGGATTACCTGCTCAACCCACCACCGGAACACGAACTGATGACAGGTCAAAGCATCATCGTCATGGGCAGTGAAGTGCAGATCAGAAGAGTCAGGGAAATGATATGAAGTACGATTTTAGAAGTTAGAAGTGAGAAGTATTGAACGCACTTCTAACTTCTAACTTCTAACTTCTAAAATCTAACTTCTCTCCTGTGCCCGCAGCCATCTTTCCGGGATCTCGTTGCTGCTGGCCTGGAGGTAGTCCTGGTAGGAACAGGCAATAAACTGGCGATTGGGAAGCTGCATCCACCACCGCCCGGTTTTCTTGCTTTGCATGAACACGGTATCCACTTCCGCGAACGCCGTGTGGAATTCATAGAAGTTCTCGCGGTCATTCAGGAGCGCTTCCGTCAGGCCTTTGTGGCGACCATCCACGAAATACCAGATCATCTGGGCCACCTGCTTCGCGCTGAGTTGTTGAAGGTCGCTCTCCACATCATACCCGTAAATCCCGATCGAACTGAGTTCCGGGCTCATGCCGCAATAGCGGGTAAGCGTACACGCTTCTTCGCCGGTCAGGCCGTTGGGCGAAGTATAATTGGATAGGGCCGCTGCAAACTGCAGCGCCGCGATATCCACTGTAACCATCTGGGAATTCCTGACCACCGGTTCCATTTCATCCATGTTTTCCTTGACGTGCCCCGCCCGGAAGCAGTCAAACCGGAGTTTGTCCATGGTTTCCAGCATATGCGGATGCACGAAGTAACTCTGGAAGCCGATATGATTATAATGACGGATGAAATTCGGTTCGCCGGTAAGCATCTCCATCAGGAAGTTCTGGCTCTTCTGCGGCACGTCCGTGGCCAGGTTGATAAGGGAATCGATGCCCGTGACTTCGATGATCCTGTTCAGGCTTTTATAGGCGTCATACTGCGCAAGGGTAAGGTCGTGCGATCCACCGAGAATCACCACCGTCTTACCCGCTTCCAGGAGTTCGGCCACCACCGTCTTGAGCGCCGCATAGGTATCCTGTAATGTGGCGCCCTGCCGTATATTTCCCACATCCGCCAGCTTCACGTCCGGGTGCCAGTAGTAAAGGGAATAAAACTGGTGGCGGATGGCATCCGGTCCGGACGGGTCCGTGTAACCAGCCGCGTGGCCCCTTGCCTCGCCGCATCCGACCAGCACCAGGTCTGCCTCTTCCAGGTCCGGAAACTCGTTTTCGTAGACCCGGATAAACTTCCCGATCTGTCCTTCGCGGTATCCTTCATCGTGACTCAACAAAGCCATGTCCAGGGGATGAAGGAAATCGGTGATCTGGAAAAAGTTACCCATGCGGAGGATTTTCAGGCAAACCTAAACCAATCCCGCCAAATTGAATACCCAAAAAAAGGCCAAATCTGCCCGCGCCGGCAACAACAGACCTGTGGGTATTCGTTATCTTCGCGCCATGGACCAGATCCTGGAACAGATCAGACAGTATACGACAGAAATCAATGCTTTCGCCAGTCACGCACCCGAGCAGCTGGAGTCCTTCCGTATCCGTTTCCTGGGCACCAAGGGCATCGTGAAGAACCTGATGGGTGAAATGAAAAATGTACCGGCCGATCAACGCAAGGAATTCGGCCAGGTATTGAACAGTTTCAAGCAGGCGGCACAGGATAAATACGACAGCCTCATGGCTGCCGTGTCCACGGATGCGGCCCCTTCCCTGTCGGGTATCGACTGGAGCCTTCCGGGGGATCCCTTGCCGGTGGGAAGCCGTCATCCTGTAACGTTGATGCGCAACCGAATTGTTTCCATTTTCCAGCGGTTGGGCTTCGCGGTGGCGGAAGGCCCTGAAATAGAAGACGACTGGCACAATTTCACGGCCCTCAACCTGGCCGAGAACCATCCGGCGCGGGACATGCAGGACACGTTCTACCTGTCTAAAAGCCCCGACTGGCTCCTGCGGACCCATACGAGCAATGTACAGATCAGGGAGATGGAGAAGGGCAAACTTCCCATCCGAATCATATGCCCGGGCAGGGTTTATCGCAACGAAACCGTCAGTGCGCGTTCACACTGTTTCTTCCACCAGGTGGAAGGACTGTATATTGATGAACAGGTATCTTTCGCAGACCTCAAACAAACCTTGTATTATTTCGTGAAAGAGATGTTCGGCGAGGACGTACGGATCCGGTTCAGGCCCAGTTATTTTCCTTTTACGGAACCCAGTGCCGAAATGGATATCAGCTGCCTGCTTTGCAAGGGCGAAGGATGCTCCGTCTGTAAAAGAACGGGCTGGCTGGAAATCCTGGGTTGCGGCATGGTGCATCCGCAGGTGCTGGAAAACTGCGGCATTGATTCCACCAGGTATAACGGCTTCGCGTTTGGGATGGGTATTGAAAGGCCCGCCCTGCTCAAATACGGCATCAAGGATATCAGGCTCTTCAGCGAAAACGACTTGCGATTTCTAGAGCAGTTCACCTCCGCCTTATGATCAGGACCGTCATCATTTGCGGCGCGGGTACGATGGGCAGCGGCATAGCCGAGCTCTGTGCGCGCCATGGATTCCGCACCATCCTCTATGAACTGGACCCGGAGCGTCTTTCCGCCGCAGCGGTAAGGATACAGCAAAACCTGGATGCCCTGGTATCCAAACAGAAGATCAGTGCCAACGAGGCAGCTGCGTCCATGGCCCGCATGGCATTTACCGCGGACATCCGGGCATGTAAAGGCGACCTGGTCATTGAGGCCATCATTGAAAAACCGGAAGCCAAAAGTTCATTGTTCAACCAATTAGCCGCTTACAACGGAACTGAAACGATTTTCGCCAGCAACACTTCCTCCCTGTCCATCAGCCGGATCGCCGAAGGCGTAACAGGTCCGGAACGGGTATGCGGGCTGCACTTCTTCAACCCGGCACAGGTCATGAAACTCGTGGAGGTTGTCCGCGCGCCGCAAACCCGGGCCGATATCATTTCAGTTCTGGTGGAATTTTGCCGCCAGCTCGGCAAGGAGCCTGTGGTATGCAAGGACTCGCCCGGTTTCATCGTCAACCGTGTGGCAAGGCACTATTACCTGGAGCCCCTGAGGCTCGCGGAAAAGGGATTATGCACCTATGCACAGATGGATGCACTGCTGGAGGCAGCCGGGTTCCGCATGGGTCCCTTCAGGCTTATGGACCTGATAGGCAATGACGTCAACTATGCTGTCACCGAGTCCCTGTATGAAGCCAGCGGAAAGTCTGTTCGATTTCGCCCATCGCCCATACAGAAGGAAAAAGTAGACCAGGGCGAGTTGGGGAGGAAAACAGGCAAGGGATATTATGAATACAAGGCGGAAGGGTCCGGGTCTTAAGTTAAAAAGATGAAACCCGCCATTGAATAAAGGATTATCAACAAACTATAGGGGCCCCGGTCCTTCTCGAAAAAGCATGTCAACAGAAACTGATACAACAGTCCCTTCAAAGGCCTTCGTCACCGGCGGAACGGGGTTATTGGGCAGCTACCTGCTCCGGGCCCTGGTTGCCCGTGGAGTGCCCACCAGGGCCTTGTTCCGGAACCAGAAACCAGACCTGCTGACAGACCGTGAAAAGGCGGCGATCGAGTGGGTGAAAGGAGATCTGCTGGATGCCGTGCAGTTACGCGAAGAGATGCGCCAGGCAACGGATGTTTATCATTGCGCGGGAATGGTATCCTTTAACCCTGCACGATTTGATGCCATGCGCACGACCAATGTGGAAGGCACGGCCAATGTGGTCAACGCGGCTCTTGAAAGTGGCATCCGCAAACTGGTGCATGTCAGTTCCGTATCGGCCCTTGGACGAAAGCGCGACCATGCCACCATCACCGAGTCCGTAAAATGGGACGATGAAGCCAATCTCTCGGCCTACGGTAAAACAAAATACCAGGCTGAAATGGAAGTATGGCGAGGCATCAGCGAAGGGCTGAATGCGGTGATTGTTAACCCTACGATCATCCTCGGGGCAGGCGACTGGAACAAGGGTTCTGCTGCCATGTTCAAGAACGCCTGGAAGGAATTCCCCTGGTACACGGATGGTAGCAGCGGATTCGTAGACGCTGCCGATGTAGCCGAGGCGATGATCCTGCTGATGGATAGTGATATCAGCGCAGAGCGCTTTATCGTCTCCGCCGAAAACAAGCCCTACCGCGAAATTTTTGCTGCGATGGCAAGAGGTTTCGGAAAGAAGGAAGCCCACCGCAAAGCATCCCCATGGATGGGTTCCATTGTTTGGCGATTGGAGAAAATCAAGTCCCTTTTTTCAGATGCAGACCCGCTGCTCACCCGGGAAACTGCAGAAACCGCGCAGGTACATGTGTTTTACCAAACCGATAAATTACAACAGGCCCTGCCCGGGTTCCAGTACCGTTCATTGGACGAAAGCATCGCCCAATATTGCCGTGAATATTTGGTTAAAATGAAGCTGTCGTCGCAATAAACACGCAAACTGGCGTTTATATCCGGTAAGTCGATTCCGTATGATAAAATATCTCTCCTGCCTGCTGGCTTTCCTGTTTTCCCTTACCGTACATGCACAGGTGTTCCAGGTTTCCGGGAAAGTAACCGACAAGCAAACCGGCCAACCCCTGTCCGGAGCTTCCGTTGTTTGCCAGCACACCACTATCGGAACCACCACCAATGCAGAGGGCATGTTCACCCTGAACCTGCCGCAGGGTGGGTACGACCTGGCCATCACCTACAGCGGATTTGAAACACAGAGTTTCCGCATCAACAGCCAGACGGAAAATATCGGGAGCCTTTCGGTGGAAATGAAACAGAAGGAAAAAAGCATGGAGGAAGTGGCCATCACAGTCAGCAACGAGGTAAAAGACGGTTGGGAGAAATACGGTTCATTCTTCCGCGAACAGTTCCTGGGGCAAACGTTTAACGGGGCCCGGTGTACCATCGAAAACCCGGACGTGCTGAAATTCTACTACAACAAGAAGAAAAAAAGGCTGAAGGTAACGGCCAAAGAAGAGATACGGGTACGGAACCAGTGACTCGGATACATGGTTCGTTACCAGCTTGATTCCTTCGTGCATGAATATACAAGCGGCGTTACGCAGTCCACGGGGTTTCCATTTTTTGAAAAACTAAATGGCACGCCGGAAGAGGAAACCGAATGGGCGACAAACCGGGAAAAAGCCTATTACGGCTCGATGCTGCATTTCATGCGTTGTTACTATGACAGCACCCTGGGTGAAAACGGCTATAAGATGGAAAGGCTGGACCCCAAAACAGATAAACCAAGGTTGCTGGGCGATCCATATGACAGTGGCATTTTTGCGATGGATGAAACACGCGAGGCGGATATACGTCTGCCCGGGAAACTGAGGATTGTGTACAACCAGGAAAAACCCGAACAAGCCTATCTCAGCCTGAATAAACTGGCCCCCAACACAACCATCCAGATTTCCATCGTGGAGTTTCCTGATGTTTTCACCATTGAGCAAAACGGCTATTATTACGACCAACGGGAAATCCTGGCCCTGGGATACTGGGGATGGGAGAAAGTAGGCGAGTTTTTGCCCTATGATTACGAACCGGTCGATTGAATAACGGAGCGGACCAGGAGACTGTTCCTACGATGGATAAATCTTTCCCTCCGCTCAACTTTTCACCTCTCACCTCTCACCTCTCACCTCCCACCTTTCACTTTTCACTTTTCTTCCAATTTCCTCACCCTGTCCCAGAGCTCCGCTATCCGCTTGATCCACACGATTTCCTTTTTCTTGTATCCTGCTTCTTCTGCCGGGTAGCCAAAATATACTTTCCCACCTGCCAGGCTGGATGGTATGCCGCTTTGGGCGAGCACAACGGCATCCTTTCCAATGGTAAGTGTCTTGCTCACACCCACCTGTCCCCATAGCACCACACCGTCTTCTATATGCACGGCGCCGGCGATTCCTACCTGTGCGGCAAATAGGCAGTTCCGGCCTACAACAGTATCGTGCCCGATATGCACCATATTATCCATCTTGGTGCCCCTTCCGATCCTCGTGTCATGGGTTACGCCCCGGTCGATGGTACACCCGGCGCCGATCTCCACATCGTCTTCAATCACCACGCGTCCGCAGCTTTCCATTCGACGGTACCACAGGTCGCGGTTCTTACGGGTATTATAATAAAACGCATCAGACCCGATCACGGTCCCTGCCTGGATCACCACGCGGTTCCCGATCACACAATGGTCCAGGATGGTCACATTCGGATAAATCATGCAGTCTTCACCGATCTCCACGTTATGGCCGATGGTTGCACCGGGATACACATATGTGCCCTTGCCGATTTTTGCTTCCGGGCTGATTTCAGCGGTAGCCGGACGGAAAGGCCGGAAGTGCCGTACCAACTTCAGGTAAGCCTCGAAAGGTTCATCCACCAGCAGCAATGCCTTTCCTTCCGGAAATTCAGTTTCCTGGTTGATGATAATAAAGGATGCGTCTGAGTCGATGCAGGTCCTGTAATACTTTGGATGATCCACAAACGCCAGGTCTCCCGGCTCCACTTTATGCAGTTCATTGATACCCGTTGCCAGGGCATGCGGATCGCCGAGGAGTTTCGCACCAAGGAATTCTGCAACCCATGATAAAGGAACCGGAGAAGGAAATTTCATATCGCGCGTGTTTGATATCCATTGCAAGTTATCGCATAAAATGAAGCGGTCGTGCAACCAAACAGACAGGTAAATACCATGTATGATTAAGCCGCATGTTCCAACATGGATGAACTTCGGATGCAGAAATTCACACCCTTCTGAAAAATGTTAATAAAATATTCTAAAATTTTTTTCTACTTCGAAAAAATTATTTTTAATATTGTGTCGGGAAATTTCTATTTCCCGTACTTACTAACCCACTCATATATTAAAGCTCAGTGCAAACTGAGCTTTCTTATTTCTGTCCCTCCCCTAAAACATCCGTAATTTCAACGGAAATATTCCCCCAAAAGAAACGCTATGCTGAAATCGATGACCGGCTACGGCAGATCAGAACAGATGGTTGGTGACAAGCTCTTCCTGGTTGAAATCCGTTCCCTCAACGGCAAGCAGTTTGAAGTGTTGTTGAAGATTCCGCAACTGCTGAAGCCTTATGAATTCGAGATTCGCAACATGCTTTCCGAAAAACTGGTCAGGGGCAGCGTGGAATGTATCATCACCCTCAAGCAGAACGGCGCCGCAAAACCCGTTAGCATAAATATTGAGCTGGCCAGGGCCTATTTCAAGCCCTTGCGTGAATTGTCTGATGAGCTGGGTCTTGACACCTCTCATATCCTCAGCACCCTGCTCAAACTTCCGGAAGTTGTCAATCCCACTACAGACGTGTTGTCTGAAGGGGACTGGTCTTCCTTCCAGGGCGTGCTGATGCAGGCCATCGGGGCGATGGATATCCACCGGCTGGACGAAGGTGCCGCACTGGAAAAAGACCTGCGTTTTCGCATCAGCCAGATCAGGCAATTCCAGGAAGAAGTTATCCGGCTTGATCCCATGCGCAAGGAAAAGATCCGTGAACAGATGAAAAAAGCGCTGGACGAGAACATCGGGTCAGGCAAAGTGGACGAAAACCGCCTGGAGCAGGAACTGATTTATTATATCGAAAAAATGGACGTGACCGAAGAGCAGGTCAGGCTGAAAAACCATTGCGACTATTTCCTGAGCCTGCTGGATGAAGAGGATACGGCCAAAGGCAAGAAGCTTTCCTTCGTTCTCCAGGAAATTGGAAGGGAAATCAACACCACCGGTTCAAAAGCATATGACGCGGGCATCCAGAAATGGGTTGTGATGATGAAGGATGAGCTGGAGAAGGCCAAAGAGCAGGTGTTGAATGTGCTTTAGATTGTATTTTCGCGTAAACATGCTGTCCTTGAAAAAAATCCTCGCCCCTTTCCTGACCCTTGTACTGGTGATGGCGTCCTGTGATACCATCGACCTGTTTGAAAAAAATGTAGCGGTTCCCAACCTTGCCTGGGACTACAGTTTTAAACCGGAAATCAGCTTCGAGATCAGGGACACGGTTTCCTCCTACCAGGTTTTCTTTGTCATTCGCCATACGGACGCCTACGGTTTCAATAATATCTGGATCAAGGCAGACAGTCGCGCACCGGGCGACAGTGCCTGGAGTTCCCAGCGTTTCGATTGCCCCCTGGCCACAAACCAGCGATGGATGGGCAGTGCTATGGATGATATCTATGAACACCGGATCCTCCTGTTCAACCAGCCTGTCAAATTCCGACAGCCGGGCACCTATACCATCAGGCTGGAACAGGTCATGCGCGAGAATCCACTGAAACACGTCATGAACGTAGGTGTTCGCGTGGAAAAACAGCGCTCCTGATGGGACAATCCCTGCAAAAGAAGCGCCTCGCCCTTATCACGGTGGTTTACTGGTTCCTCTTGCTGTACCTGCTGGCTGCATTGTCATGGTGGTTCATAGAACTCTGGCAGCAGAACGAGGAGATGTACGCGTTCAAGAAAGACCTGGTGCATCCGGGCGACCCTTCCTACGCCCTGATGATGAAAAAAATCACCGATGAACGGAACCGGAATATGGCGCAATATATCGGTGAAGGCACCACATTCCTGCTGCTTACCCTGATCGGTGCATCATTTGTTTACCGGGCCACCAGGCGGCAAATCCGCATGAACGCACAGCAGCAGAATTTCATGATGGCCGTGACCCACGAACTCAAGACACCCATCGCCGTGGCGAAACTCAACCTGGAAACCCTGCGCAAACATGCCCTCGATCCGGAAAAGCAGCAAAAGATCATTAGTACCACCCTCCAGGAAACCAACCGGCTGAATGATCTCTGCGACAATATCCTGCTGAGTTCCCAGCTGGAGTCCGGCGGATTCAGCATGTCAAAGGAAAAATGCAACCTGAGCAGTCTCGCCGGGGAATCGGTACAGGCTTTCCGCCAGCAGTTTCCCCAAAGAATCATCGAAGCGGTTATTGAGCCGGAGGTTTTCATTGAAGCGGATATGCTGATGATGCGGCTGGCCATCAACAACCTGGTGGAAAACGCCCTGAAATACTCGCCGCCGGACAGACCCATTCGTGTCTTACTGGAAAAAGGGGCAGGCTTTGTGGAACTCACGGTCCAGGACCAGGGCCCCGGCATCGCTGATGCAGAAAAACGGAAGGTTTTCGATCGTTTCTACCGGATCGGGCATGAAAAAACAAGAATGACCAAAGGTACCGGATTGGGTCTCTATCTTACACGCAAGATTATAGAAGACCACCGGGGAAAGATATTTATAAGGGACAATCATCCTACAGGCAGTAATTTTGTTATCCGCTTTGAACCAGTCGTCGCATGAAAAAGAATGTTACCGGATCTATCCTGCTTGTAGAAGATGAGGAAAACCTGCAGGAAGCACTCAAACTCAATCTTGAACTGGAAGGTTATGAGATCAGCATCGCGTCTGATGGCGCCGAGGCCCTCCGAAAGGTTGAACAGGAGTATTTCGACTTGCTCATCCTGGATATCATGCTCCCGGAAATTGACGGGATCAGTGTCTGTGAAACGATACGCCTCAAGAATACCACCTTACCCATCCTGATGCTCAGTGCCCGAAACAGCAGTGCCGATCGTGTCCTGGGTCTTAAGAAAGGCGCAGACGACTACCTCACCAAACCTTTCAACCTGGAGGAACTCCTGCTGCGGATAGAAAAGCTGATCCGTAAAAACAAACAACTGCAGGATAAGTCGACGGTAGAAGATGTCTACCGGTTCGGCGATAACGTGGTTGATTTTACGGCCCAGGAAGCCACCAATGCGAAAGGCGAACGCGTCGAACTCTCCCGGAAGGAATCCATGCTGTTGAAACTGCTTATCGCCCATCGAAACGAAGTGGTATCGAGGGAAAAAATTTTGCAGTCGGTTTGGGGCTACCAGGTTTTCCCTACCACCCGGACAATCGACAACTTCATCCTCAACTTTCGGAAATACTTTGAATCTGACAGTCGCGAACCCCGCTTTTTTCACTCTGTACGGGGTGTCGGATACAAGTTTACAGACTAGGAAAGGAAGGTCCCTGAGTTCCCGGGCGCAGGTGCCTGGAGAATTTCCAGGAGACGCGCGGCCCTGCTATAATCCTCTTCCATCGACTCCGGATCCGCAAGCGGTGCATAGATGGCCATCTGGCAATGTTCCAGCAAGCCCGCGATATCCGGTACCACGGATTCATCCAGGTTGGACCGGCGCATACCCGCCATCAGCAATTCACCAGACTGCAGGGCATCAACGGAATAACGCTCCGCCAGTACTGCCCTGAAAACACGTGCGATTTCCTGGTAAAACTTAGCCGGATCGCGCAACAGCAGAAAAGACTTTGCCAGTTCAAGGTTATAAGTGGCCGGGAAAAGGCTGAGCTGTGTAACCGGCGCTGGTTCTTCATCAAGGTATGAATCAAGTTCACGCGGCGTATGCATGGGTTTAACACGCTTCTTCTTCCTCGTCCAAAAGTACAGGGGCAGTAGGATCAGTGCAGCCAGTCCCGGTATCCACCCGTAACGCAACAACATTTCCCTGATCGCATCCGCCTTCATACCGGGCCCGTCTCCACTTTTCCCGGCTGGCTCCCCGGTACCTGTTTCCCTGCTCCTGCCCTCCTTCACATCCACCGCCAACGAGTCTGTTTTCAGCATAACATATTTGCCGGTTTTCGGATCAAAATAAGACATGGAAACAGCGGGCAGGTATTGCGTGCCGGTCAATCGCGGGGTAAAGGGAATCGAATATATTTTCTTCCCTGATATAGGACTGATTTCCTTCCTGGCAGACTCCATGATCTCCGGTTCAAAATTTTCCCAGGCTGCGGACCAGCCGAGGGATGGCGGTCCGATAACCGGCAGGTTACCGCTGCCCTCCAGCAGAACGTCCAACCGGTATGCATTGCCTTGCACCAGTGTGCCTGAAGAGGGCGTGGCGCTGAGCCTGAACTGGCCAACGGCGCCGGAGAAATTTTCGGGTTGTCCTTGATCCGGGAGCGGCCTGACGGTGATGGTTACGGGTGGATTTTCCAGGGTCACCATTTCACGTACCCACGCGTCGGGGTCAAGGCTTTGCTGACCCAGTGCCCGCAGGATACCATTCAGGGTATTTTCATCACGTGCCGCCGATTCCTTGACAAAACGTACGGTATTGTCCACCTGCATAGACTCCAGCTCGTAGGTGCCAGCCTGCAAGGGATACAGCTGGACCATACGAAGCAGGTACACGTTATACTCCTGCCCGTTAAGCATTTCCGTATGCGGCATGTCAGATTCCGGCTCTTCCATATCAAATACACTGAATCCCGCAAAAGAAGGCCTTCGAACCACGCGCGATTCTGAATTGAGCCTTGTAAATAGCTTGTACGTGGCCACCACAGGCTCGCCCACAAAGACCGAGCGACGGCTTACATCGAGTTTCACGAAGAGGTTTTTACGCACTTTATCCTGTACGGTTTCGCCCTTCCGGAGGATCATCTCGTTGAGTTGCTGGTTGCCCGGCGAAATATCCCCACCCGGTCTGACGCCCGAAGACTGGTCGGTCACCTCAATCGCGATGCTGCCGGACCGGAGTGTTTTACCATCTGCCGTGGCTGTAGCGGCCGGAATGATCCATCTTCCCTTACGTTTGGGTTGAAGGATAAAACTGATCGCCACATATTCCTTCATTTCCCCGTTCACCAGTGTCCATCCGTTGGTATAATCCGGCCCCTGCACCACGCTGAATCCCTGGAACGGGGGCGGAAGGAACCTTGTCAGTTTCCGGGCATGCTCGATGGTATACTGAATATGTACATAATCTTTGGTGGTTACCCGCTGTTCATCCACCTGCACCGTCATGCGGACCTGGGCACATAATGGCAGGGCCAGGGCGATCGCACCGAAAACAATCAGCCCTTTCAATAATATCCTGGATATGGGAAAACAGTATTTCACGCAGTGAATGCAAGCGGTTTTTTTCAGAGATCGCCAAGCTGGGGCCGCACCAGGATTTCTTCCACACAGGCCTGTGGCGACAGGGAGGCAGCGGCCAGCACCAGTTTTGCAATGTCATCCACCTGCATGATCCTTTCCGGGTCCACCCCGGCAGACTCCCAGGACCTCGTCATGGTGGCCCCGGGATGTACGGCCGTAACCTTGACACCATAGGGCTTCATCTCTTCGCGAAGGTTCCGGCTGAAACCCAACAGGGCCCATTTACTGATGCTGTAAGACCCTCCTGCCGGGTATGCCTGCAATGCGGCAACGGAGCAGATATTGAAGATATGGCCGCTTTTGCAGGACATCATCCGGGGGAGCAGGGCGCGGCTTATATGATACGCGGAATAGAGGTTTACCCGCATCATTTTCTCCAGCTGTCCTTCCGGTTCTCCATGAACGGTTCCCGGCTCAAAGGACCCTGCATTGTTGATCAGTATGTCAACTTCCGGAAAAGCATCCAGCACTTTTTGCGCGAATTCCTTTGCGGAGGATTCCACGGACAAATCCGCATTGTGGCTCATTACACTGATGTTAAACTGCTCCATGAGCGATTGTTGCCAATGCATTTCACGATCCATGTTCCGAGCACAAAGAAACAGGTCGGCACCCTGCCGGGCAAACGCTTCGGCCAGCGCGCGGCCAATACCCTGGCTGGCTCCTGTAATCACCACGTTCATAGCGAAATTATTTTATGCCTGGCAGAACCTTTGCCGCCGGCAGATGTAAAGAACATAAAGCTATCGTAAGTTTGCAAGATAAATTTTGTCCAGTGGCTGCCGGCAAGTATAAACATATCTTTTTCGACCTTGACCACACCCTGTGGGATTTTGACACCAATTCCAGGGAAACCCTGTTCGATCTCTATCATGAACTTGCATTGGTGGACATGGGGATTGAGACGTTCGACGAATTCCATGACACCTACCATCATTATAACCAGATATTCTGGGACAGGTTCAGGAAAGGCTTCATCAACCGGGAAGAACTTCGCTGGAAACGCATGTGGCGGACCCTGGTTGATTTCAAGATTGCCGACGAGACCCTGGCAAGAGACCTGAGTGAACGATACCTGGAGATACTCCCCACCAAGAAAAACCTGTTTCACGATACCTTGGAAATCCTCAACTACCTGGAGGCCAAAGGCTATCCCATGCACCTGATCACCAATGGCTTTGAGAAAACACAGCATGCCAAAATGCTAAACAGCGGCATTACCCATTATTTCCGGGAAGTGATCACTTCAGAAGCAGCGGGCATCATGAAGCCGAATGTGGCCATCTTCGAATATGCCCTTGAGAAAACCGGGGCAAAGGCGCATCATTCCGTGATGATTGGAGACACCCTCGATGCAGATATCCTGGGTGCGAACAATGCCGGGATGGATACCGTGTATTTCAACCCCGCCGTTCCGGCAGATGGCGAGATCGTGCCCACCTATGTGATACAATCGTTGGGTGAGTTGAAGAAATTGCTGTAGGGTTTCATCTGCAATGATCAGGGTTCAATGTCAAAGGAACCGAGATCACCGAAACACTCAGGGATACCTGGCGATCACCGTCACCCCACCCTGCACGATGTCACCGATCCGAACATTCACGGGCGTGCCAGGAGGCAGCAAGATGTCCACGCGACTGCCGAATTTGATAAACCCCAGTTCTGAATTCTGTTTCACGTCCTGACCAGCCTTCAGGTAATTTACAATCCGACGAGCCACGGCGCCTGCGATTTGCTTGACCAGCAGGGGCCCGCCCGGCCCGTCAACCACTACGGAATGACGCTCGTTTTCGGTTGACGATTTGGGATCCCAGGCTACCAGGTATTTCCCTTTATGGTATTTGCTGTACAGAACTTTTCCATCCACCGGGCTCCGGTTGACATGCACATTGGCGGGGCTCATAAAGATTGACACCTGGAGCCTCCGGTCGTGAAAATATTCTACATCCGTCATCTCTTCTATGACCACCACCTTCCCATCCGCCGGTGCGATCACAGCCTTTGCTTCAAAAGTCATCGCCCGCTTTGGAATACGGAAAAAAGACACGATGAACAGGAAAAAGGCCGTCAGCAGGACGAAAATGATCCAGGCAAGAACAGGCAGGTCCGCGCTGACAAAAGTGAACGTGAGGTAACTCAGCAGGACGTATAACAGCCCGGCGATGGCAATGGAAGTATAGCCTTCTTTGTGAATCGTCATGGGGTGTAAAGGTAATGAAATATGACAGTTGACAGTTGACAGTTGACGGTTGACGGTTGACGGTCAGTTATCCCCAGGCTTCCCGCAGGAATCGTAACGCATTGCCATGCATGATACCCTCGATATCTTCCCGGCTGTATCCGCGCTTCTCCAGCAAAGACGGGATTTTCCGGATATCGGCGATGGTTTCCATATCATGCGGTGCCTGCTCCTTACCGAATCCCCCGTCCAGATCTGATCCAATGCAGATATGACGGCTATTCCCTGCCAACTGGCAGATATGGTCCATATGTTTTATGAGTGCATCCAATCCGCAACCCATCCGCGTTGGATCAGACTCCCCGCGCTTCCAGCCGGGTACGATCATCCATGCATCCATCGCCGCACCGATGACGGCATTTCGCTGGATTAGGACCTTTAGTTGCTGATCGTCAAACTGGCGGTTATGCGGTACAATGGCGCGACAGTTTTGGTGGCTGGCCCAGACTGGGCCCTTGAAAATATCCATGGCCTGCCAGAATGCATCATCACACAAATGCGTTGCATCGAGTATCAGATGATGTTCATCCATCGCTTTGAGTAGGTCAATGCCTTGCGGTCCCATTTTGCCGCTGGCGTCCGTACCATTTGCATACCGGCCAGGTCCGTAGTGTGCGGGACCAATCGCCTTCAGTCCATACCCCACTGCTTTCTCCAGGTATGACAGGTTTACCAGGGAATCGGCCCCTTCCAGGCTGAGGATATAGCCAATGGGGCGATCAGGCGAGGAATGAGAGACACCCGACGCCGGCTGCGCATCATGCCAGCCTGCGACATGTTTCTCCAGCATGTCCAAATCCCGGATCTGCACCATCTCCCCCGCCGCCTCCATCGCCCTGTACCAGGCAAGCTGTCCCTGTGTCTGTGCCCATGCCTGTTCCGGCGAATGCCAGCCGGGCAGCGGGTTTTGGATATCCACATAACGGGCGATCTGGGTCGCTACAACCAGGCCAACCTGGCCGCTCCGCAGATCCGGCAGGGATACCATCGCCCTTCCCCTTCCCGCAAGATCTTTTTTCCCCGCTTCGCGACTGTTGATTTCTGTGACGGGTAACCGAAGATCGCGGTTCCATTCCAGGGCGTTCATGGAGAGGTCCAGATGCAGGTCAATGGTAAACATAGATGTACATAATGCGTTGCGTACTTACCTGTTTCTCGCGGCAATTTTCCAATCGCCCTTTACGATTCCATCCTCTGCAACAACCAGGCGATCATACAATGCCACGGTAGGACAGATATGGTAGGGAATGCCATACAAGACATCACCCGGCCTGAAACCATGCCCTTCGGGCGCTTCCATGACCAGGTGTTCTTCGCTTTGCCCAACCGGCCGTAGCATGGGCGCATCCGGAAAATACACCCTTCGGGCGATTTCGTTTTCTGCCGCAACGGCTTTGTGGCCAAGGTCGAGACAAACCCTTGTGGGCGTTGGCAGGGAGACCACACGGGTTACCAGGGCAACGGCCGGTTCAAAGGGTTGTTCAGGGCAGAGATCGCTATATCCCTTATCCCAAAAAATACAGGTACCCGGGCTGCATTCACGGCCGGGGCGCTTTGAATGTATGGCGTAGGACGGGGATCCCCCGGCAACGATGATGGCATGCGGAAAACCTGCGGCGCCAAGCTTTTCCTGCAAGTCGAGTACCGGCTGAAAATCCCTGTCGGTATCAATGGTGCGTTGCGCGATGTCAGGATTTCGCTGGTGCCCGTCATATGCATGCAGACCAATCGGCATAATGCCGGGCAGCATGGAACAAAACCTGTAGAGGTCGATGACAGCGTCGCCGGGCAGCATCCCCGTCCGGTTCATGCCGATATTCAGGTCGATATACACCGGAATGCGCACGCCTGCAGCCTGGAAAACATCAGACATTGCGGCAGCGGAATCCATATTGTCCACAAGGCAGGCATACCGTGTTCCCGGGTAGGCCTTGATCACCTGTACCAGGCGCAACAGTTTGGGGCCGTGTGGCTGGTATGCGAGGAGCGCATCCGGGGCATCCGTCCTTCCCAGCAGGTCCGCTTCCGCGATGGTGGCGCACTTGAATTTCTGAACGCCCGCCTCCATCATCATCCGGATGCCCTCGGCGGTCTTATGGGTCTTGATATGCGGGCGAAGACGGTTGACATCATCCACCATGGATACCATTCGGCGGATATTTTCGGCTACCCGTTTCGGGTAGACAACGAGCGCCGGGCTATCCAGGGCATTCACATGCTGTATTACATACCATTGGTTCATATGGGGGCATTTGGGGCGTATTTCACAGCGGCAGCCTGCGCGGTATCTCAAATCATGCCGGAACCGTTGTTGATTCCATGTTCCCGCCCATCGGCCTTTCGATTCCGGTAAAAATAAACCAATCCTTTCAATGCAGGATATGTACACGAAACGGGCAGCATGCCGTTCAGCCCGGCGCCTGCCTTGCATGCGCAGGCATTCAATTAGGTGACGGGCAATGAGGCCGATTGTGCGAGGATCACACCCAACATGCGGTATTAAAGAACGCTGTCAGACCAGTTCAAAAAGCGCTTCCACCTCCACAGGCACCTTGTCTGGCAGTGAACCCATCCCTACGGCGCTGCGTACACCGATGCCATTGTCCTCGCCCCATATTTCCGCGAAGAGTTCACTGCAGCCGTTAATGACATGGGGATGTTTATCGAAATCCGGCGTAGCATTCACCATTCCAAGTACTTTTATCACCCGCTTAACCTTGTCGAGACTGCCCAGATGCGTGCGTATCGAGGAGAGGATGCACATGCCTACATGACGTGCGATTCTTTTTGCCTCATCGGAATCCATGTCCTGCCCTACCTTACCGGCGATCCGGGTCCCGTCGTCGCGGACAGGCACATGGCCTGAAACATACAGATACTTTCCATCCACCAGGCATGGTTTGTACACGGCCTTGGGCTTGGGGATAACGGGCAGGGGCACCTGTAAAGCGGCGAGGTTTTGTTCGGGAGTCATATGATGATGGTTCGTGGTTCATGGTTCATAGTTCATAGTTCGTGGTTGACGGTTGACGGAAACAGCCCTATGTATTCAATCCATGAACCACGAACCATGAACCATGAACTATATGAAAAAATCCAGCACCAATACACCAATCAATCCAACAACGGACACAATGCTCTCCATCATGCTCCAGCTTCGGATGGTATCTTTGATACTGAGATTGAAATATTCCTTGAACATCCAGAACCCGGAATCATTGACATGGGAGAACATCAGGCTGCCGGCACCGATGGACAGCACCATCAGGTTCGGGTCCACCGAGGTACTTGCCATGACGGGTGCGATAATCCCCGCAGCAGTCAGTCCCGCAACAGTTGCAGACCCCATAGCCACCCGGATGAGGGCGGCTATGGCCCAGCCCAGGACCAGCGGGTGCACCGTCCAGGATTTCATCACAGAAGCCAGTTGTGCGCTCACGCCGCTTTGCATGAATATTTCCTTCAGCGCACCGGCACCGGCAACGATCAGCAGGATAATCGATACATCTTTCACGGCATCCACATAGATGCCCATGACTTTTTTCATCGGCATGCCCGTAACCAGTCCCAGGAAAAAAGTGGCAAAAGCCAGGGCGATGATCATCACGATGGACGGCTCCGAAAAGAATGTGAACACTGTAGAGGCTCCACCCTCCAGCGGTCGCATTAAGGGTACCAGTGTGGTCACCGCCAGTAGGATAACCGGTAACAGGGATGAGAGAAAGCTCGTGAGGGCACCCGGCAACTGTTCTTCGGGCAGGAGGGAAGGCTGGAATGTGGCCAGTGGCTTTGCATCGATCCCTTTCAATGTCCTGGCAAATACAGGCCCTGCCAGGATGATGGCCGGAATGGCCAGCAGCATCCCATACAGCAGCGTAAGCCCCATGTTGGCCCCAAACTGCCCAACCAGTGCCGATGGCGCGGGATGCGGTGGCAAAAACCCATGGGTGACGGAAAGGGCCGCCAGCATGGGCAGTCCCGTATAGACAGCGGGCATCTTGGTCTGGTAAACGATCGAAAAAATGATTGGTACAAGCAACACAAACCCAACATTGTAAAACAGGGGGATGCCCACAATGAACCCGGTTATCATAAGCGCCCACTGCATGCGCTTTCTGCCAAATGCGTTCATCAGCACGGACGTGATTTTCTGTGCTGCCCCGGATTCGGCTACAAGCTTTCCCAACATAGCCCCCAGCGCGATGACGATCACCAGAGAACCCAAGGTGTCCCCGATGCCCTTCTGTACAACCCCGGTAATTTTATCCAGCGGGATACCCAATAGCAAGCCGGTGATGATGGCCACCACGAGGAATGCCAGGAAAGCGTTAACCTTACCCCATGAGATGAGCAGGACCAACGCGAGGATGCAGCAAAGGATGATGAGGAAAGTCATATTAGTTCATGGTTCATCGTTCATGGTTCATGGTTTATGGTTTATGGTTACGTTGTCTATGAACCACGAACGATGAACCATGAACGCTACCTGAGAAACAATATACAGAATATCCAAACAAAGGGCACAGCCAGCAGAAGGGAATCAAAACGGTCCAGGAACCCACCATGTCCGGGCATGATCTGGCCGCTGTCTTTGACACCGGCCAGGCGCTTGAGCTTACTCTCGAGCAGGTCGCCGAAGGTTCCGGCAACGGCAGAGATCATCGCCAGTGTTGCAAACTGCCAGGCATCCCCCTGCATCACGTACCTGCCAATCAGGGTCACCACCACCACCGCGAGGATGATGCCACCGATGGTACCTTCCCATGTTTTTTTGGGCGAGATGGGAGAAAGCGGTGTCTTCCCGATCAGGGAACCGACAATATACGCCATGGTATCGTTGATCCAGATGGTGCCAATAATCACCAGTGGTATGGTATATCCGGCCATTAGCCCCAGCGAGGTACTCAGGGCGGCAAAGGGTCCCGGTTCGCCTGCCGGCGGCATCCAGGGCTGCCCGCTGCGCAGGTGGACCAGCAAAGCCAGGGACAGTGAAATATACGCCAGCCCGAAGCTGGAATGGGCGATGTTTTTCAGGTTCAATTTCC
>Ga0114938_1000987_pt1 | contig 20434 bp, 16 predicted proteins | sample AshMeaBigSpring_FD_88675 | JGI IMG/M metagenome (GOLD analysis project Ga0114938, IMG submission 88675) | Groundwater microbial communities from Big Spring, Nevada to study Microbial Dark Matter (Phase II) - Ash Meadows Big Spring | ecosystem: Environmental > Aquatic > Deep subsurface >...
CGCGCGGCGCTCGCCCAGCTCGACCGCATCTCGCGGCGCTGGCTCGCCAAGCACGCCAACGCCCACCTCGGCGAGATCGATGCCATCGCCGGCCGCATCGCGCGCCCCGGCGCCTATTTCCTCTCCGTCAACTACGAGTGGGGCTGTACCTGCGGCGTGAAGCCGAGCCCCGACCAGGCGAGCGCGCGCCTCGTCAGGGTGCTCGACTGGCGCACGCGCGGCCTCGGCCGCCACGTCATCGCCGCCCGCGTCGCCGGTTCAGCCGGCCCGTTCGTGGCCCTCACCTGGCCCGGCTACACCGGCGTGCTGCAGGCGATGGCGAAGGGCCGCTTCGCTGCCGCGCTCAACCAGGCGCCGATGCGCAAGCTCGCGGGCGGGCTCTATCCACTCGACTGGGCGGCGAACCGCGCGCGGGTGTGGCGCATGCCGCATCCGACCGCCGCCCATCTGCTGCGCGAGGTTTTCGAGACCGCGCCCGACTTCGCGGCCGCGCGGCAGATGCTCATCGAGCGGCCGATCGCGGCGCCGGCGATCTACTCGCTCGCCGGCCTCGCCCCGCGCGAGCTCTGCGTCATCGAGCGGCTGGAGAGCAAGTCCCACGTCATCGACGGCGAGGCGGCGGCGACCAATCACTGGCAGGCCGGCGACTGGCGCGGCCACGCGCGCGGCTTCGACAGCCCGGGGCGGCGCATCGTGATGCGGGAGCAGGTCTCGGCCGAATTCGATGCCGGCCTCGGCTGGCTGGAGCCGCCGATCCTCAATGCCCGCACGCGGCTCGTCATGATCGCGGATGCGCGCCAGGGCCGCCTCATGGCGCAGGGCTACGAGTCCGACGGCGCGGCGACAGCGGTGCTCGACCTGGCGGCCTGACGGCGGGTGACAGCACGGCCGCGGCCATGCAAGATTTGGCCGCTACGCTCGCCTCGCCTGAGGCTTCAAGGCCGCCCCATGCTCGCCCGCCGCGCCGCATCGCAACTGGTTCTTCTCGACATCCAGGAGAAGCTCGTCCCGCACGTCGACGGCCATGCGGCGATCATCCGCAACGCCGCGCGGCTCATCGCCTATGCGACCCGGCTCGGCGTGCCGGTGACGGTGACCGAGCACTACCCGCAGGGCATCGGTGCGACCACCCGGGCGCTGGCCGGGCTCCTCGGCAACGGCACGGTGCGCATCGAGAAGATCACGTTCTCGGCCTGGCAGACGCTCGACTTCAAATCGCGCGTCGACGGCCTGCGCCGGGCCGGCCGCGACCAGATCGTCATCGCCGGAATGGAATCGCACGTCTGCGTGCTGCAAACCGCGCTCGACCTGCTCGCCGCCGATTTCGAGGTGCTGGTGGTCGCGGATGCCGCGGGTTCCCGCCGCGCGGAGGACCGCCAGCTCGCGCTCAACCGGCTGGACAAGGCCGGCGCGGCGATTGTAACTCACGAGATGATCGCGTTCGAATGGCTCGAGCGGTGCGCCACGCCCGAGTTCAAGGATCTCATCGGCGTCATCAAATAGCCCGTCGCATCCAGGAGCCGAGGCCATGCAGGACAAGGCGGCTGCCAAGAACCCGGCACGGGCCAGCTTCGACTGGGCCGATCCCTTCCTCCTCGACGACCAGCTCGGCGACGACGAGCGGATGATCCGCGATACCGCGCGCGACTACGCCCAGGAGAAGCTGCAGCCTCGGGTCATCTCGGCCTACCTCGAGGAGCGCACCGACCGCGAGATCTTCAACGAGATGGGCGCGCTCGGGCTCATCGGCGTGACGGTTCCCGAAGAGTACGGCGGCGCCGGCGCCGGCTACGTCTCCTACGGGCTCGTCGCGCGCGAGGTGGAGCGCGTCGATTCGGGCTACCGCTCGATGATGAGCGTGCAGTCCTCGCTCGTCATGTATCCGATCCACGCCTACGGCTCGGAGGAGCAGCGCAAGCACTACCTGCCGAAGCTCGCGCGCGGGGAATGGGTCGGCTGCTTCGGGCTGACCGAGCCGGATGCCGGCTCCGATCCCGGCGGCATGAAGACGCGCGCCGAGAAGGTCGCCGACGGCTACCGGCTCTCCGGCTCGAAGATGTGGATCTCCAACGCCCCGATCGCCGACGTGTTCGTCGTGTGGGCGAAGTCGGCGGCGCACGGCAACGAGATCCGCGGCTTCGTGCTCGAGAAGGGCATGAAGGGTCTCACGGCGCCGAAGATCGGCGGCAAGCTCTCCTTGCGCTGCTCGATCACCGGCGAGATCGTCATGGACGGCGTCGTGGTGCCGGAGAGCGCGCTGCTCCCCAACGTCTCCGGCCTGAAGGGTCCGTTCGGCTGCTTGAACCGCGCCCGCTATGGCATCTCGTGGGGCGCCATGGGCGCGGCCGAGGACTGCTGGCACCGCGCCCGCCAGTACACGCTCGACCGCAAGCAGTTCGGCCGGCCGCTCGCCCAGACCCAGCTCGTCCAGAAGAAGCTCGCCGACATGCAGACCGAGATCACGCTCGGCCTGCAGGGATCGCTCCGCGTCGGCCGGCTGATGGACGAGCACCGCGAGGCGCCGGAGATGATCAGCCTCGTCAAGCGCAACAACTGCGGCAAGGCGCTCGACATCGCGCGGGCGGCGCGCGACATGCACGGCGGCAACGGCATCCAGATCGAGTACCACGTGATGCGCCACGCCCAGAACCTCGAGACCGTCAACACCTACGAGGGCACGCACGACGTGCACGCGCTGATCCTCGGCCGCGCGCAGACCGGGCTGCAGGCGTTTTTCTGAGCGGCATCAGCGCCCGCTCTGCTCCGGCCCCGGGTTGTTCGCCGCGGCGGCAATGATGGCGAGGGTGTCGGTCTCGGCGGCAATCCGGGCGCCCGCGGCCGCGGCCTCGGCACAGCGCTCAGGCTCCTTGTCGAAGGCGACGACCGGCCAGCCGCCGCGCGCGACGAGGTTGGCGCACATCGGCCCGCCCATCACGCCGAGCCCGACGAATCCGATCGTCGCGACGGGACGAGGAGATATGGCGGTGGGCTCGGGCATGGCTCACTCCGCAGGCGAACGCGGCATCACGCCTGCCGCGAGACGAAGCTGTCGACGACCTTCTTCGTTCCCGCCTTCTCGAAGTCGACGGTCAGCTTGTTGCCCTCGACCGCGGCGACGCGACCGTAGCCGAACTTCTGATGGAACACGCGCTCGCCGACCGCATAGCTCGCAGCGTGTCCGGTCGCGGATGCGACGAGCTCGCCCTCGAGCTCGAGGGGCGCGCGCCGCGGCCCGCCGCCGCCTCCGGCCGATGACCGCGCATTGGCCTGCGCCCGCTGCCAGCCGGGCGTCTTGTAGTCGGCGCGGAATGCGGGCTGCACCTCGTCGAACCGGCTCTTGCCGTAGCCGCGGGAGAACGTGCCGCCAAAGCGCGCATAGGCGCCGCCGAACGGGCTGGTCGCCTCGATGACATCGATGTGCGCTTCGGGCAGCTCGTCGATGAACCGCGACGGCGTCGCCTGCTGGTAGAGCCCGCGGTTGCGCCGGTTCTGCGCGAAGGAGATGCACGCCCGTCGCTTGGCGCGCGTGATCCCGACATAGGCGAGGCGGCGCTCCTCCTCGAGGCCTTTGAGCCCGCTCTCATCGAGCGACCGCTGGTGCGGGAAGAGGCCTTCCTCCCAGCCGGTCAGGAACACGGTCTCGAACTCGAGGCCTTTGGCGGCGTGCAGCGTCATCAGCGAGACGCGGTCGCCGTCGTCGCCCGAATCGGTATCCATGACCAGCGAGACGTGCTCGAGGAAGCCCTGCAGCGTGTCGAACTCGTGCATGAACCGCACGAGCTCCTTCAGGTTCTCGAGGCGGGAATGTGCCTGCGGGCTCTTGTCGGCCTGCCACATCGCCGTGTAGCCGGATTCGTCCAGGATCAGCTCGGCGAGCTCGGTGTGCCTGATCTGGTCGACCCGGCCCCGCCAGCGCTCGAAGGATCGGATCAGGTCGCCGAGCGAGTGCCGCGCCTTGGTGCCGAGTTCCTCCGTCTCGACGATCTCGCGCGAAGCCTGGTACATCGTGATGCCGCGCGCGCGCGCCAGCTCGTGGATGCGCTTGACCGTCGTGTCGCCGAGGCCACGCTTCGGGACGTTGACGATGCGCTCGAATTTCAGGTCGTTCGCCGGATTGATCGTAATCTCGAGGTAGGCAATCGCGTCCTTGATCTCCTGGCGCTCGTAGAAGCGCGGGCCGCCGATCACGCGATACGGCATGCCGAGCGTGACGAAGCGGTCCTCGAAGGCGCGCATCTGGAACGAGGCGCGGACGAGGATCGCCATCTCGTTCAGCCGGTGGCCGGCCTTGCGCGCGGCCTCGATCGCCTCGGCGACGTTGCGCGCTTCCTCCTCGTCGTCCCACACGCCCATGACCGTCGGCTTGGCGCCGAGCACGTCGTCGGTGAAGAGCGTCTTGCCGAGCCGCCCCTTGTTGCCGGCGATGAGGCCCGATGCGGCGGCGAGGATGTGGCCGGTCGAACGGTAATTGCGCTCCAGCCGGATGACCTTGGCGCCGGGGAAGTCCTTCTCGAACCTGAGGATGTTGTCGATGTCGGCGCCGCGCCATCCGTAGATCGATTGATCGTCGTCGCCGACGCAGCACACGTTCGGTGCGCCCTGAGCGATGAGTCTGAGCCAGAGGTACTGGACCGTATTGGTGTCCTGATATTCGTCGACCAGCACGTACTTGAAGCGGCGGTGGTAGCCGGCGAGCACGTCCGGGTTCTCGAGGAAGAGCCGGAGCCCCTCGAGCAGCAGGTCGCCGAAGTCGCAGGCGTTGAGCTCCTTGAGGCGCGCCTGATAGGCGGCGTAGAGATCGCGGCCCTTGCCGTTGGCGAACGCGAACGCCTCGCCCGGCGGCACCTTGTCGGGCACGAGGCCGCGGTTCTTCCAGTCGTCGATGAGGCCGGCGAGCTGGCGCGCGGGCCAGCGCTCGCGATCGATGTTGGCCGCCTCGATCACCTGCTTGAGGAGCCGGATCTGATCGTCGGTGTCGAGGATGGTGAAGCCGCTCTTGAGGCCGACGAGCTCGTAGTGCCGGCGCAGGATCTTGACGCCGATCGCGTGGAACGTGCCGAGCCACCCCATGCCCTCGACCGCGCCACCGATGAGGCCGCCGATGCGCTCCTTCATCTCGCGCGCCGCCTTGTTGGTGAACGTCACCGCGAGAATCTCGTGGCCGCGCGCCCGCCCGATCGCCAGGATGTGGGCGATGCGCGTGGTCAGCACGCGCGTCTTGCCGGTGCCCGCGCCGGCGAGGACGAGCACCGGGCCGTCGAGCGTCTCGACGGCATGCCGCTGCTCCGGGTTGAGGCCGTCGAGGTAGGGTGGCGCTGCGGCGGCGAGGGCCCGCTCGGAGATGCTGCGCCGGGGCAGGTCCGCGGGGCCGACGGAATCGGCTTCGACCGGGTCGATGTTCGCTGATTGTTTTGGACTCGTCGGCATGATGTGCAACTATACCAGAGCCATGGGGGTGACAATCTGGCGGCGGTCGCGGCGCACAGCTTCGCGACGCTGCGATGCTGCATCCTGTGGATCGGTGGGACGGCGCCCTCGGATCGCACATGCCTGCAAGATGTCGCCAACGCAGGTCGGATTGCGGCAGGGGGGCGGACATGCTTAACAGACGTTGCGAGCATATTGACCCGCCCGGTGGCGCCCGGCAGGTCAATCGATTGTCGCAATCTGCCGCCATCGACTTGTCGAGGCCGACGCGAGAGGTCGGAGTCATCTGGGTATGAGCAACGCATTGCTGTGGCTCGGCGGTTTGCTGGTCGCGGTGCTGTGCGCGCTGTTCGCGGTCCCCCACGTCGTCGATTGGAACCGCTATCGCGGCGTGTTCGAGGAGGAAGCCTCGCGCATGCTCGGGCGCGAGGTGCGCGTCGACGGCGGCGTCAACCTGCGCCTCCTGCCAGTACCCTTCGTCCAATTCGGCAAAGTGCACGTCGCGAACGGGGAGGGCGCCGTCGGCGAGCCGCTGATCCGCGCCGAGAGCTTCACGCTGTGGCTCGCGGTCGGACCGCTGCTGCGCGGTGCCATCCAGGCGAACGAGATCGCGCTGAAGCGGCCGGTGCTCAAGCTGCGCACCACGGCCGACGGCACCGGCAACTGGCAGAACCTGTCGATCGGGCGCGGCTCGCTTGCCTTCCTGCCGAGCGACGTGTCGCTGCAGTCGATCCGCGTGACCGACGGCATCGTGGCGGTGAGTGATGCGGGCGGCCGCGAGATCGTCAGGCTCGATGCCATCGCGGGGGAGGCGTCGGCCGGCGCGCTCGAGGGTCCCTACAAGTTCCGCTTCGATCTCAACTGGAATGGCGAGCCGCGCGAGATCAAGGGAGCGACGACCAAGGCGGAGGCCGATGGCGCGGTGCGCGTCCGCCTTGCCGTGCGGGTGGCGCGGACCGGCAGCACCTACGCGCTCGACGGGCGGCTCTCAGACCCGGCCGGCAAGCCCCGCCTCGACGGCGAGCTCACCGCCAAGGTGCCGCTGCAGGCCGGCGCCCAGGCCGCCGCAGGCGCGAAGCGTTACGAGGGCCCGGTTTTCGATTTGAAATCGAGGATCGAGGCCGACGCATCGGGCGGCGTGCTCCCCGACGTGACGCTCTCGTTCGAGAAGGACGGCCGCCCGCAGAGCCTCACGGGCCGCGCGGCGCTCCACTGGCGCGACACGCCCGCAATGACGCTCGACATGGCCGCGAAGTGGCTCGATCTCGATCGCGTCGCCGCCCACGCCACCAACCCCGGCGAGGCGCTCCGCGATCTGCTGCTCGGCATTGTCGGCGAGATGCCGGCGGAAGGGCGCCTCGCCGTCCGGATCGGCGTCGACCAGGTCAACCTCGGCGGCGAGGCGGTGAGCGGCGCGCGCCTCGTTCTCGAGCGCGCCGGCAACGGGCCGATGCTGGTCCAGGAGCTCGCCGGCGCGGTGCCGGGCGGCTCGCGGGTGAGCGTCTCGGGTGTGCTCGCGGGCGCACGTCCCGCGATCGATTTCGACGGCGAGGTCAACCTGCGCGGCGCGAGCCTCGGCCGGTTCCTGAATTGGCTGCACCGTGGCCAGACCCTGATTCAGAATCGCGGCGACGGGCCGTTCGCGCTGCGCTCGCGACTGCGGCTCGGGACCAACGCGGTCACGCTCAGCGATGCAAAGGCCGAGTTCGGCAGCACCATCGTCGCGGGCGGCCTCGCCTACGTCACCGACCCGCGCCGGACCCTCGAGCTGACCCTCGACGGCAATCAGATCGACATCTCCGCGCTTGCGCCCGGTGTGCTCGACCGCACCGGCATCGCCGGCCTCATCGGCGCCGCGCGGCCGGGCGCGGGCACGCAACCGGCGGCCGGCAAGACCGCGGCGGCGGCGCCTGCGCGCATCGACCTGGCCGATGCCGATGTGGTGCTGAAGGTCAAGGCCGGCCAACTCACCGACGGCGAGCGGCGACTGCGCGACGTGACGGCCGATATCGCGCTCCGCGGCGGTGCGCTGCAGATCGCGGACCTCAGGCTCGGCACCGATACCGGCCTGCAGCTCGAGGCCCAGGGTGAGATCAGCGACGTGACCGGCCGCCCGAAAGGCCGGCTGCGGGGCACGCTCGCGGCGCCGGGCCGGCCGGCGGCCATCGATGCTGCAAGGTTGCTCGAGCTCTCGGAGGCGTGGACGGGCGATGGATCGATCCTGCCGGCGCTCACGCCGGGCCGGGTCGCCTACGATCTGCGCCTCGGCGAGCGCGGGGAGAGCGCGATCGAGCTCGGGTTCGACGGCCAGGCGATCGCGAGCCCGGTGCGCGGCAGCATTCGTCTCGACGCAGGGTTCGAGAGCTGGCGGACGGGGCCGATCGGGGCGACGGTCACGGCCGCGGCAATCGACCTCGCGCGCGTGACCCATCTTGCCACCGCATCCGGCGAGCCGCCGGCCGGCCGCGACGCGACGGCTGCCAAGGGGCGAGTGCTGCTGAGAGCGACAGGCGCCAGCGCGAACAACCTCGCGATGTTCGCACAGGTCACGAGCCCGGGCCTCGACGTGGCTCTCACCGGCCAGACGAGCCTCGCCGACCCTCGCGCGGTGAAGTTCTCGGGCCAGGCGAGTCTCGATGTCTCCGACCTGCGCCGCGCGATTGCGGCCTTCGGATTGAGACATCAGCCGGCGGTCGCAGACCTCGCCGTCGCCGGCCTCGTCGGCATCGAAGGCGCCGACAGGAAGTGGGCGTTCGAGCCGCGCCAGCTGGCGGTCGGCGGCGCACCGGTCTCCGGCAAGGTCTCGCTCCAGTCGTCGGCCGGCCTGAGCCGGATCGATGCTCGCCTCGCCGTGGCCGAGCTCGCCGCACCGCTCCTTCTCACCCCACTGCTCGACGGCCGCGCAGGCAGCGAGGCGGCGCGTGGCGGCGATCCGTCGGTCTGGCCGGCGGAGCCGATCGAGTTCGGACCGCTCGCCGGCATCGAGGGGCGCGTCCGGCTCGAGGTCGGCGCACTCCGGCTCGCGGACGCGGTCGCGGCGCGCAACGTCACCATGGATGTCGAGCTTGCGCCGGACCGGCTCGAGATCACGCGGCTCGAGGGCGGTGCGCTCGGCGGTTCGGCCTCCGGCACGCTGCGGCTCGACCGCATGCCCGGCGGCGCGCGGATGACGACGACGGTGCGGCTCACGGGACTGAACCTCGATGCTCTGGCGAAGCCTGCAGCGGTCGGAGGGCAGAGCGCCGGCAAGGCCGACCTCACGCTCGTCGCGACCAGTCGCGGCGCAAGCCCGCGCGCGCTCGTCGCGGCGCTCACGGGCAAGGGCGAGGCGCAGCTTTCCGGCGGGCGGATCGGTCAGTTCGGCCCCGCCGCCGTCAGCGGCGCGTCCGATGCCGCCATCGCCGGCCGGATCGATGTCGGCGATCCGTTCCGTGAGGAGCTTCTCGGCCGGCTGCGGCAGTCGCCGCTCGGGATCGCACGCACGCGCGTGCCGCTCGAGGTCGTCGACGGGGCGTTGCGGTTCCGCGCTCTCGCGATCGACGCCGCCGAGGGGGCCGTCACCAATCAGACCACCGTCGAACTCGCGTCGCTGAAACTCGACAGCGAATGGCGGATCGAGCCGAAGGCGGTGGGCGGGAAGGCGGCATTGCCAGGCATCTCTATCGTCTACGTCGGCCCGATCGGACAGCTCGACCAGGTGCAACCGCGGCTCGCGACGGACGCGCTCGAGCGCGAGCTCAAGGTCCGGCGGATGGAGCGCGATGTCGATGCGCTCGAACGATTGCGCCGCGAGGACGAGGAGCGCAGCCGGCTCGAGGCTGAGCGCCGTGCCGCACTCTCGGCCCAGGGCGTGCCGGCGACCACAACCGACACCGTGCCGCTGACGGCGCCGGGGATCAGCCCCGCAGCGGGTCCGGCCGATCCGCAGCCGGCGTCCGCCGAGGCGATCGCGCGGCCACCGGCCGGCGGGCCGGAGGCACCGCAAGGCGCCACGGAACCGCGACGGCGCGCGCAGAGCCCGCCGCCCACCCCAACCGCGCCGAAGAAGGGGTCCTCCGCCATCTACCAGTGGCTCGAGTCGCTCAGTCGTTGAGCGGTGCGTGGCGCCCTCGCGCCGTCGCTTCGTCGAGCAGCCAGACCCGGATCGCGCTCGAAAGCCCGGCCGCACCGCGCGATCGATCGATCCGCATGACGAGGCCCGCGACCGACAGCCCCTCGCGTGCCGCCGCCGTCCTGAGCGCCGTCCAGAAGGCCGCCTCGAGCGACACGGAAGTGCGGTGCCCGGCGATCGAGAACGACCGCTTGACCGGCCGCGCCGATGCGGCCGGCGGAGCAGGCGAGCGCGGATCGGTCCGGATGGTCACGGGCGGCCGCCACCCGGCTCGTCATCATCGCGGTCGCCGAGCCGGTGTGCGTCGAGGCGACGGCGCGCGAGGTCCTCCGCAGTCTCGTGTCGCTCGCGCTCGGTCTTGCCGCGGCCGAACCTGATGCGGTTCGCGGCGGCCTCCGCCGCACGGCCGGCGCGCGCCCTGTTCTTGCGGGCCCGGCGCAGATTGACGATATCGGCGGTCATGCGTTGTCACCCTCGCCCGGCCGTCAGGCGTCCGGCCCGATCATCTTCTCCGGCCGCACGATCTGATCGAAGTCGGCGGCGCTGATGCCCTCCTTCAGCGCCTCCTCGCGCAGCGTGGTGCCATTCCGGTGGGCGGTCTTGGCGATCTTGGCAGCCTTGTCGTAGCCGTACTTCGGAGCGAGCGCGGTAACGAGCATGAGCGAGCGCCCGAGCGCGGCCTTGATGTTATCCTCGCGCGCCGTGATGCCGGCGATGCAGTTGTCGGTGAAGGAAACCGCCGCATCGCCGAGCAGCTTGACCGACTGCAGGAAATTGTAGGCCATCACCGGATTGAACACGTTGAGCTCGAAATGGCCCTGGCTGCCGGCAAACGTGATCGCCGCGTGGTTGCCGAAGATGTGCGCGCACACCATCGTCAGCGCCTCGCACTGGGTCGGGTTGACCTTGCCGGGCATGATCGAGGAGCCGGGCTCGTTCTCCGGCAGCGCGAGCTCGCCGAGGCCCGAGCGGGGGCCGGAGCCGAGGAAGCGGATGTCGTTGGCGATCTTGAAGAGCGCGGCCGCGGCGGCATTGATCGCGCCATGGCTGAAGACCATGGCGTCGTGGGCGGCGAGTGCCTCGAACTTGTTCGGCGCCGTCGTGAACGCCAGCCCGGTGATGGCGGCGACGCGCTCGGCCACCTTCTCGGCAAATCCCTTGGGCGCATTGAGCCCGGTGCCGACCGCGGTGCCGCCCTGCGCGAGCTCCATCAGGCCCGGGAGCGTCTGCTCGATGCGCAGGATCGCATTGCCGACCTGGGTCGCATAGCCCGAGAACTCCTGGCCGAGCGTCAGCGGGGTCGCGTCCTGCGTGTGCGTGCGCCCGATCTTGATGATGTGCTGGAAGGCGTGCTGCTTGGCGACCAGCGCGGCGTGGAGGTGGCGGAGCGCCGGCAGCAGCGCCTTCGAGATCTCCTCGGCACACGCAATGTGCATCGCCGTCGGGTAGGTGTCGTTCGACGACTGGCTCATGTTGACGTGGTCGTTCGGGTGCACGGGCTTCTTCGAGCCCATCACGCCGCCGAGCATCTCGATGGCGCGGTTCGAAATCACCTCGTTGGCGTTCATGTTCGACTGCGTGCCGGAGCCCGTCTGCCACACGACGAGGGGGAAGTGGACATCGAGCTTGCCGTCGATCACCTCTTGCGCCGCCGCCACGATCGCCTTGGCGATGTCCGGCTCGAGGCGGCCGAGCGCCTGGTTGCTCTCCGCGGCCGCCCGCTTTACGATGCCGAGAGCGCGGACGATCGAGGCCGGCTGGCGCTCCCAGCCGATCTTGAAGTTGCCGAGCGAGCGTTCTGCCTGCGCGCCCCAGTATTTCGAGGCGTCGACCTCGATCGGCCCGAACGTGTCGGTCTCGGTGCGGGTCTTCATGCTGGCCATGGCGCGGATCCGTCGAAGGGTGTTCAGACGTGCTTCGGGGACCGCGATAGCACGTCCCGCGGCGGGGCTCCAAACGCCGGCGCCGTGCACGCACCGGCCGGCCATTGCCACCGCCCGGGGCGGCCCCTAAGTTGCAATTGGTTCGATGCTGCAGCCGCCCCAGGAGGGCCCGATGTTCGACCTGTCGCCCACGATGTTCCACATCGTCATCGCCATCGTCGGGCTGCTGCTCTACCTGTTCGTCTGGCGTGTCACGCAGGATCTGCCGCCCGCCGCGAAGGTGCTCGCGCGCATGGCGCTGTTCATCGCCGCGGTCATCCCGATCCTCGCCGCCGCCTTCTTCGGGATGACCGGTGCGACCCGCATGAAGTCCGCAGGCGTGCTCGAATTGCCCGCGCCGGGCCCCGCGCGGGCCATCGCTTAAGCATCCGTTAATCGGCGTCCCCTAGCGTTGCGGGCGGAGAGATCGCTTCGCCGGGGTGCGCCATGACCGTGATCAGGCTTTTTGCGACAGCCTTTGTCGCACTTCTCGCCGGATGGCTCGTCGAGAGCGCACGAGCGGACGAGGCCTACGTCTGCGAGGGCGGGCGGATCGTCTACGTGAAGATGGGCGAGCTCGAGCGGCTGAAGCGCGAGGACGCCTGCATCGCGCAATACTACGGTCTGCCGGCGCCCGGTCAGCCGCCCGCGACTGCCGCGCGCGAGCTGAAGCCGACGACGTCCGCCGGCGAGGCCGCCGGGCGGCCGCCGCAAGCGACCGCGAGCGGCCTCCGCGTCATCAACTCGATCGAGAGCGGCCGCTGGTTCCGCCCGCGCTGAGCCTTTGCGCCGTACACTGTCCGGGTTACGCAGAGCTTAACCCGATTTTCAGCAATTGAAGCAAGACTGAATTCGCCCTCTGCAGCCTCGCGATTGGCGGCGCGTTCGAGTTCGGCGTATGATCCGCGTGCACAACATCTACGTGAGCCACTCCTGGTCCGTGGCCGACACGTACGACAAGCTGGTGCGCGTGCTGCAATCTGATCCGAGCTTCGCCTTTCGCCTGTTCGGCCTCGCCAAGAACGACCCCGTGCACGCCACCGGCGTCTCCTACGAGCTGCGCGCGGCGATGCGCCACCCGATGTCGCAGTGCCACGTGCTGGTCGTGCAGACCGGCGTCTATGCGCAGTTCGGCAAGTGGATCAACGAGGAGCTGGAGCTTGCCTGCGCCACGTTCGAGTTGCGCCGCCGCGTTCTCGCCATCGATACGTTCGGTCCGGATCCGAAGCCGACGCCGGTGCAGGAGCGCGCCGACCGCGTGATCGGCTGGACCAAGAGCGGCATCATCACCGCCGTGCGCGAGCTTGCCGCCGCGCCGCCCGAGCGAACGCCGGTCCATGCCGACCGGCCCGAGGCGGCGGCCGGGCGGCCGGCCCCGCGCCTCGCTCAGCCGATCCGTACCGCCGGCGGGTTCGGTCAGCGTTCCGCTCCGCCTTCGCCGGTGCTGCCGTCGCGGACGAGCTTCGGCCGCGCCGCGCCGCGTGCTCCGGGCGGCGCCTGAGCGCACCTCAGCCACCGCGGATCGAAAACCGATCAGCCGGAAGGCATTTGTTTACCAAGCTCTGACAAGCTCGCCGCGAGTTGTTCTGTTGGCGCGCGCCACATGCGGGGTTGAGATGCGTCGTATCGCGTTTGCAGTGGCTTTGGCCGCTCTCTGGTTGGCAGCAGGCCTCGGCTACGACCTCCGATTCCTGCCGGTTGCGCAGGCCCAGCAATCGTCGTCCGAGGAAGGACCGCGCGCGCGTTCGGAGCCTGCGGACGAGGCCGAAAGCGAGGAGGGCACGCGGCCATCGCGTCGCGGGGGCGGCGCCCGCTCCGATGACGGTCGGTCGCGGACGTCCAAACCGGCCGGTACGAACGCCGACGCTGCCGACGGAGCCCCGCCGTCGGCGAGCAAGCCGCCATCCCGTGGCCGCACATCGCCCCAGAACACACGCGATCCGATCGAGCAGCGCCTGCAGGCGGCCGAGCGGCCGGCAAACGTCGAGCTGCATCCCGTCGCCGCGGCCAATCCGGATCACAACGTCATCGTCTGCGTGGCGGGTTGCCCCAATGGCCGCAACAGCATCGTGCACATGAAGCGCCGGGTGGAGACGCAGCCGGCGCCGCAGGGCCCGATCATTGCGGCCGCCGATAGTGTGAGCGTGCCCACGCCATCGGTCAACGCGATCGTCTGCGTTGCCGGGTGCTACGATACGCCGAAGGCCCTTCCGGCAGCGGCGCCCCCCGCGCCCAAGTCGCGCGATCAGGCCGGCCTCGGCGCTTCGGGCACCCGCGCGCCGTTCGCAGCCGCCGCGAGCGAGCGTGTCGTCGGCCGCTGGCTCACCACGGTCTCGACCGCAGAGGATGTCGTGCGCGCACCACGCCCGCGCGTCGTCACGCGACGGCCGGCCCGCAAGAGCGCCTCGGCCGAGTGGTTCACCAGCCGCTTCCGCCGGCAGTAGCCGATCCCTCGACGTCCGCACGTTCGTCGCGGCGCGCGGCCAGGCGCCGAAAGTCCCCGGCGGCGATCCCGTTCATGGTCAACGGGTCATGCGCTGCGCTCAGGCCATCCGCCCCATGGCGGCGAGCTCACGCACGGCGGCGGCATCGCGGGCGCAGAGGTCGGGGTAGTCCCTGTCCGAGCCGACATCGGCCGTGTAGCGCCACGAGCGCGCGCACTTCCTGCCCTTCGCGAGACCCGGCACGACGGCGACGCCGGCGATGTCGGCCGCGACGAAGGCGCCCGCCGGCGCCGGAGCGGCGCTGATCGAGATGCCCGACGTGATGCACACCTCCGCGAGATCGACGCTCGCGATGAGCGCGCGCAGCTCCGCGTCGGCCACGTGCACGACCGGCGCCGCCTCGAGGCTCGAACCGATCCTCTTGGCGGCACGCTCGAGCTCCAGCGCGCCGGTCACGCCCGCGCGAACGCGGCGGATCTGCGCCCATTTGGCATCGAGCGCATCGTCGCGCCATTCGGCCGGGATCGCGGGGAACAACTCGAGATGCACCGAGCGCTCACCATCGTCGCCGTAGCGGGCGAGCCACGCCTCCTCCGCCGTGAAGGCGAGGATCGGCGCGAGCCACACCGTCACACAGCGGAAGATGTGCTCGACGCAGGCGAGCGCGGCGCGCCGCTTCGGGCTCGACGGCGCCTCGCAGTAGAGCGCGTCCTTGCGGATGTCGAAGTAGAAGGCACTGAGCTCGGTGTTCATGAACTGCGCGAGCTGCGCCACCACCTTCTTGTAGTCGTACTCCGCGTAGGCCTTGCGGATGATCCCGTCGAGCTCGGCGAGGCGATGCAGCATGAGCCGCTCGAGCTCGGGGACAGCTTTGCTTGTCGCTTCCGACTCTCCTGCGGAGAGCCGGCCGGAAGCGACGCTGTCGTAATGCCCGAGCGTGCCGAGCATCCAGCGCAGCGTGTTGCGGATCTTGCGATAGTTGTCGACGAAGCCTTTCAGGATCTCCGGTCCGATGCGCAGATCGTCGGCATAGTCCGACGCCGCCACCCACAGCCGCATGATATCGGCGCCCGAGGTCTTGATCACGTCCTGCGGCGCGACCACGTTGCCGACCGACTTCGACATCTTCTGCCCCTTCTCGTCGAGGCAGAAGCCGTGCGTCAGCACCACGTCGAACGGCGCGTGGCCACGCGTGCCGGAGCTTTCGATCAGCGAGGAATGGAACCAGCCGCGGTGCTGGTCGGAGCCCTCGAGGTACATCACCCGGTCGCGGCCGCCGTCGACCTTGCGCTTGAAGCCGTAGAGGCCGGGGAAGTGCAGCCTGTCCTCGAGCACGTAGGTGTGGGTGGAGCCTGAATCGAACCACACGTCGAGCACGTCGTTGATCTTCTCGAAGCCGGCCGGGTCGTGGTCGGGCCGCAGGAAGCGCGCGCCGTCCGCGTCCGCAAACCAGGCGTCGGCGCCTTCCTTGTTCATCGCCTCGTAGATGCGCCGGTTGACCGTGGCATCGACCAGCACCTCGTTGGTGCCTTTGCGCACGAACACGGTGATCGGCACGCCCCAGGCGCGCTGGCGCGAGATCACCCAGTCGGGCTTCGCCTCGATCATGCCGCGGATCCGGTTCTCGCCCGAGGCCGGCACCCATTCCGTCTCGCGGATCGAGCGCAGCGACACCTCGCGCAGCGTGCGCGCCAGCGGCTGGTTGTGGCCGAGCGCGCTCGTTGCCGCCGCCTGCATCTTGCGCGAGATCGCCTCGAGGTGCGGGATGGGCTGGTCCATGTGGATGAACCACTGCGGCGTGTTGCGGAAGATCACCGGCTTCTTCGAGCGCCAGGAGTGCGGGTACTGGTGCTTGAGGCGGCCGCGCGCGACCATCATGCCGGCCTCGGCCAGTGCCGTGATCACGGCCTCGTTGGCGCGGCCCTTCTCCCCCTTGTCGGTGATGACGCGTTCGCCGGTGAAGCCCGGCGCGTCGGTCGTGAAGGCGCCGTTCTCGTCGACGGTGTAGGGGATGTCGGTCGAAATGCCGCGTTGGCGCAGCATCTGCGTCACTGGCGCGGATGTCCAGATGTCGAAGTCCTCGCGGCCATGACCGGGGGCGGTGTGGACGAAGCCGGTGCCGGTATCGTCCGTGACGTGGTCGCCGTCGAGGAGGGGCACGTCGAAAGCGTAAGGTTCCGATGTCACCCCTACCCCGGCCCTCCCCCCTCCAGGGGGAGGGGGAGAAGCGGAGGGTGACGCGACATGACGGACTCCACTTCTACCGTCATCCGACGCGGCAACGCCAGGGCGCCCGCCCGCCCCATCTTCCTTCCCTCCCCCCTTGGGGGGGAGGGGCAGGGTGGGGGGTAGGGAACTTGTCGGGAAGTAGCCACGAAGCGGGTGGGCACAGGTCAATTGCGCCAGCGCTTTTCCATCTATGTCTTTGACCAATCGAAAGTCACTCGGAGCGAGTTTCGCGGCTTTCATGACGTCCGGCGCAAGTTTCTTGGCGAGAATGACGACGTCGTCCTTCGCAAGCCAGTTGCTTGGGGGAGCGTTCGTCACCTCGTAGATGCCGTACTCGATCTTGGAGTTGAACGAGATCGCGCGATTGCCGGGGATCGTCCAAGGGGTTGTGGTCCAGATAACCACTGAAGCATCGCTTAGTAGCAACACATCGTCAGCACTCATGTGAGGCGGCGTCGGAGCATCTCTAACCGGAAACTTCACCCACACCTGGTCGCTGGTGAAGTCCTGGTACTCGATCTCGGCTTCCGCGAGCGCGGTCTTCTCGACGACGCTCCACATCACCGGCTTCGAGCCGCGGTAGAGCTGGCCGGTCTCGGCGAATTTCATCAGCTCGCGCGCGATCTGCGCCTCCGCCGGGAACGTCATGGTCGTGTAAGGGTGCTCCCAGTCCCCCTCGACGCCGAGCCGCTTGAATTCCTCCTTCTGCACCGCCATCCAGTGCTCGGCGAAGGCGCGGCACTCGGCGCGGAACGCCTTCATCGCTGCCGGGTCCGCGAGGTTCGGCTTGGCCTTGCCCTTGGCCATGTAGTCCTCCTCGATCTTCCACTCGATCGGGAGGCCGTGGCAGTCCCAGCCCGGCACGTAGTTGCTGTCGAAGCCGAGCATCTGCTGGCTGCGGGTGACGAGGTCCTTCAGGATCTTGTTGAGCGCGTGCCCGATATGGATGTTGCCGTTCGCATAGGGCGGCCCGTCGTGCAGCGTGAAGCGGTCGCGGCCCTTCCCCGCCGCGCGCAGTCGCTCGTAGAGCCGGATCCGCGCCCAGCGCTCGATCAGCTTCGGCTCGGTCTGCGGCAGCCCCGCACGCATCGGAAAATCAGTTTTCGGCAGGAACAGCGTATCGCTCCAATCGCGGCCGCCACCGTTGCCGTCGCTTGCGGCCGGGCTCGAGCCACCTTTCCCCGCCCCGGGTTTTGCGTCGTTCGTCATCTCGCTCGTCCATTCATTCGCATATCGATCTCGAGAGAGCGCCATTGGCGCTCAATCGCTTAGCGGTTCGCACGCACAATGCAACTGCATCGTTGCTCGCATGGCGCACGCCGAGTTGTCCACCGCTGCCGCGTTGCCGGTTACGGCACGGTTCACACGCCCAATGATCGCGACTAGAGTTCGCATCGGGAGGCGCTGGGGTGGCGTGGCGGTCGCGGATGGGATCCTCATGCGGCCCGAGGGTCAGCGCCCTCCCATTTTTTCCTCCGATGCGGTGGCCGTGCTGTGCCGCCGCCCTACTCGAGCGGCAGTCGCGCCGACGCGGGTCGCGAATCGTGCGCGGCGAGAACGGCCCGCACCCGCGCGACATCCGCCAGCATCTGCGCCGTGAGCGCCGCCACGCCGTCGAACTTGCGGTCGGCGCGCACGAAGTCGATCAGCTCGACCTCGATCTCGCGGCCATAGAGATCACCCTCGAAATCCAGCAGGAACACCTCGAGCACCGGCTTGCCGTCGTCGAACGTCGGCCGCGTGCCGAGGTAGGCGGCGCCATCGAGCGTGCGGCGATCGAGGTGCACCTTGACCGCGTAGATGCCGTGTCCGAGCGCGGTGCCGCGCGGCAGCGGGATGTTCGCGGTCGGAAATCCGAGCCCGGCACCGATGTGCGCGCCGCTGACGACCGCCCCCGCGACCCGCCACCTATGGCCGAGCGCGTGCGCCGCGCCCTTCACGTCGCCCTGAGCCAGCATCAGCCGAATTGCCGAGGACGAGAACGGCTCGCCCCCGGCCGCCACCGGCGCGACGATGCTGACGCCGAACCCCAGCGTGCGACCCGCCTCGCTCAGGTGCTCCGGCGTTCCGGCCCGCCCCCTGCCGAAGAAGAAGTCGTAGCCGATCACGACATGGCGGACGCCGGCCTTCTCAATCAGCACGCGCCCGATGAAATCCTCCGGGCTCAGCGCCGCAAGCGCCGCATCGAACGGCTCGACCAGCGTGAAATCGAGGCCGAGCTTGGCGAGGAGCGCGAGCTTGCGCGCGAGCGTGGTCAGGCGGAAGTGCGGCTCGCCCGGCCTGAAGTGCTCGCGCGGATGCGGCTCGAACGCCATCACGCCGGCGGGTCCGCCGATCCGCCGGGCCTCGGTCACCGCGGTCCCGATCAGCGCCTGGTGGCCACGGTGCACACCGTCGAAGTTGCCGATCGCGAGCGCGCCGCCGCGCAGGCCCGCCGGAAACCTCTCATGCCCGTTGACGATGTGCATCGGTTGCGTTGGTCCTCGCGGTGCCCGCAAGGCGACGTTGCGCGTTCGCGCAGGGCACGAACGCTTCCTATCGCGCCGGAGGCATTGAGAAAAGCCGCCTCAGGCGGCCTTGGCGCGGGCCGGAATGATCAGCATCGCCTCGCCTTCGAGGACGGGCTTGCCGGCGATCGAGCAGACGCACTCGAAGCGCGCGCGGCGCCTCGCCGGAAACAGCTCGACCACGCGGACCTTGGCGATGACCACGTCGCCGATCCTGACCGGAGCGCGGAAGTTCAATGTCTGCGACACGTAGATCGCGCCGGGCCCCGGCAGCTCCGTGCCGAACACCGCGGAGATGTAGGCGGCGGTCAGCATGCCGTGCGCGATGCGCTCCTTGAACGCCGATCTGGCGGCAAAGGCGGCGTCCAGATGCATGGGATTTCGGTCGCCGGAGACCTCGGCGAAGGCGATGATATCAGCCTCCGAAACGGCGCGCTGATAGCTCGCCTCCATACCGACTTCGAGATCCTCGAAGCAGTAGGTCTTCCGTGTCATGATCGTCATGCCGTGATCCCCCGGGGAGCCGCCGCTTGTTTTGCTTTGGGCGGCTCATCCCACGTGCGCTAAACTAGCCATGGGCATGACGCAGCGCAACATCGCGGTCCGTCGTGCGGCGATGCAACAGTTTTCTGGTTAACCGCGCTGCCTACGTTGATTTCTCGACACAATTTCGTGGCAGAGACCACCCTCGGTCTGCCCGGGCGAGCCTTCGGCGCCGATCGATGCGCTGCGGAATCGTCTTGCGATGGGCGGAGCGGCCACAGCGATGGGTGCGATTCTGCCACGCCGACTCGCAGCGCCAATGTCGGATTGCACGCCGCAGACCTCGCGGCTATAACGAGCAATCCCCCGATTTCGAACATTCGCCATCGCGTGAGAGCGCGCAGGCTCGGAGCAGTTCCCATGAGCGATCGCCGCCCCCTGATGCCCAAGGCCACCGCCGTCTGGCTGGTGGAGAACACATCCCTCGCCTTCGAGCAGATCGCGGCCTTCTGCGGCATGCACCTGCTCGAGGTGAAGGGCATCGCCGACGGCGACGTCGCGCAAGGCATCAAGGGCATGGACCCGATCTCGAGCGGACAGCTCTCGCGCGAGGAGATCAAGAAGGCCGAGGCCGATCCGGGCTACGTCATCAAGCTCGCGGACGCGAAGGTCGAGATGCCGGCGGTCAAGTCGAAGAAGGGGCCGCGCTACACGCCGGTCTCGCGCCGCCACGACCGGCCGAACGCGGTGCTGTGGCTCTTGAAGAACCATTCGGAGCTGAAGGACAGTCAGCTGATGCGCCTCGTCGGCACGACCAAGCCGACCATCCAGCAGATCCGTGACCGTCACCACTGGAACTCGCAGAACCTCGTCGCGCAGGACCCGGTCGCACTCGGGCTGTGCACGCAGATCGACCTCGATGCGGAAGTGAAGAAGGCGGCCGCCCGCGTCGAGCGCCAGCGCAAGGCCGAGGGGCGCGGTGCCGAGCCGGCCGGCACCCTGCTGCCGGCGCGCGAGACGACGAACATCCCGGGCCTCGGGCCGCAGCCGACGATGGAGATGCTCGAGCCGAAGCCTGTCGAGAAGCCGGAGGAGAGCGAGGCGGAGGAGACGGCCCGCATCCTCGCCCGCCTGCAGGAGCTCGGCGGCGAGAAGGACAAGGACGCGCACAAGGAAGAGTAGCCCGCTACTCCACCACCGGCACCACGTAGTTGAGCGGCATGCGCCCGCCATCGGCGTAGACCGTCGTGCCGGTGAGGTAGCTCGCCTCGCTGCTCGCGAGCCAGGCGACCACCGCCGCGATTTCCTCAG
>Ga0114938_1000989_pt1 | contig 20416 bp, 17 predicted proteins | sample AshMeaBigSpring_FD_88675 | JGI IMG/M metagenome (GOLD analysis project Ga0114938, IMG submission 88675) | Groundwater microbial communities from Big Spring, Nevada to study Microbial Dark Matter (Phase II) - Ash Meadows Big Spring | ecosystem: Environmental > Aquatic > Deep subsurface >...
TAGAAACAATCCTTCTCAATGGAAAAATAAAAATAGAGCCCAAAGACATCCAACCGGGTACGGATAAAGAGTATATCATTACCCCCAATCAGAAGTTTACTTACACCTCTCTTGGTAAAGTGAGCATCGAGGAGGTAGATGCCGACTCTTACTCCGCATGGCGCACGGGACGCTTAACGTTTAAAAACCAAACTTTAGAAGTTATCTTACCACGTTTAGAGAAATGGTACGGACAAAAGATCGATTGCGACACACGTACGGCACAATTTTATCGGTTTACTTTTACACTCCGTAATGAACCTTTGGATCTTATTTTAAATTTCATTTCCCATAGTGCCCCATTGAATTATAAACTAATAAACAACGATCACTATCAGATCACGGAAAAGAAATAAGATAGGATAAGAGTGTTCCATTCAAAAAAATGTTCAAACGAGCACTCCGAGAATTGAACCATCGAAACTCATCATAGAAAATTCAGTCACAAAAAAAGGCATTAAAATAATGCCTTTTTTATATTTAGATTTGTAGTATCATTCAACTGCATTTGCTAATTCTGCCCCGGGTTTAAACTTCGCAACTTTCTTTGCGGGAATAGTGATTGCTTTTTTCGTAGATGGATTAATACCGGTTCTTTCAGCTCTTTCGCTAACGGCAAAAGTGCCAAAACCCACTAAAGAGATTTTATCACCACTTTTCAAAGTATTAGTAACTGTAGAGATGAAAGCATCCAAAACTTTCTTTGTATCTGTCTTGCTTAAGCCAGATTCAGACGCCATTGCGCTAATAAGTTCAGCCTTATTCATAATACGTAAATTGATTGGTTAATATTGTTACACAAAAGATTATCATCTCATTAGATCATTTCACAAATATAGAATAACAAAACAAGAATTCAAATAAAAACAAAAAAAAACACTGCAAATTATTGAAAAAGAACTAATAGAGATTGTTTTTCATGCTATAAAACAGAATTAATTCGTATTTTTGCAACTATAATTTAGAAATATTATAATACTGCATTATGCCAACAGTAACTAAAAACCTGATAATAATCAATGTACTGGTCTTTTTCGGAACATTTGTTGCCCTACGCTACGGCATCGATTTAAAAGACTATCTCGGTTTGCATTTCTTTCTTGCCAGTGATTTCAACCCTGCGCAACTAATTACATACATGTTTATGCACGGTGGATTCACTCATATTTTCTTTAATATGTTCGCCGTCTTTATGTTCGGTTCAGTGCTGGAGCGTACTTGGGGTCCCCAACGTTTTCTTTTCTATTATATCCTTTGCGGTATCGGAGCAGGACTTATACAAGAAGGAGTGCAATATGTACAATACATCACCGAATACAGTCAGTATACACAGGTCAATATTGGTAGCGGTATCATTCCGATGGAAGAGTTTCTAAACATGATGTCAACCGTCGGCGCATCAGGAGCGGTGTATGCTATTCTGTTGGCTTTCGGAATGACTTTCCCCAACAATCATCTGTTTGTTTTCCCGATCCCCTTCCCTATTAAAGCCAAGTTTTTTGTTATTGGATATGCCTTAATTGAGTTATATTCGGGAATTGCCAACAATCCTGCTGATAACGTCGCACATTTTGCTCATTTAGGTGGAATGTTATTCGGACTTTTATTAATTTTGTATTGGAGAAAAAAGGATAAAAACAATGGGACATATTATAGCTGATTTGCAAGAAAAATTTAAGCACGGGAACATTTATATGCGTTTGATCTTTATCAACGCAGGCATATTTATTGTTACCACGCTGCTAACTGTTTCTCTTCAACTATTTAACCGAACGATTCCTCAGCTATTCGACCTATTTGAACTGCCGGCCTCTTTCGAGAGACTAATCGGGCAGCCTTGGTCGATCATTACCTATATGTTTATGCATGCCGGATTCATGCATATCCTTTTCAATATGTTATGGCTTTATTGGTTTGGCTCTCTATTCCTGTATTTCTTTTCAGCCAAACATTTAAGAGGATTGTATATCTTAGGAGGAATCTTTGGAGGCTTACTCTACATGATCGCATACAATGTATTTCCCTATTTCAGTCAAGTCATTGAGAGCACTACACTTGTAGGTGCATCTGCCTCGGTTTTAGCCATTGTGGCTGCTACATCTTATCGCGAACCAAACTATCGGGTACAGCTATTCCTATTCGGTACGGTCCGCCTCAAATATCTGGCCCTCATTGTCATTGGATCGGATCTGCTCTTTATCACTTCCGAAAATGCCGGCGGTCACTTAGCCCATCTTGGGGGGGCATTAGGAGGAGTTCTGTTTGCATATTGCCTGACTAAAGGGATCGATCTGACCAGTTGGATAAATAAACTTCTGGATGGAATTCTTACTTTATTCTCCGGAAAAAGTTGGAAACGCAAACCTAAGATGAAAGTAGAATATAACAACTCCTACAATCGCAAGCAGGATTATAATTATAATGCGCAAAAAAAAGCTCAATCGGACGAAGTAGATCGAATTCTTGAAAAGTTAAAGAAATCAGGATATGACAGTTTAACGACAGAAGAGAAGAAGAACTTGTTCGATGCAAGCAAAAGATAAAGAATGAAGCATATTAGTAAAGTACTAACATACCTTATTTTAGCGGTCAACGTTTTTTTTACAGGAATGTTCCTCCTAACCGCCTACAGTCCGTACCTCCATCCGGAAGCACATCCCATCGCTTCTTGCCTGGGCTTGGCATTTCCGATTTTCCTGCTCATCAATGCCTGCTTCTTTCTGTTCTGGTTAATCGTCAACTTTCGGTTTGCTGCCCTTTCATTACTCGGTTTCATTCTTTGTAATTCTCAAATACACACCTATATCCCATTCAATTTCAAATCGAAAAACATACCGGAAGAGAGCATCAAGATCCTCTCATACAATGTCATGGGATTTAATGGTCTCAAAAAAGATAATATCACACTCGACTATTTGTCAGAAAGTGATGCTGACGTTATATGCATTCAAGAGTTTGGTTTCTCTGAAGCTAAAAAACACCTCACCATAAAAGACATTAAGAAGAAGCTCAAGGCATACTCTTTTTACAAAATAGAAACGATAGGCAATGGCAGTAACCGTTTGGCATGTTTCTCGAAATTTCCGATTCTCTCGGCCGATAGGATCAAATACAAAAGCGCCTATAATGGTTCGGTCATCTACCAACTCAAGATGAACGAGGACACGCTGACCCTCATCAACAACCATTTGGAATCGAACAAACTTACGTATAAGGATAAAATAGTATACGAAGACATGCTAAAAGACCCCAATGCCAAAAAGGTAAAGAGTGGTCTCCGTCAGTTGGTACGTAAGTTAGCAGAGGCTTCAGCCATACGTTCACGTCAAGCTGAAGCAGTTGCCGAGATCATCAAGTCGAGCCCTAACCCAATAATCGTCTGCGGTGATTTCAATGATGCACCGATCTCGTATACCCATCGCATCATGGCACAAGACCTCGATGATGCTTTTACTCAGTCAGGTAGAGGGTTAGGTATCTCTTATAATCAGAATAAGTTCTATTTCAGAATAGACAATATACTCATCAGCAAAGATTTGAAATCTTATAACTGTACTGTTGATGAATCCATTAAGGAGTCAGATCATTATCCGATCTGGTGCTATATAGCGAAAAGATGAACACTTAAAAATAACATCTATGAGAATCAAGAACACATTAACCATTTTAGCTGTAAGTTGTATGATTTACTCCTGCGCTAGCAAAACGGCAACCAATCCGTTTTTAACTGAGTTTAAAACCGAATATGGAGTTCCTCCTTTTGATCAGATCAAATTGGAACACTATGAACCGGCTTTATTAAAAGGCATTGAAGAACAAAATGCCAATATCAAAGCAATCATTGCCAACAAAGAGAATCCGACCTTTGAGAACACCATCGTTGCCCTCGAAAACAGTTCGCCTATCTTAGATCGCACCATGGCCATATTCAGCAATATGACCGATGCAGAAACAACCAAAGAACTGACTGAATTATCGATGAAACTTTCGCCCATGCTTTCGGAGCATAGCGACAATATCTATTTGAATGCCGATTTATTTAAACGGGTAGATGCCGTTTATCAGAAAAAAGCTTCTGCCAATCTTTCGGTAGAGCAACAACGTCTTTTAGACAAGATCTACAAAGACTTCGTTCGTTCCGGAGCGAATCTAAGTCAGGACAAACAGAGCCGTCTGCGCGAAATTAATAAAGAGTTATCCACTCTTGGAATCACCTTCGGCAACAATATATTGAACGAAAACAACAGCTTCAAACTATTTGTCGATAAGAAAGAAGATTTGGCTGGTCTGCCCGAATCGCTATGTCAGAGTGCGGCAGAGGAAGCTAAAGCAGCCGGACAACCGGGAAAATGGTTGTTCACTCTTCAGAACTCCAGCAGACTTCCTTTCCTGCAATATTCCGAAAACCGAGCACTCCGTGAGAAGATATATAAAGCCTATATCAACCGTGGTAACAACAACGATAAGAACGATAATAAAAAGACAATCGCTCAGATCGTAACTTTACGTTTGGAAAAAGCGAACTTACTGGGTTATAAATGCTTTGCAGACTTCTCATTGGATGAAACCATGGCCAAAAAGCCCGAAGCAGTCATGGCACTTTTGAACAAAGTATGGGAATATGCCCTACCGAAAGCAAAGAAAGAAGCAGCCGAACTCCAAAAGTTGATGGATAAAGAAGGCAAAGGAGAGAAATTAGAAGGATGGGACTGGTGGTATTACACCGAAAAACTCCGCAAAGAGAAATATAATTTGAGTGAAGAAGAGACCAAACCTTACTTCAAACTTGAAAATGTACGCGAAGGTGCTTTCGCCGTAGCTCAAAAACTCTACGGAATTACATTAACCAAACTTAGCGGAATACCTACTTACCATCCGGATGTAGAAGTGTTTGAGGTGAAGGATAGCAAAGGTGCCCAACTGGGAATATTTTACGTAGATTACTTCCCACGTGCAGGGAAAAGAGGAGGTGCTTGGATGAGTAATTATCGTGAGCAACATGGAGACATCCGCCCATTGATATGCAACGTTGGCAGCTTTACCAAACCGATTGGTGAAACGCCTTCATTACTCACAATGGACGAAGTAGAGACATTGTTCCATGAGTTTGGACATGCCCTTCACGGTCTGCTCACTAAATGCCAATACAAAGGTACTTCAGGAACAAACGTAGCCCGCGACTTCGTTGAACTACCTTCACAAATCAACGAACATTGGGCCACTGAACCCGAAGTTTTGAAGATGTACGCTAAGCATTATAAAACAGGCGAAGTCATCCCAGATGAACTCATCGAGAAAATCCTGAAACAAAAAACATTCAATCAAGGTTTCATGACAACCGAACTTTTGGCAGCAGCCATACTCGATATGAACCTTCACACCCTGACCGACGCAAAGGGACTGGATGTTGTTGCTTATGAGAAAGAAGCCATGGACAAATTGGGACTGATCCCACAAATTGCTCCAAGATATCGCACAACCTATTTCAACCACATCATAGGGGGATACGAAGCTGGATATTATAGCTATATCTGGGCAAATGTTCTCGACAATGATGCATTTGAAGCTTTTAAAGAAAATGGCATTTTTGACAAAAAAACAGCAGACTTATTCCGCAGTAACGTGCTGGAAAAAGGAGATAGCGAAGACCCGATGAAACTTTATAAAAATTTCCGTGGTACAGAGCCTCAATTAGAGCCTATGTTAAAGAACAGAGGAATGATTGAATAATCCCTTAAGCACTTTTCAAATGCTCCCCGATAAGAACAAATGCTTCCATTAAGAACTTGCTCTTATCGGGGCTTCCATTTTATAAAATATTACCTAAGCATCAAATATTTGGAAGCTTATTACACGGGTATGTGAAAAAAAAACTATATTTGCAGCCTTATATACGGCACAATTTAGAAGAATTTAATTAAAAAGTAATCACAATAAATTTAAAGTAAAATGCAAAACAAAGGATTTGTAAAAGTTTTTGCGGTATTACTCACCTTAGTGTGCGTGTTCTACCTATCCTTTTCCTTCGTGACCCGCCATTATACGAATAAGGCGAAAGAGTTTGCAAAAGGAGATGTGAAAGTAGAACAAGACTATCTTGATTCTCTGTCGAACGAGAAAATATGGCTGAGTAACTATACGCTGAAAGATTGTCGCGAGATGGAGATTAGTTTAGGTCTGGACCTGAAAGGTGGTATGAACGTCATCCTTGAAGTATCCGTTCCTGATGTTATCAAATCTTTAGCAGACAATAAACCTGATGAAGCTTTTAACAAAGCTTTGGCAGAAGCAGCCAAACAGTCACTTAATAGCCAAGAAGACATTATCAGTCTGTTTGTAAAAGAATACCATAAATTGGCTCCGAGAGCAAAACTCTCTGAACTTTTCGCTACACAACAGTTGAAAGACAAAGTCAACCAGAAATCTTCGGATGAGGATGTTGTAAAAGTATTGAGAGAAGAGGTGAAAGCTGCCGTTGAGAACTCATACAACGTACTTCGTACACGTATCGACCGTTTCGGTGTGGTTCAACCTAACATCCAAAGCTTGGAAGACAAGATGGGTCGTATCATGGTCGAACTTCCGGGTATCAAAGAACCAGAACGTGTAAGAAAACTCCTTCAAGGTTCAGCGAACCTCGAATTCTGGGAAACATATACAGCTAAAGAAGCTCTTCCATACATCCAATCGGCAGATAGCAAACTTCGTGCAATCCTGTCGAACGAAACACCCAACGATACGTTGGCAACCGATTCTTCTGCAGTGAAAGGTGCAACTGCTCAAGCAGCAGCTAAAAAAGCAGTTAGCGCAGCCGACAGTCTTGCAGCAGCATTGAAAGGCGATACAAAGAAAGACAAAACAACTGCGAACTCAGATGAGATGAAGAAGCAATATCCTCTGATCTCCATGTTACAGTTGAACTCAAGCGGTCAAGGTCCGATCGTTGGATATGCTAATTACAAAGACACTGCCGAGATCAACAAGTATCTAGCAATGCCTGAAGTAAGAGCCGAACTTCCTAAAGACATCCTTTTGAAATGGGGTGTTTCTCCATCAGAATTCGATAAGAAAGGACAGATTTTTGAACTTTATGCACTTAAATCTACCGAACGTAACGGCAAAGCTCCTTTGGAAGGAGATGTTGTGACAGATGCAAAAGACGAATACGACCAATACAGCAAACCTGCTGTAAGCATGGTGATGAACTCGGATGGTGCTCGCCGTTGGGCTCAAATGACCAAACAAAATACTGGTCGCTCTATTGCGATCGTTCTTGATAACTATGTATATTCAGCACCGAACGTAAACGGTGAGATCACAGGTGGACGTTCACAGATCACCGGCCACTTTACACCGGAACAAGCAAAAGACTTAGCGAACGTTTTGAAATCAGGTAAGATGCCTGCTCCTGCACACATCGTACAAGAAGATATCGTTGGTCCATCTTTGGGTCAGGAATCTATCAATGCAGGTATGTTCTCATTCATCGTTGCCTTGGTTGTCTTAATGGTATTCATGTGCTCGATGTACGGATTCATTCCGGGAATGGTTGCCAACTGTGCCGTGTTACTGAACTTCTTCTTCACGCTGGGTATTCTCTCTTCCTTCCAGGCAGCCTTAACCATGTCGGGTATCGCCGGTATGGTGTTATCTCTAGGTATGGCTGTGGATGCGAACGTATTGATCTACGAGCGTACTAAAGAAGAGTTGCGCGCTGGTAAAGGGGTACAACAAGCGTTGGCAGACGGTTATTCAAATGCCTTCTCTGCAATCTTCGACTCGAACTTAACTTCAATTATCACAGGTGTTATCTTGTTTTATTTCGGTACAGGTCCGATCCGTGGTTTTGCTACGACCTTGATCATTGGTATCGTGATTTCATTCTTTACTGCTGTCTTCATGACTCGTTTGGTTTATGAACACTTCATGAATAAAGACAAATGGTTACATCTTACTTTCTCTTCTAAGATCTCTAAGAACTTAATGGTTAATTCCCGTTTCGATTTCATGGGAACAAACAAGAAAGCGCTGACTATTGTAGGTGCAATCCTTATTGCTTGCGTAGCTTCATTCGCTATCCGTGGATTAAGTCAAAGTATCGACTTCACAGGTGGACGTAACTTCAAAGTTCAATTTGAAAAGCAAGTAGAACCGGAACAAGTACGTGAACTAATCTCTAAGAAGTTCGGTGATTCCAACGTAAGTGTTATTGCAATCGGAACAGACAAAAAGACAGTACGTATCAGTACGAACTACCGTATTCAAGATGATGGTAATAATGTAGATTCAGAGATCGAAGCATTCCTTTATGAATCACTGAAACCGATGCTTACTAAGAATATCAGCTTAGAGACATTCATCGACCGCGATAATCATACCGGTGGTAGCATCGTTAGTTCTCAGAAAGTAGGACCGAGCATTGCCGACGATATCAAAGCAGGTGCCTTCTATTCAGTTGTATTGGCATTGATCGCGATCGGATTGTACATTCTGTTACGTTTCCGCAACATCGCATATAGTGTTGGTTCGGTTGTAGCGTTAACAAGTGATACCTTGATGATCATCGGTGCTTATTCACTTCTTTGGGGTATCGTTCCATTTTCATTGGAAATCGACCAGACATTCATCGGAGCGATCTTGACAGCTATCGGTTATTCGATCAACGATAAGGTGGTAATCTTCGACCGTGTGCGTGAGTTCTTCGGACTTTATCCAAAACGCGACGTACGTCAGTTGTTCAACGATTCATTGAATACTACTTTAGCACGTACTATCAACACCTCAATGACTACTTTGATCGTATTGATCTGTATCTTCATCTTAGGTGGTGATTCTATCCGTAGCTTCTCATTCGCTATGATCCTTGGTGTGGTAATCGGAACACTTTCTTCTCTGTTTATTGCATCACCGATTGCATACAACATGTTGAAGAACAAAAATGTAGTAGAGAAATAAATATTACATATATATAAGAAAAGCCTCTTCTTTTGAGAAGAGGCTTTTTCTATTAATAATCATAGAAACAAATAAAGCTATAGTAAGTTAATCTTAAAAGTTGGGAATGCGAAATCTATAAAAAACAGATTAAGCAAAACACCCTCTCGAAAAGATTTTCAACTGTAGTCTCGACGGGAATCGAACCCGTATCTAAAGTTTAGGAAACTTTAGAACTGAGCCTTATAATCAGATAGTTACAAGCGTTTTCTTCCATTCTGTAGAACTATAGTAGAATTTCTGCATTTTTAATGAAAATCTCACCCCCATTTCTGGAAGTGAGAATTTCTAATGCAACACCGATCTGGCAAATCGGTACCACAAAGATAAACCTTTTTTTTCATTTATTACTTTTTTAGCTCAATGTATTGTGTGTACACTATTTTACTATGAGGGTTCTTTGTAGTTACCTCCTGCCTTATTGCCTTTGTACCCCATTTGAAGAAAAGGAATTTTTTAGGGATCCTGTGAACTATAGTAACCAGGGTATCTCTGCTTTGAATGTTACCAGAGAATATGCCCTTTTGTATTGTCCCATCCAGATTTAACCAAGCATCATTATAAGTTATCCTTTTAAGCGTGTCAGGGATGAGCCGATCCCGATAAACAATACTATCACGCACGGGCGTTGTTATACTGTAGTCGGTACTGGTTGCTGTAGTAGATGCTGACTGGATCCTACTGATCTTTATTTTCAGATCCGATACCGTTTGGGTAAGATCTTTGTTGTATTTCTCCAGTTCAGATTTTGACAGCTCCAGGCGTAAAACAGAGGCAGCGTTTTTGCCCGCCTCAGTTTTATAAGTTTCCATATCGGTAAGGAGAGCCTCCTGATTATTAGCCAAACGTTTATTTTCCTGCTTTTCGGTTTTATATAGCCAGGATAATGCCATTACAGCAACAAGCAATAATGCACTTAGATATACCAAATACTTATTCATTTCCGATATATTTTATAATTGAATCAACATGTAATTTAGTTATCTGATTTTTCCCCTCTGGAGATAATAGAAAATAACAATCTTTCTCATTATCCATGAAGAAATTTTCAGTAAGTACAGCAGGGCAATTCGTTTTTGTGAGAATATAGAAATTGTTTTCCCAATCACCATCACCATCGCCCCAGTCTCCTCTTATCTTCCAAGCATCTCCAAACATTTTATTTGCATTGTCCCAGAATGCTTGAGCTAACTCATCAGATTTTGTTTTTCCTGGACTTGTGTGTATCTCCCACCCAGTTCCCTTACCATTAGAAGCGTTGCAATGAATAGAAATCAGAATAGTATTTGATTTACCATTTTTAGCAGCAGTTTCATTTGCACGTCTGGCTCTTTCCTGGAGCGGAACATCAATATTCTCTTTTACAAGTAACTCAACATCCACACCCTTAGATCTCAATTCATTGTAAACTCTCCTGGCTATCTCACGGGTATATGCCCATTCAAATAACTGTGATCCATCTTTCCAGATGGGCGAGCGTTTACCTGGTGTATTTTCACCATGTCCATTATCAATAAGTACTTTCATTTATGATCCTCCTTTTCAATTCCTTGTTCAATGGCATCACCCAGATCTTTTCTCCTTGTTTTTACAAAAGCCAGCGCCATTTTCCATAAGGAGAAATGATATTTCATACCTTTGCTTTCACAAATATTCTGGACAATACTATCTACTTCAAATAAGCAAGCTACTCCCATACATATAGCAGCGACAATAACATGACTTACGCCAAGAGGCTCACCTATCGCACGCCCAAGTATGCCACCCAGAACTAAGTAGCAGATGTAATCTATCAGCTTGTTTGCCGTTCTACGTCCTGCTTTACTTTTGCGGATCTTTTCACCCCTTGCTTGTGCTGCTTTAATACCAAACCTAAAATCAACTATTACCAGGATAATTGCAAGCATTATCAACCAGCGCAAATCCCAGAATAGCCCCAACATCTCAGCTCCCAAAATAGATGCAGATGTACCTTTCAAAATATTACTATCTTTCATTATCTATTCCTCCTATATTTATTTCGTTTGTAGAACTCGAAATTATCCCTATCCACCTGGCTAATCTCACTTTTAGGAGAGAAAAACTTAAATCCAGTGTTGTTGCCAAATCGAACCACCTTTATAATGGCACGAAATGGGAAAACTCTTTCAGGATTACAAACCACATCTTTCAAACGCTTGCTTTCGGTAAAGAATGCAGATCTGGCAGCACCCTCTCCAAAGGAAATAAGTGTACGTAAACCATTCTCAGTTTGAACATCGGTCTTAACCCCAGTGAATACAATAACCTCGTTTATCAAAGCATCTACACTGGAGTACTCACAATCAAACAGATCATTTTCAGATCCAGTTGATGCTTTGATATCATCCTCGAAATCGACTACATTCATAATTCAGTTGGAATATTAATGGTAGCACAATCATCGTCAACAGCTGAACGGATAGCAAGCCTATCCCTAAGGAATGCTTTGTAAGGTTCCTCATAACTCGGATCTAACAATCCCAATACAGCTGACTGGTATTCATTAACCAGTTTGCTCTCTACGTTGGCTGGATACTTTGCAGTGATAAGCGTTGCAAAGATGTTATCAGCCGTCTGAGGATAGCCACAGCGCAAAGAATCATACTGGAACATGCTGCCAGTTGCTTTTGTGGTATCTTCTGTAATGGTGATACCTCCATTATCATCCTTGATAACCTTAACCTCTTTGATGTTATGGTTATACAGAAATGTTCCCTGTCCATTTTTAAGATCAATTATGATCTCAGGGATATTATCAGACAATAGTCCGACACTTAATACGCTTGTTTCCATTATTTATACATTTATTAAAAATAAAACTACTATGCTCCTCAGAACATCTGATTATCCAGCCATATTCAGATGGAAATAGGTGCTTTATATCATTTATACTGGAAATCCTATTTGATTTCCTTAAACGTTCATATTTTTTGTAGAACCTTATCAGAATACCTTTTCTTAGCATTATCCCATAATGATTTTGCTTGAACCCAACATAATCAATACATCTTGAATCTACAGGGAAAATTTGCCAAGTATGTTTTATCTCCAGCTTTAACTCAGATCCTAAATACAATCCCATCATATCAAGATAATAATGTAGCTTATCTTTATTCTTATGTAGAAGTACAATATCATCCATGTACCTATAATAGTACTTAACTTGAAGATCCTCCTTAACCCAATGATCGAAATATGATAAGTATAAATTTGCCAAGTATTGACTTGTAAAATTTCCAATAGGCAAACCCTTATCTAAACCGTTACTATCTATTATTGTATCAAGCAGCATCAACATCCTATCATCTGCTATCTTATATCTTATAATCCTTTTAAGAGCTGCATGATCTACATTGTCATAAAACTTCCTTACATCTATTTTAAGACAGTATTTAGTTCCAGACTTATCCATATGCAGAGTTTTATGAATATCCTCCATACACTTATGAATACCTCTTCCTTTTACACAGGCATAAGTGTTTTCTATGAATATCTTAGTCCATTTTTCACCCAGAATGTTAATAACGCAATGATGAACTATCCTGTCTGGAAAGAATGGGGCAATCATTATAACCCTTTCTTTAGGCTCATATATCGTTTTTATGCGATATTCACCAGGTTGATAAGATCCAGTAGAAAGCATCTCATACAACTCAGCCAAATTATTACATATATTTGAATTGAATGCTCTAATCTCAGCTCTATCACCTTTGCCTTTCTGGGCGTTGTATTGAGCCTTAATAAGGTTATCAGGAGAATATATCAAATGATATATATTCCTTAGCTTCTTACTTTTAGGTATGTAAATTTCATCATTCATAATAATGTGCCGTTGCTTTTTTACAGAGCTTTCAATTACTTACTAACACTGCTAAAATTCGCTATTGTTTTGCCAGTCATAAGCATGCTTATAACCCCTGTGAGGCAAGGTTCTGATAGCCTCAATATTTTTAAACGGTATAGGCGGAACCCAATGTTCGCATTCGCATTCGAGGAGCGATTATTCGTATTGAGATAACCGAACCCCGCATTCGCTCCATTATTCGCATTAGCAGACAAAAGGGCACCCCAGCTACCAGAACCATATTTTTTTTAATATTTCAAAGTCGTTTTTCAGTCCGCACCGAGCCCCGAAATCCCGTTAAAAACGGCACAGGCGGAACCCAAAGTACGCACCCGCAGACGAGGAGCGATAAGACGTAAGGAGAAAACCGAACCCCGCAAGCGCTCCATAAGCCGCAGAAGCAGACAAAAGGGCACCATACCAACCAGGTGAAGCCCAACCTGCATCATCTACGCATGTATAGAAGTAGTCACAGGATCCTACATTAGAATTGCCACCCAATGTATAAGGAAAGGAGTAACCCTTAGATGAATGGGTAAGCTGTAGGATATAACCATCAGTACGAGGCAGATTTGATACTGAAACATAACCAGCAGGTACATCGGTTGCACTGTCTGAGTGAGAGGTAAACTTAGTAGGATCCTCACATACATAAGCTGTAGATGTTGTAGCTCCATGATAGATAAGCACATCATCAGCCAGCATCCATAAATACTCAGATGGATTCTCCAGACCACGATACGATGTTACTTGAACGGTTTTATCGCCACCAGTCCATCCTTTGATAACATAAGATACTTTACCAGTATTGTTACCCAGTGTAGCTGTAACTCCAGACGGTACAAATGGGCGATAACCACCCCATGTATTCCATTCGTTACCATCAACAGCGGGACCAGATCCTAATCCTCCCTGTTTGTAACCATCGGCTGTAAGGGTTTCGTTGTATGTATCCTGGCAATGCAAAGAGGCATATTCACATCTCTGTAACCAGGCGATCTCATTGTAAGCTCTGTATGCTCCATGATGGGTACCATTCTTACACTTAGAGCGTACATCTGATTTAGATACAGAGGTGCGAGGCATTCCAAGCATAGATCGGTAAGTAGCATCCCATCCAGCATCACCAGCACCAGATCCACCACGGCAATTAACTGCATTCGATGTAAGCACAATGAATCCATTTGTATCACGTGCAATAGAACTACCGCTCCAGGTTAAGAAGCAAGCCGATACAGCTGTATTGGTTGAGTTGTCAATGGTAGCAAACCAAGGAGAAATAACCTTTCTCTCCATTTTTACAAATCCAGGCAGCGGGTATTCCGAATAAGCACGAATCCATTTGGTTCCTTGCACTTCCATCCTGAAATAATACTCAGGCTTCTCCAGCATGACATTACCATCAGTTCCATCCAGGATAGCGGATGCACCACTTTCCTTGTTCCTGGAATCATTTTGATGCAGGTAGTATTTAACGGTTCCATCTGCATTTTCCACAAAACGCCTGATTTTCTTTTGAATAGGCAGTGTTCTGTGTAGGTCTAGATTTCCAATCCTGGTTAATTTATAATCAAGACTGGTAAAATCTCCCTGTATCCCGTACCACATATCATACGGATACTGTGGCTTTGATGAGCCAGTAGCCATTAGTAACGACATAATTATTTAGTTTTTTCTCCAGCACCCCAGTAAACATCATAATCACTCAGAGAGATAGCACCAGGGGCTAATTTTACTATCTCTGCTGGTGTCCAGTCCCCTATAGGTACTGGCAGATCGCTCATGCTTTTGTCGCAAATACACTGGCATCGAACCACCATATCCATCTCCATTGAGACGGTTTTTTTACGGCAATAAATTGAGAACGGAACGCCTCCCAGATCAAAACCATTGGTTAGGTCTGAGATTTTCCCCTTAGAGAGTATCCGTAGGCTGTACATTACATCATCCATAATTATTAAGTTTACTGCAAATATAATAAAAGTGCGTTTGGTGAACACACTTTTATTCATAAAATTATATATATAAGCTATATTGTATCCCAGTAGCTAAATAAACTCGGTAAATCAGTTAGTTCTCTGTCATTAACTATTATAGATCTATCAACAATAGTCAAAGTTCCCGATAGATTAATAATAGAAAAATGTTTAGAATCATAATTAATTAATTCCCACATCATTCTATTTTCTATAATATTAGTAGCCATTAATCTAATTACAGTACCTTTATATCTTGACAGCATCATTATAGTATTACCTTTGTATGTAATAATCCCACCATATACAGGAGATCCAACTCTTACACTATGATTACCTGTTATGTTTTTATTAATATATATAGTTAAGATAGATCCAATATATCTTTCATCGTTTGGTAACATAAAGTCCAACTCTGTGTTTTCATTAACAATAAAATTCATTGTCCTGGGAGCCCCCTGAGTGTTTTCATAAGATGTTGAAAATTTGCTTGCAAAAAAACCGTTCAAGTAGATATTCCCTTCTTTTCCATCTATTTCAATGTTAGGGTTAAAATTGGGGTTTTCAAAATCATTTGAAATACTGTTACCTACGTATCCAGTTTGAGATATAAGTTTTTCGTTCCTAAAAATGAGACCTCCAACATTTGCATTTTCCGTCAAAAGTAGATTTGTGGCAATTGCATCAAATTGACCTCCAAATGTATTCCATTTACTTGTGTTGGTTGGAATTGTGTTGGTAAATGATCCAGCATCAATACGAGCTATATAATATACTCCATTATATTGAACTGCATCTAAACGGATGTTAGTTCCATAATATGTTTTACTGACATCGTATACTCCTCTAAACACCATAACTGGGCTATCTCCCTTTTCTCCCTTATCTCCATCATGAGGAGTTATTCTAATAGGTTCACTCCAATTTTGTATTAAATCTCCAGAGGATGTTTTTTTTGCAATAGTACACCATAAATATTCGAGTGTTTCTAATACTGGAATTGTTGTATTCCAACCAGACGGATTAGGCAATGATACTGTTATTGATGGAGGAGATATTGTTGATCCATTCTTAGCGTATCTGTATTCAAAATATGCTCCATCGTTACCTTTAGACCCTTTAGCTATTACAGCCCAGTATACTGTATTGGTAGGTAATTGTCCTTTTCCTGGAATAGAATTTATGTAGCGATATGTGCATATTTCGGTGCTATTATTGTAAGTAACCTCATCCCCATTATAATAAATGTAATCATTATTGTATTCACTACGAAAAACAGCCAAATGAGAAATATCCCCTGATTGATTTTGTACCATCGTGCCCTTTAGTATAAGCTGCCCATTAGCCCATGTTAAAGCTGAATTAGCATCTCCGATACGGAATTTATTGCCATCCAGATCCAGATAGCACTCTCCATCGCTGGTTACAATCTTACCAGTAGTTATAGTGTTTCCGTTTATCCTGGTGAATCCGTATGTTGTAGTGAAGTCCCTGAAATTATCATCTACATGTAAGGATCCGATTATACCTACCTGGAAATAGTAGTTATTAGGATCATCGGCTGGTTCTACTTTGATCTGTTGCTGTGTGATATAAAATACACCCTGGTTTCCAGACTTACTGCACTTTGCAAAGACATAGTAACTACCACTCTCAGCAAGTGTAACGCTGGCTGCTGTCATATTCCATATCTTAGCCCCACTATCATCAATGGTTAAGTGTATCAAAGCCCCTGCTGAAACATCAAACCTATTCGGCAATCCGTTTACATTAGCCTCTAAAACAATATTCATTAAAATAAACTGTTGAGACTTGCTGCCTACAGTGAGCATATTGGTATCAATACTGTTCGGTTTGATATTCTCACTATCAAAATAGCCATCCGTATCATAGACCATGTTCCTTAGTTCCTCCGTAGTTCTCCACGCTCTCCTGGCTTTAGCTGTATCTCTGAGTCTATTGGCTTCAATGATAATTTCATGTTCTAAAACCTCCTGTACTATCTGTGTGGCAATAGGAACAGTTGTAATATCGGATATTGTCAATGTATAATCATGCTCCAAAAGTAGATTCCTGGATAGCTTTTGGATCCTGATATTCTTTTCGAGGTTAAACCGAACATCTTTAACAGGAACGTAATCACCAACACGGAACACTGAGGTTTCAGAATCAGCAGGCAGAGCATTGATAAAGTAGCTACGATCAAAGGTAAGTACATACTGTGCCCTTACAAGCTTTCTGTTAAGATGAAAATCATCATATCCAGCATACCAAAGATTTTCCTCTGCATCATCTACATACGCATCAGGGAGGTTTATATCTGTGATCTTATATTTATCACCGACAACAAAGCGGAATGCCTCACTATCAGATGTTGGAACAGATAGCCCTCTCTCATCCGTGTTCTTGATAATAGTAAATGCTTTTGATGAATGGTTATACTCTTTCATCTCAAATTGTTGCCCAGCCAATTTACCAGTGATAAAAGTTATTTTTGCGCTGGTTTCGGCAATAAGCCATTTTGTACCGTTCGAGCCTTTTTCGTTCAGGTCAAAATCCATAGTGCTATCTACAAATGAATAGATGGTATCACCCAGGGCTGTAACTTCACCCGTTCTGGCAGGATGTATATCATACTGCTCTACATCTTCAATACTACCCAGTTTATTTTTGAGATCCTCATCCTCAATGTACCTCTTATCATCATCGGTAATGCCAATGTATTCACTCTGAGCTGGTATAACAGTACCATTGGATAAAGTATGAGCATGATTATTCAATCTCCTCATAGGCAATTGCAGCCTATCAGAATAATTACGGTACCCGCTTTTAATATTTTCAGTTCCTCCCTCAATCCATAGCCTGGTAATGATGCTTCTATCATCCACCTTTTGCTCTTTCAACTTGTACAATCCAGCTCCTTTCCCCCATTCAAAGAAAGCGTTTCCTGCTGGAGGGGTTACTACAGATCCAAACTTTCCAATTTTGATAGTACGAACGCCACCAATCAAATCTATACGGAACTCATAACCGTATTCATTACAGCTGTTTTGTAGAACCTGGAGGCAATTCTGTTTGGAAAATGAGAATGTTTTAGGCTCAGTTACGGGGCAATTGGCAGCATCAAAGCCCCATACCCCTGGGTAATCCCTATTAAGGTTGTATATTATGACCATAACGAGGTCTGACAGATTGTAAGTGAGATCAAATGTTGATTTTGTTGATTTCCCGTTAATATCAGTATCCCTGTACACGGTTTTCATCAGATCATACATAACGCCATAAAATGTAACCTCATAGGTGAATCTGCTTTCTCCGATAATTTCCCTGTTTACTTTTGTTCTGATTGAATACTCATCCCCTCCAATAAGGATCTTATCACCTATTGAAAAATCCATTATCTCAGCAGACTGTATAGTAAGCTGAACGTTATCATCCCCCATCAGGGTGAAGTTCTGCGCTGCCTGGGAGACGGTGCAAAACGGTTCAGTCCTGAAAAGATTTATTTGGGTGCCATCTCTTTTGATTATTGTAATTTGTCCCATACTACAATACAATTAGTGTCAAAGGCTGTTATATCTTCAATCACGCCAGAAATGACAATATCATATTCACCTGGTGTAGAATAGTTGTGAGTAACCGTTTTACTGGTTCCAGACACATCATAGGTATGTGTACCATCCCCCCAATAGATATTTAGGAGCTTAGAACTGGTTACTGTAATTGAAGCGGTACCAGATCCGACAAACCTAAGTACTCTCTTTACTGGCTCGCATTCAACCAGCTTTAACTGGAATGTGCCTACCATCAAATCATTGTCAAAACTCCAGTTTTTTTCCACATCAGAAGCACTGGGACAATACACTTCATACACCAGGGGTTTTGCTATTCCATCATAATCAATACGCAAACGCTGGTTTCCTGATTTTTGGAACTGCTGCATAAAGATCTGACACCATTGAACAAAGGCAGTTTTACCAGATGCCTCTATGAAGCAATCCAGGGTAATTGTACGCTCTTTGAAACGGGGTTTGGACTTATCCACCACAATACCGTGGTAATTGTCGTAATCAACAGTCAAAGCTTCTTTTCTCTCCAGCAAACCAAACAAACCTTTGGATGCAGAAACAAATACACCCAGTTGTTTGAAGTTAGTACCATCCAGATAATACTCAACATCTGAACTTGTAGATTGCAGTTTGAGCAGATCTGTTTGTGTCTTAGCAGCACCGAATAACATCATCTCATCAAAGGATCCTGCACATGTACCAATATTGGTATCATTGAATGAGAATCCCAGGATAGTTCCTGGCAAAGTAACTTTGTGCGCTTCAACTCCATCCTTGTAAGCCGTGAATGTGGATCCGCTTTTTACAAATGCAAAAAAGATCCATTGCCCAGGGATTACGCTCACCCATTTATCCAGGTAATTATTGATACCACTGAAATTCAGTAACCATCCGATCTGATCCACAACTGGCTTGTAGAAAAAGCATAATGTGAAATCGGATCCCAAAGGAATATCCTTTGCCACATCACACAATCCCGTACCATTAAGATCCAGGGCTTTTCCTACCTTAGCATCTTTTGTCAAAAATGCACCTCCAGAGAGGATACCATCTACACGGCTTTTTGAATAGTCGTAAGCTTTACCATAGCCCTCTGGATCATCAAATGGCAGGTACAGTATTAAATCTTTATCTGTAGTCATAATTGTTGAATTTAATAGAAACGTTTATTGTATTTTTTCAAAATAATGCCATGCCCAATACAATGAGCCTGGGCGTTTCCATAGAGATTGACAAATACCTGAGCATCGCTTCCAGCCGTTGCAATAACCAGGTTTGTATCATCAAAAGCATCTATAGTAACTATGGCATTATCTGCTACATTTACAGCTGCCTCACTGTTATGCCTTGCAAATACCCTGGCTACAGTGTAACCAGAGTATTTTAGCATTGCTCTACAGTTCCCGTTTAGCACTGTATCAGGGCTATCTACTAACTCTGGGATCTCATCATCAATGAAAACCCCAAAAGCCTCACATTTGCCCTTAAAATTCTCTCTCATAAATTCAAGGGTTGGAAAATCCTCACTGATACAAAAATCAATGCCTTTTACATACAGCTGTACAAGGTTATCCATGTTTAGACCTGGTTTTAATTTCCATTGCCACATACGACATAAGCCCTTTGTAATGCCGTCTTTTTTAAGTTCTTGTATTATTTCCATATTTTACCCTCCGATTCCTTTTGATAATAGTGAGCTATCTTTATTTTCGATCCTGTTTAAGGTCGCTTTGATCTCTTTCAATTCGGCTGCACTGGCTCCAGTGTTAGCAGCTGTTTGTTGATGATAGATAAGAGACTGCCTGAGCACCGAAATACCATCAGCTTGATTAATCACCACAGCATTCAACTTACCCGCTACAATTCCTCCAGTTTCTTCACTGATAGATTTTACAGCTCCAGTAGTTGCATCCTCGCTTGTGGCTGAATCAAGAGATACCCCTGCTGCCTCCATCATTTTTTTATATTGCTCA
>Ga0114938_1000990_pt1 | contig 20409 bp, 19 predicted proteins | sample AshMeaBigSpring_FD_88675 | JGI IMG/M metagenome (GOLD analysis project Ga0114938, IMG submission 88675) | Groundwater microbial communities from Big Spring, Nevada to study Microbial Dark Matter (Phase II) - Ash Meadows Big Spring | ecosystem: Environmental > Aquatic > Deep subsurface >...
CGCGCGAGGTCAATGTGGATTTCATCGGCGGTTTCTCGGCCCTGGTGGAGAAAGGCCTGGCCCGCGGCGACCGCGCGCTGATCGCGGCCATTCCCGAGGCGCTGGCCGCCACCGATCGCGTGTGTGCCTCGGTCAACGTGGCGTCCACCCGCGCCGGGATCAACATGGATGCCGTCCTCCTGATGGGCGCCACCATCAAACGGGCGGCCGAGCTGACGGCTGACCGCGACGGCTCGGCCTGCACCAAGCTGTGCGTGTTCGCCAACATCCCTGAAGACATCCCGTTCATGGCCGGCGCCTACCTCGGCATCGGCGAAGCGGACGCGGTCATCAACGTGGGGGTGAGCGGGCCGGGCGTGGTCAAAAAGGCCATCGATCGCGCGCTGGCCTCGCAACCCGGCCTGGACCTGGGGGGGCTGTCGGAGCTGATCAAAAAGACCGCCTACAAGGTCACCCGCATCGGCGAGCTGATCGGCCGCGAGGTGGCCGAACACCTCGGCATCCCTTTCGGCGTGGTGGATCTCTCCCTGGCGCCGACCCCGCATGTCGGCGACAGCGTCGGCGAGATTTTTCAGAGCCTGGGGCTGCTTGCCATCGGGGTTCCGGGCACCACGGCCGCTCTCGCCCTGCTGAACGATGCCGTCAAGAAGGGCGGCGCCTTCGCGAGCTCGCGGGTCGGGGGGTTGAGCGGCGCGTTCATCCCGGTGAGCGAGGACCTCAACATCTCCGATGCCGCCCGCCAGGGCCATCTCTGCCTGGAAAAACTGGAAGCCATCACCAGCGTCTGTTCGGTGGGACTGGACATGGTGGCGATCCCCGGTGAAACGACGGCCGATACGATCGCGGCCATCATCGCCGATGAGATGGCGATCGGCGTCATCAACTGCAAGACCACCGCTGCGCGACTCATTCCGGTCCCCGGCAAAGGGCCTGGAGACCATGCCGTTTTCGGCGGGCTGATGGGTGAGTCCGTCATTTTACCGGTCAACAACGCCGCCGGAAGCAATCCTTTCATTCGGCGGGGCGGGCTGATCCCGGCCCCGATCCATAGCCTCAAGAACTGAACGCATGCAACGCGCGAGACCCTCAGATATCCCATTGGTTGCCGGGAAACCGGGTCGCCGGGCGGTGGACGCTCTGAAGTTCGCGCTGCTCGCCGCCCTTGTCGCCTGGTGGATGGTCCATTCGACGGAAGGACTCGGCTACCATTGGCAGTGGTTCCGGATCCAGCGCTATTTTTTCGCGGTGGCCGACGGCCGGCTGGTCCCGGGGCCGTTAATTCAGGGGTTGGCCGTTACGTTCAAGATCACGGCCGTCAGCCTGGTGCTGGCTCTGGGCTTCGGCCTGACCACCGCCCTGATGCGCCTATCCGGATCGATCGTCGCCCGACTGGTGGCGCGGGTGTATCTCGAACTCATCCGCAACACGCCGCTGCTGGTGCAGCTGTTTTTCATCTACTTTGTGCTCTCGCCGGTGTTTGACATCAGCGCGTTCGCCTCGGCCGTGCTGGCGTTGAGCCTTTTCGAAGGCGCCTACGCTTCGGAGATCTTCCGAGCCGGCATTCGGTCCATCCACCGCAATCAATGGGAAGCCGCTTTCAGCCTCGGTCTCGGCACCTGGGGCACCTACCGCCTCGTCATCCTGCCCCAGGCCGTGCGCCGTATTCTGCCGCCGCTGACCAGCCAGGCGATTTCTCTGGTGAAAGACTCGGCCCTGGTAAGCACCATCGCGATCTACGATCTCACCATGCAGGCCCAGGCGATCGTTGCGGAAACCTATCTGGTGTTCGAAACCTGGTTCAGCGTGGCCGCCGTTTACCTGGTGGCCACCCTGTCGCTCTCGGTCGCAGCGGCGTTCATGGAGAAGCGGCTTAAGATTTTCTCCTGAGGAACTCACGCGGCTGGGGTTCCCGTCGCATGGCAAACCTTATCGGAAAGGAGGCAATATGATGCGAGGATTCACGGTTGGCATGCTGGCCGTCGCGGCATGGGTCCTGAGCGATGTCGCTGTTGCGCACGCGGGTGACCTTCAGCAAAAAATGACCGATGAAAGCACGGTCGAGCAGGTGATCAAACGCGGTGTGCTGCGCGTCGGCATGTCGACCTTCGTACCCTGGGCCATGACCGATAAGTCCGGCAACCTCATCGGGTTTGAAATCGACGTGGCCACCCGTCTGGCCCAGGAGATGGGGGTGAGGGTCGAATTCGTACCCACCAAGTGGGCCGGCATCATTCCGGCCCTGCTCACCGGCAAATTCGACGTCATCATCGGCGGCATGGGCATCACCGCCCAACGCAATCTCAAGGTCAACTTCAGCATTCCCTACGATTACTCGGGAGTGGCACTCGTGGCCCATCGACAGCTCGCGGCCGGCTTCAGCCGTCTGGAGGACTTCAACCGACCGGAGGTGACCGTGACCGCCCGTCTCGGCTCCACCGCGTCCGCCGCCGTCAACAAGCTTCTTCCCAACGCCCAGAAGCGCTTTTTCGACGATGAATCTCAGGTGGTTCAGGAACTGGTGAACGGCAAGGTGCACGCCCTGCTCGCGGGCACGCCGCTGCCGGCCTACCAGGCGCTCAAATACCCGGACAAGCTCTTTCTGCCGCTGAAAGGCACCGTGACGAAGGAGCCCATCGGATTCGTGGTGCGCAAGGGCGATTTCGATACGTTGAATTTTTTCGACAGCTGGATCCGCGTGGTGGAAGCCGAGGGATGGCTGGCCGAACGCAGAGCCTATTGGTTTGAAACCCAGGACTGGGAACGCCTGCTGAAGTGACCCTGCGCAAGCCCAAGCTCGGCATCCTGGATGCGTTGGTTCTGCTCGCGTTAACCGTCGGCGCGGTATATGTGTTCTATCGGGTCCGGGACGGCTTGCACTACCGTTGGGAATGGGAAGCGATCCCCCAGTATCTGCTTCGCCGCGATCCCGACCGGCAAGCCTGGGTTCCCAATGTGCTGGTGCAGGGCTTTCTCACCACGCTGCGGTTGAGCGTCTGGGCGACCTTCCTGGCCAGTGCGATCGGCACGGCGATGGGCCTGCTGCGGCTCAGTTCGAGCCGCTTCCGGCGCTGGGTGGGCTTCGTTTACGTCGAGTTGATCCGCAACACACCCCCCCTGGTGCTGGTGTTTCTTTTCTATTTTTTTCTGAGTGAGCAGTGGCTGCCGAGCGTCGGCATGGAAGCCGTCATCCGGGGTCAGCGTCCGGAGACGCAATGGCTGGTGACGGTCCTGCTGGCTCCCCCGGGCATGCTGACCGCTTTCATCTCGGCGGCGATCACCCTGTCGATTTTCGAGGGGGCCTACATCACGGAAATCGTCCGGGCGGGCGTCCAGTCCATCGAGCGAGGCCAGCGCGAGGCGGCGGCGGCGCTGGGCCTAACCCGCTGGCAGTGCATGCGTCACGTGCTGTTGCCGCAGGCCATCCAGCGGATTCTGCCCCCCTTGGGCGGCCAGTTCATTTCGACGATCAAGGACTCGGCCATTGTCTCGGTGATTTCGGTTCCGGAGCTGACCTTCCGCGGAATGGAGCTGATGGCGGCCACTTACCTCACCTTTGAAACCTGGATCACCATCACCGGACTCTATTTCGTCCTGACCTTCGGATGCTCCCTGGTTTTCGCGCGCCTCGAAAACCTCTGGCGCCGCGGCGGCGCCTGACACGGGCCGACAGCACCGCCAACGCGTGGATGGGTGCTACTTGACGGTGACCACGGGACACGGCGCCTGCAGGATCACATACTGGGCGGTTGAGCCCATCAGGAGCTTGCCGACCTTGGAGCGGCGCTTGACGCCGACGATGATCTCGTCGACGCGGTTTTCTTTGGCGAATTCAAGCAGGTCCTCACCGGGGGCCAGGCCGCGAATCAGGAGGTGGGTTCGGCAGTCCAGGCCCTTTTCGGTGAACAGGGTCTTGGCCCATTCCAGCCCCTGCTCTGCCTCCTCGATTGCCTGCTGCTGCTGTTCCGTGCCCTTTTCCATGGACGTCACGATATGCACCGATGCCTTGAACGCCAGCGCGTGCTTGCGAGCCACCTTGAGGGCTTCCTTCGCCGAGGTGCTGCCGTCGTAGCCAACCAGAATGTTCATTGCGGCCTCTCTTTTCCTCCCGTCAGTCGTCTTTCCGGTTTATTGATCCCACATTCAGGCCTATTGAGTTGCCGGAGTAATAGCCAAAAACGGGACCGCTGTCAAACCACCGACACCGCTGGAATCGAGTCACGCGGGCGTCCCATCGCCATCCGAAGCGGTCCTTTTGTTTTCCGTTTCCATCACACATGGGGTTCCTGGTGAAGCGACCATGTCGGCCTGTCCTCTCTCTGGGCAGCGCGCTTGACACGGCCACCATCGCTCGATTAATCTCAAAGGCAGAGACCGGTGCAGAAGAAAGCCCTCCCAGCCCGTCTCATGGATCCTCGTATGGCGATGACGCTGCCCGAAAAGTCCACCTACCGGTTCGGAATCATCTCCGACACCCATGGCTGTCTGCCGGCAGAGGTCCTGACGGTTTTTCAAAACGTAGACCTGATCCTGCATGCGGGCGACATCGGCTCGCCGAAGATCTTGATCGCTTTAGAAGCCGTTGCACCGGTGGTGGCGGTGCGGGGCAACATGGATTCGGGTCCGTGGGCCGAACAGTTGTGGGAGAAGGAATCCGTTCAGGCGGGCGGGCGGCTGATTCAACTGATTCACGATGTGGGGCAGCTGCGCGGGGAGGCGATTCGCGGCACCTGCCTCGCGGTCGTCAACGGCCACACGCACCGCCCCCGGGTGGAAGCCATTGACGGCGTTCTTTTCGTCAACCCGGGAAGCGCCGGGGCGCCGCGTCACGGTGAACCGGCGAGCGTTGCGCTGCTGAGGATGTCCGGTGCCGATGTTTCGGCCGATCTTGTCCGTCTTCAGCGTTAGCGCATTTTCTTTTGGGGGGAGATCCTTATCCGAAGGGTCATTCGCCGCCGCGGCGAACGATCAGCAGGCTGCGCTCATGCGTCAAGCCCGGCAGCGAATACGTGATCCTCTCCAGGGTCATGGCCTCGCAGCGACCGCCGCGGGTGGATAGGCCCCTGAGCGCCTGCATTTCGCCTGCGGAAACCTCGCCCTTGAGCATGATGACCCGCCCCTCCGGGCGCACCAGCGGCCACACGGCACTCACGAAAGGCGCCAGCGCCGAGAAAGCCCGACTGGTGACGACATCGAAGACCTGCCGGAATTCGGCCAGTCGGCTGAGATCCTCCACCCGCAGGTGCCGGGCGTCAATCCCGGAAAGCGCGAGTTCGCGGATCACATGCCTTAAAAAGCTTACTTTCTTGCGCACGGCGTCAACCAGGAGCGTGCGCAGCCCGCCGACGGCAATGTGCAGGGGCAGCCCGGGAAACCCACCCCCCGCGCCCACGTCGAGCAGGTTGGAACCGGGAGCCATGAACCTCGCCGGCGCCAGCGAGTCTAGAAAATGGTTGAGTGCTATGGCTTCAGGCCGGGTGATGGCGGTGAGATTGGTTACCGCGTTCCATTTCAGGAGTTCGGCCGCATGGCGGGCGAAGAGGCGGGTATGATCCGGCCCCAGCTCCACCCCCAGGGCTGATGCACCCTCGATGAGCAGGCGACTCCATTCCGGAGACCCTATATCCATCACATTTCACGGACCCCGCCACCGGGCGGAATTCGAGCCCGAACCCCCGCCGCCAGGCCGAGCTCAGTTGATGCAGACCCGGCGCACTTCGGAAATATCCGTGATGCCTTGCAGCACCTTCAAAATGCCGTCCTGCTTCAGGGTCATCATACCCTGTTCCAGCGCCGCCTGCAGAATTTCCTCGGTGTTGGCCTGTTTCTTGATCATTAATTTGATGTCGGCCGTGCCCTCCATCAGTTCGTGAATTCCCATTCGTCCGCGGTAGCCGGTGTTGGAGCATGCTTCGCAGCCGACCGCCCGGAACAATTTCATGCCTTCCGCGTGCGCGATGGCGGTCCGTTCGAACCAGTGGGCGCCGTAGTCGGTGCGCAATTCATCGAACTCTTCACGCGGGAGGTCGAATTCCTTGCGGCAGCTCGTGCACAGCCGCCGGGTGAGCCGCTGGGCCAGAACGCCGAGGAAGGCGTCGGAAAAGTTCAGCGCGTTCAGCCCCATGTCCAGCAGACGGGTTACGGTCTCCGGAGCGCTGTTGGTGTGCAGCGTGGAAAACACGAGGTGTCCGGTGAGCGAGGCCTCGATACCGATCGAGGCGGTTTCCTCGTCGCGCATCTCGCCGATCATGATGATGTCCGGGTCTGCCCGCAGGAAGGCTCGCATGATCCTTGCAAAATCAAGCCCGATCTTCGGTTTGACTTCGACCTGGCGCAGCCCCTGCTGGGTGATTTCGATCGGGTCCTCCGCTGTCCAGATTTTAACCCCCGCCTTGTTGATATGGCCAAGCAGCGCGTGCAGGGTGGTGGTCTTTCCGGATCCGGTCGGACCGACGGCCAGGATCAGGCCGTATGGTTTGGCGACAATCTTCTTGATGACCTGTAGGTTGCGGTCGGCCAGCCCCATCTCGTCGATCTTAATCGCCCCGGAGGAGGCCAGGATCCGCAACACCACATCCTCGAATCCTCCCGCCGTGGGCAAGGTGGCCACACGCATCTCAAACGCCGGCACTCCCTTGCGCCGGAACTTGATTTTGCCGTCTTGAGGCAGGCGCCGCTCGGCAATGTCGAGGTTGGACATGATCTTGACCCGTGAGACCACGCCGCGGACCATGGAGTTGGGGATCTTCATGTACTCCTGACAGACCCCGTCCAGCCGGAAGCGGATGCTGGTGGCCTTGGTCACCGCCGAAGGCTCGATGTGGATGTCGGAGGCGTTTTTACGATAGGCCGCAATGATCAACTGATCCACCAGCTTGACGACCTGGCTGGAACTCTCATCGGCTTCCTCCACGGTCGTCTCATCGCGTTCCTCCTCGAAGCTGATGTCCGGGATGTCGATATCATCGGTGATTTCCTCGACCGGGGCGCCTGTTTCCGCCAGGCGTTCCTTGTTGAAAAAACTGTTGATGAAGGCGTGAATATCCTCCCGGATGGCGACCGAGAATTGGATCTTGCTGGTCTTCATCAGCGCTTTGATGTTGTCGGTCTTGTTCAGATTGCGCGGGTCGTCGACGAGGACCTCGATGCCGTCCTTGCTCCAGCTGATGGGAATCCAGACCTCGTTCAGCAAAAAGGTCTTCTTGAGGTTGGCGAGCAGTTCGACGGGTGCGGGAAGATTCGGGTCGAAGGAGCGAAATTTGCAGCGGTAAAAAAGCGCGAACGCCTTGCCGATGTCCTCCTTCTTGATTTTGTAGGTATCGATCAGAATGAATTCGATGCTCTTGTTGAATTTCTTGGCCAGGCCGAAGGCCCGTTGAAGCTGTGCGGCGCTGGCGACGGATTCTCGCACCAGCCAATCGTACCGGGATCCGGACGTCAGCGTGGTGGCCGTCGAATCAATGCGTTTGGCGACTTCCGCGTCGGCGGGGTTCAATTCGGAGGAGGCTTTGTACAGATTGAGGGCTGCTTCCTGGTGGTTGCGCTTCTCCAGCTCCGTTCCCATCAAATAGGAGATACGAGCGGCCTTAACGGCGTCCACTCTGGTTTCCTCGATCAGCGCCCCAAGCTTTTGGGGGACTTCCTCGAGGCTGTGCATGCAGAGCAGGCTTTCCGTCAGGCCGGGAACCACTTTTTCCAGAGGATAATCCTCGGCGAGAAGCTTGGCATACTCGCTGACCGCCTCGCCGTGCAGGCCCATTTCTTTGAACGCCGCGGCGCTGTCGATAAGGGCGGAGTTGTCGTCCGCGCTTCCGATGGCGCCGCGGATCAAGGTGATATCCTTGGTGGAGGTCTCGGCAGCGGTGGTGGCATCCTCTTTGGCGATCTCCTGTTTCAGAAGATCGATCCGGCCGAGAATGGTTTCCTTGATGTCGGGGGGGTCGACCGGCACGGCCGGCAACACCTTTTCATAGATCGCCAGCGACTCCGCAAAAAGCCCCATCGACCGGCAGACTTCGGCTTCGTTGATCCTGGAATCGATGTCGCCTCTCATGTTTCCTGAGCAACCTTTCTGTTCCGACAGAGCGATTCGGAGAAAGTCACTTCGTTTCAGCGGCGATCCGCCCCCGCCATCAGCGCCTGAAAAAGCGTTTCAACCCTCGGACCGGTTTTGGCTCTCTCAGCCCGGATAACAGGATGTCGCTGGTCAAGCGAACCATCCCGGTGGGGCCGACCAGCCCCATCACCACGACAAGAACCCCTTCTGGACCTCGACGGACGTAGAGACGCCCCTTTTCGAAAACCAACTCGGCCTCTTGGGCCTTGTCCAGGACATTTACAAGACTGAACCAGTCGCCGGCGCTAGCCCCGCCGCCTCCAACGACAAACTCCTCGAACACCGGCTGACCGGACGGGGTAAAGAAGACCACCCCTATCACACCGTCGATTGCCAGAAGATCTTGGAAGATGCCCCGCATGGATTGGCCGCCCCTACTCCCCCAGGAGCTGCATCAGTTTTTCTCGAGGGCATTTCGGGCTGACGATCACCACCACCGGGGGCGCGCCCGGTCGAATGATATGATCGTGAGGTTCGCCCCAGTTCACGCAGGCCAGCGTCAGCTTCCCGAGCTTCAGCCGTTCGCCCTGCCGCGACATCTGCTGCAGACGCTCACTCCAGGAAGGATCCTCGGCGACCTGCTCCAAACCGCAGGTGGCGCCCACCGCCCTTTCAATCCGGGAGCGGATCCGCGCCGGCGATTCGGACGGTGCGGATGCCGGCATCGTCAGATCGTGCGGCGCGCGCGCCGTCGTCGCCGCGGATGTTTTCTCGTCCTTGCGCCGAGCGGCTTCCAGAATCAACTGGCACATGTTCTTTTGGATCCGGTTGCCGCGGGTCTGGCAGCTGTTCTGAAGATCGATACGGACCGGCTCCCAGGCCAGGATCTCATAAGCGGCGTCCAGACCTTGAACGTCACCTGCCCGAGCGCCGATCAGCTCCCCCTGATCGAACGAAAGAATGCCCTTGCTCCCCGTGCGCAGGTGCTCCAGCCGAACGGTGCAGGTTCTCTGCTCCATTTCGATGAGTTGCAGGAACATGGCGGGCGAGACATTGTTGAGAGTGCCGCCCTCGCTTTGCTGGCTAAGCAGCAGTTGGATGCGGCGAGCCAGCGCGTCAGCGGAGAAGGGTTTGGCGATGACCTCCAGGGCGCCGCCCTGCTTTGCCAGGCGTTCGGTTTCAGGCGTGCCAAAGCCGGTCATGAGGATGACCGGAATATCGGTGTAGTGCTGCATGATGGCCGCCAGCAGCTCCATGCCATCCATTTCGGGCATCTTCAGATCGGTGATCACCATCGCGACGTCTTGGGACCGCAGGCACTTGAGGGCTTCGCGGCCATTAAACGCCGTCAGCACCGTGACGGTGTCGATCTTCCGGCTTACACTTTCCTTAAGGTCGAGCAGCATTTCGCGATCGTCGTCGACCAGCAGCACCTTCTTGATCATGCATCCATCTCCATCGCGGCATCAAACCGCAACAGGCCATTCAAGGCGTCGGCTGTCACTGCGAGGGATCGCTCTTTATCAGGCGTCGCAAGGCCTCCATTTCCGAATGGATGTAGTCCTTCAACTCGGCGATCGCCTGCGCCAGCACCGGGGCGGTTACAACGGCGGCGGTCGAGCGGTGCGGAAGCGGTGCGCTCGCCGCAGCCGAAGCGGCGGGCGGCCTGCCCGCACCGGCCGCACGGCGCTGCGAAACCTTTTCGCGCAGCTGCTGATAGGCGCTTATCTGCGCCTGCAGCAATTTGCGCTTCGTCAACTCGGGCATGCCCGGGTGGTTGGTGATTTCTTCGAGACGGGCGAAGACGGCGTTGAGGAGGCTGAACGTCGACGAATGCGCTTTGCTGCGGTTGGATTTGATATACTGCCCGAGCGAGCCGAGAATTTGCAGCAACACGATGGCGGCCTTATCGGTCTGGTAGACCTCTTTCAACAACCGGATCTGAGCCAAGAAACTCTCCACGGCTTCAGAAGTGATTTCCCAGTCAATGGAAAGAACGGCCTTCTTGAGCTCCGCCAGGGGCTTGGGGTTGGCCGATCGGGGCGTCAGGGCCTCCGCCGACGGTCCGTCCTCCTGGAAGAGCTCATCCAGCCGGTTCTCCAGTTCAGAGGTGAGAGTTTCGGATGTTGTTGATTTGGGCACGGCGGTTTCCTCCTAACGGAATTCCTTCCGGATGGATGCAACGGTCAGCGAAATAATCTTCTTCAAGGTCGCCGCCACGTTGATGCCTTCCAGGGCGCTGGCCGGAAAAAAGGGGCGGTGGAATTCCTGATTGAGATCCTGCTCGAGCGTCTGAAGGGTCATTATCGGGATGCCTTGTTGCTTTAGGTCCATTTTGTTGTACTGCAACACCCACGGAAGCGTGCGCAGGTTCTTTTTGTAGCTGGCCAGATTCTCCTGCAGGTTGTGCAGCGATTCAATGTTGTTCTCGCGCCGCACGGTCATCCCGTCGGCGACGAAAACAACGCCGTCCACCCCGCGGAGCACCAGGCGCCGTGTCGCGTCATATTTGACCTGGCCCGGCACCGTGTAAAGCTGAATTTTGATCTGATAGCCGTTAACGAGGCCGATATCGAAGGGCAGAAAATCGAAGAACAGCGTTCGGTCGCCGTGGGTTTTCACCGTAACCATTTCGGAGTGGATCCGATTCGCGAATGTGCGGTTGATGTACTCCAGGTTGGTCGTTTTGCCCCCGCGGCCCGGGCCGTAATAGACGATCTTGACCTGAATCAACTTGTTCTTGAGATTGACGAACGCCATAGAACCCGCAATCCGTGGGCGCCGCCTCGGAACACCCTTGCCTTCGTCGCCGGCATGCTTAGGCTTGTTCCCGGCTCAGGGCTTCAAGCAGGCCCTTGAGTTGTTCAACCGATTCGGAGACCTTCATCCTGAGAAATCCGAGAGAAATGTCGTTTCCGAAAATGGTGATCAGAAGGAATTCCGACGAGATCTTGTTGAAGTGGATGTTTTCTTTTTTCCCTTTGTGAAACAACAGGGAAAATTCGTTCTCCCCGATGATTTTGGCCATGGCACTGACGGCGCCGAAGTTTCCGGCGGCCAGCGCGGCCAGGGAGTAAATGTCGTGCTGCTTTTCGCCATTGTCCAGATTTGTTACAATGTTACCGGCCATGTCGATCAGGAAGACACACCGGACGCCGTTGTCAATCAGTTCCGATTTGAGGATGTCTTCGATCTTGTCGAGCTGTTTCTGATCAAGCGTGTAGGACACGTGCCCGCCCCTCCATGCAGTTTGTTAAGTCCCTAATCTGAATCTGTATTTTCGGCGCTTTGGCGCTGAACTTGAATGCGAAGCGACGATTCTTCAGCTTGCCGGAGAGACTGCGCGGACTCAGCTCACAGGGCGCAGCCAGCGATTAGTGGTGTATGCTTCTTAAATTACAATAGATTTCTCTTTTTCGCAACATTTATCCTGCGATTCTTCCAGTGACCGGGGAGTCGGTTCGCCGCCGGCACTCACTGATGAGGACCCTGTCGGCCGCGCATCCGCGAATTCCATATGGACCTGAACCTCATTTCCGGCGCTGAAACTGATTTTGGCGTTGGCATAGCGTTTCTTGAAGACCTTCAGCATGCTGGCGTTTTCCCGCAGAACAGTGGCGCTGAAGCTGGAGAACCCGTTCTGCTGGGCGATCCTTTCCAGGAGGTCCAGAAGGAAGGACCCGATTCCCTTTCCATGAAAATCCTCGCGCACTACGAAGGCGACTTCGGCCCGGTGGTCATTTTCTTTGGCATAGGAGCCGATGGCGATGATCTCCTTGTGCCCTCCCTTTTGCGCCAGGCCGATAACGGAAAGGTTCTGGCGGTAGTCAAGGCTTGCCCACTGTTTCTGGGCCATCTCATGGGTGAAGTTTCTAATTTTATAAAAAAAACGAAAGTATATGGTCTTTTCCTGCAACGAGTAGAAGAAATTTCGGTATGCGAATTCATCGGAAGGAAGCAGAGGCCGGAATTCAACGGTCTTGCCGCTCTTCAAGCAAAAGGAGCTCTTGTAGCTTTCGATGAAAATGAGGTCGTCGGTGGAAGGCGGCAGCTGGTCTTTGAAAATGTAATGGCGTTTGCGCGCCACTTCGATCAACTCCTCGCGAAATTTTGGGTGTGCGATCTGTGCAAGTTCCATGACGCGCTGGTAGATGCTCTTGCCGGACAGCTCCGCAATTCCGTACTCCGTGATCACGAAATTGACGTCCCCGCGCGTGGTGGCGACACCGGCACCTTCGCTGAGGCTGGGCACGATCCGAGACACCTGGCCGCCGTTGGCCGTAGAGGGCAGCGCTATGATGGAGAACCCTCCCTTGGACATGGCGCTGCCGCGCAGAAAATCCACTTGGTCGCCGATGCCGCTGAAGAACCGGTCCCCCAGCGAATCGGTGCAGACCTGCCCCGTCAGGTCTACCTCCAGCGCCGCACTGATGGTGATCAAATTGTCATTGCGGGCGATCACGAGCGGGTCATTGACGAAATCCGAGGAGCGGAAATAAAACGCCGGGTTGTTGTCGACGAAATTATAGAGTTTCTGCGATCCCATGCAGAAGGAGGTGACCGTGCGCTCCGGCAGCAGGGATTTCTTCTTGTTGGTGATCACCTTTTGCTCAAACAGGGGTAGAAAACCGTCGGTGATCACCTGAGTGTGCAGACCGAGGTCCTTCTTTCCGGCGAGATATTTGAGAATGTGATAGGGCAGATTCCCGAAACCGACCTGCAGGGTTGCGCCGTCGTCGACGAGCTGCGAGATATAGTGCCCGATCCGCCGGGTCACCTCGTTGTCCTGCAGGGTCGGAAAAAATTGCACAAGAGGCTCTTCATAGGGTACCAGAAAATCGATGTCGTCCACGTGGATGAAGCTGTCCCCCCAGGTGCGGGGCATGCGCGGGTTGACCTGGGCAATCACAAGCCGTGCGTGTTCAAGCCCTGCCCGGGTGATATCGACCGAGACCCCCAGGCTGCAGTATCCGAACGGGTCCGGGGGGCTTACTTGCACGAGGGCTGCGTCCAATCCGATCCGCTGGCTGGAAAAGAGGCTGGCGATGCGCGAGAGGTAGGCCGGGATATAGTCGATCTTGCCTTCGAACGCGGCTTTGCGCATGGAGCGGCTTATGAAGAACAGCTTGAGCGAGAACCGCCGGTTGAACGACTCGCTTTCGACGAACTGCGAAAGCGTGTAGGAGAGCATCTGATAAAGCATGATGTCCTGAAGGTTCTGGTCGGTCACCATGGCCTTGATCAGGTGCTGAGGCTCGCCGCAGCCGGTGCCGATAAAAACCCGGTTGCCGCGCCTGATCTTGGAAATGGCCTCCTGGGCGCTGACCACTTTGCTCTTGTACATTCCTTGCCACTCCATGGAACAGATCCTCCGAACCCCTTCCCTAACGAAGGTCAAGACGTGTTGATGCTACCAGAGTATGGTCTCAAGATCGAGTCAATTGTGGCAACGCCCACCCCGCATTGACCGTCGTCGGGGGAATTGATACATTGTCGTCCAATCCCCCGCGGGCGTCGGCTCGCCGAGTGGGACCCAGCGCAGCAAGAGATTTCCCCGATGAAAGCGGCGAAACCCGAAGGCTTCCACCGACCCTTTGAAACGCTTGGCGCTCTCTTACGGGTCCATCCATCGCATGACGCCACCGCTCCGACCCACGCCCGGTCTGCGACCCCAGAGCCCGCCGTCGATGAAGAAGCGCTTTTTTTCGAGGCGATGGACGGCGTGCGGCGCATGCGATGGAACGGCGCCGAGCACGATCGCCCGAAAGCCGCTCCGGCCGAAACGGCGCGGAGGAGCGATGGCGACGAACTCCACGAGCTGCGATGCCTGGTGAACAGCGGCCGGGGGTTCAAGATCGCAGACACGCCGGAGTACATGGAAGGGGTGGCCGCTCCCGCACCGCCGGAGATCACCCGGCGGCTTCACCGAGGCGACTTCTCGGTCCAGGCGCATCTCGACCTGCACGGCTTCAGCGCCGCAGCGGCGCAGGAGGCGTTTGACGCCTTCATGCGCGAAGCGCTGGCTACCGGAAAACGCGCCGTTTTGATCATTCATGGCCGCGGTCTTTCCTCGCCGGCGCTGCCGGTTCTCAAAACCCGGGTGGCCGAATGGCTGACGACCGGCCGCTGGCGCAAATGGGTCGTGGCCTTCGCCAGTGCGCGCCGGTGCGACGGCGGCAGCGGGGCCAGCTATGTGCTGCTGCGCCGTCGACCGGTTCCCAAGCGGTTGCGCCGACGCTCCCGGTTAAGAGCCCCTCTGTATCACGAAAACTGTTATTGACAAATAGAGTTCTATGGGCTATTAGGTAAAATTCAATCAATCCAACTGGATGATCCCGTTTCGGGACGACCGAGGCGGGTTTTTTATTCGCGCGGCTTGGACTATCATACCGCAACGTTACCAGAGGCAGCCAAAAATGAAAAAAGACATCCGCCATGTCAGAAACATCGGCATCAGCGCCCATATCGACTCGGGCAAGACGACCCTTACGGAAAGAATCCTTTTCTACACCCAGAGGATCCACGCCATGCATGACGTCAAAGGCAAGGACGGCGTGGGCGCATTCATGGACAGCATGGAGCTCGAACGCGAGCGCGGGATCACCATCGCCTCGGCCGCCACCTTCTGCGAATGGAACGGCCATGAAATCAATATCATCGATACTCCCGGCCATGTCGACTTCACCATTGAAGTGGAACGCTCGCTGCGCGTGCTGGATGGGGCCATCCTGGTTCTGTGCTCCGTCGGTGGCGTTCAATCGCAGTCCATCACCGTCGATCAACAGATGCGGCGGTATCGGGTGCCTTGCATCGCTTTCGTCAACAAGTGTGACCGCTCGGGCGCCAATCCCTCCCGGGTAATCGATCAGCTTAAAACCAAGCTCGGCCACCAGGCCGTGCCCCTGCAGATTCCGATCGGGCTGGAGGCCGACTTCACCGGCGTGATCGACCTTCTCCGCATGCAGGCGGTCTACTTCGACGGCGACAAGGGCGAAGTCATGCGAACCGAAGAAATTCCCGATGCCATGCGCGAGCTGGCGCAGTCGAAGCGGGAAGAGCTGCTGGATGCGGCCTCCATGTTCTCCGACGAGCTGATGGAGGCGATCCTGGAAGAAAGGGATATTCCGTCCGACCTTGTCCTGACGGCCCTTCGGCGGGGAACGCTCGCGCGGCAGCTGACTCCGGTGCTCATGGGCTCGGCCTACAAGAACAAGGGCGTGCAGTTGCTGCTCAATGCGGTGAACGACCTTCTGCCCTGTCCGGAAGACATCGAAAATCAGGCCCTGGACACGGACAAGGACGAAACACCGGTTCGTCTCACCACCGATCCGGCCGCCCCTCTGGTGGCGCTGGCCTTCAAACTGGAGGACCGCGTATACGGCCAGTTGACCTACATCCGCGTCTATCAGGGTTCGCTCGCCAAGGGCGACACCATCGTCAACGTGCGCACCGGCAAAAAGATCAAGGTGGGCCGCGTGGTGCGCATGCACTCCGATCAGATGGAAGAGATCGAGACCATCCCCGCCGGGTACATCGGAGCCCTGTTCGGCGTCGACTGCGCCTCCGGCGACACGTTCGTCACCCCCGGATTGAGCCTGACCATGACCTCCATGTACGTGCCCCAACCGGTCATCTCGCTCATGATCCAGCCCAAAGACCACAAGTCCGAGATTAACATGTCCAAGGCGCTCAATCGCTTTACCAAAGAAGACCCCACGTTCAAGACCCACGTCAACCCCGAAACCGGCGAGACCATTATTTCGGGGATGGGCGAGCTGCACCTGGATGTCTACATCGAGCGCATGCAGCGCGAGTATGCCGTGGACGTCACGGCCGGCGCCCCGCGCGTCGCCTATCGCGAAACCATCACCCAGCGGGCGGACTTTGACTACACTCACAAGAAGCAAACCGGCGGCGCCGGACAATACGGCCGAATCGCCGGCTGGATCGAGCCCAAGCCTGAGGTGGATTTCGAGTTCGACAATCAGGTGGTGGGGGGCGCCATACCGACCCAATTCATTCCGGCCTGCGAGAAAGGTTTCCGCAACTGTCTGACCAAGGGCCCCAAGATGGAGTACCTCGTGACCGGCATCAAGGTCGTCATCAACGACGGCGCCAGCCACTCCGTGGATTCATCGGACATGGCGTTCCAGGCTGCCGCGCGCGGCGCTTTCCAGCAAGGCTATTTCAAGGCCAAGCCGGTCATCCAGGAGCCCATCATGAAGGTCGTGGTCGAGACCCCGACCGCCTTCCAGGGGCCGGTTATGGGATCGCTCAATCAGCGGCGCGGCATGATCGTCGGCGCCCAGGACGAAGGGGTGCTGTGCGTCATCGAATCGCAGGTGCCGCTGGCCGAGATGTTCGGTTATTCCACCGTGCTGCGTTCCCTGACGCAAGGCCAAGCCCAGTTCACCATGGAATTTTTGACGTACAAGACCGTGCCGCATTCCATCGCGGAGGAGTTGGAAAAGAAAGCCGCCGAGCAAAAGAAAAAGGTGGCCTGATTGCGCCCCGCCCGGCCCGACCGGTTGATGAATGCTGTCCGTCGCTTCTAATACAGCGGCCGGTGTCCTTCGGACGCCGGCTGCACTGATCCGAATGAGGGAAAGGTGTAGAGCCATGCTCAAGAACGATCTCATCATGCGCAACCCGGTGCACTATCTGGGGGGACCCTCGGCCGATGTGCTGAGCGACGGTCAGTTCGGCGGCGTTCTGGCGCGCGCCGGAGTGGGCAAGACGGCGCTCATGGTGCAGATCGCACTGAATTCCATGCTGCACGAACGCAACGTGATGCACGTCAGCCTCAACCAGCCGGTCAACAAGACCAATCTCTGGTACCGCGAAGTGTTCGGCCACGTGGCCCGGCAATCCGGGGTCGCACAGCCCGATGCCCTATGGGAGTCGCTGCTGCCGCGTCGCTTTATCATGACCTTCCGAACCGAAGGCTTCAGCGTCCCAAAATTGGAGGAGCGTCTGACGGATTTGGTGGAACAGGCGATCTTCGTTCCGCAGCTGCTGATCGTCGACGGCCTGTCCTTCGACGAGCCGATCCGCGATGCGCTCTCCGAACTGAAGCATTACGCACGGCTGCATGCCCTGAGGGTCTGGTTCACGATCCGAACGCACCGCCACGAGGATCCGGGGCCCGGTGGAGTGGCCAAGCAGCTCGTGGACGTCGAGGACCTCTTCGAGGTTGCCATCCAGCTGGTGCCGGCCGGCGAGGAAATCCACGTGAAGACCCTGAAGGGACTGACACTGCCTTCCGATCATGCCCGTCTGGTGTTGGATCCCACCACGATGCTCGTCAAGGAGCGCAGGGACTAGCGCCGGCCGCCGGCAAAGCAGGCAGAGCATCTGAATGACCGCCAGCCGTCATCGCTTCAAACTGATTGTCGGTTTGGCCCTCGGGGCCTTATTTTTCTTTCTCGCCGTTCGACGCGTCCATTTCGACCAGGCCCTGGCGGCGCTCGCCCGGACCAACTACTGGCTGGTGGCCGCGTCCGCCGTCGCCATGTTGGGGGCGCATCTCCTGCGGGCCATGCGCTGGCGCTACTTGCTCGCGCCGGTGAAAGCGCTGAGCACGCAGAGCCTATTCTCCGCACTGCTGATTGGCTACGCGGCCAACAGCTTCGTCCCCGCTCACCTGGGGGAGATCCTGCGCGCGCTTGTGATCGGCAAGAAACACGGCATCTCGGCCAGCGCGGCGCTCGGCTCCATCGTTGTCGAGCGTATCGTGGATGTGGTCTCGCTCATCGCCGTGATGGCGTTGGTGCTGATGGTGCACCCGGTACCGGACTGGGTGACCACCAGCGCCATCTTGATGCTGTCCGCGGCGCTTCTGCTCTGTGCGGTGCTGGTCGGCGGCAAGCGCTACGAAGCGCAAACCGCCGCGCTGGTCCGCACTTTGCTCAAACCGCTGCCGGACCGCATCGGATCCCGAATCGAGGCGCTGGCGTTCAATTTTCTTCGCGGCATCGTCCCGTTGCAATCCGCCGTGCACTATGCGGCTACACTGGCGCTCTCGGTCGCCATCTGGCTCTGCTATGCGGCCGTCAACTACATTTGTCTGGCGGCCTTCGACCTGGTGAACGCCTACACCCTCGCCTGGTACGTCGGCTTGGTGGTCCTGGTGTTCACCACCATCAGTGTCGTGATCCCTTCCACGCCCGGGTACGTGGGAACCTTTCACTACCTGTGCCAGCTAGCCCTGGTCATGTTCGGTGTCCCCGCCTCCGAAGCCCTCTCGTTTGCCGTCATCGCCCACCTCGTCGGCTTCGTACCGGTCGCGGTCATCGGACTGATCTGCGCCCACTATGAGGGCGTCTCCCTATACCGAACCGCCGCCGATGGCCGCGGCCGATAGTGTTTGTTCTGGCCAACATGGGGATGCCGAGCACTCGCGTGTGCTGGTCCGCGGCTGCGGCCGGCGCCGCCGCGGGCGCCGTTTGCGGCCAGCTGGCACAGCGGGCCTGCATGGGCCCGCAGGTGGGTGTCGCCAAGCACGACGTCACATTCGCATTTGAGCGTGTTATGAAGCGCCTCACAGAGGAGGATACCGCACCATGGCGCGGGACAAAACCGGACTTCCGAAGCCTCGCAGGCAGGTGGAACATCGCCCGGCAGTCAAAAAGACCTCTTGGAAGCCGGGGAACCTGCTCTCGCCGGTGCCCGTCGTGCTGGTGAGTTGCGGCGGATCCAAGGGCACCCATCCCAATCTGATCACCATCGCCTGGGTCGGCAGCGTCTGCTCGGAGCCGCCGATGCTTTCGATCGCCGTGCGTCCCGAGCGCCATTCTCACGCCATCCTCAACGCCACGGGCGAATTTGTGGTGAATGTTCCGTCCGCGGATCAGGCCAGATGGACGGACTGGTGCGGAGTGGTTTCGGGGCGCGATGTGGACAAGTTCGCCGTCACCGGCCTGACGCCGGCGGCCGGCCGGAAAGTCGCCTGCCCCATTGTTATGGAATGCCCTCTCAACATCGAATGCCGCATCCGCAACAGCCTGCAGCTGGGCTCCCACACGCTGTTTCTGGCCGAAGTGGTGGCGGTTCAGGTCAGCGCGCAGATAGTGGACTCTCGCGGTCGTCTTGAGCTTCGGAAAGCCGGTCTGATGGCTTACGCGCACGGGCATTACTTCGCTCTGGGCCGCCACCTCGGCCATTTCGGATTTTCGGTGCGCAAACGCAGGAGGCCGGACCGCGCCCGGGGGAAGTGAGCCATCGGGGGTTCAGGTGCCCCGGCCGCGGTATAGCTTGATCGACACGCCGGTAATGCCGGATGCTCATGTCTGGACCGAGGAACGCTCGCCCAGCAAGCTGCTGGTGTTGATGCCGCGGCCTCCGGCACTCATGATTTAGATCGCGGAAAACGGAAAGGCCCGACCACAATCCCGTCAAGAGAGTGCCGGGCCTTTTAAGTATTCCCCTTCACCGCGCCAGGAACGGCAATTGCATCTTGTCTACCGAAAGGCTGAGCTTGTTGGCAAGCCACCAGCAGGGTCAAACAACGTTTATGGTTCGCCTAAGCAGCCAGTTGCATGGTCGCTGCGTTTTCTTCATACAGAACGCGGTCGATATCGAGCAGGATTTTGACTCCTTCGCCGCTTTTGGCCATTCCCAGGATGTAGTCGGTACTGAGGCTCCCGCCGAAAGCGGGGGATTCCTCTATCTCTTCGGCGCGGATGTTCAGCACTTCAGAAACACCATCCACCACGATCCCGATCGGAATCGTTCCGGATGCCGCCGTCGCCTCCACCACGATGATGCAGGTGCGCTCGGTGTACTCCGCCACCTCAAGCCCGAAGCGCAATCGCAGGTCTACCACAGGAATGACCTTGCCGCGAAGGTTGATCACGCCCTTCACGTAAATCGGCGTCTGCGGCACGCAGGTGATCGGCAGCATGCCGATGATTTCCTTGATCTTCATGATCCGAATCCCGTACTGCTCCTTTGCGAGCGCAAAGGTAAGATACTTCCCGGCGACCTTGTCGCCGTAATCCGCTTGTGCCATGTTCTGATCTCCGTCGGTCTCAAAGGTTTTGCGGCCAGCCGACCCAACCCGAAGCCAGCCACCGGCAGTTCTGCTCAGGGCGCAGGAAAACGGGTTAAACCCTTGGCTTTCTGATGGCAGTGCTCAAGTTGGCGTCCAGTGATTATTAGATCGGACAGCACATGAACAACTTTAGCAATTTCAGTGATCAAGGCTGCCGATACCGTAACGGAAACACCTCCCATGAGAGAGCCCTCCCGCGCATTTGCGTGGCGATCTCCTTAGGCAATAAAATCCCGAAAGTGGAGACAGAGTGGGGACAATTTAAGGCTTACTGAGGAAAACCAAGAAAAAAACGACTTAAGCA
>Ga0114938_1000991_pt1 | contig 20398 bp, 17 predicted proteins | sample AshMeaBigSpring_FD_88675 | JGI IMG/M metagenome (GOLD analysis project Ga0114938, IMG submission 88675) | Groundwater microbial communities from Big Spring, Nevada to study Microbial Dark Matter (Phase II) - Ash Meadows Big Spring | ecosystem: Environmental > Aquatic > Deep subsurface >...
GCCGGCATCGCCTTCATCGTGGAAATGGCCACCGACAACCTCAACCGCTCGGCCGCGGACATGCGCTCGATCTTCACCAAGAACGGCGGCAGCGTCGCCACCCAGGGCAGCGTGTCCTATCAGTTCGACCGCAGGGGCGAGATCCGCATCCCCGCATCCGCCATCGGCGAGGACCCGCTCATGGAGGCCGCCATCGAGGCCGGCGCCGATGATGTCCAGAGCGATGAGGACGAACACACCGTCTACACCGCCCCCAACGAACTCGGAACCGTCGCCAACGCCCTGCGCTCCGCAGGATTGCCCGTCGCCTCCGAAAAACTCGTCTCCATCTCCCAGAACCCCAGCGTGGTCACCGATCCGGTGATCGCCCGCCAGGTCCTCAAACTCCACGACCAGCTCGACGACTACCCCGATACGGTGAACGTCTTCACCAACTTCGAAGTGGCCGACGAAATCCTCGACCAACTCGACTCCTGAGCGCCAACGCACGTCAAGCGTACCCATTTTCCCACCGATCCCGGATGAGCGACAACACCGAAGAACACATCGCGCCGCAGCCCGCTGCGGGCATCGAAGGCAGCACCCCGCCCGCCCGCAAACGGGCCGCGAAAAAGGCCGCCGCCAAGAAAGCCCCGGCGAGGAAAGCCGCGAAAAAAACCGCGCCCGATCCCGAACCCGCGGCTCCGGAAATCTCCGAGGCACCCGTTCCGAAAAAGAGGGCGTCGCGGGCGAAAAAGACCGTCGATTCCGCGGCTGCTGTGGAAACCCCTGCCGGCCGGAAAGTCGCTCCCGAACCCGCTCCCGCGCCTCCGCCGGTGAAGCCTCCGGTTGAAGCCAAGCGCTTCGGCCGCGTCCCGGGAGGCGGGCCGCGTGTCGCACGCGAAAACCCGCCCGCGCCCCCCGCGGTCCCGCCCGTGCCTGCGGAACCCGCGGAACGCATGCCGCAGCAGGAACGCGCACCGCATGCCGGACCGCCGCAGAACCTCCAGAACCGCGAGGCACAGGGACAGCCGCGCGAGAGCCGCAGCAAGCGCCGCCGTGAAAAACGCAAGCGCCGCAACCAGGAGCGCCAGCAACTCCAGACCCAGCAGGGCGGAAACCGCGAGGGACCATCTCACGAATCCCACGCGGGCGATGGCGGCGAGCGCCGGCCCCAGCAACTCACCGGCCCGAAGATCGAGGCCGACGGCATGCTCGAACTCGCGCCCAAGGGCTTCGGCTTCCTCCGCGTCCCGGGCAAGAACTTCGAACAGGCGCGCGACGATGTCTTCGTCACCCCGGAAAGCATCCGCAAGTACAACCTGCGCCTCGGCCAGTGGATCCACGGCCTCTATCAGGAGGGCCCGCGCGGACCCCAGCTCGTCGAGATCACCTCGATCAACGGCATGACGCCCGAGCAGGCGTCCAAGCTCCCGCACTTCGACGAACTCAAGGCGATCAACCCGGCCAAGCGCATCAGTTTCGAAACCACGCCCGAGCGCTTCACCACCCGCGTCGTGGACCTCATGGCGCCCGTCGGCCGCGGCCAGCGCGGGCTCATCGTCTCCCCGCCGCGCTCCGGGAAAACCACGCTGCTCCTCCACATGGCGGAGGCCATCCGCGAGAAATACGACGAGGCCATCCACCTGATGGTCCTGCTGGTCGATGAGCGCCCCGAGGAAGTCACCGAGTTCCGCCGCGCCCTGCCCGGCGCGGAAATCTACGCCAGCTCCAACGACGAACAGGCGCGCAACCACTGCCGCATCGCCGAGCTCGCCATCGAGCGCGCCAAACGCCTCGTCGAGGCCGGTCAGGATGTGTTCCTGCTGATGGATTCCATCACCCGCCTTGCCCGCGCCTACAACAACTCCATGGGCAACGCCCGCGGTCGCGGCACCGGCTCCGGCGGCATCACCATCGGCGCCCTCGAAGTCCCGCGCCGCCTCTTCGCCGCCGCCCGCAACACCCGCGGCGGAGGCTCGTTGACGATCCTCGCCACCGCCCTCATCCAGACGAACTCCCGCGCCGACGAGGCGATCTTCATGGAGTTCAAGGGCACCGGCAACATGGAGCTCGTGCTCGACCGCAAGATCGCGGAAAACTACATCTATCCGGCCGTGGACATCTTCAAGTCCGGCACCCGCCGCGAGGAGCTGCTGCTTCCCGAGCACATGCTCCACAAGATCCACCTCATCCGCCGCGGCCTCTCCGGCCACCGCCCGGTGGAGGCGATGGAGCGCCTGCTGTTTTTCCTGAAGAAATTCCCGAACAACCCGCAGATGCTGCTCGAGATCAAGGGCTGATCGGGCGCCGCACCGCCATGTCCCTGCGCACGAAGGATTTCGACTACCACCTGCCGGACGACCTCATCGCGGCACGGCCGCTGGCGGAGCGCTCCGCCTCGCGCATGCTCGTGCTTCACCGCGCGGACGGCCGGATCGAGCACCGCATGTTCCGCGATTTCCCCGGCTACGTGCGGCCCGACGACCTGCTCGTGCTCAACGACACCCGGGTGATTCCGGCGAGGGTGTTCTCCGATGACGGAAAAACCGAGCTGCTCTGCCTGGACCGGCTCTCGGCCCTGGAGTGGCGCTGCCTCGTCCGCCCCGGCAAGCGCATGAAGGCCGGCCGCAGCGTGACCGTGGGCGGCGTCATGGGACTCGTCACGGAGGTGTTTGAGAACGGCGACCGCCTCATCCGCTGGGACGCGCCGCTGGACCTGCACCGCCACGGGCACCTCGCGCTGCCGCACTACATGGGCCGCGAGGACGAACTGGCGGACCGCGAGCGCTATCAAACCGTCTTCGCCCGCGAGGAGGGGGCCATCGCCGCGCCTACCGCCGGGCTGCATTTCACGCCGGAGATGCTGGAGGCGCTGCCGCACGCGTTTCTAACACTCCATGTCGGCGTGGGGACCTTCCGCCCGGTGAGCGCGGAGGTGGTGGCGGACCACGTCATGCACTCGGAGAAATTCGCCGTGAGCGCGGAAACCGCCCGCCGCGTGAACGGCGCGGGCAGGGTGCTCGCCGTCGGCACCACCGTGACTCGCGTGCTTGAAGCCCTCGGAAAGCGCGCGGCGGGAGGCGGAAGGCGCATCGATGAGAAGGACCACGCCGGCGAGACGGACATCTTCATCCATCCGCCGTACGACTTCCGCGTGGTCGGCGGCCTGCTGACGAATTTCCATCTCCCGCAAAGCACGCTGATCATGCTGGTGAGCGCCTTCGCCGGCCGCGAGGCGGTGCTGGAAGCCTACCGCCAGGCCGTGGCGGAGCGTTACCGCTTCTACAGTTACGGCGACTGCATGCTGGTGATCTGAGCGCGGGAAATGGTGTCGCATCCCGGCGGGCTTTGGTTTCCACTCCGCGCGTGAGCACCTCCGTCATTCAGTCCTGCGTGCTGGCCTCGCGGCCGAAAACGCTGCCCGCCGCCATCGTGCCGGTGTGGGCGGGCTGCGTGCTGGCGTGGAAACTCACCGGTGCCTTCGACCTGCCGCTCGCTCTCCTCACGCTGGGCGGGGCGGTGGCCATCCAGATCGCCACGAATTTCTTTAACGACGCCATCGACTCGGAAAAGGGCGCGGACACCGAGCGACGCCTCGGTCCCGTGCGGGTGACGGCTTCCGGACTGCTCGCGCCGCGCATCGTGACGGGCATCGCGGCGGGCTTCCTCGGGCTGGCCATCCTTTGCGGACTGTTTCTCTGGCAAGCGCGCGGCTGGCCGATCATCGCGATCGGGATTCCCTCGATGTTCCTCGCCTACGGCTACACCGGCGGGCCCTTTCCGCTGGCCTACCGGGGCATGGGCGAACTGTTCGTGATCCTCTTCTTCGGGCTGGTGGCGGTGGCCGGAACGATCTTCGTCCAGACCGGGAGCTGGCCGCGCGAGGCGTGGTTGTTAGGCGCACAGGTCGGCCTGCTCTCCGCGGTGCTGATCTCCATCAACAACTTCCGTGACCGCGAGGAGGACGCGACGACGGGAAAGCGCACGCTGGCCGTCCGCTGCGGCCCGAAGGTGGCGGCGGCGGTGATCTGGCTGGAGATCAAGCTCGCGGCCTTCGGCGGCCTCGCCTGGCTGGCCCTCGGTCATCCGGGATGGCTGATGGCGAGCGCGCCGGTGCTGCTCATCGGCATGCGCATCCTGTGGGGCGTCCTCACCCAGCCGCCGGGGCCGGGCTTCAACCGCCTGCTCGCGTTGGGTGGCGTGCAGTTGATCCTCTTCGCCGCGGTGTTCCATGCGGCCGCCGTGTTTTCCTCAAACCAATGAATCCGCCGGAATCCGAACCGCTGATCTCGCGCTACCGCCTCAAGGCGCGCGGGTTTCTCAACTCCATCTCGAACCGCCGGGAGTTCGAGGGCGCGCTCATCCGGATCGATGGCGGTTTCGGCTGCATCCATCCGTGGCCGGAGCTGGGCGATCCACCGCTGGAGAAATGCCTGGCGGATCTCGCAGGGCCGCGGTGCCGGGCGATCGTGAGGCGGGCGGTCCGCTGCGCCGAGTATGACCGGACGGCGCGCCGCTTCGAGCACTCGCTGTTCGAGGAAATGGAGGTGCCGGAGAGCCACGCCACGCTTTCCATCGCGAGGGCCGAGGGCGTGGCGCGCGCGGTGGAGTCGGGCTTCGCCGTCATCAAGTTCAAGGCCGGCCGGAATCCCGCGGCGGAACGCAGGTTCCTCGATGAAATGGCCGCGGAGTTTCCGGCATTGAAATGGCGGCTGGATTTCAACGAAGCGCTGGAGCCGGGGGATGCCGCGGAGTTTCTAACATCCCTCTCGGAAAAGGCGCGGGCCGCCATCGACTTCGCGGAGGACCCATGCCCGTATTCGGATGCGGCATGGACCGCGCTCCATCGGAGAACCGGCGTGAAACTCGCCGTGGACCGCGAGGCTTCCCCGCAGTCCGCCGCCGCGCAGGTCATGGTGATCAAGCCGGCGATCGACGAGCCGTTCCTGCTGGCCGAGGCCGCGCTCCATCAGCGCCAGCGGGTCGTGCTGACGAGCTACATGGACCACCCGGTGGGGCAGGCCTTCGCGGCGTGGGAGGCCGCGCGGCTGGGTTTGCAGTTCCCGGGCCTGGTCGGGCTGTGCGGATTGCAGACGCATCATTTGTTCGAGCCGGACGCGTTTTCGGAAATGCTCGGCCCGTGGTCGCCCGTGTTCCAGCCGCCGGCGGGCGACGGGATCGGTTTCGGTGATTTGTTGGAGGAGCTGCCATGGACTCGAGCCTGCTGACATCGCCCGGCTTTTGGAACGCCGCGGAGCCTTTCGCGCCGGGTGGATTTCCCGGGGGAATTCCGGACCTGCCGGAGCTGCGGGGGCATGTGCTTTTCGAAACCTCCGGCAGCACGGGCGAGCCGAAATGGATCGCCCTTTCAAAGGCGGCGCTGTTCGCCTCCGCCGAGGCGGTGAACCTGCATCTGGAGGTCTCTCCGCGTTCGTGCTGGGGTCTTGCGTTGCCGCCGCGACATGTCGGCGGATTCGGCGTGGCGGCGCGGGCTTTCGCGGCGGGTTGCGGTTTCCGCGAGTTCGGCCGGAGCTGGGATGCGCGCGGGTTCTTCTCGTGGCTGGCGGAGAACGAGGTCACGCACACGTCCCTTGTGCCGACACAGGTTCACGATCTTGCAGCGGCCGGGCTTCGCGCACCGTCAACGCTTCGCGCGGTGGTCGTGGGGGGAGGGCGTCTGGACATGGACACCGGGCGGGCGGCGAGGCGGCTCGGCTGGCCGGTGCTTGCGAGTTATGGCATGACTGAGGCCGCGTCGCAGATCGCGACCCAGGGACTCGACGCGCTGGAGGATCTCTATCAACCCGCGCCGATTCCGCTTCTGCCGATCTGGCGGGCGGAGACTTCCGTGGAGGAGACGCTCCGCATCGCGGGACCGGCCTTGTTTTCCGGAGTGCTTGCGCTCGTGGACGGGTCCTGGGTTTACCAGCCAAGGATTTCGGAGTGGCATGGGACGGATGACCGGATGCGGTTGGAAAACGGCGGCCTGACGCCGCTCGGCCGTGCCGATGCCAAAGTGAAGGTGCTCGGCGAGTTGGTGGATGTGGAACAGATCGAGCGGGAGATCGCCGCGCTTGCGGGAGCCGCGCTCGCGACGGGCGGCTTCGTGGTCGTCGCCGTGCCGGACGCGAGGGCGGAACATGCGCTGGTCCCGGTGTTCGACGTCATGGTGGATGCGGCCGTCATTGCGGAGGCGATGCGAGCCTATGATCGCCAAGCGCCCGGTTTCCGCAGGCTGCGCCCTGCCGTGGTGCTGGCGGAGTTTCCCCGCAGCCCCCTTGGGAAACCGCTCAGGCGGGAAATCGCGCGCCGGATTGCCGGGCCTCCCGGCGCGTGAGGCACCCTCGCCAAAAAAAGTCATTTTGGATGTTGTCATCCCGACCGAACTGGAGATAGTCAACTTATCTTGATTAAAGCGTTTCAAGATTCGCAGCCTCGATTTGGCACCGCGCATGCTGGTGGCGGGCCGGCGTCGCGCCCCCTGTCGCCCGTCTCCACCTCTTGTTCACCCCAACAATCTCATGATTCATCGTTCCGACGAGGGCCAGTGCGCGCTGTTCGAAGAAAGTCCAACGACCAACGGAATGTCCAAGCGGAAGCGGCCCGCGGGTGACTCCCCGAAACCCGCGGATTTCGGCCTCACGGCCCCGTCCCAAGTGGTCAAGAACTACGTGTTGGACACCAACGTGCTGTTGCATGACCCCGCATCGCTCGAGCGCTTCAAGGAAAACCACCTCTGCATCCCGGTGGACGTGCTGGCGGAGCTGGACAAGTTCAAGAGCGAGCAGACCGAGCGCGGCGCGAACGCCCGCCGGGTGCACCGTCGCCTCACGGAAATGTTCTCCAGCTCCGAAGTCGTCACCCAGGGAGTGACCACGCCCTTCGGCGGCACGGTGCGGCTGGTGATTTACGATCCCGCGAGCTGCCCGAAGAACTCGGAGCAACTCAACCGCTTCCACCGGATTTTCCCCGACCGCGAGCGGGTGGACCACCGGATCCTCGCGGCCTGCCTGCTGCTCATGCAGCACAACTCCGCGCCCGTGGTGCTCGTCACCAAGGACATCAACATGCAGCTCAAGGCCCGCGCCGTGGGCATCGAGTGCCAGGATTACCTCAACGACAAGGTGGACGCCCGCGAGGTGTCGAACTACGAGGTCCGTCGCATCGAGGTGGATGGCAACGAACTGCAGCGCTTCGCAAGCTCGGGAGAACTCGATATCGATGAAGACCGCATCGAGGGCGTGGCCATCAACGAATACGTCCTGCTCGGAGCCGGTGAGAAACAAACGATTCCCGCCCGCCTGTCCGCGGACGGCCGCTTTGTCCGCCTCAATTTCCCGGAGGTGTTGAAAATCCCCGACGGCCAGTCGCTCAAGCCGCTCAACCTCGGCCAGCGCTGCCTCATCGACGCGCTGCTCAATCCGGAAATCTCGCTCGTCACCTGCTACGGCCACGCCGGCACCGGCAAGACGCTCGTCGCCGTGGCCGCCGGCCTCCACGAGATGTTCAACCGCCGCTACACCGGCATCACCGTCAGCCGCCCGGTCGTCGCCATGGGAGAACAGCTCGGCTTCCTGCCCGGATCGCTGGATGAGAAGATGCGCCCATGGTTGCAGCCGATCCACGACGCTCTGGATCTCCTGATGCGCCCGGCCACGCCGCTCGGCCCGCGCCGCAAGCAGCAGAAGGCCGCCAACGCCGCCCCGGCCACCGTCAAGAAACCCTACGAAATCCTCATGGAGCAGGGCATCCTCGAAATCGAGGCGCTCTGCTACATCCGCGGCCGTTCGATTCCCAACCGCTTTTTCATCCTCGATGAAGCCCAGCAGCTCACGCCGCAGGAGGCCAAGACCATCGTCACCCGCATGTCGCGCGATTCGAAGCTCGTGCTCGTCGGCGATCCGGCGCAGATCGACAATCCCTACGTGGACAGCCGCAGCAACGGGCTCGTTTACACGCGCAACCGCCTGAAGGGCCAGCCCTTCGTCGCGCACATCGCACTCAACCGCGGCGAGCGTTCCGAGCTGGCCGAGGCGGGCGCGAGGCTCATGTGAACCGGGATGCGCGCAGCGCGGGCTTGCACGGATACGGCCCGCCTGCGAGGCTCGGCCTCCGCCGGTGCCGGAAACCCCGGCGCCATGGCAAAACCCGCTCCCATCCGACATGAGTTCCGCGCGCGAAAAGATCCTCGTCACCGGCGGCGCCGGCTTCATCGCATCCCACCTCTGCGAAGCGCTGCTCGCGGAGGGTGCCGAGCTGGTGGTGCTCGATGACTTCAACGACTTCTACGAGGTTTCCATCAAACGCGGAAACATCGCCGGCTTCCGCGACCGCATCACGCTGGTGGAGGGGGACATCCGGGACGTCGCGCTGGTGGAGTCCCTGTTCGCGGAGCACGCCTTCGCCAAGGTCTTCCATTTCGCCGCGCGCGCCGGGGTGCGGCCGTCCATTTCCGATCCGCGGCTCTACGTCAGCACCAACATCGACGGCACGCTCAACCTCTTGGAAGGCTGCCGCAGGACCGGCGTGAAACACTTCGTCTTCGCCTCGTCCTCATCGGTTTACGGCGTGAACAAGAAGGTTCCCTTTTCCGAGGATGATCTGATCCAGCGCACGATCTCCCCCTACGCCGCCACCAAGCTCATGGGCGAGCAGCTTTGCTCGAATTACTCGCACCTCCACGGCATCCGCTGCATCTGCCTGCGCTTCTTCACCGTGTACGGCCCGCGCCAACGCCCGGACCTCGCGATCTCCAAGTTCACCCGCCTCATCATGGCCGGGCGGCCGATCGATCAATACGGCGACGGCAGCACCGCGCGGGACTACACCTACGTCGAGGACATCATCAACGGCGTGATGGCGGCTGGACGATATACCGCCTCCGATTTCGAGATCATCAACCTCGGCGGCTCGGCGGCCAACACGCTTTCGCAGTTGATCGCCGGCATCGAGGAGATCCTCGGAAAAAAAGCGGAGATCCACCACCTGCCCGACCAGCCCGGTGACGTGCCGATCACCTATGCCGATGTTTCCAAAGCCCAACGCCTGTTAGGCTATGCGCCCGGCACTCCGCTCAAACAGGGACTCCGCCGCTATGTCGAGTGGGTCGAGTCCCAAGGCACCTTCCCCGCTCCGTGAAGACGCCCCTCGTCCTCTGGTGGATCGGCGATGGCAAGCCCGGCCACGAAAACCAGTCGCTCGGACTCGCCGAGGCGATGCAGCGGCACCGGCCCTGCGCCATCCACCGGATCTCCATCGCCGGCAAGCGCAGCCTCCTTGGCCGACTCCGGCGCTCACTCGCCGCGAGCGCCGGATTTCCGAAGCCGGACTTCATCATCGCCGCCGGCCATGCCACCCACCTCCCCTTGCTGTGGCTCGCACGAAAACATCGCGCGAGGAGCATCGTCCTGATGCGCCCGAGCATGCCGCTCGCATGGTTCGACCATTGCATCGCCCCGTCCCACGATTTCCCCGACGGCTGCGGCGCTCCGAATGTGATCCTCACCCGCGGCGCGATCAACCGCGTGACCTGCGGCGAGGGGGAAAAATCCGGCAAGTTGATCCTCATCGGCGGCCCGTCGAAGAAGCACGGCTGGGACGGTGCCGAGTTGATCCGGATGCTCGCGCGCACCACCGACCGGGGCGGCTGGGAACTCACCGATTCGCGGCGCACGCCGGAAGGCTTTCTCGATCAGGTCCGCGGCGGTTTGCCCGGTGTGACCGCCTTTTCGCACCGCGAGACGCCGCCCACGTGGGTGCCGGAGAAACTCCAACAGGCGAAGGAGGTCTGGGTCACCGAGGATTCCGTTTCCATGATCTATGAAGCCCTCAGCTCCGGCGCGCGCGTCGGCCTCCTGCCCACGCCGCGCGTCACCGGCTTCTCGCGGGTGCTGAGCGGCATCGACGGGCTGGTCGAGGATGGATACCTCACGACGTTTGCGGATTGGCTCCACACCGAACGCCTGAATGCTCCGCCGCAAGCGCTGCAAGAGGCGGACCGCTGCGCGGAAATAACCTTGCAAATTGCATTTCGTGAAGGCAATTTGAAAGCATGATTTCCCGCACGAGAGTCGAAGCCGAAGTGCGGCAATCGCTTGTGGACGCCCCGGTCACGACGCTGCTCGGCCCACGGCAGTGCGGGAAAACCACGCTGGCCCGGGAGATCGGCAGTCAGGCGGAAGCCACTTTTTTTGACATGCAGGATCCGGAGGTGGTGTCTGCGTTTCAAAACCCGAAACTCGTTCTTTCGCCGCTCGAGGGCCTCGTGATCCTCGATGAGGCCCAGCTTGTGCCGGCGCTTTACCCCGTGCTGCGAGTGCTCGTCGATGATGACCGGCGGACGGGGAAAAGCCGCCGTTTCCTGCTGTTGGGCAGCGCGGCCCCCGAACTCATCAAGGGGGTTTCCGAATCCTTGGCTGGCAGAAGCCACCTGATCCCGTTGCAGGGGTTCTGCATCGACGAAACGGGGCCGGAAGCGTGTGCGCGCTTGTGGAACCGCGGTGGATTTCCCGATTCTTTCCTTGCGGCGGATGATTCGAGGTCGCTCGCGTGGCGCCGGGATTTCGTGGAAACCTTCCTGCTGCGCGACCTGCCGCAATACGGTGTGCGGGTGCCTGCGACGGAGCTGCGGCGCTTGTGGATGATGTGCGCCCACCTAAACGGGCGCTTGCTCAATGTTTCCGAACTCGCGCAGTCGCTGGGCCGGTCCCGGACGGCGGTGAGCGGCCATCTGGATATCCTGGAGGACTCCTTCATGATCCGCCGCTTGCAGCCTTGGTTCGAAAACATTGGCAAACGTCAGCGCAGATCACCCAAACTCTATATCCGTGATTGCGGGCTGCTCCACGCCTTGTTGGGAATCCGCGATGAAGCGGCGCTGCACTTGCACCCGGCCGTTGGTGCCTCATGGGAGGGCTTCGTGCTGGAGCAAGTCCTCGCACATCTCAGGCCGGACGAGGCGTATTTCTGGAAAACCCAGGCCGGCGCGGAACTCGACCTGCTGGCGCTGGCCGGCGGCAAACGCATCGGTTTTGAAATGAAGCTTTCCGAATCCCCGCGCATCACGAAGTCCATGCGCGTCGCCTTGAACGACCTGCGGCTTGACCATCTCTACGTCATCCACCCCGGCGAACTGCGCTTCCCCTTGGACGATGGCATCTCCGCGCTGCCCGCGCGGGAGATTCCGACGCTCGCCACCTCCGGATTTTGACCGCACATTTCCCCTGAATCACGACCGATCCGCCGATGAACCCGGTTTCCTCCCCGCCATCCCGAAGAATCCTGGTCATCCACAAGGGCGGCCGAGTGCACACGTGGTGCGCTGATCTGGTCGCGGGCTTCCGTGAGATCGGCTGCGACGCCCGCGCCATCGCACTCCGCTCATGGAATTGGAGTGAGCGGCGCGAACAATGGCGCGGCGGCGGCAAGTTGTGGGAAAACCAGGCCACGCTCGCCCGCTGCACCGCGGCCGTCTCGGACTTCCGGCCGGAGATGATCGTCCTGCTGAATTTCGCCGGACTGCCGGAGGCGGCGAATCTCGCGCTGCGCAAGGCGGCGGGTTCCGGCGTGCCGGTCATCGCCTGGCTGGCCGATCACATTTCCGGTCTTCCGAAAAACGCGCGGCCGAATCTGGACGGAGTGCATGCCTTCGACAGCGCCACGCTGGAGATCCTCCGCGAAGCCTACGGAAATCATGGTGCCAGGCTGGCATTCCTGCCGCTGGCGGTGAATCCCGCGCGATATCCGGACCACGCTGTTCCTTGGTCGGAGCGCCGCGAGGGATTGGTGTTCCTCGGCAACAACACCCCGGAGCGCCGCACCATGACGCGGAGGTTTCAAGAGTCCGGTGGAACCATTTCGGCTTACGGTCCGAATGCGGAGGCCGGGCTGCGGTTTTGGCGGCGGCGGCGCATTTCACCGGCCGGAGCCGCACGCATCTACGGAAGCTATCAGGGCGTGCTCAACCTGCTACAGCCGCCCAATACGGTTCACGGCCTGAATCTCCGCGCCTTCGAAGTCCCCGTCTGCGGCGGGCTCGGCACCTACCCGCTTACCCCGGATTTGGCGCTTTCCTTCGTCCCGGATCGGGAAATCATCGCCTACCGGGACCTGGAGGACCTCGCCCGCCAGACCCGGGCGCTTTTCCATGAACCCGCACTCGCCGCCGGCATCATCGCCGCCGGCCGCGCGCGGGTCATGGCGGAACACACCTACGCCCACCGCGCCTCGCGCCTCGTGACCGACTGGCTGCCCGCGTCATGACATCGCCCATCCGAGTCAAATTCCTCTCCCGCGTCACACTGCCGGACGGCAATGTGGGCACCGACTACCTGCGCCGCTTCCCCAACCGCGAACCGGTCTGGGGAAACTGCCACTTCCTCTTCGACCGCGATTGCCGGGAATACGACTGGCTCGTGGTCTATGACGACCTGCCGCGCGATTCCCCCGCCGAGCCGCTCGCCTGCCCGCGCGCCAACACGCTCCTCATCACCGGCGAGCCCTCGTCCATCACGCATTACGGCAAGCGCTTCCTCGCGCAGTTCGGGCACGTGCTCACCGGCCAGGAGCCATGGGCCCTCGCCCACCCCGGCGTCATCCGCCGCCAGCCCGGCCTGCTCTGGTATTACGGCGGCTCCGATCACCGCGGAACCTACGATTCGCTCATCCACGCGCCGCCGCCGGAAAAAACCAAAACCATCTCCACCGTCTGCTCGACCAAGGCCATGCGGCACACGCTGCACTCCCAACGCCTCGCCTTCACCAAACGCCTGATGAAGGACCTCCCGGAACTCGACGTCTTCGGCTACGGCATGGGCCACCTCGACAACAAGGCGGACGCCATCGATCCCTACCGCTACCACCTCGTTATCGAAAACCATTCCTGCCTGCACCACTGGACCGAGAAACTCGCCGACGCCTTCCTCGGCTATTCGCTGCCGATCTATTTCGGCTGCACCAATCTCGACGAGTATTTCCCGCCGGAAAGCCATGTGTGGATCGATCTCCGGAACTACGAAGCCTCACTCGCGCGCATCAGCTCGCTAACCGCCGCCGGCGAATACGAGAGACGCCTCCCCGCCATCATCGAGGCGCGGAGGAGGGTGCTGAGCGAGCACGGCACCTTCCCCCAACTCGCCCGTCTCATCGAAAAACGTCATTCATCCGGTGCGGCGGCGGTTTCCAGCGAAACGATCCACTCCCGACGGCGCACGCGGCTCCGCAATCCCTTGAGCTGGCCATCCGACGGCCTCACGAAACTCATCCGAAAAACACGCCACCTTTGGTCTTCCCCATGAAACTCAGCGTATTGATCAACAATTACAATTACGCCCGGTTCCTGCCCGAGGCGCTGGCCAGCGTGGCGGCCCAATCGCTGCCACCTCATGAAATCATCGTGGTGGACGACGGCTCGACGGACGAGTCAGCCGAAGTGCTGGCGACTTTACGTGGGACATTTCCCTCATTGCGGCCTTACTTTCAGCGCAATGGTGGTCAGTTGGCGGCGATGCGTTCGGCAATGCGGCTCGCCAGCGGAGATTGGTGTTTGTTTCTTGATGCAGATGATGCATGGGAACCAGACCATCTAGCAAGTGCGGCACGTGCCCTGGCGGCCAGTCCGGATGTGGCAGTATGGTATTCAGGTCATCAGGAAAGTGAAGGCCCTCCATTATTTCGCAGCAAATGGCCAGCTGGTGCCACAGGGCCATGCGCGGCGCTCGTTTCTGCCACTGGTGTGCGGATCGGCACGATAACCTCGGCCATCGGCTTGAGACGGGACATGGTCCGGGAAATCCTCGAACTACCCGAAGAGCTAGATGCTTCATGGAGGATACGAGCGGATGATGTATTACTATACACCTCGGCATTGGCAGGTGCGGTCATTTACTATTCTCCAGAGCCTACTGTGAGTTATCGCATCCATGGAAGGAACCACTTTGCGAAGGCCAGGGCTGATTCCGAGGCTTATGTCCGCGGAAAACAGCGCCTCTTTGAGATCTGCCGGAAACGCTACGGTCTCGAGGTCCAAAATCATCTGGTGCTTCTGCGCGACGAACTAAATCACATGGCAGCAGACCGCCACAGTCACGAGGTTCTGCGGCGTTATCGCCGCGCGATTCGTCGGGTCAATGCTCCTTTTCCCGAGCGTTTTGTGGCTTACTTCTCAACATTCCAGCCAGCCCGCAAACTTCGCTCCTAAGCGTTTCGGAAAAACCCGGCGAAGACTTCCGCAAGGCGTTGTTCCGAGTGGGTGGCCAGATAGCCGCGCCAGTCTGGCTCTGGTTGGTCCTCGGCAGCTCCATTGATGCCGGCCAACCGAAGCAAGGCCTGGCATCGTTTGCTGATTTGGCAATCCTGCGGCAGACATTCGCCAATTCGATGGCACCTCACCCGTTCTGCCATTAATGTGCCGTCGTGAACGAGCACCGGCTTTTGGAAAGCTGCAGCCTTGGTAAGTGTGTTGCTACTGTGCGGAAAATTTTCATAGGCAGCATAGATGACATCACACATGGCAAACAGAGCGTTGTAACTGGCTTCATCAGGAATACGTAGATCCCGGAGCCAAACGTTTGGAAGGGAAAACGCTTCCTTGAGCAGCATCTGATCCTCGCTGCTGAACATGTTCCATTGGACCGTGCCAACGACAGCGAATACAATGTTCTGCATATCATCATGCTGCGCGCAACGCAAAAAAGTGGCCACCCCTTTACTGGGGATAATATGTCCGATTAGTCCAATGATGGTTCTGCCCAAAGCGAACGCTTCCAACTCTGAGACCAGCGCAACCTCCCGCCTGAGTTCGGTAGAGGCAATGTCCGGCAGAACGAACACGGGATGCCCGATGATTTCAGAGACATGTGGAGCGATGATTTCATCCAACATCAGGAGACCTCGCAGACCTGGTTGTTTCCAAAGTCTGGAAACTGGCCATTTGCGCTTCACTCCCGGACCCAATACATTTGGGTTATGGAATGCGTGTGCCTGTAGATAAAGGCCGGACCACCGCCTGCCACCGATGCGGCGCGTAACGGCGTGAATCATTCGGGTTTGGTGTTCGTAAAGACAACAGAAAAAAAGTTCGGATGCCTTCTCGCCCGCCCGCTTTTCACCATGACGAATTTCGCGAAGAATGCATCTTGAAAAATATGCATACGCCAGAATTTGGGGCCAGTGACGACGTTGTTTGAACCATTTAGGCCCAGGAATGGCCGCCACATCCATCCTTAATCTCTCCGAAGGATCAATCCGGTTCGATATCGAAGATTCAAAACTCTCCAAATCCTGGCACAACACGAGCAAGCGATGCCCTTGGCGTAGTAGCGTGGCAGCATAAATCACAAGGTAAGTTTCGTGATGTCCTTCTTGATTCCATTCCAAAAGAGTAATCATATGCTACATATCCTAAAAGTCCATGATAAGATCACTAATTTCAATTAAACAAAAATCGGGTTAATGAGGGTCTCAGGCACACTACGCAAAAATCCACGAATTCTTAAGAAATGGCGGATCAGGGTGTAAGTCGTTGGTTTTGATACAAAAGAACTACAATTCCCCAAGCCACCAAAGCCACTATGGAGGCCCTCCCTGAACCTTTCAAGCGACACCCTGGCCTGACCAAAAAAGCCTGAGCGAACTGGTTTCTGATGCTGGTCTTCGCGGTCATTGGACGGCGCACCTTGGCACGCCAACCACCCGCATACCGCCACCCAAAAGCCGAGTCGGTTTGCCGGCGCTTCCAACAGTTCTTCGCATCCTGTGCGCTGCCGGCGCGGCGTGTTGGAGCACCGGTGCTCACCCTCGCCCCCAAACCCTCCGATGGCTGGATTCTGGCCATGGACCGCACCTACTGGCAGTTCGGTAGAACCCACGTAAACATCTTCGTGGTCGGTGTGATTATTGACGGAGTCGTACTGCCCGTCGCCTGGCGCTCTTTGCCCAAGATCAGCAAGCGAGGCAACTACCGCTGCGGCCACGACATCGCGCTCATGGAGGATGTGCATCCGATCATCCTGCCTTGCACGGACATACGCGCGTTGAGGATGGACCGGAAGTCCGCCGGCGGCCGCTGGCACTCGTGGCCCAGGTTTATGGGAATCCAACTCGTCGTCCGGGTGAAAGCCGAGACTACGTTTGGCGGAGGCCCTGCCCCCGGGTGACGCGAGCGCAACCGCTGGAAGCGATTTGCCGGCGACTTGCACGAGGTGTTCGGCAGGCAGGGCCACTTCGGAGCAAAGCGCCTCCGCGCGGGCCGCGCCGAATAACCGGCGGTCATCAGACATGACTACGAGAGTGCCGTGGCGCTTGAAACCTATCGAATGAGATGGGGCATCGAGACGCTCTTCAGTCCTCTGAAGTGGTGCGGCCATCAGTTCAAGGAGACTCACATGACGAAAGGGGGCCGCATCGGCAGGCTCACGGGAGTGCTGGTCGTGGCCTTCGCGCTGAACTATCAATGGGGGCACAAGCTGGAGAGAGGGTCCGGACTCCAACTCGAACCGAACGGCCACCGCGCGAAAAGCATCTCCAGGCAGGGCTTTGAGAACCTCCACCTGATGCCCCGCCTTCCTGTCAACCCTGCGGATCGACCCGCCGACTTCCTTGATCATATTGCTAGATAACCGGCAACCCGAAACATTTTCGTGTAGTGTGAGTCTCAGACTAGAGATATTTGCCTATCATAAGACGAAGCTGATTTCTGAACCTCCGTAGACGCCATGCACGGGTGGAAAAATACCAAGGGGCCTTGCGTTTGCGAGTGATCCGGAACCTGTCCTCGTAGAATCGAAGCAGCACCAAAGCGCAGGCCCTAATTTCCTGCATCGATGCACTGACGCCAGATCTGGAAAATCCTTCTGAAGCTAATCGTGATTTATCTAGAATTGAGGAAACTTCAGTCGTTTTCGAATCAAACAAACAAAATGGTGTGTCCAATGAGGGATCGCCGGGACTGAGTGATAGCTTGGGTGCAAGGCGGATTCCATGATTTCCAAGATGCCTCCGGATGAGATGCATCATGCTGTGGGCGGAACGAGCATAAGAGAACTCCGATTCAATATATATTCTTCCCCATGCGCCCATATCCCGCCTCATGGCTGGGTCATGGTAAATTCTACTGATTGCTCTGGCAAGAGAGGCTGGGGAAGCGTCATCTGCAACGAGTCCGCAGATGCCGTCCTTCAGTGCCTCGGGCACGCCACCGACCGGATAACCAATCGATGGCGTACCACATGCCGCAGCCTCGATGAATACTTGTCCGAATGCCTCTTCAAGGCTCGGACCCACGAATACATCGACAGCAGAGAACAACAGTACCTGGCGCCATTGATTATTGTTGTAGCCAAATTCAATCAATTCCGGCAACTCTAGATTCGAACCTTCATTGATATGACCCATTAGAACACACGCGCAGTCGGTCAAATCAAGCGCCTTCAACGCATGTACCAAATGTGAAGCACCCTTTCGATGGTCTGAAATTTCAGAGCAAGAAAACAAAATCAAAAATTTATCCTGGGGTAAATTCAGAATCTCCCGGCATAGTGATTTGTCTCGTCTGTTAAAGAGACCGGTTGGCAGTCCATAACGAATTACTCCTCTCTCAGGGCCCTCGTCAAGCAGCCTTGACTGTGCAGCGATTCTTCGTTCAAGACATTCAAGCACCCATTTACTATCAGCTGCGAGCGCCAGTCTTCGGCACTGGAATAGAAGAGAAGTTTTACTATCCCATGCCGTGCGAATTTTTTGCGGTTCGAGTGCTGGATATTGGTCATACGTTGGGCAGGAATCGTCACAGCCGCTCAAAAAGTTTCGGCACTCCCCAAAATAGGCGCACCTACCGGAAATGAACCATAAATCGTGCATGATGAAAATAGCCGGCCACTCATCGGCAATCTGATGAACAAGGCTGGAACCAACCATCGCACCATGGATGTTTCCGATAAGAACGACGTCTGGTGAGATCTCTCTAAGCTTGTTAATCGCAGCTTGGATCAATCGAGTTTCATTCTCTCCGTCTGGAAGGTTGTCGTGGGCGAGACATAATGGAACGAGAATGTGACCTGCGGATGCCAAGGAAGCGGCAATCCGCATTTGAGCTATGCCAGCGCCGTATTTGAACCCGATGTCATTGAGGCTGACAATCTTCAGTCTGTCTTTATAAGAAATCGGTGGTTGTAATTCGCCTCCCAAGGTCGTGGCGAGGAAAGCCTCTGCCACACTCTTGAGTTCAGGCAGAAATTTTCCAGTTTCAAAAGTTTTCTGCTCCTCGTGAACGCGATATATCGCAATCGGGCGACCAATGACCTTGAGATTCGCGCCGACTTTGGCCATACGCAACCACAACTCGTAGTCCATACTGTAGTAAAGGTCTTCGTTGACGTATCCGCCGGCCTTCTGCCAGAGATTGCGAGAAAAAAATACCTCCGGTTGGTAAAAAAATTGCCCTTGCATCCAGGAGTTTTCAAGGTCGAGCAATTCAGGCAGGAGCAGCGGCCCGTCCTCACAACTTGTCAAATGCTGGTCGTAGATGTTTCCGTTGGCGTGAAGTTGACATATACCGGCCACCATGTCGGCACCAGACGTATGGAATGCCATCGCCACGGATGCCAAGGCACCCTGAGCAAGCATGTCATCGCTGTTGAGCCAGGTGAGAATGTCACCTGTGGCTTTAGCCATGCCCTTGTTGATAGCATTGCTTTGGCCGGTGTCTTTCTCGCTCACCCAATAAGCAATGCAGTGCTCGTATTTTCTGATTAATTGAACCGTTGAATCCGTCGATCCACCGTCAATGACAATCAGCTCAAGATTTGGGTAATTTTGATTAATCAGGGATAGGATGGTCTGTTCGATATAGGCCCCTTGGTTGTAGGTCGGCGTAACAACAGAAATCTTAGGCCAACATGCTCCACCTGGCAGCGTCCTTGGTAGTTCCAGGTCCTTGGTTGCCGCGTAAGGCCATGGTCCGATTCCTGATAATCCGCGTAAAGACGTTGTCGAAATTTCAGGCGTATTTTCAGCAGCCAGCTCAGCTGCCGGCATAGGCGCTCCTGAGGGGTTGCCTGCGGCATTGACATTGGCTGATTCAATGGGATAACTAAGAAGATCTTTCATTAGCAGGACGCATGTGAGATGAAAATAATGTAATTTTAAAGGTTGGTGTGACAAACACAAAATGAGGCAGCAACCACTCCAGAGCCCGGACTTTGGAACGAATTCGCCTGAAAAATGAAACTGGAAACCATGATTTCATTGATTCATTTTGCGTCTGGGAAATCATGAAATGGGTTTGTTCTGTGCGACGGTCTTGGGATAGGTCCTAATTACTCCTTTTGGCCGGGAGCAGATGTGATTTTGCGTATCGATTTGCCGATTGACTTTAGCAGGCGCGTAAACGGCCTGATTGGGCCGTATTCGTACTCCGCGAGAGCCTTTTCGTATTTGTTCAGCTCACCTTCCAAAGATCTGATCTTCTGTCGTGCTTGCAACTCAGCCTGGGTGATGAATGAATCTTGGATGTTGGCGGGTGATGTGAAATGCTTTTCGAGCTCCGCATGCTCGTTGGCGATATAGTAACGGCTAAGACCATCGAACAAGACGTAGCGGTATCGATTCTGAAGGATGATTGGTTCCCATACCTCATGACACTCTTCCCTAGAGCATGGTTTGGTCGCCTCTATCACCAGAATCATCGGTCGAAAGGTATCGAAGTCCATGCCTTTGAGAACGGAGTATTCGCCACCTTCCACGTCGATCTTTAGGAAGTGAATTGGCCCCGTAATGTGCTCGCGACATAGCGCAGCTAGGGTCGTGCATTTGACCTCATACTGTTTAAGGTGATAGCCGAAATCCCGAACGTGCCCCTCGGCGATTTCTGCGTCAGTAGTGGATAGACGTGTATCCTCAATGACTTCAAAGAATGTCGATGCAGATTCCTCCGACCCCACCAAACATGTTAGGTTGATGTCTCGTGGACGAACTCTTGCCAAAACATCCTGCCAATGACTCACTGGTTCTACATTGATTCCACGCCACCCTGCCTCGTAGAATATACGAGTGACACTGTCGGTGTTTGGGTCGTTTGCTCCGATATCTATGTAGAATCCGTTCGGCACATTGGAGAAAGCCCGCCACAGCAGGATATCCTCATAATTTTGTGCATACGAGACGAGTTCATTGTTGACAATTTCGGGATGTGGATGGTTTTCGGTTTGCATGAGCTGAGTGGGCGGGTCTTAAGTTGGATCGAAATCCTGGTGATATTGCAATCGGTAAAGATATGAATACAAGCTGCTGGCGTCACCGATCAGTTGCTCGTGACTCCCGCTTGCGGCCAAGCTGCCGTCCTGGAGGACGTGGATGGTGCCGGCGTTGCGGATGGTGGAGAAACGGTGGGCGATGACGATGGTGGTGCGGCCCTGCATGA
>Ga0114938_1000992_pt1 | contig 20379 bp, 15 predicted proteins | sample AshMeaBigSpring_FD_88675 | JGI IMG/M metagenome (GOLD analysis project Ga0114938, IMG submission 88675) | Groundwater microbial communities from Big Spring, Nevada to study Microbial Dark Matter (Phase II) - Ash Meadows Big Spring | ecosystem: Environmental > Aquatic > Deep subsurface >...
AACCACGCATGAGCTCGTTGGACAAGGCGCGCGACTCTCAGTTGCGGAACATCGAGGCGAAAACCGGACGGACGCTCGACCAGCTGCGGGTACTTGTCACCGGCAGTGGGCTCGCGAAGCACGGCGAGCTGCGCAGCTTCGCCATGGAAAGGCTCGGCCTGGGGTACGGCGACGCCAACACGCTGGTGCACCTCGCCCTGGCCGGCGACGGTCGATCCACGACGCGCTGATGGCCGAGATCCGCAAGTTCGGTGACTTCGAGGTCGCGCCGAAGAAGGGCTACGTCAGCCTGCGACGCAAGAAGCAGTTCGCGATGATCGGCCCCGGCAGCGCCACTCGCGTCGACGTGGGCCTGAACATGAAGGACGTGCCCGCAACGGAGCGCCTGGTGGCCGAGAAGCCGGGCGGCATGTGCCAGTACAAGGTGAAGCTGACCTCGCCGGCCGAAGTGGATGCCGAGCTGGTCGGCTGGCTGCGCCGCGCCTACGACGGTTAGGAGGTGTCAGGTTTGCAAGATGTGCAAGATCGCAGCTATCCGCTAGTCGTGCGCCCGCCGCTGCGCACGATCTTGCACATCCTGCAAACCTGACACCTTCGACAACCGCTTGTGCAGCGGGCTCGAGCGCGGGAAGTGCGCAAGCAGGTACTCCATCTGGTCGGCCAGCACGCGCCGGCCCTTCAGGTAGATGTACTCAGCGTAGCTCGGCGTGAACGGGATGGCGATCAGCTGCAGCTTCGCCTGCTCGGGCGTGCGCCAGGCCTTGAGGTTGTTGCAGCGGCGGCAGGCCGTGACCACGTTGTTCCACGCATCGCGGCCGCCGCGCGACAGCGGCGTGACGTGATCGCGCGACAGCTGCGACGATGGGAATTTCTGCCCGCAGTACAGGCACAGGTGCCCATCGCGGCGGAACAGCGTCTCGTTGTTGAGCGGCGGCACGTAGCCGTGGTGCAGGTGGCCGGGGTTGTGGCTGTGCCCCACCGTGGCGACGATCGCGTTCACCTCGAACACGGTGCGCTGGCCGGTGCGGGCGTTGGTGCCGCCGCGCAGCCGAAACAGCGTCTGCCCGAGCGAGTACGCCACCTGTCCCATGAAGTGCAGGCGGACCGCGTCCCGGTAGTCGATCCACTCCAGTGGCATCCCGGAGACGTCGGTGCGCAGGACCTCTTGCGAGAGGGCGTACATGGGCTGAAAGATACGGCACCGCTGTGCGATAATTCAACGGCCGAAAAAGCCGCCAGATTCAAGAACTTCCCCGCTGCGGTCGCCGTCGCGGCGCCCGGGGCCGGGGCCTGACGGGGTTTACATCCTGACGAGGTCATCATGCCGCTGACGATCGGAGTGCCACGCGAGACCTTCGCGGGCGAGAAGCGCGTCGCCACCGTTCCCGAAGTCGTCGAGAAGCTGATCAAGCTGGGCTTCGGCGTCCTCGTCGAGAGCGGGGCCGGGGCGGCCGCCAACTGCAGCGACGAGGCCTACCAGGCCGCCGGCGCCCAGATCGCGGGCAGCGCCGCCGATCTCTACGCCCGCTCCGACATGGTTTTCCGGGTGCGGCCGCCGACGCTCGACGAAGTCGCGGCGATGAAGACCGGCACCACGCTGATCAGCTTCATCTGGCCGGCGCAGAACCCCGAGCTCATGCAGGCGCTGGCCAGCCGGAACCTCACGGTGCTCGCCATCGACTCGCTGCCGCGCCAGCTCTCGCGCGCCCAGAAGATGGACGCGCTCACCTCCATGGCCAGCATCAGCGGCTACCGCGCCGTCATCGAGGCCGCCAACGCCTTCGGCCGGTTCTTCAACGGCCAGGTCACGGCTGCCGGCAAGATTCCGCCGGCCAAGGTCTTCATCGCCGGCGCCGGCGTCGCGGGCCTGGCCGCGATCGGCACGGCCGCCAACCTCGGCGCCATCGTGCGCGCCAACGACACGCGCGCCGAAGTGGCCGACCAGGTCACCTCGCTGGGCGGCCAGTTCGTCAAGGTCGACTACGAGGAAGAAGGCTCGGGCGGCGGCGGCTACGCCAAGGTGATGAGCGAGGGCTTCCAGCAGGCGCAGCGCGAGATGTACGCGCGCGAGGCCCGGGAGGCGGACATCATCATCACCACCGCGCTGATCCCGGGCAAGCCCGCCCCGCGGCTCATCACTGCGGAGATGGTCCAGAGCATGAAGCCGGGCAGCGTCATCGTGGACATGGCCGCCGAGCAGGGCGGCAACTGCGAACTCACGGTGCCGGGCGAGGCCGTGGTACGCCACGGCGTGACCATCATCGGTTACACCGATCTGCCCAGCCGCCTCGCCAAGCAGTCCTCGACGCTCTACTCCACGAACCTGCTGCGCCTGACCGAGGAGCTGTGCAAGACCAAGGACGGCGTCATCAACGTCAATTTCGAGGATGACGCCATCCGCGGCCTGACGGTCATCAAGGAAGGCGCCGTTACTTGGCCTGCACCGCCGCCCAAGCTCCCGGCCGCACCGCCGCCCAAGCCCGCGGCGGCTGCAGCCGCGCCGGCTGCGAAGAAGTCTGCGCACGGTCATGGCGCGGGCGAACCTGCCTCGGCGAAGAGCCTGGCCATCATGTTCGGCGTCGGTGCCCTGCTCTTCTGGCTGGTCGGCGCCTACGCGCCGGCCTCGTTCCTCGCGCACTTCACCGTGTTCGTGCTCGCGTGCTTCGTGGGCTACATGGTGATCTGGAACGTCACGCCCGCGCTGCACACACCGCTGATGAGCGTCACCAACGCCATCTCGAGCATCATCGCCGTGGGCGCGCTGATCCAGGTGGCGCCACCCATTGCGGAGGGCACGGCCGACCGGCCGGACGGGCTGATCCTCGGCCTCGCGGTGCTCGCGCTCACGCTCACCGCGATCAACATGTTCGGCGGCTTCGCCGTCACGCGTCGCATGCTCGCGATGTTCCGGAAGTAAGGGGAGCGCAGGCATGTCCGCAAATCTCGCAACGATGGCCTACATCGCGGCCACCATCCTCTTCATCCTGAGCCTCGGCGGCCTCTCGAATCCCGAGACCTCGAGGCGCGGCAACCTCTACGGCATCGTCGGCATGACCATCGCCGTGCTCGCGACCGTGTTCGGCCCGCGCGTCACGGCCGCCGGCATCCCGTGGATTGTCGGCGCGCTGCTGGTCGGCGGCTCGATCGGTCTCTATGCCGCGAAGAAAGTGCAGATGACGCAGATGCCCGAGCTGGTGGCGATCATGCACAGCCTCGTCGGCCTCGCCGCGTGCCTGGTGGGTTTCGCGAGCTACATCGACACCTCGATCGTGTACACGGGCGCCGAGAAGACCATCCACGAGGTCGAAATCTACATCGGCATCCTGATCGGCGCGGTGACCTTCTCGGGTTCGGTTATCGCTTACGGCAAGCTCTCGGCGAAGATCGGCGGCAAGCCGGTGCTGCTGCCGGGCCGGCACTGGCTCAACCTCGCAGGCCTGATCTTGGTGATCTGGTTCGGCGCGAAGTTCCTGCAGGCGCACGACATCCAGTCCGGCATGCTGCCGCTGATCGTGATGACGTTGATCGCGCTGCTGTTCGGCATCCACATGGTGATGGCGATCGGCGGCGCCGACATGCCGGTGGTGGTGTCGATGCTGAACAGCTACTCCGGATGGGCCGCGGCGGCCACCGGCTTCATGCTGTCGAACGACCTGCTGATCGTCACCGGCGCGCTCGTCGGCTCCTCGGGTGCGATCCTCTCCTACATCATGTGCCGCGCGATGAACCGCAACTTCATCAGCGTCATCGCGGGCGGCTTCGGCACCGGTGAGGGCGCAGCTCCCGCAGCGGCGGGCGCGCAGCCCGCGGGCGAGGTGACGCCGGTCAGCGCCGTCGAGACTGCCGAGCTGCTGCGCGAAGCGAAGAACGTGATCATCGTGCCGGGCTACGGCATGGCGGTCGCGCAGGCCCAGCACACCGTGTACGAGATCACCAAGTGGCTCCGCGAGAAGGGCGTCAACGTACGCTTCGGCATCCACCCGGTCGCGGGCCGCATGCCGGGCCACATGAACGTGCTGCTCGCCGAGGCCAAGGTGCCCTACGACATCGTCATGGAAATGGACGAGCTCAACGACGACTTCCCCGACACCGACGTCTCGATGGTGATCGGTGCGAACGACATCGTGAACCCGGCCGCCGAGGACGACCCGACGAGCCCCATCGCCGGCATGCCCGTGCTGCAGGTTTGGAAGGCGAAGACGTCGATCGTCATGAAGCGCTCGATGGCCTCCGGCTACGCGGGCGTCGACAATCCGCTATTCTACAAGGAGAACAACCGGATGCTGTTCGGCGACGCCAAGAAGATGCTCGAGGAGGTGCTGGCCGCGCTGAAGGGCTGAGGGGCCTCCCCCGCCGCATCTGGTCCATCCAAATTGCGCGCCGGCCGGGCCGGCGCGCAATGTCGACTGCATCACGAATCCGCTTCGACTCGCGCAGCCGGTGCCGCCGGCACCCGGGCGATTGTGACGCCCGTCGCTCCAGGATGACTTCCGCAAACCTACAAGGGAGGCTGGACGGATTTCTGGAGATCGCGGGCGCGCTCGCCCGCGCCACGCGGTTCAACGGAATATGACCAGACACGTGCCGGCACAAATGGCTGGTCGGCAACGCCAGCGGGGGGTCACGCTCGTCGAGCTGGTCGTTGCGTTATTCGTCGCGGCCGCGCTCGCTGCAATTGCGATTCCGTCCTATCGCAGCTACCTCCAGCGGGTCGACGTCAACACCGCGATCGCGGACATCTCGAGGATCTGCCTCGGCCTCGAGAAGTTCCGGTTAAGTGAGGGCAGGCTTCCCGACAGCTTGGCCGAGGCGGGCTTCGGCAGCCTGCGCGATCCGTGGGGCAACGCCTACGAATACCTGAACTTCAGCCCGGCATTCCCGGCAGGCGCCGCAAGGACCGCAACCTCGTACCCATCAACTCCGAGTTCGACCTCTACAGCCGAGGTCCGGACGGGCTCAGCGAGGCGCCTCTTACCGCTCGACAAAGTCGCGACGACATCGTGATGGCCCGCGACGGCGGGTACATCGGGGTCGCCGAGGGCTACTGAGTTGCAGAGGCTGGTCGCGGCCAACTTCCGCACGCGGATCGCGCGGGATGCGTTCGCGACCTTCGTGGTGGCCGCGCTGCTGCCGCTGCTCATGACCGGCTTCGTGGTCGAAGGTGCGACCGCGTCGCGGCTGACGCGGCAGGCCACGATGCGGCTGCAGGATGCCGCCAAGGACTACGGTCTCTCGGTGTTCGGACGTCTCGAGATGGCGCGACGCGCCCTGGTCGCGGCACCCTTCCGCGTGTCAGGGATCGGCGAGACCAGCACCTTCGCCGCCGTCATCCTGCGGCGCCACGACGGCTCGATCCGGATCACGGGCGGCTCGAGCCTGCCATCGGACGTGCTTGCGCGGGCCTACGCCGCCGCCACAACCACGAGGACGGGCTCGGCCCTTCTCGAGATCCCGGACCGCCCGCCCGGCGAGGTCCTGCTGGCCGTCGAAGTGTCCGAAGGCGTGGCCATCGGCCTTCTCCTGCCCGACTACCTGTGGGGCGATCCCGAGCACTTTCCGGCCGGTGTCGGCTTCTGTGTGCGTCTCGCGTCGGGCGGCCGCACCTGTCGCTCGCCGGAAAACGCAGAACTCGCGGGACGGCCCGTGCTCGAGGGCGACTGGAACCTGTTCCTGCGCGCCGAATTCGGCGCTGCCGACTGGCGCATCGAGGCGCGGCAGGCCGAGCAGGAGGCCCTGGAATCCCTGCACAGCCTGCGTCGCAGCTGGCCGGTCGCGGCCGGCGCCTCGATCGGGTTCGGAATCCTGTTTAGCCTGGTCCGGATCCGGCGCCGCCATGCGCCCCTCGAGCAGCTCATGGCAGCGACCCGGCGCATCGAACGTGGGATCCTCGACCAGCCGGCTGCCATACAGAGCCGGGACGAATATGCGGACGTCGGGCGGGCCCTGGACCGCGCGGCACTCGCCCTGAATCGCCAGCTGACGCTGCAGCGGATCCTGGCGCGGCTGGACCGCGCGATCATTCGCGCGGATGCGCTCGACGCGATCGTCACTGACCTGCTGCCGCGCATCGATGAGCTGCTGGACGGCGTCGCGACCATCGCCGTCCTGATTCAGCCGGATGGACGCAGCGCGCGAGTATTCCTGAGCTCCCACGATTCCGCGACGATCGAGAACGCTGCCGTTGCCGATGCCATCGAGCCGCTCACGCGCACGACCGATGCCGGAGAAGTCACTGTCGACGCCTACGGAGACTCGCCGCTGCTGCAGCTCGCATGGCGCGCGGGCCACCGCCGGATCCGGCTGTGGCCGATCCGTGCCGAGGGCGGCCTCGCGGGCGCGATCGGTGTCGCCTGCGATGGTTCGCGGCAGGTGGCCGCGGCCAGCGAGGAAGTCGGCCATCGAATCGCCGACCATCTCGCCGTCGCGGTCTCGGACATGAGCAAGCGCGAAGAGCTGGTGCGGCGCGCTCACTACGATGACCTGACCGGCCTGCCGAACCGCATGCTGCTCGTCGAGCGCCTGCAGCACGAGTGCCAGCGGGCGAGAATCGCCGGCCGGCAGCTGGCGGTGCTGTTCGTCGACCTCGACCGGTTCAAGCTGCTCAATGACTCGCTCGGGCACAGCGCCGGCGATGCCATGCTGCAGGCCCTGGCCGCGCGCCTGGTGGAAGTGCTGCCGCGCGAGGGCATCGTGGCACGGCTCGGCGGCGACGAATTCGTGCTCGTGGTCGAGGTCGAGTCGGCGGACGAGGCGTCGCGCATCGCCACGCGCGTGATGAGCGTCGTCAACACGCCGGTCGCGGTGCTCGGCAGCAGCTTCGCCTGCTCCGCCTCGATCGGCGTCGCCATCTATCCGCACGACGGCCTCGACGCCGACTCCCTGCTGCGCAACGCGGACACCGCGATGTACCGCGGCAAGGCCCAGTCGCGCGGCTCGCTGGTGTTCTTCGAGGACAGCATGAACAGGGCGCTGCGGCGCCGCGTCCACCTCGAGCACGAGCTGCGCGCCGCGCTCGCGAACCGGCAGCTGTGGCCCGCCTTTCAGCCGAAGACGGACCTGCGCAGCGGACGACTCTGCGGTGCCGAGGCGCTGGCGCGCTGGACGCACCCCGAGGACGGGCCGATCCCGCCATCCGAGTTCATTCCGGTCGCCGAGGAGGCCGGCCTCGTGCGCGAGCTGGGCTGGCTCATGCTCGAGTCGTGCTGCGAGCAGCTGGCGCGGTGGCGCGCCGAACGCCGCGAGATCGTTCCGGTGGCAGTCAACGTCTCGATGCTGCAGCTGACCGACGGCGACTTCGCACATCGAGTGCTCGACACCCTGGCGAGGGTCGGCCTGCCCCCTGCCGTCCTCGGCATCGAAGTCACCGAGAGCATGCTGATCCAACAGATCGACGTGGTGCTGCCGCAGCTCCAACGGCTGCGCGAGGCGGGCATCGAGATCAGCATCGACGATTTCGGCACCGGCTACTCATCGCTGTCGGCCTTGCGCCGGCTGCCGGCCGACGTGCTCAAGATCGACCAGTCGTTCGTCCGCGACATGAGCGCCAGCTCCGACGGACTCGTCGTCGTCGAGACCATCATGGCGATGGCGCACGCGCTGCGGCGCAAGGTGGTTGCTGAAGGTGTCGAGACGCAGGACCAGCTGGCGGTCCTGGAGCGACTCGGTTGCCACCAGATACAGGGCTGGCTGATCGCCCCGCCGCTCCCGGCGTCTGAATTCGCCGAGTTGCTGGAGCCGGCAACGGAATCGGGCTCGGCACCGCTCGCCGGGGATCGAACCGCAGCCGCCTGATCGAGCGAACCGGCGCGCTCAGGGATCGCGCTCGTCGTCCTTGTCGCGCTTGTCGCGCTTGTCGCGGGACTTCTCGCGGACCTTGTCCTGTTCCTCGGGCGACATCTGTTGCCACTGCTCGCGCCGCTTCTGCCGTTCCTCGGCCGGCACTTGCTCCCAGCGCTTGCGAATCTCCGCGCGCTCTTCGGATGGCCGGTCGCGGTAACGCCGGTATTCCTCGCGCAGCCGCTGCTGCTCCTCGGGCGGGAGGTCCTTGAAGCGTTCGGCGCGGTCGCGCACCTCCTGGCGCTGCTCGGGCGTCATGTTGCGCCACTGCTCGGCGCGCTGCTCGATGCGCTGCCGCTGCTCGGGGGAGAGCGATTCCCAGCGCTCGGCCCCGCGCAGGAGTGCCTGCTGTTGCTGGGGCGGCATGCGTTCCCAGCGGCCGCGGAACTGGCCGAGCACGCGCTGCTGCTCGGGCGACAGCTGCTGCCACGGCACGCCGCCGCCGGGCGAATCCTGCGGGTCCGCATCGGCCAGCGCCGGCAACGCCGCCACCGTGAGCAGCGCCGCACAGGTCGCGAGCCAGCGTCGCCTCGAGAGGGTGCGCATCAACCCGCTCCGTTGGCCGGCAGTCCCTGCGACGCCAGCCACTTGTAGAACTCAGGATCCTCGTTCACCACGTCGATGCCCTCGCCGTTCGCGAGCAACTCGACCACCTCGGCCGCCGGGCCCGGCTCGGCGAATTGCGCCGTCGGCGCCACGCCGTTGCCCGGCATGCGCCACAACACCACCGCGACCAGGGCGACCGACGCAGCCGCCGCCGCAGGCAGCCACGCTCGCCACGGACTGCGGTGCGCGCGCTCCACTTCGGCCACGGCCGCCTGCCGGGCGCGATTCAACCGCGAACGCGTCTCCGCATCGAGGCCCTCGACGCTTGCATCGAACAGCTCGCGGGCCCGCCGCTCGTCATCCGTCCATCGCTCGGCGTTCATCACCACACCTCGCCCAGCTTCGCGCGCAGCGTCTGCAACGCGCGGAAATAATGCGTCTTCACGCTGCCCTCTGAACAGCCCATGGCCGCGGCCGTCTCGGCCACGTCCATCCCTTCGAGACAACGCAGCGCGAAGGCCTGTTGTTGACGCTCGGGCAGTTGCCCGACGGCCATTTCGAGCTTCTGCATCGCCTCGTCGACCATCAACTGCCGGCTCGGCTCGGGCGCGTCGCCCGCAACCTGCTCGAACGGATCGGCCGGTGACTCGTCGTCGTCGGCCCACTGGCCCGGCAGCAAGCCGAAGATCCGCGAGCGGACCGACCGGCGCCGCTGGAAATCGCGGATCCCGTTGTACAGGATCCGGTAGAAGAGCGGCTTCCACTCCTCGCTCGGTCGCCGGGCGTAGTTGCGGGCCAGCCGCAGCATCGCGCCCTGCACGATGTCGAGGGCGTCGTCACGGTCGCGCACCGCCATCTGCGCGATGCGGAAGGCGCGGCGCTCCACGCTGGCGAGGAACCGGTCGAGGCTCTTGGCGGATTCCAGGGCGTTCTCCTCGGCCCACGCTGGCTCGCCGTCGGCCAGCCGAGCGAGGGGTGCCAAATCCAGACTAACAGACGCCGTCATGCGGGTAGACTCGTCTCCGCAGCCCGGGATCGGCCGCTTCCAGAGGAAAAACGCCTGATCCGCCAGACGGTTGACGAGCATTCGTGAGAGGTTTGTGCACCGCGAACTCCGGGATGCCGAGCGGGAGCGCGTCAAGCGTCCGTGAGACTGGATCCAAGGTGTTGCAGCGGCGCGACGCGTACATAACGCCATGATTTCAATGAAGATTTATTTTGGCGATCAAAAACTCGCCAGAAAGCAAAAGTCCCCGGCAGAACGGGGACTTGGGCTCGCTACGCCCGCCCCATCCACAGAGATACCCACAGGCTCTGTGGACAACTTCACATAAGCATCCCCAGCGTGCGCCCGGTTCTCAGCATCGCCGTCGACGTCCCGCTGCGGAGGTTGTTCGATTACCGCCCGCCGGCCGGGGTGGATCCCGCGACGCTGCAACCCGGGATGCGATTGTGGGTGCCGTTCGGGCGCCGCCGCGTCACCGGCGTGCTGGTCGAAACGCGAGCGACGTCGGCCGTGCCCGACTCCAAGCTGCGGGCGGCCATTGCCGTCATCGACGACACTCCGGTGATCGAACGGTCGCTGCTCGAACTGCTGCGCTGGGCCGCGGATTACTATCGGCACCCGCCCGGCGAAGTCATTGCCGCCGCCCTGCCGGCACCACTGAGGTCGGGCACCGCCGCGCTCGAGACCGAGGAGCGGTGGGCGCTGAGCGCCGCGGCCCGCACGGGCGAGTTGCCTCCGTTGTCGTCGCGCGCGCATCGGCTGCGCGAGATGGTGGCTGCGCTGGAAACTCGCGACGCAGCGGATGAAGCGACGCTTGCGGCACTCTCGCCACGGTGGCGCGATCACGTCCGCGAACTCGAGCAGCGCGGCTGGGTGCTGCGGTTACGGGAGGCGACCGCGCCGGCGACACCACGCGCCCCGGTGCTCGTGGACGGCCCGCAACCGACGCCAGAGCAGCAGCGGGCAATCGCTGCGATCGCGGCGGCCGCAGGGCGACACGCGCCATTCCTGCTGCACGGCGTCACCGGCAGCGGCAAGACCGAGGTGTACCTGCGTGCCATCGCGGAGGTGGTGCGTCGCGGGCAGCAGGCGCTCGTCCTGGTGCCGGAGATCTCCCTGACCCCGCAGCTCGTCGCGCGCTTCGCAGCCCGCTTCGACGCGCCGCTCGCCGTGCTGCACTCCTCGCTCACCGACCAGGAGCGCCTGCGAGCGTGGCGGGCCGCGCGCAGCGGCGAGGCGCCGGTGATCATCGGCACGCGCTCCGCGATCTTCGCGCCGCTCGCGCACCCGGGGTTGATCGTGGTCGACGAGGAGCACGACCCCTCCTACAAGCAGCAGGAAGGGTTCCGCTATTCGGCGCGCGACCTCGCGCTGGCACGGGCGCAGCGCCTGTCGGTGCCCGTGGTGCTCGGATCAGCCACGCCGTCGCTCGAGAGCCTCGAGCGCGTGCAGGCCGGGCGCGCGACCTTGCTCGAGCTGCCGGCTCGCACGGCCGGCGCCAAGCCGCCGTCGATCCACCTCATCGACCTGCGCAAGCACGGCGCGACACAAGGCATCGCGACGCCCACGGTGCTGGCGATCCAGCGGCACCTCGCCGCCGGCGGGCAGGTGCTGCTGTACCTGAACCGCCGTGGTTATGCACCGACGCTGTTCTGCCCGTCATGTGGCTGGGCCGCGGCGTGTCCGCGTTGCGATGCGCGCCTGACCGTGCACCAGCGCGAGCGGCGACTGCATTGTCATCACTGCGGCACCGAGCAGGTGATCCCCGCGACCTGCCCGAACTGCCTCGAGCCTGCGAAGCCGGTGGGCCAGGGCACCGAGCGCATCGAGGAGACGCTCGCGAAGCTGTTCCCCGACGCGCCCCTCGAGCGGATCGATCGCGACGCCGTGCGCCGCAAGGGCGCGCTCGAGGCTGCGCTCGACCGCGTGACGAGCGGTGCCGTGCGCCTGCTGGTCGGCACGCAGATGCTGACCAAGGGGCATCACTTCCCCGACGTGAGCCTGGTGGTGGTGCTCAATGCCGACCAGGGGCTGTTCGGCACCGACTTCCGGGCCAGCGAGCGGCTGGCGCAGACGATCGTGCAGGTGGCAGGTCGCGCCGGACGTGCCGAGCGCCCGGGCGAGGTGCTGATCCAGACCGAGTACCCCGAGCACCCGCTCCTCACGCAGTTGATCGCGGGTGGCTACGACGCCTTCGCGAAGGCGGCACTGGAAGAGCGCAAGGCGGCACGCTGGCCGCCGTTCGCGCGCATCGCCGTGCTGCGCGCCGAGGCCTCGCGGCGCGAGATTCCGCTCGAGTTCCTCGACCGTGCACGGGAATTGGCCGAAGCGCTCGCCGGGCAGGAGGTCGAGGTGCTCGGCCCGGCCACGGCGCCGATGGAACGGCGCGCTGGCCTCTACCGCGCACAGTTGCTGCTGCACGCGCCGAGCCACTCGCCGCTGCAGCGACTGCTGGCGCGCTGGCTCCCGACCGTCGAGGAACTGCCGGAAGCCCGCAAGGTGCGCTGGTCGATCGACGTGGACCCGCTCGAACTATTCTGATCGGGCTGGGCGATCCTGCCGCTGCGAGCGGACCGCCCGCATCTCGTCGCGCGTGACCTTGCCGTCGGCGTTGGCGTCGAGCCTGTCAAATTCCGCGGCAAGTCGCGGCATGGCAACCTTCGCTTCGTCGCGCGAAATCGCCGCATCGCCGTCCGTGTCGGCGGCCTTCCAGCGCTCTTCGCCGTGCGCACGCATCTGACCGTGCATGGCCTCGCGGTGCGCATTCATCTCGGCCCCGTCGAGCTTGCCGTCCTTGTTGGCGTCGGCGGCGTCGAACTGCGCGGACAGCATCGGGTAATCCTTCGCCTCTTCACGCGTCACGAAGCCGTCCTTGTTCGCGTCCATTGGATAGCCGCCCTTGCCGGGCGGCGGGGCGTCGCCCGCCTGGGCGAAAGAGGCGACGAGTAGGGCGGCGATCGGCAGGGTCCAGCGCATGGTGGTTCTCCTTCTTTCGGGACTACGAACAACGGCCCAGCGGCCGCGGCGTTGACCTGAAAGCAAGAGGGGCGACCCGTTGCCGGATCGCCCCTCGTCCAGCATGGAATACCACACAAACTACAGCGTCAGAAGTTCACCTCGGAATTCACGCCAACGGTTACGGTCACCGGGGTACCGCCAGGCGGGACGAGATCGACCGCTTCCAGCGGCGACGTCGCGTCCGCATCAAGCGAAGGATCATCAAGGTCGCACGTGTAGACGACCTCGTAATTGCCCGGTGGCACGAACCCGATGGTGTAGGTGAACGTGTCCGAGCTGACCTTCGCACTGGCCACGGGGTCCGCACCGTTATTGTCGTTTTCGATGCCATCGTAGTCGTCCGGCACGACGTCCACGCCCGTGGCCACCGGTCCGAACAGGTAGACGTTGCCGGGATAAGGAGCCGGCGGAGTCTGCCCCTGCGGCAGCACGCACTGGGCCTGGATGGTCGGCGTCGAGATGCTGCCGCGGATGGCGCCGACCTGCAGATTGTCCATCATGCGCAGCGCGGGCCTGAGCATGTAGACCTGGTCGGCGCCGTCGCAAGTGTCGGGCGCCGCCTGTCCCGGAGGCGCCACCACGGATTTTCGCAGGTCGAAATCAATCGTGTAGTCGGCGACCTCACCGATGGAAAACGGACGGTTGATCTTCAAGCCGGACTCAGCGCCGCTCGGGATGCGCATCTCGCATTCCGCGCCGGTCTGCGTAAGCTGGATGTACGAGTCCCCCGGCGCCGTCGGGTCGGCATTGACCTTGAGGCGAACCCATTCGTACTGGCCCTGCGGCACCGTTACCCCGTCGAGCAACATCGCTCGATTGATCCCCTGCAGCGCCAACAGGTCGAGCCTCTTTGGCGAAGAAAAGTCGAAGGAAATCGGCTCAGCACCCATCGGCTTGATTTCGACTCCGGTGAACTGAACGACCACGGCATATGCATGATCCACCGGCGCATCGGTGATGCCGAGCTTCAGCGTGCCGGTGCGGGCCTTGTCGCCGCCGTCCCCGCCGCTGCAGGCCGCCAGCAGGGCCGCGGTCACCGTGACCACGAGGGCCTTCGCAGTCGTCCTGAATGTGGTCATGGCAATTCCTCCATGCACGACCCCAGCGTGCGCCTTCCGTCGAGACTAGTGCATCCGGGAAATCGGCGAAGGCACGGGCTCACAGTCCTGGACTCGCTTCCGGCCCACAAATTCCCTAGACTCTGCGCCTCGCCGGACCCATCCCGACGGCAACACCTTGAAATACCTGATCGAAAAGCTGGTGCGGGACGCCCTCGCCGCCCTGCCCGCCGAGTTCTGCCCGGTTGACATAACGCAGACCGCGAACCTCGTGGAGCGCACGCGCGACGCCACGCACGGCGATTTCGCGACCAACGCAGCGATGCAACTGGCGAAGGCCGCGAAGCGCAAGCCGCGCGACCTCGCCCAGGCCATCATCCACGCGCTCCCGAAGAGCGAACTCGTCGCGAAGGTCGAGATCGCCGGGCCCGGCTTCATCAACTTATTCCTCGCGCCGGCCGCCTATCACCGCGAGCTCATGCGCGTGCTCGATGAAGGCGGCGCGTATGGCCGCAGCACGCTCGGCGCCGGCCAGCGCGTGATCGTCGAGTTCGTCTCGGCCAACCCGACGGGCCCGCTGCACGTGGGCCACGGCCGTCACGCCGCGTTCGGCGCCACGCTCGCGAACCTGCTCGATGCCGCCGGCTACCAGGTGCACCGCGAGTACTACATCAACGACGCGGGCCGCCAGATGGACATCCTGGCGGCCAGCGTGTGGCTGCGGTACCTCGAGTGCTTCGGCGAGCAATTCCCGTTCCCTTCGAACGGCTACCGGGGCGACTACCTGCATCCGATCGCCGACAAGCTCGTCGAGCGCGCGGGCCGTTCCCTGGTTCGTCCCGCGGCCGAAGTGTTCCGCGACCTGCCGCCCGACGCTCCTGTGGGCGACAAGGACCTGTACATCGATGCGGTCATCGCCCGCGCCAAGGAATTGATCGGCGCCGACGGCTTCGAGCAGGCGTTCCGTATCGCGCTCGACGACATCCTCGCCGACATTCGCCAGGATCTTGAGGAGTTCGGCGTCCGCTACGACGAGTGGTTCTCCGAACGCAGCCTCGCGACCGACGGCGCCATCGACCGGGCGCTCGAGCGCCTGCGCAGGAACGGCGTGGTCTACGAAAAGGACGGTGCGCAGTGGTTCCGCGCCACCGACTTCGGCGACGAGAAGGATCGCGTCGTGGTCCGCGAGAACGGCCTCAAGACCTACTTCGCCTCCGACATCGCCTATCACCTGCAGAAGCGCGAGCGCGGCTTCGACAAGCTCGTCGACGTGCTCGGCGCCGACCACCACGGCTACGTGGCCCGCGTGCGCGCGGGCCTGGTCGCGATGGGCGAGCCCGGCGACAGCCTCGAGGTGCGGCTGGTGCAGTTCGTGACGCTGTATCGCGGCGGCGAGAAGGTGCAGATGTCCACGCGCTCGGGCGAGTTCATCACGCTGCGCGAGCTGCGCCGCGAGGTGGGCAACGACGCCGCGCGCTTCTTCTACGTGATGCGCAGCAACGACCAGCACCTCGACTTCGACCTGCAGCTGGCCACGTCGCGCTCGAACGACAATCCCGTCTACTACATCCAGTACGCGCACGCGCGCGTCTGCAGCGTGCTGCGGCAGATGCGCGAAAAGGGTTTCACGCACGATGCGGAGCGCGGGCGCGCCGCCCTCGCCCGCCTCGTCGAGCCTCACGAGCAGGCGCTCCTCGCGTCGCTGAGCCGTTACCCGGAAGTGGTGGAGATGGCGGCGGTGCAGCGCGCACCTCACGCGATGGTGCACTACCTGCGTGATCTCGCGAACGACTTCCACACGTACTACAACGCCCACCAGTTCCTGGTGGACGATGCCGAGCTGCGCGACGCGCGGCTCACGCTGATCCAGGGGCTGCGCCAGGTCGTGCGCAACGGCCTCGGCCTGCTGGGCGTGTCCGCACCCGAGGCGATGTGAGCTTGAGCACGCCCAAGACGCTCAGCCGCGACTACAAGCACGTCAAGCGCCACGCGCCGGGCGGCGGGCCCGCGTTCAATGGCTGGGTGGGACTCGGCGTGGGGCTCGCACTCGGGCTCTCGGTCGCGCTGGTCGTGCACCTGCACTACCAGAACAAGACGCCGGTGGAGCCGCTGCCGGCAGCCGACGCGCCGCCGGCCTCGGCCATCGCCCCCACCGAGGAATCACCGCCGCCCGCCGCCGACGCCGGGCCCGGGTTCGACTTCTACGACATGCTGCCGAAGCAGGAAGTCGAGGTGCCGCAGCACACGGGGGCGAACACGACCGGATCGGCGCTGCCCAAGGGGGACGTGACGCTGCAGGCCGGGTCTTTCAAGAACGTGGCCGAGGCGGAGAAGCTGCAGGCCCGGCTGGCGCAGTACGGCGTCGACGCCAAGATCCAGCGGTTCTCGCTCGAGGACGAAACCTGGTATCGCGTGCGCATCGGCCCGATCGCGACGGTCGAAGAACTCGACGTCGTCAGGGCAAAGCTGGCCGAGGCCGAGATCGAGGCCACGCCGGTCAGCACGCAGGCGATCGAACCGCCACCTTGAGCGGCGGACGGCAGTCGGGCTCAGCCCGTCGTCGCGCGCCGGGCCGCTTCGACGCGGGCTGCGATTTCGCGCACGTCCGATAGCTGCAGGGCCTCGTTCGACAGCCGCGCAAGCGCGGCAGCAGATGCCGTGAGGTTCGTGGCACGTCGCGCTCGACCGGCAGAGTCGGCCGGCTGGCCGAGCGCAGCGACGTAGTACGCGTAGGCAAGGTCACGTTCGAAGGTCGTGCCTCTTGCGCCGGACTTCTGCTCGGCCAGGTAGCGCTCGATCTCGGGCTGCACCAGCGCAAAGGCCTCGGCAGAGCGCCCCTGCATGGCCACGGCGTGGGCCAGCACGACGGTGGCGCGCGCCGCCTCGTCGCGGGGATCGGCGTCGGAGAACGGGTCGGGTGGCAACTCGCGCCGCTCGCGCGCGAGTGCCTCGGCCTGCTGCAGCCGACCGACTTGCAGGGCTGACATCGATGCCGTCGTGAGCGTGAAGCGCAGGACGTTGTTGTGCACCGCCTGCGTGGTCGGCGTGCCATCGGCGACATCGATGCCGCGCGCGCGCTCCAGGATTGCGAGCGCACGATCGAACGCCGCCTGGCTGTCGCCCAGGAACCAGTCGCGGCGGGCCCGCCAGTTATCCGGCGCGAACGCCAGGACTTCCCTGCGCACGACCTGTGCGGTCATGGCGAGGGACTCCTCGTGGGCGCGCGCCGCCGCCCGCAGGGAGGCCTCCGATGCCGCGCGCTGGCCCAGCCGAGCCTCGAAGCCGGCGACCCGAGCCCATGCGAAATTGAGTTGCGGCAGCAGGCTCGCGGGACGTCGCGTGTCGTCCTCGAGCGCCACCGCCCCCTGCAACACCGCCAGCGCGTCCAGGATGCGGCCCTCCTCGAAGAGGACGTCTGCGACCATGCCCTTGCCGCGGATCCAGTAGGTCCACGCCGACATGTCGGATGGGTTGAAGCGGACGTAGTCCTCGCCCGCGCGCTCGGCCTTCCGCGCGAAGTCGGCGAAGGCGGCGTGATCGTGCCGGCGGGCCGCCAGCACGCCGAGCAGGTCCGCGGCCAATGCACGGTTGCGCATCGAGCGCAGGTCGCCGGGTCGCTGCGCCAGGACCTTCTCGGCCAGGTCGTAGACCTGCTGCTCGAGCCGCGCCGCGTCCTCGACGCGGCCCAGCGCCAGCGCGTGGCGGGCCTGCGAGTCGGCCGTGTCGGCGTACACGGAGGTGGCCGTGAGGTCCGTCAGATCGAGCGCGCCGACGCCGGAGAGAACCTGCCGCGCCTCCTCGCACAGCTCGACCGCCTCCGCCTTCGAGACCTCGTGACTGAGGAAGTTGAGGATGTCCGCGTAGATGATCTTGGCCTGCCGCGAGCCTTGCGCTGATTGCGCATGCGTGCGCAGCAGGTCTGCCGCGCGCCGCAGGTCGCCCGGCTTCGCGCCCGGGCCGCCGCCCGGACCCCAGGCCGAGTGCGGAGTGAACAGCGCCAGCGCCAGTCCGAGCGCCACCGACTCGCTGTCATCGCCGCCGTCGCGCAGGCGCTCGAACGCGGCGCGCGCTTCGCCAATGTGCTTGACGGCGTTTTCGACGTCATCGCGCGCATACGCCGCGCCGGCGAGCCGAACCAGTGCCATGCCCCGATACGCCTGGGTCTGCTGCGTAAGCAGCTCGGCCGGCAGGCTGTTGTAGTAGTCCACCGCCTTCTGCGCGAGCTTGCCCATCGTCTCGACGCGACCAGTCGGCTCGAGTTCCTCGTAGAAATCCTCGATCAGGAACCCCACCAGCTGCTCGGCGTCGCCGCGCGCCTGCTGGGCCGCGACGTCGGCCTGGTGCGCACGCCGGTAGTTGATCCAGCCGAAGATCGAGCTCGCGAGCGCCACCAGCATCAGCACGGCGCTCACCACGGCGACCCGGCGCGTTCGCCGGAGCGTGCGGCGCGTTTCCGCCTCGCGCTCGCGCTGGGCTTCGAGCTGCCGCTCGGCCTCGTCCCGTGCCTCGCGCTCGTGGCGTAGGTCGCGACTCGCGCGCACCACGCTGCACAGCACGTCGTGCGTGAGTTCGACACGCCGGACATCGAGGCGCTCCTCGATGCGCAACAGGCGACGGTCGACGAGCTTCGCCAGTGCGTCGGGCGCGGCACCGGCCGCTGCGAGTGCCTTGATGACGCGCTCCTCCGCCAGGCTCTCGCGATAGCCGGACTCGGTGAGCAACTCGTCCTCGATCACTCGCCGCACGCCGGCCGGCTGGTCCTCGAGGGCGCGCTCGTAGAACTCCGTGAGGATCGTATCGCGCGACCCGGCGAGCAGGTCGACCGAGATCTCGTTGCGTCCCCTGGCGATGCGCAGGTTGTTCAGCTCGCGGCAGACCAGGCTCAGCAGCGACGGCTCGACCTCGGCATTGGCGAGTTCCGCGCCGCCCGCAACGAAACGCACGATCGCCTCGGCAACCTCCGCGTTCACGAGCCGGCCGCCCGGCTTCAGCACCGCGCTCAGCGCCTGGCTGCCCGTCATCCGTGCAAGGCGCATGCGGTTCTGCGTGATCGAGGGCATCGTGCCCTTCAGGCTCTCCAGGTGCGCGAGGTAGTCCTCGCGCAACGCGATCAGGATGCGGTAGTCGGCGCGGGCAAAGTCGAAATCGTCGGCGGCCGTATCGTCGTGCTCGAGTCGGCGCTCGAGGGCCAGTGGCGGCCGGTTCTCGACGAGGTCTGCCAGCTCCTCGATGAATTCACGTGCACGCAGCCGGCCGCGATCGTCCGCCTGGGCCAGCGTGAAGATCTCTTCGAACTGGTCGAAGATCAGCAGCGGCAGCAGCGTGCGCCCGCCCGCGTCGCGCAGCAGGTCGCCGCGGTGATGCAGGAACTCCCAGAGCGATTCGCCCTCGATCGCCGTGCCCGGGCGGGTCCAGTGCCCGGCGGCCACCGTGGCCTTGAAGACCGCCTGCTTGATCTGCTCCGCCGGTGGAGGTGACTCGGGCGAATAGTCCACCCGCACGTAGACCGGGCAGTAACCCTCGCCACGCAACCGTGGCACGAGGCCGGCGCGCAGCAACGAGGTCTTGCCGAGGCCGGACTGGCCGAACAGTACCGTGAGGTTCTTGCGCTGCACGCGGCGCGCGAGCTCGGCGGCCTCGTCGTCGCGGCCGTGGAAGTAGGCGCGCGTCTCCTCCGTATAGGAACTGAGGCCGAGCCAGGGGTGCTCGGGATCCACGCTGCCGGCTGCGACGCCCTGTGGCTCGTTCGTCATGAGCGTCGCCCCTGGCTGAGCTCCTGCAGGCGGCGCAGGAACTCCGGCGTCGGCTCACCACCCGGCAGGCGCGACATGTGCAGCGCGCGGAACTTCTCGGGCACGCGCGCCTCGGCCTCCGAGGTGTCATCGATGCACACCGGCAGGATGAACACCGCGCCGTCGGCGATGTTGAGCGAGCGATCCACGGCGTAGCTCCATTCGCGGCGGAAGTACCCCTCGAGGCGCCGCTGCGTGGTCGCTGAGACGATCGGCACGAAATAGCTGCAGCGCCCGATGTTGCTGCGGATCTTGCGGTCGTAGTCGTCGCCGCCCTCGAGGCGATCGAGATCGAACCACGTCACCAGGCCGGCCGCGTCCATGGCCGCCTTGAGCCGCTGCACGGCCGGGAGGTCCTCGTGCGCATAGCTGATGAAGATGGCGTTGTCCGGCATCTCGCGCGACGGAGGCAGGAAGCGCTGCGGGGCCGCCGCCGCGCCCGCGGCCACCTGCGCGCCACCATTGCGCTTCATCCAGCGCGCGTGCAGCTCGGCCACGAATGCCTCGGCCCCTCCGTATACGCGCGTGCGCACGCTTACCTGCTGCAGGAACGCGACCAGTCGCTCGTCCTTGAGGGTGTGGTCGTCGGCGAGCACTTCGCCGACGTCGCGCGGGTCCGACAGGCGCTTGCGCTTGGCCATGCGCAGGAACAGGCGGGCGAGCCAGTTCGAGAAATCGCTGCCGATCAGCAACAGGTGGTTGTGCTCGAGCTCGTGGAACAGCTTCTCGGGCGTCAGGTGCTCGGACTGCAGTGCACAGATGAACTCGAGCATGTCCTCGTCGGAGATGACGTAGGTCGGCGAGGCCGAGAGCCGCCCGAGCATGTGGTAGATCACCGAGCGCGTGAGCTGGCTGCGCTCGGCTGGCAGGTCGGCCACGCGGTTCGGTGCGTAGGCGATCACCTCGGCCGTCGGCTGGCCGCCGTAGCGCTCGGCATTGACGGCCTTCTCGAGCAACGGGTCGAACGTCGTAGTCACGAACAGGTCGAAGTCGGTGATCTGCGCGAGCTGCCGGAGCACCGCGGGGGGCTCAAACTCGTTCTCGCGCAGGATCGAACGCAACCGGGTGTAGGCCTCCTCGCGGCGGCCGCGCTGGCCGAGGTAGCTGCAGACGACGTCGTTCA
>Ga0114938_1000993_pt1 | contig 20373 bp, 16 predicted proteins | sample AshMeaBigSpring_FD_88675 | JGI IMG/M metagenome (GOLD analysis project Ga0114938, IMG submission 88675) | Groundwater microbial communities from Big Spring, Nevada to study Microbial Dark Matter (Phase II) - Ash Meadows Big Spring | ecosystem: Environmental > Aquatic > Deep subsurface >...
CCTCGCTCGAGGCGGGTCGCGCGCTGGAAGGGCCCGCGCTCGTGGTCGAGCCCAACTCCGTGACCGTCGTCGAGCCGGGCTGGCGCGTGCTGCGCGGGGATGGTGGCACGCTGGTGCTCAGCCGCCAGGCGGCGCGGGCGACCGCGGCCGCCAGCACGGGGCAGGCGGATCCCGCGCTGCTCGAGTTGTTCAACCATCGCTTCATGCAGGTCGCCGAGCAGATGGGAGCGGTGCTGCAGGCGACCGCGGTGTCGGTCAACATCCGCGAGCGGCTGGACTTCTCCTGCGCGCTGTTCGACGCCTCGGGCGCGCTGATCGCAAACGCGCCGCACATGCCGGTGCACCTGGGCTCGATGGGCGCGAGCGTGCGCGCCGTCATGGCGACGAACGCCGGGGAGTTGCGCCCCGGGCGCGCCTGGATGCTGAACGCGCCCTACGCGGGCGGCACGCACCTGCCGGACATCACCGTGGTCAGCCCGGTCTTCGCCGCGGGCGATGCCGCGCCCTCGTTCTGGGTCGCCTCGCGCGCGCACCACGCCGACATCGGCGGCAACACGCCGGGTTCGATGCCGCCCGCGAGCAGGACGATCGCCGACGAGGGCGTGCTGATCGACAGCTTCCAGTTGCTCGACGACGGGCGGCTCCGCGAGCGGGAACTGCGCGCGCTGCTGGCGACGGGCCCCTGTCCGGCGCGCAACCCTGACCAGAACGTCCTCGACCTGAAGGCCCAGCTCGCCGCCAATGCCCGGGGCATTGCGGAGGTGGCAGCGCTGATTGCGCGCGTTGGATCCGCGGCAGTGCGCGATTACATGGCGCACGTCCAGGACAACGCCGAGGCCTGCGTCCGCGACGTGATCGGGCGCCTGCAGGACGGGCACCGGCGCCTCGAGATGGACGACGGCAGCGCGATCGAGGTGCGGGTGTCGGTGGATCGCGGCGCGCGCAGCGCCGTCGTCGACTTCGCGGGCACGTCGCCGCAGCAGGACGGTAACTTCAACGCGCCGCTCGCGGTGACGACGGCCGCGGTGCTCTACGTGTTCCGCACGCTGGTGGACGCCGACATCCCGCTGAACGAGGGCTGCCTGCGCCCGCTCGACATCCGGGTGCCGGCGGGCTCCATGCTGAACCCGGTGCCGCCCGCCGCGGTCGTCGCCGGCAATGTCGAGACCTCGCAGTGCATCGTGGACGCGCTTTACGGCGCGCTCGGCGTGCTCGCCGCGTCCCAGGGCACGATGAACAACCTGACGTTCGGCGACGCCTCGCACCAGTACTACGAGACCATCGCGGGTGGCGCCGGCGCGGGTGACGGCTTCGACGGCGCCTCCGGCGTGCAGACCCACATGACCAATTCGCGCCTGACGGACCCGGAAGTGCTGGAGTCCCGGCACCCGGTGCTGCTCTCGGAGTTCCGCTACCGGCGCGGGTCCGGGGGCGCCGGCGTGAACCGTGGCGGGGACGGGCTGGTGAGGCGGATCGGGTTCCGCGCGCCGATGACCGTTTCCATCCTCTCCAACCGCCGGCGTGTGTCGCCATTCGGGCTCGCGGGCGGCGAGGACGGCCTGCCCGGTGTCAACCGCCTGCGGCGCCGGGACGGATCGACCGAAGCGCTGCCCGCCTGCGCGAGCGTCGACGTTGCTGCGGGGGACGAGATCGTGATCGAGACGCCGGGCGGCGGGGGATTCGGCTAGGCGGACTCGGTGTCGGGCAACTCGAGCTCCGCCAGCGCCTGCGTGAGGCCCGTGTCGGGCACGCCCGCGAGATTCGGGCTCACCGTCTGCACGCGGCTGCCGCCCGGGCGATGGCTCACGAGCCAGGCGTGGAAGCCCCCGGGCCGCGCCGCCGGGATCCCGAACATCAGGTTGACGACACCCTGCTCGCGGTGCCGCTCGCGGTTCACCCGCTCGTCGCAGAGCACGAACCAGCGGTCGCCCGGCTCGCGGTGCGAGAACGCCCCGCGGTCCTCGAGCCCCGACAGGAACGCGTGCACCTGCGACGCCGCGCGCCGCCATGTGACCGGCTCGTTGGGCTCGAACAGCATCCAGCGCGTGCCGTGCTCGATGCTGTTCACGACGAACAGCGCGAGGCGGCGTGCGGGCAGCGAGCGCCAGTCGGCGCTGCCGGCGCCAGGGCCCGCGAGCGTGCGGGGCGCCGGCGGCTCGCGCCCCGCCCGGCGCACCGTCTGCACGGTGTTGACGCCCGCGACCGCGAGCCGTGCCCGCGCCTCGTCGTCCACCGCGCAGGCCGGCTTGAGCCCCGGGCGCAGCACGTACTCCTCGCCGGTCGCGGACCACACGGGCCACAGCTCGGAGGCGCGCGAGATCATGCCCGCGACCGCGCCCGAGGGCGCGAATGCCTCGAAGCGGCCGCGCAGCTTGTCGTAACCGAGCAGCCGCGGGAAGAACAGGCAGGCGGAATCGGAAGGCAGCGGCCAGTCGCGCATGTCCGCGAGCGCGCGTCCGGCCGAGTCCCAGGCGAGCGGCGGGTCCACGAGCAATATGGCACGGCGCTCACGGCAGTAGCGGTTGGCGACCAGGAGCGTGCTCGCGCCGACGTCGGCGTCGCGGGCAAGCGGCGGGATGCAGAGCAGGTTGAAGGCATCCACCGCATCCAGCGCGAACAGCCCGGTTCCCTGCGCCGCGGATCCGATGATGTCGTAGTCGGTGAGCGGGCCGCCGTCGTCGCCGTCCGTGTTCGACAGCGCGTAGCCGGCGAGGCCGCGCGCGCCGCCGGCGGTGGTCGCATCCGGCCGCCAGCCCGGCAGGTCGCCTTCCACGCGCGCGAGCTGCGAGTCCGCGAGCACGAGCGTGACATTCCGCGCGCTGTCCGCGCGCAGCGAGACCCTGCGGAAGATCTCCTGGTCCTCGATGTGCTCCGAGCCCGGCGTACGCACGCGCTGCAGCACGAGGTTGAAGCAGTCGTCCTCGTTGTCGCCGATGCCGTCGTAGTCGACCGCCGCGCGCAGGAACTCGCGCGTGCCCGGCGCGAGCGCGCGGAGCCTGAGCGCCTGCGGCCCGGCGGGCAGCGTGAGCGTGCAGCACCGCGCGCCATTCGCGACGCGCACGACGATGGCCGTGCGCCCGCCGTTCTCGAAGAACTGCTCGACGGCGTAGGACAGCGTGGACGGCTGCCAGAGCCCGCCGAAGGTGCGCTGGAAGGCGGCGAAGCCCGTCAGCGTGACGGGACGGTCGACGGGGCCGCGCAGGCAGCGGCCGACGAATGCCGTGGTCGCGGTCGGGGCTTCCGCGATGGGCTGTAGAGAGCCGGCTTCTTCGTCGACCTGTATGCCGGCCAGCCGTTCCGCCACCGGTCACTCCCTGCGGGTTTGCGGAAGGTTAGCATACGCGGGCCGATGCAGGTCCCTGCCCGCAACTGGAGACTCGGGTTCGCGATGTCGCTGACCACGGCCGTGCTGTGGGGCGTGCTGCCGATCGCGCTCAAGGTGACGCTGACCGGAATGGACGCCGTCACGATCACCTGGTGGCGCTTCGCGTTCTCGATGGCGGGGCTCGGCGTATTCCTGCTGTGGCGTGGCGAGATGCCGCGGCTCGCCGGCGCCGGCCGCGCCGGCCGGTTCCTGCTCGCGCTCGCGCTGGTGACACTGCTCGCGAACTACGTGCTCTACCTGGTCGCGCTCGACCATTCGACGCCCTCGGTCCTGCAGGTGGTGATCCAGCTCGCGCCGCTGCTGCTGCTGCTCGGCGGCGTGTTCGTGTTCGAGGAGCATTTCGCGCCGCTGCAATGGCTCGGCTTCACGATCCTGGGCGCCGGGCTCCTGCTCTTCTTCAACCGCCGCCTGCCGGAGCTCCTGCGCCCGACCGAAGGTCTCGGCCTCGCGGTGCTCCTGACCGTCGTCGCCTCCGTCGCCTGGGCCGTCTACGGGCTCGCGCAGAAGCAGCTGCTGGGCCGCTGGAGCTCGCGCCAGGTGCTGTGGATGCTCTACGCGGGGGCGACCGCCGCGCTCCTGCCCTTCTCCGCGCCGCTCCTCGTGCTGGGCCTCGACGGCCTGCAGCTTGGCATGCTCGCCTTCTGCTGCCTGAACACGCTCGTCGCGTATGGCGCCTTCGGCGAGGCGCTGCACCACTGGGACGTGTCACGCGTGAGCGCCGTGCTGTCAACGGCGCCGCTCGTCACCGTCTCGGCCATGTGGGCGATCGAGCGCGCCGGTCTCGGCCTGGTGCCGCCCGAGGGGCTGAATGCGCTGTCGGTCGCAGGCGCGCTCGCGGTGGTCGCGGGCTCGATGATCTCGGCGCTCGCCGCGCGGCGCTAGCGGCGCTTCAGGGAGCCGTGCTCGCGCGCTCGCCGGCGGCGGCCTCGGCGGGCTTCGCGAACTGCGGGTCGCCGGCGTACTGGTCCTCGACGCCGTGCCAGTTCGAGCCCGCGGGGATCGCGTTGCGCACCCGCGGCGCCTGGGCGATGGCGGCTTCGAGCGGCATCGGGGCGCCGGGGCCTGCCACGAGCGCGATGCCACTCGGCTTCGCGGCCGCGGCGCGGATCGCCTCCCAGTCGATGGCGTCGCGATGCTCCGCGACCTTCTTCCACAACGTCCCTTTCGGCTTCGCCGCCTTCTGGCGCAGCGACTTCGGCACGTCCGACCAGTCGCGCTTGTCGTCCACCAGCGGCTCGTAAGCCTGGACGTACAGCGTCTCGCCGCGCCAGCCGAGGAGGACTGGCTGGTTCACGACCGTCACCTTGGTGCCGTCCGGCACCAGGTCGTAGATCCGCGCGATGTCCTCGGGGTACAGGCGGATGCAGCCGGCGCTCGCGCGCATGCCGACCGCGGGCGGCTTGTTGGTGCCGTGGATCAGGTAGCTCGGCCAGCCGAGCCGCATCATGTGACGGCCGAGCGGATTGTCCGGCCCGGGCGGCACCTTGTCCGGCAGGATGTCGCCATCCTTCGCATGGTCCTGGCGCACGGACACCGGCGGCGTCCACACCGGGTCCTTGACGTGCGACATGATCTTCGTCGTGCCCTCTGGCGTCGCCCAGCCGACCTTGCCGATGCCGATCGGGTGCGTAACAACTTCCTGGGGCGCATCCTTCGGCGCATCCTTCGCGCGCTTCGGGTAATAGAAGAGGCGCATCGCCGCGAGGTTGAGCACGAGTCCCTCCCGCGGCGCGTCCGGCAGGATGAACTCGGTCGGCAGCACGATCTGCGTGCCCTTGCCCGGGATCCATGGATCGACGCCCGGGTTGGCCCGCACCAGTTCCGCGTAACCGACGTTGAAACGCCGCGCGATGTCCGCGAAGGTGTCCTCGTGGCGCGCGAACGTCACCTGCAGGCCGCCGACGACATCCTGGTCAGGCCCGACCATGAACCGGTGCTTCGCCTCGGCGAGCGGCAGCGGCGGCGGCGCGGGTTCAGCGGCCTCCGCCTTGTCCTCCTGGCGCGGCTGCTTGCGCCACAGGGATTCGAACGGCGTGCAAGCGGCGACCGCCGTGAGCACGGCGGGAACGAGCAGCAGCCGGGGGGCCAGGCGATTCATGGCCCGGCATTATCCACGGAAAGCGCGGTCCGCGGCCACTTGCGGGCCGCGCCCGGCCTCACCAGATCTTCACGCGCTCCGCGGCGGGCCGCCAGAGCCTGTCACCCTCGCGCAGGCCGAATGCCGCATAGAACTCGTCCATGTTCGCGACCACGCCGTTCGCCCGGAATTCCGACGGCGAATGCGGGTCGGTCAAAACGACCTCGCGCATCAGTCCCTCGCGCCACTTCGTGCGCCAGGACTGGCCGTAGCCCAGGAAGAAGCGCTGGACCCCGGTGAAGCCGTCGATCACCGGCCCCTCGGCGCCGCCCAGGGAGGCGACGTAGGCGGCATAGGCAACCGCGGCGCCCGACAGGTCGCCGATGTTCTCGCCGAGCGTGAGCTCGCCGTTGACGTTGAGGCCCGGCAGCGCCTCGAACGACGAATACTGCTTCACGAGACCCGAGGCCTTCTGCGTGAACTTGTCGTTGTCCTCGGCCGTCCACCAGTCGCGCAGGTTGCCGTCGCCGTCGTACTGGCGGCCGCGGTCGTCGAAGCCGTGGCTGATCTCGTGGCCGATCACCGCGCCGATCGCGCCGTAGTTGACCGCATCGTCGGCCGCCATGTTGAAGAGCGGCGGCTGCAGGAACGCGGCCGGGAACACGATCTCGTTGTTGGTCGGCAGGTAGTAGGCGTTGACTGTCTGCGGCGTCATGAACCACTCGGTCGGGTCCTTCGGCTGGCCCGCCCGCGCGGCCTGCCAGTTCCACTCGAACTGGTTCGCGCGCATCACGTTGCCGGCCAGGTCGTCGCGGCGGATCTCGAGGCCCGAGTAGTCGCGCCACTTGTCCGGGTAGGCGATCTTGACGTTGATCTTGGCGAGCTTGGCGTGGGCCTCGGCCCCGGTCGCCGGGCTCATCCACTCGAGCGAGTCGATGCCGCGGTCGAAGGCCGCGAGCAGGTTCCGCACCAGCTGGTCCATGCGCTGCTTGGCCTCGGGCGGGAAATGCCGTGCGACGTACTCGGCGCCGATCGCCTCGCCCATCGCGTTGTTGGTCTCCTGCACTGCGCGCTTCCAGCGCGGGCGCAGCTGCTCGGTGCCGCGCAGCGTGCGCGAGTTGAAGTCGAACGAGGCCTCGACGAAGTCCGCCGACAGCACGCGCGCATAGGCGCCGATCGTCCGCACCGTCAGGTAGTCCTTCCAGGTCGCGAGGTCGGTGGCGCCCAGCAGCTTGCCGAGCGCGGTCGCGTAGGTTGGCTGCCGCACGATGAAGTCGCCTGCCGGCAGGCCGGAAGCCGCATGGAAGCCTTTCCAGTCGAACTCGGGCGCGAGCGCCGCGGCCGATTCGAGCCCGTGGCGGTTGTAGGTCGCGATCGGGTCGCGGTTCTGCACCGGCGTCCACTGGTCGGTCGCGATCTTCGTCTCGAGTTCCAGGATCCTCGCGGCCCGCGCATCGCCGTCGCCTTCGCCCGCGAGCGTGAAGAGCTTCGCGAGGTAGAGGGCGTACTTGCGGCGCAACTCGACGTACTCCGGCTCCGTGCGCAGGTAGTAGTCGCGGTTCGGCATGCCGAGGCCGTCCTGGCTCAGGTACGCGACGTTGTGCGTGGAGTTGCGCGCATCCGGGAAGACGTACATGCCCATGGGCACGCTGATGCCGAGGCCCTGCGCGCGGCCGAAGAAGCGCGCGAGTGCGGCGGGCCCGTCGATGGCTGCGATCTCGGCGAAGAGCGGCGCGAGCGGCCGGGCGCGCAGCGCCTCGACCCGCGCCTCGTCCATGAAGCTCGCGTACAGGTCGCCGAGCCGGCGCTCCGCGGGCGTCGCGGCCTCGCCCGCGGCCGCGGCCTCGAGCAGGATCTGGTGCACGTCTTCCTGCGCCTTCTCGAACAGCATGATGCCGATGCCCGCACTCGCGTACTCGGCCGGGAACGGCGTGTTCGCGAGCCAGGTGCCGTTCACGAAGCGGAACAGGTCGTCCTGCGGGCGCACGCTCCGGTCCATGGCCGACAGGTCGATGCCGGAGACGGGCGACTGGGCGGCGTCATCGGCCCAGGCGGCGGTCGCGAGGGCGGCGAGAGCGAGGGCGGGCAGGCATTGATGCAGGGTCATCCGGCTTCTCCAGGATCGCGGGGCGCGCAGTATAGGGCAGGCACGGCGGATGCGGGTTGCAGGCCGCGACGAGGCGTCTTCCCGTCGGGTCGAACGCCCTCGTGCCGGCGGCTCAGGCCCTCGCGACCTTCACGGCGAGCGGCCAGCGAACCGTCCTCATGCCCTCTCCCCAGGCTGCGGCAAGCGCAGGCGTGAGCAGCACCATCGGGTCGCGCCCGCTGCGCGCGCGGCAGCGTCCCACTGCGGACCAGGTGCCGACGTAGCCCTGCATCGTCGCCAGGTCCCAGATGGCGGTCATTTCGAGTGGCGGCGCCTCGATCGCCTCGAAGGGCAATGCCAGATCGCGGTACGCATCGTCCACGTAGCGCCGCTCGCGCGGCCAGTACGGCCCCACGACGTCACGCGCAAAGTCCTCGATGACCCGGTCGACGTCCGGCGCGAGCGTGCAGTAAGCGTAGCACCAGATCGCGACGATGCCGCGTGGCTTCAGCACGCGTGCGGCCTCGCGGCAGAACGCCGGCCAATCGAACCAGTGAGCCGCCTGTGCCGCGGTGAGCAGGTCGACCGAGGCGTCCGGCAGCGACATCCTTTCCGCCGTCTCGCACCGGTATTCAACACGCGGGTGGGCGCGCGCCGCGGCGAGCTGCGCTTCGCTCGGTTCGCAGCCGATCACCCGGTCGAATTGCGCCGCGAGCGCGACGGCCGCCTGGCCATTGCCGGTCGCGGCGTCCACGGCGCACGCACGCGACGGGGCGAGCCGCGCGAGCCAGTCGAAGAGCGCCGGCGCGTACTCCGGGCGGTAGCGGGCGTAGTCGCCCGCCTGCCTGGAAAAATGGTCGCTGAACGCGGGCGTCGCCACCGCGTGATTCTAGCCGGGCAAAAAAAGAGCCCCGGACCAATGCCGGGGCTGAAGTGCGGACTTTCGGTGAAGGGAAGGAAGTCCGCTAGGGGATACCGACGTAGACAAGGAATCCGGGATGCAGGGTATCGCCCGGCACGGTCCCGCCTCCGTGACGCAGGCCACAGAATGCCGGCAATTGACCGGCGTGTCCGGAAAAGTCTTATGATTCAGCAGCTTGAAATACGGACAATGGGCCTTGAAGAGTCCCGGAGCGCGTTCCAGCCAGGGTTCCAAGTACGCAACGCCCGAGGGCGCGGCGCGCCTGCGCGCGGAACTCGAGGAGCTCTGGACCCGGGAACGGCCCGCCGTCACGCGTGCCGTCGCCGAGGCGGCGGCCATGGGCGACCGCTCGGAGAATGCCGAGTACATCTACGGCAAGCGGCGCCTGCGCGAGATCGACCGGCGCGTGCGGTTCCTGCGCCAGCGTCTCGACGGCCTCAAGATCGTGAACAATCCGCCCGCCGACCGCTCGCGCGCCTTCTTCGGCGCCTGGGTCACCCTCGAGGACGCCGCAGGCGCCACGCGACGCCATCGCATCGTCGGGCCGGACGAATTCGACCGCGAGCCCGGATACATCAGCATGGACTCGCCGCTCGGACGGGCGCTGCTCGGCAAGCGCGTGGACGACGTGTTCGAGATCGAGCTGCCGGCGGGGCCGCAGCGCTTCACCGTCACCGCCATCGACTACGACCAATAGGGGACGCACCCCTATTTCCGCGGCGAAATAGGGGTGCGTCCCCTATTACACCTATTAGTACACGACGCGGATGTTCTTGAACTGCCAGGGGTCGCTTTCGTCGAGGTCCTCGGGGAACAGGCGGCCGCGGTCGAACAGCGGCGTCCAGTCGGTGTACTTGCCGACCACGGGCCCGAGGTAGGGCATGCAGATCTCGAGATTGCGGCGGAAGTCCATCTCGTCGGGCTCGACCACGCCCATCGCCGGGTTCTCGATCGCCCAGATCATCCCGGAGAGCGCCGCGACCGTCACCTGCAGCGAGGTCGCGCTGTTGTACGGCGCGAGCTGCCGCGCCTCGTCGATCGAGAGCTGCGAGCCGTACCAGTACGCGTTCTTCGCGTGTCCCGCGAGCAACACGCCGAGCTCGTCGATGCCGGCCGTGATGTCGTCCATCATGATCCGCTTGCGGTTCTGCAGCTGGAAGTTGCGGCCGCAGAACTCGTGCACCGACAGCACCGCGTTGTCGGACGGGTGGTAGGCGTAGTGCACGGTCGGGCGGTACAGCACGCGGTCGTTCTGGCGCACGGTCAGGTAGTCCGAGATGGAGATCGACTCGCCGTGCGTGACCAGGAAGCCGTGGAAGTGGCCGGCCTCGGGCGTCCAGGTGCGCACGCGCGTCGCGCAGCCCGGCTGCGTCAGGAAGATCGCGCTCTTGCGTCCGAAGTCGTGCTGGCGCCCGTCGCGCGGGAAGTGCCGCTCGTGCGTGCCCCAGCCGAGTTCCGCGGGTTGGCTGCCCTCGCTCACAAAGCCGTCCACCGACCAGGTGTTGACGAACTCGCCCGGCATCTTCGGCCGCGAGGACACCTGCGTGTCGCGCTCGGCGATGTGGATGACCTTGACGCCCAGTTCGCGGGCGAGCGCGGCCCACTCCTCGCGGGTCGCGGGGCCGGCGTCGCGGCCGGTGTCGGCCGCGATGCTGAGCAGGGCCTGCTTGGTGAAGTGCGACACGAGGCCCGGGTTGGCGCCGTGGGTGACGACGGCGGTCGGCCCGTTGGTCCAGCCCTTGCGCAATTCCAGCACTTCCTCGCGCAGCGCATAATTGGTGCGGCGGCTAGCCGGGATGTTCGGGTCCGTGTAGCCCCCGGGCCAGGGCTCGATGCAGGTGTCGAGGTACAGCGCGCCCTTCTCATGGCAAAGCTTGATGAGCGCGATGCTCGAAACGTCCACCGACACGTTCAGCAGGAAATCGCCGCGGCCCACGAGGGGGTCGAGCACGTGCCGGTAGTTCTCGCGCGTGAGCGGGTGCACGACGAACTTGACGCCGTACCGCTCGGCGGCCGCGCGGCCGGCGTCGTCGGCGGTCACGATGGTGATGCGGTCCGGCGTGAGGCCGCCGACGTGGCGCAGAATGAGGGGCAACACGCCCTGGCCGATGGAGCCGAAGCCGATGAAGATCAGCCGCCCGGGAAAATGCGTGTGCGCGATGTGCTGGTTCATAAGGGCGCAGAATGTACCGTAAATTGAACCCGAAGTGGCGCTATCCGGCGGCCCTGCTCGCGGTCTACGCGGTAGCGTGGGTCGCCCTCGCGATCGATCCGCTCTACCGGCAGGACTGGCTGCTGGAGAACATGCTCGTCGCAGTCGCCGTGCCGCTGCTCGTGGCCACGGCGAAGCGCCTGCGCTTCTCCGACTTCACCTATACCTGCCTGTTCGTGTTCTTCCTGGTCCACGCCGTCGGCGCGCACTACACCTACTCGCTCGTGCCCTACGACGAGTGGATCCAGGCGGCGACCGGCGCGTCGCTCGACGGCGCGCTCGGCTTCGCGCGCAATCACTACGACCGCCTCGTGCACTTCCTCTACGGGCTCCTCATCACGCCGGCGGCGGTGGAGATCTTCGCCCATTACGGGCGCTACCCGCGGAGCTGGGCGGCGCTGTTCCCGTTCCTGTTCATGGTCGCGCACTCGACGATCTATGAACTGATCGAGTACGCGGCCGCCCTCGTGTTCGGCGGCGACCTCGGCCAGGCCTATCTCGGCACGCAGGGCGACATCTGGGACGGGCACAAGGACATGGCGCTCGCGATGGCAGGCAGCGCCATCACCATCCTCATCCTGGCGGCGGCAGGAAGGCTGCCGGTGCGGCGCGCACCCGGCGACGGCGCTGCCTGAGGCGTTCGGCCTCGACCGCGCGCCGCCAGAAGTCGCGTTCGCAGTCGCTCACGCGCGGCAACGCCCGCCGGTCCGGTACGGAGGGACTGCAGAAATCCGGCCAGCCGGCGCGCGTTGCGGCATCCATCAGGCGTTAAGATGCGGCCGGCGGCAAAAGGGTTGCAGGCGCCGCCAGGGTGCGCGGATTGGCATACACGACGCTGATCTCGACCGAGGCGCTGGCCGGGCGCCTGTCCGACGCGGACTGGCTGGTGGCCGACTGCCGCTTCGAACTGTCCGATCCGCAGGCGGGCGCGCGGGCCTGGCGCGAAGGGCACCTCCCGGGCGCGATCCATGCCGACCTCGAGCGCGACCTTTCCGCGCCCGTCACGGCGAAGACGGGCCGGCACCCGCCGCCGCCGGTGGCCGTACTCGAGGCCACGTTCTCCCGCTTCGGCATCTCGGACCGCACCCAGGTCGTCGCGTACGATGCCGGCGGCGGCGTCTATGCTGCCCGGCTGTGGTGGATGCTGCGCTGGCTGGGCCACGACGCGGTCGCGGTGCTGGACGGCGGATTTGCGGCGTGGCTCGCCGAAGGCCGCGCCGTCACCCGGGATGAAACCGCGCGCGGACCCGCGCGCTTCGTGGCGCGCCAGCGCCCGCAGATGCTCTGCACGGCGGAGGAGATCCCCGGCCTGCTCGCGGGCGGCGGCGCGCTGATCGACGTGCGCGGCGCGGAGCGCTTCCGCGGCGAGGTCGAGCCGCTCGACACGGTGGCCGGGCACGTCCCGGGCGCGGTCAACCTGCCGTACCTCGGGAATCTCGGCCCGGACGGGCGCTTTCTCGCACCGGCCGCGCTGGCCGCGCGCCTGCGCGAGCACGCCGGCGTCGAGGCGGGCCGCGCCGCCGTGTTCATGTGCGGATCGGGCGTGACCGCCTGCCAGGGTCTGCTCGCACAGGAGGCCGCGGGCATCGCCGGCGGGCGGCTCTACGCGGGCTCCTGGAGCGAGTGGATCCGCGATCCCGCACGGCCCGTCGCGCGCGGCGCATGATTTACATCAGCAGCGGTTCTGGTATCGTCCGCGCCCTGCATTCCTCGAACAGGACCGAGGTCTCCTAGGTTGGACAGCCCGACGCGCGGCTCGGTGACACCGCGGCCCTCCTGGAGCATCGAGGACTCCGATGACCTGTACGCCGTGCGCTCCTGGGGCAGCGGCTACTTCGGCATCAACGCCGCCGGCAACGTCGTGGTCCGGCCCGGCCGCGACGAGACCCGCGAGATCGACCTCTACGAGGTGGTGCAGCAGCTCGGCGCGCGCGACCTGACCGCGCCGATGGTGATCCGCTTCTCGGACATCCTGCGCGACCGCCTGCGCTCGCTGCACGACGCCTTCGCCACGGCCATCGCCGAGAACGACTACCGCAACCGCTACGCCGCGGTGTTCCCGATCAAGGTGAACCAGCAGCGGCTCGTGGTCGAAGAGGTCTACCGGGGCAGCGCCGACCTCGGGTTCGGCCTCGAGTGCGGCAGTAAGCCGGAGCTGCTCGCCGTCATGGCAATGACCGAGGACGCCCCCAGGCGCCTGATCATCTGCAACGGCTTCAAGGACGACAGCTACATCGAGGCCGTCATCCTCGCCACCAAGCTCGGCCGTTCGATCATCCCGGTGATCGAGAACTTCTCCGAACTCGGCTACATCCTGCGCCACGCCGAGAAATACCAGGTGCGCCCGCAGATCGGCGTGCGCGTCAAGCTCGCCGCCGAGGGCGCCGGGCGCTGGCGCGAGTCCGCGGGCGACCGCTCCAAGTTCGGCCTGTTCACCACCGAGATCCTGGAGCTCGTCGAGGTGCTGCGCTCGCACGGCATGCTCGACTGCCTCAAGCTCGTGCACTGCCACCCGGGCTCGCAGCTGCACGACATCCGCCGCGTCAAGGACGCGGTCAACGAGCTGGCGCAGGTGTACGCCGAGCTCGCGCGGCTCGGCGCCGGCCTCGAGTACATCGACGTCGGCGGCGGGCTCGGCATCGACTACGACGGCTCACGCACCAGCTTCGAGTCCTCCACCAACTACTCGCTGCGCGAGTACGCGAGCGACGTCGTCTACCGCATCGCGAGCGTCTGCAACGCGAGGAACATCCCGCACCCCGTCATCGTCAGCGAGTCGGGGCGCGCGATCGCCGCCCACCACAGCGTGCTCGTGTTCAACGTGCTGGGCGCCGCCCGGCTCGACGTGTTCAGCGTGCCGGAGCGCGCCACCGTGGACGACGGTCACCTGCCGCAGCCGGTCGCGGACCTGTACGAGGCGCACGCCACCGTCAGCGAGCGCCGCCTGGTCGAGTGCTGGCACGACGCGCAGCAGGCGCGCGAACAGGCGCAGCAGATGTTCAGCCTCGGTTACCTCGACATCGAGATGAGGAGCCTCGCGGAGCGGCTCTACTGGGCGACCTGTGCGCGCGTGCGCGACCTGACGCGCAAGCTGAACCGCGTGCCCGAGGAGCTCGACAACCTCGAGAGCGTGCTGTCCGACACCTACTTCTGCAACATGTCCGTGTTCCAGTCGCTGCCCGACAGCTGGGCGATCGACCAGCTGTTCCCGATCATGCCCCTGCACCGCCTCGACGAGCGCCCGACGCGCACCGCGGTGCTCGCGGACATCACCTGCGACTCGGACGGCAAGATCGACCGCTTCGTCTCGCTGCGCGACATCAAGCGCGCGCTCGAGGTGCACGAGCTCGTGCCGGGCGAGGACTACTTCCTGGCCGCGTTCCTCGTCGGCGCCTACCAGGAGACGCTCGGCGACCTGCACAACCTGTTCGGCGACACGCACGTCGTGCACATCCGGCTCGACGACGAGCACGGCTGGTGGATCGAGGAGATCGTCAAGGGCGACACGGCCAGCACCGTGCTCGGCTACATGCAGTACGACACCGACGAGCTCTACCCGCGGTTCGCGCGCGACTGCGAGCGCGCGATGCGTGACGGGCGACTGTCGGTCGCCGAGGGCCAGGCGCTGAAACGCTTCTACGAGTCCGAGCTCGCGGGCTACACTTACCTCGAACCGGACGGCACTGGCTGAGCGCCTCCGGAAAGGAGGCCCCGTGAGATTTCCCCACCCTGCCATCGCTGCGCTCGCAGCAGTCGCCCTGCAGGCCGCCTGCGCGGCCGGGCCGGCCGCGCGCGAGGCCGTGGCGCCGCCGGTCACCGACGCCGCGACGCTCGCGGCGCTCGACCGCGTGCTCGCGGGCGACCATCGCTCCCCTGCGAACCGCGCGCGCGACGCCTGGCGGCACCCGAGGGAGACGCTCGAATTCTTCGGCTTGCGCCAGGACATGACCGTGCTCGAAGTCTGGCCGGGCGGCGGCGGCTGGTACGCCGAAGTCCTCGCACCGGTGCTGCGCGAGCGCGGACAGTACATCGCGGCGGGCTTCGACCCGAACACCGACAGCCAGTACATGCAGAAGGGCATCGCCGACTTCGCCGCCAGGCTCGCGGCCCGCCCCGACCTCTACGACCGCGTGACGGTCACCGCGCTGCAGCACCCCGGCGCCATGAATCCCGTGCCGGACGGCAGCGTGGACATGGTCCTGACCTTCCGCAACCTGCACAACTGGATGGCGCGCGAGGCCGCCGAGCCCATGCTCGCCGCCATGTTCCGGGCGCTCAGGCCGGGCGGGATCCTGGGCCTCGTCGAGCACCGCGCGAGCGCGTCGGTGCCGCAGGACCCGCGCGCCAAGTCGGGCTACGTGCGCACCGACCACGTGGTGGCGCTCGCGCAGGCGGCGGGTTTCGAGCTGCTCGGCCAGAGCGAGGTCAACGCGAATCCGAAGGACACGAAGGACCACCCGAATGGCGTGTGGTCGCTGCCGCCGACCTTCCGCGGCGGCGACGCGGATCGCGACCGCTTCGAGGCCATCGGCGAGAGCGATCGCATGACGCTGCGCTTCCGCAAGCCCGCGGGCTAGCGGCGGTCCGCGTTCCCGGCACCCGCCGCCCCGGGTGCGGCTCAGGGAGCCGCGGCCTGATTTTCCTTCTTGTTGCCGGCGAACCAGAGCGCCGCGCCGGCGACGATCATGACGACGCGGATCGCGACTCCGACCGTCGGCCCCCAGTTGTCGATCCACGAGATCACGGTGAACTCGCGGTCCATCATGTTGAGCACGAACGAACCCGCGCCGAGCAGGACGAGCAAGCCGCCAAAGCCTTTCATGAATGACTCCCTGTGCCGGAGGCCGGCCGGGCACATTCTGCGCCCGGCCGCACCCGGACGCCATGGCCCGCGCCCGCGGGCGCGGGCGACTCAGGGCGGGAGCGGCCTGCCGCTCGTGTCCGGCAGCGAGTACATGAGCAGCGCGCCGGCCAGGAAGAACGCCGAGGTCAGCGCGATCGCGGAGCCGATGCCCGCCTGCGGCAGCGTCGCGATGACGCCGATCGTGAACGGCGCGAGCGCGCCGAGGCCGCGCCCCACGTTGTAGGCGAGCCCCTGGCCGGTCGCCCGCGCCGCGGTCGGGAACAGCTCTGCGAGGAACGAGCCGAATACGCTGAAGAAGCCGTGCCCGGCGAATCCGAGCAGGGGCCCGAGCGCCATGAGCACGGCGGGACTGCGGGCGAGCTGGCCGTAGACCGGCACCATGAGCGCCGCCGCGCCGAGGAAGAGCGCAAACGCGCGCCGCCGCCCGATCCGGTCGGCGATGAACCCGAATGAGAGATAGCCCGCGTACGCGCCGAGCTGCATGGGAATGATCCAGCTCATCGAGCGCAGGATCGTCATGCCCGCGCCGCCCTGGTCGACGGGCGCCGCGAGGAAGGCGGGCAGCCAGAAGAACAGGCCCCAGTAGCCGAACTGGACCGAGCCGGCGATCAGGCAGGCGAGCACCGTCCGCCGCCACAGCGCGGGGCCGAACAGGATCGCGAAAGGGTTGGCCCGCGGCGCGCCGCCCGCGCGGCGCCCTGCCCAGATCGGCGGCTCCGGCACGTTCCAGCGGATCCACAGCGTGAAGAGCGCGGGCACCGCGCCGGCCACGAACAGCACGCGCCAGGCTTCCGGCCCGAGCTCCAGCACGTCGAGCACGACGGCGGCGGCGACGGCCGCCAGGATGTAGCCGAGCGCCCAGCCCGACTGCATGATGCCGATCGCCTTGGTGCGGTGCTCGGCCGGCCAGGACTCGCTGACGAGCGCGGCGCCCGACGCCCACTCCCCGCCCATGCCGAGCCCGAGCAGGGCGCGCCAGAGGATCAGCTGCGTCAGCGTCTGCGACGTCGCCGCCCCGAGCGAGGCGAGCGAGAAGATCAGGATCGTGACGACGAGCGTCCGCGCCCGGCCGAAGCGGTCCGCCACGAAACCGAAGAACAGCCCGCCCGCTGCCGACACCAAGAGCGTGATGGTCCCGAGCAGGCCCGCCGTCGCGTCGTCGAAATGGAAGTATTCCTTGAGGCGGCCGATCACCATCACGTAGAGCAGGAAGTCGAAAGCGTCCAGCATCCAGCCGAGCTTGGCGGCCGCGAGTGCGCGCCACTGGCCGGCCGTGATCTCGCGGGTCCAGCTCACCAGAGTTCCCGCAGCCGGGCTGCGGCGTCCACGCGCACGGCGGCGGCGGCCGCCCCCGGTACCTCCTCCGGTGCCCGTTCCGGCCACGCCGCGCGCTCGAACTGCGCGAGCACGCGCTCGTCGAGGAAACGGCTGCGGGCGCCGTAGACGTGGCGGTCCCCGCCACCCGCCTGCTGCGTGACGTAGTAGCGCTGCGGCTCGATCAGGTGCAGCTCGTCGCGCGCGCGGGTCATCGCGACGTAGAGCAGCCGCCGCTCCTCGTCGATGCCGTCCTGGCTGCCCGCCGCGAACTCGTTCGGGAAGTTGCCGTCGGAGACGTGCAGCACGTGCACCGCGTCCCACTCCTGGCCCTTGGCCGAGTGCACCGTGGACAGCACGAGGTAGTCCTCGTCCACGAGCGGTGGCCCCGCGTGGTCGCCGGTCGCGGCCGGCGGGTCGAGCGTGAGTTCGGTGACGAAGCGCTCGCGGCTCGCGTACTGGGCCGCGACGCGCTCGAGCATCTCGAGGTCCGCCGCGCGCACCGCGGGCGCGTCGTACAACCGCTCGAGTTCGGGCTCGTACCAGTCGCGCACGCGCGAAAGTTGCGCCGGCCAGGGCGCGCGCGGGACGGCGAGCTCCGACATCAGCGCCGCGAACGCGGGCCAGGCCGGCGTGGCCGCGGCCGGCGCGTCGAAGCCCGCGAGCGCGGCGAGGTGGCCCCCCGCATCCGCGACGTGCCGCCACGCGCGCGCGGCATGCGCCGGGCCCATGCCCGGCAGGAGCTGCAGCACGCGGAAGGCGGCGATGCCGTTCCGCGGATTGTCGGCCCAGCGCAGGATGGCAAGCAGGTCCTTGACGTGGGCGGCCTCCAGGAAGCGCAGCCCGCCATATTTGACGTAGGGGATGTTCGCGCGCAGCAACTCGATCTCGAGCAGGTCGCTGTGGTCGCTGCTCCTGAACAGCACTGCCTGGCGCGACAACGGCGTGCCCTCCTCGCGCCGGCGGAGAACCGACCGGATCACGTAGTCCGCCTCGCCACGGTCGTCCTGCACCGTGACGAGCCGGGGCCGTCGCCCGCCGCCGCGCGCGGCGGCGAGCGCCTTGCGGTAGCCGCGGCTGCTGCCGGCGATCAGCGCGTTCGCGGCATCGAGCACCGGCTGCGTCGAGCGGTAGTTGCGCTCGAGCGCGATCACGGCGGCCGCGGGCTCGCAGCGGCGCGGGAACTCCAGGATGTTGTCCACCGAGGCGGCGCGGAACGAGTAGATCGACTGCGCGTCGTCGCCGACGACCGTCACGCCTTCCCCGCCCGGCTTCAGCGCCAGCACGATGTCGGCCTGCAGCCGGTTGACGTCCTGGTACTCGTCGACCAGCACGCGGTCGAAGCGGGCGCCGACCGCCGCCGCGAGCTCGGGCTCCTGCATCAGCAGGTGCCAGTACAGCAGCAGGTCGTCGTAGTCGAGCACCGCGCTCGACTGCTTGCGCAGGACGTAGGCCCGGAACAGCCCGGCGAGTTCCGCCGACCACTCGCGGCACCAGGGGAACGCCAGCTCGAGCGTCTCGTCCAGTGTCCGGCCGCTGTTGACCCGGTACGAGTAGATCGCGAGGCAGGTGTCCTTGCGCGGGAAGCGCCGCCTCTGCGCCGACAGGCCCTGCTCGTGGCGGAGCACGTCGATCAGGTCCGCCGCATCGCCGCGATCCAGAACGCTGAATTCAGCCGGTATGTCAAGGTTCGCCGCGTGCTCGCGCAGCAGGCGGTTCGCGATCGAGTGGAAGGTGCCGGACCAGGGCAGCCGCACCGCGGCTGGGACCCGCGCTCCCCGGGCGCGCAACGACTCGGCGACGATGCGCGCGGCGCGGCGCGTCATCTCCTCCGCCGCGCGGCGCGTGAAGGTCAGGAGCAGGATGCGCGCGGGGTCCACGCCCGCCGCCACCTGCGTCGCGACGCGATGCGCAAGGGTCGCGGTCTTGCCCGTGCCGGCGCCGGCGATGATCAGGAGCGCGCTCCCGCCCCCGGCCGCATCCGTGCCGAAGGCGGCGGCGCGACGCTGCTCATCATTAAGGGCCCAGCGGCCCGCTGATTCCGGCATCGGGTCATCGTAGCCGGAGCCTGTATATTCATCCAGTCCCGACCCGGCCGCGGACACCCTGATTATGTGAAGGCCATCGCGGTCGCGGCCGTGGCGCCCCGCTAGTGTCACGGCTGGGTCAGACCATCCCCGGGAAGCCCGCCGCCATGGGCGATCGCGACAAGCCGAACAAGCTGCCGGACGATGCCGAGGGCATCGCCCACTACGCCGAACAGCAGCGGCTCGGCCACGGCCGCATCGAGTTCGACGAACTCGGCAATGCGGTCTGGGTGCCGAACTCCGGCGCGCGCGGCGACGACGTCATGCGCAAGCTGCTCGACGACCCGACGCTCGCCTTCAGCAACGATTACGGCCACGGCACGCAGAAGCGGATCGAGCAGAATCCGCAGGGCATCAAGAAGGGCTACGACCCGTACGACAGCGGCCAGCTGGTGAAGAAGGACTGGAAGAAGAAGAAGGACCTGCGCCGGCTCTCGGACTGGATCAAGACGAAGAAGCCCAGGGACGAGTGAGCGCCCGCCGCTGACGGCGCCCGGCGTCGCCGCGGCTTGACCCGCCCTCCACGCTCGCGCACGCTCCGGCGCATGGCCGCGCTCACGCTCGTGATCGGCACGCGCAACTACAGCTCCTGGTCGCTGCGCCCGTGGATGCTGCTGCACCACCTCGGGCTGCCCTTCACCGAGCGCCTGTTCGAGCTGGATTCCGCGGAGTTCGCGAGCGAGGTCCCCAAGTTCTCCCCGACGGCGCGGGTTCCCGTGCTTCTCGATGGCGACCTGCGCATCGGGGAATCACTCGCGATCTGCGAATACGTCTCGGAACTCGCGGACGGGCGCGGCTGGCCGGACGGGGCGGCGGAACGCGCCCGCGCGCGCGCGATCGCCGCGGAGATGCACTCGGGATTCGCGGCGTTGCGCGCGAGCTGCCCCATGAACGCGCGCGCGACCGGCCGCCGCGTGCCGCTCACGGCGCCGCTCGCGCAGGACCTGCGGCGCGTCGACGCGATCTGGTCCGGCTGCCTGCGCGACCAGGGCGAGCGCGGGCCGTATCTCTTCGGCGCGTTCTGCGCGGCGGATGCGATGTTCGCGCCGGTCGTGCTGCGCATCCGCACCTACGGGCTGCCGCTCTCCGGCCTCGCGGCGCGCTACCGGGACACCATGCTGGCCGACCCGCACCTGCGCGACTGGATCCGCGCAGCGGAGCTCGAGACGACCGTGATCCCGTACGAAGAAGCCGGTGCCGGCGCCTGAATCGCGGACGCGCATGGCCTGGGGGAGCGCGCTGGGGCTCGGGTCGCGCCTCGAGGACGCGGCCGCCGCCGCGATCGGGCAGATCGACGGCACCCCGGGCCTCCGCCGTCCCGACCTGCTGCTGGCGTTCGTCTCCACCGCCTACGGCGCGGACATCGAACGGCTGCCGCGGCTGCTGCGGCCCTGGCTCGGCGACGGCCTGCTCGCCGGCTGCAACG
>Ga0114938_1000995_pt1 | contig 20362 bp, 17 predicted proteins | sample AshMeaBigSpring_FD_88675 | JGI IMG/M metagenome (GOLD analysis project Ga0114938, IMG submission 88675) | Groundwater microbial communities from Big Spring, Nevada to study Microbial Dark Matter (Phase II) - Ash Meadows Big Spring | ecosystem: Environmental > Aquatic > Deep subsurface >...
AAAACAAGCGTTCAAAAGCAATAAATGTTTTTAAGACAATCGCCGTATTTTTATAAAAGAAGCTTTTTTCGTGTTGAAACAACAACGCGGTAAATTCATCGATAAAATCGTTAATGATTTCGGAAAAAACCTCTTTTGCCAATGCCAAACTCTCTTCATCCCCCGCAACACCCGCCTCGATCAATCGACTCATCAATTGAAATAAAAAGAGCACTTGATCTTCCGAGTCGTTGCATACCGAATCGTTTTTACGAAATTTGGAACGAAACACTAAACCCGCCGCTTTGACTCTTTTTTGACCGTCATCGCGTCCCTCGTCGTAATAAGATGCGCTGATGGGGATAAACGAGCTCTCGGGAGAGACAAATACGTCGTCGTATTCTTGCTTGAGTGCTTCACACCCTTCGGAACGTAAATGTGCATCAAGCGAGCGAAACGCCGCATCGGACTCTTCATCGAGCGGATTGGCGATAAAAATCTTTAACAAATCTGCTATCGGAGCATATTTCTCTGCCTGAGCGTTGAAACTAAATATCTTTGTAAAGAACGTGTAATACAACGCTCTTGCTTGATGGATCGCTTTATCGTTGGTTTGCATTTTTTATCCTACCGTTTCGTTAACGTTCGCTTCGACGGAAGCTTTAAAAATCACTTTTGCTTTGCAATCGGGACAGCAATAAAGCGTTTTGAGTTTCACCGGATCGCCAAAGAACAAAGGTGTCATAATGGCGGCAATTTTCCGTACCGCTTTTGCCGTCGCAAACTCTTTGCCGCACTCGGTACATTTGAAAAGTTCGTCTTGCGCCATGATGCGTTGGGAAAACCATGTCGGGTTCAATCGAAGTTCGTCTTTAATTACGCTAAAACACCCTTTTTCCGGACAGGTCGCTTCGCAATAACCGCAATTCGTACAAATCGAGGCGTTGAAACGCAACGAATTGTCTTCCGGATGTGCCGTTAAAGCCCTCACGTTACAAGCACCTACGCAACTTAAACACAACGTACATTTTTCGCCATCAATGCTAATATCGCCGTAATGAACGTGTTCGCCGGTTCGTACCGTACCCAAATCCTCATCTGCGACCAAATGTGCCAAACGTGCCGAAAAGATTTCGCGTTTGCGTAAACCCTCTTCGTTAATACCGTATCGACACTCCGGAAAAGGCTGCATCGTCTCGAAAGCATGACTCAACTCTTGTGCGTTTTGGCAGACGAAAATCGCTTTTTTAGCGTATTTGCGTTCAAAAATTTCATTGATCATGCGAATAACGTCGCCCGTACCTTTGGAGATAAAATCGGTGTAAAACACGATCGGATTGCCGCATGTTTGGAGGAGATTGAGCATATGCGCTTCGTGGAGGTATTTTTCGCCCTCGATCATCATCGGCAAAACGTTTTCTTTCAAAGGAATCGTTATCAAATCCAAATCCATTTTTTGAGGAATAATCAAAGGAATCGTTCCTTCGTAGTATTCGCTCATATAAGAAAAGGCGCGTCTTGGCATCTGCGTATAGTCCAAAGCACCGCTCGGGCAAACGCTGATACAGCCGCCGCAACCGTGACAATCGATATGCGAAAAGACCAAATGTTTCGTTTCGTCTTCTTTTAAAATGGCTACCGTCGGGCACACTTCGGCACATTTACCGCATACCTCTTCGCGACGCTCGTGGTATTGGCAAATCGAACTGTCGTAATTGATAAAGTTTTTATAGCGGTACGTACCGGTGTTGGAGCGCATTTTTTTCAATGCCGCCTCTTCGCCTAATATCGAAGGATCGTAAACACCGCTTTGTTTCATCGCAAAACTCGGAGCATTCCACCACAGAATTTGATCGCAGCTCAATTCTAAAATATCATCGTCTTTTTTTAACACCACGACTAAGTCGCCGATATGTCCGTTCACGTCTAAAACCATCGACGGTAAAAGCGTAACAACACTATAGCCTTCTGACGATAACGTCTCTTTCAATGTTTCTTTTTCATGATCTTGCGTTACGATAAGTAGCTTTGTGCCGACTTCTTGAGCGTAGTCTTGGTCTTGCGCGTAGTCAAATCCGACGGCTCGAATCGCATACAGTTTCGAAACGTTGCGAATTTTTTGAGCCAAAACGTCTTTGGAACGGGTAAGATAGAAGTTAATTTCAGGGGCATAGATGACTGCTTTTACGCAAGGATCGTTGGAGACGATGTATTCCGCTTCGTTTGAAGCATGCAGCACGTCGATCTCGTCGCCCAAAGGAAAGTCAAGCGGTGTTGTACTAAAGTAAGCAAATTCTTGATGCATTTCAACGTCCAGTTGGTAAATGTTTATTGACCGTATTGTAAGCATAAAACCTTTAAAGCGATCTTAACAAGACAAAAATTATCACGTTTACTTATCATTGTATATCTTTTTATATAACCGTTTAAAGGGCATTGAACTCTCTTTTGGAGAGATTAAACTTCATATGGCTATAATAATTTATCTCAACGCACAGAGGGCTAAAGTTGGTTAATAAAGTTTTCCTAGTCGCAACCGTTATTTTGGTCAGTTTTGTCGCGCTTACGGGAATCTTTACGATCTATCACTCCGCTATGCCTAAAGAATCCATCGTTTTGGGCGCATCGTTACCGCTCAGCGGCATCAATAGCCATTTAGGCAAAGACATCGTCGTAGGTGCCAATACCTATTTTAGTTACACGAACGCCAAAGGCGGCATTCAAGGGAAAAACATCGAACTCGTCAGCTACGACGACAAATACGAACCCGAAAACACGTGGAGCAACACGTTTACTTTACTCCATAAAGACAATGTCTTCGCCCTTTTCGGCTTTGTCGGAACGCCGACGGTGAAACGCGTTTTACCGTTGGTCGAAGAGAGCGGTACGCCTTTTATCGCCCCTTATACGGGTGCTTCTTTCTTGCGTACCGAGGATGCGGACAATATCGTCAATTTCCGCAGTTCCTACGAAGAAGAAGTCGATGCTTTGGTCGAACACCTCACGACGACGCAAAATATTAAGCGGTTTGCGATTTTTTACCAAAACGACGACTACGGCGAAGAGGGATACATCGCCCTTTCGCATGCGCTTTCCAAACGCAACTTGACGCTCTCCGCCGAAGGAACCTACAAACGCAATACGCTCTCCATTCGCCATGCGATTCATGAAATCGAAGCGGCGAAACCCGAGGCGATTTTGTTGGTCGGTGCGTATAAACCGACGGCCCGTTTTATCGAAAAAGTGAAAGAGTGTTGCCCTCAAAAAATCATTTTTTGCCCGATTTCGTTTGTGAATGCCGATGCTTTGATGTATGAGCTTCACGGTAACGGAGAGAACATTCTCTTTTCGCAAACCGTCCCTTCTTACAATGATTTTTATTCGAAAGAAGCGGCGGAATATTTAGAACACCTTGCCTTTTACTATCCCGAAGAGAAGCCCTCCTTAGTCTCTTTTGAAGCCTATTTGTCGGCAAAATCCGTCGTTAAAGCACTTAAAGCGGTACAAGGACCCCTAAGCCGATCCAAATTTTTACACGCTTTAAAAACCTTGCCCAAGAACAGTTTGGATAACATTCCGCTGCACTATAAGCATTCGCAACTCCTAAACAACGTCTATTTGTCCAACTACCGTCAAGGTAAATTTGAAATTATCCAAAAATACGAGTATTAAGATGACGCTGGTTCAGTTTATCAATCAAAAACTTGAAACGATCAAATTTAGCAATAAAACAAAAATACTCATTACGATTATTCTCAGCGGTACGATGACCATCGGCTTTTTGATGTTTGTTTCCATCTTCGCGCTCAAGTACGACTACGAAACGTTGTTTCAAAAACACACACTTCCGCAAGTCGATTTGGAAGAGATTAAAGACATCTACCGCGTGAATATCTCCGAAACCTTGAGCGACATCAAAGACAAGCAAATCAGTAGCCCCGATGCGATCGAGGTCATTTACCTTTCGCAACAAATTATCCGAAAACAATGGCAAAGTTACCAAAAAGCCGCCAATATGCATATCGGAGGCGTTCCCTATTTTGCGAGTCGTTGGCTGAGCCTCTTTTTAGTCACGCCTAACAAACCCGAAAAAAACGTTTTTCAACAAGGTATCGTCGAAAAGATTTCTCTCAAAATGGACGAATTAGACACGCAAATCACGCTTTTGCTCGAACAACTCAAACAGAATAAAAAACAAGAGGCTTTGGCGATGATCGACTCGATTATGCTCTCGACCAACTCCTTAAACATCTACCTTTCCAGTTTGATCACCAGCCACCTCAAACAATCGATCTCCGAAAAGCAGATCAACGACAGCTTGTTTCAAACCAGCACCTACATGCTCATCTTGCTCATCGGCATGATCTTCTTTTTCATCACGATGGTGCTTTTGATTATCATCAACCACTTTAAGAACATTCACAACTATTTGGAAGAGAATATCGCGGAAAAGACGCACGAACTCAGAGACCTGAACAATTCTTTGGAGCAGCGTATCAAACGTGAAGTCGAAAACAGCCGTAAAAAAGACAACATTATGTTTCAACAAGCCCGTCTCGCCTCGCTAGGAGAGATGCTTCAAAATATCGCGCACCAATGGCGACAACCTTTAGGCTCGTTAATGATGATTATTCAAAGTTTTGAGAGTAAGTTTTATGCGGGAAAACTCGATGAGGCGTTTGTGAGTTCTCGCGTCAAAGACGCCGAACTGCTTTCGTCGAATATGTCCGAAACCTTGGAAGATTTTCGTACGTTTTTCAATCCCAATAAAAGTAAAAAGACGTTTCACATTCAAGACGTCATCCAAAAAGCGATCGATCTTTCCAAATACCAACTGGAAAAAGAGGAGATTACCCTACGGTTTTTTATTCGAAACGACATCGAAGCATTCGGTTTTAAAAACGAACTGATTCACGTGCTGTTAAACCTCATCGGAAACTCCAAAGACATTTTAGCGGCTAAAACGGAACTCAGTTCAAAGATCATTCATATTATCTCCAAGCAAAATTCACAGAGTATTTTCGTCAACGTCATCGACAACGGCGGCGGAATAAAAAGTGATATAATACCCAAAGTGTTCGACCCCTATTTTACGACGAAACACAAAAGTGTGGGCACGGGAATCGGGCTTTACATGTCAAAACAAATGGTCGAAAAACATATGCACGGGAAGATTACATGTAAGAATATTCGCCATAAACTCGGGACGAAAGATTTTTTTGCATGCACGATGTTTACGATCGAAATACCCAAAAAACAGATTGATTTAGACGAGGCAGAGGATGAACAAGCGTAATTTTGAACTTTTAGGAACCTTTAACGTCTTGTATATCGAAGACGAAGCGGATTTACTCAAGCATACGACTTCGGTCTTAGAAGATTTTGTGAAGAAAATCTATCCGGTGCAAACGATCGACGAAGCGTTAGAGATCATTAAAACCGAAAAAATCGACGTTATTATCGCCGATATTCACCTTCGCTACAGCAACGGTTTGGACTTTATACGGACGCTCAAACACGATTTGGAGATCGAAATGCCCTCCATCGTTACCACCGCGTTTAGCGATACCGAATATCTTCTAGACGCCATCAAACTCCACGTCGACAACTATTTGATTAAACCCGTCAACATTAAAGAACTGCTCAACGCCCTGCATGACGTTTTACTGCCGAAAATTCAAGCCAAAGAGATCGAACGTTCGTACAATATCATCAAAACCATCTCCGCGGTCACCGATAGCAAACAGGTCGAAATTATTCGTTTTATCATCAAAAATCTTGACGGCGACAATATGCTCAACTACTCTTACAGCGAAATTATGGAGCAGGTCAACGTCAGTAAACCGACCGTCATCAAACTTTTTAAACAACTCGGCGATCAAGGTATCTTAACCAAAGTACAAAATAAAAAGTACCTTTTTGACGAAACCAAACTTCCCTTACCGGAGGAAGCATGAACCCGCTCCGCACGCTCCCTAAAGTCGACAAATACCTCGCACACCCCTTGCTTCAAGGACTAAGCGAACATCTTTTGGTGCAGATTATTCGTCAAAAAATCGACGAATTACGCACAAAACTGATCGAACAAACGATTCACGGTTTTGACGAAGAGACGCTCATTCATGCCATCAAAGCAGCTTACGACGAAGCGTTAGAGCCCTCGCTTAAACCGCTCATCAATGCAACCGGCGTCATTTTACACACCAATATGGGCAGAAGCCTTATCTCCAAAACGCTCTTGGATCGTGCAAGCGACGTCATTTGCAACTACTCCAATTTAGAATACGATCTTGAACTCGGATGCCGCGGAGAACGCTACGAACATGTCGGAAATCACCTCAAACGTCTTTTGAACGTTGAAGACGTTCTCATCGTCAACAACAACGCCGCCGCCGTTTTTTTGGTACTCAACACCTTTGCCAAGAATAAAGAAGTGGTGGTTTCACGCGGCGAATTGGTCGAAATCGGAGGAAGTTTTCGTATTCCCGAAGTCATGAAACAAAGCGGTGCCGTTTTATGTGAAGTGGGTGCGACCAATAAAACGAAAATTACCGACTATGTCAATGCGATCAATGATGATACCGCGATGCTGATGAAAGTGCATCAGTCCAACTTCGCGATGGAAGGGTTTAGCGAAAGCGTCGATTACGAAAACCTCCGAAACCTTGCCGCCAACCGCGGTCTTTTGGACTATTACGATCTTGGAAGCGGGTATCTTCCCAAGCTGCCCTATCACCTCGGGAACCGCGAACATTCGCTTTCGCAAATTCTGACATGTCAACCTTCATTGATTAGTTTCAGCGGCGACAAGCTTTTTGGAAGCGTCCAAGCGGGCATTATCGCCGGACGCGCGGATCTCATTGCCGCATTGAAAAAAAATCAACTCTTGCGTATGCTTCGCGTCGATAAAATCACGTTGAGTTTACTCGAAGAGAGCATTAAAGCCTATTTACAAGAAGCGTATGAAGAGATTCCGACGCTTTGGCTTCTTTTCCGTAGCGTCGAAGAGCTCAAAAAACGCGCCGCTTTCGTGCGAAACAAAGTCGGAAAAACGCTTTGCGACGTCGTAGAGAGTGAAACCTATATGGGCGGAGGTACGCTTCCCAACCGACGTTTTCCTACCGTTACCTTACGTCTCAAAGGAAAAGCGACGCAGTTAGAACGCGCATTTCGCGAAAAGTTAGTGATCGGTCGTATCGAAAACGATGCGTTTTTACTCGACTTTCGAACGATACTGCCGAGCAACGAAGCACGCCTTATCACGATTATTACCACACTTTTAGGACGTTAAATGGAGTATATCATCGTCGGAACCGCCGGTCACGTCGACCACGGTAAAACGGCTCTTATCACCGCACTGACGGGTTTTGAAGGCGATAGCCTAGAGGAAGAAAAACGCCGCGGTATTACGATCAATCTTAGTTTTTCTTCCATGCACAACGACACGACCAATGTTGCGTTTATCGACGTGCCGGGGCATGAAAAACTTCTTAAAAATATGATCGCCGGAGCGTTCGGATTTGATGCGGGACTGGTCGTCATCGACGCCAACGAGGGTATGATGCCCCAAACCAAAGAGCATTTGGAAATTCTCAATCTTTTACATGTCAAACGCATTATCGTCGCTCTAAGCAAAAAAGACCTCGTTTCCGGCGAAATGCTTGACATACGACGCGAAGAGATCGAACGCTATTTCGAAACGCTTAAACACCTTCACTTAAGTGCCGTCGTTCCGGTAAGCATTTATGAGTCTTCCTCGATCGAGGCACTCAAAAGTGCTCTGTTTGGCTTGCCTTGCGAGCCTAAAAAAAGCAACGGTCTTTTTCGCTATTACGTCGATCGCTCGTTTTCGATTGCGGGTGCAGGAACCGTCGTAACCGGTACGGTATTGGACGGCACGATCAAAGTCGGCGAAAAGCTCTACGCTCCCGAAATCGATAAAGAATTTACGGTTCGGAACCTCCAAGTTCACGAACAAGACGTCACCGAAGCGTTTAGTTCGCAACGAACCGCGATTAACGTTCAAAGCGCACAAAAAGCCTCGTTTGAAAAAGGTTTGCTCTTTTGTAAAAAAGGGTTTATTCGAGGGTTCGACGTCGCGGACGTTTGGGTCGAGAGTATCGGCGGACACACGCTCAAGCACAATTCAAAACTGAACCTTTTCGTCGGAACCAAGCAAGTCGAAGCGCGGCTTTTAAATTATGAAAACGAAGAGAGTTTGACGCAAGGCTACGCTAAATTGCACTTTAACAAAACGCTTTTTTTAGTCTACGACGAACCCTTTATTTTGGCGATCGGCGGACGAACGATCGGCGGCGGACGCGTGCTCAATCCCATCAACGATCCGATGAAGAAAAGAGTTAAGCTGGAACTGCTTCACGCCTTACATGTCAAAGATTACCGAAACGCTTTTTCTATTTTGGTCGAGATGCACAAACACGGTTTCGGACTCATCTCTTCCAACCAACGTTTCGGGCTCAACCATGACGAAGCCATCGAAATTGCCGACGCGATGGGAGACATTTTCGTCGATCCCAAAGGCTTAGTGCTCTACCCCACTTCGATTCGATCGGAACTTGAGGGAATCATTAAAACGATCTACGCTAAAAACGCCTACGCGCTTCTTTCCGCTAGTTCGATTTCGCTTAAACTCAAATGGGCAAGTACGGCACTTGTGGAGAGCGTTTTACAACAACTCTGCGACGAGGGCGTGTTAGACTTTGTCGGAGGCATCTATAAAAACGCGCAAATCGACATCGACAATATCGAAACCCTAATCGAAGAGAAACTCTACGCGATTTTGGAAAAATCCGCATTCACGCCCGACGCGCCGTACAACATCTACGATGAACTCGACATCGACCGCAAAATGGGCGACGATGCGCTTAAAAACCTCACGCGTGCCAAAAAAGTGGTACGGTTGGAGCACAATCTTTTTGTAACCGCTACGGCTTTGAGTACGATGGTTAAAAACATGCGAGAGATTATGCGCAATGAAAAAGGGATCGATATCAAATCGTTTAAAGAGCATTTTGAGATGAGTCGTAAGTATTTGATTGCATACCTTGACTATCTCGATAACTTCGATGACGTTAAAAAAGAGGACACGCGAAGAGTTTTGATCTGATACCAAGGAGAAACCGATGGGATATATCGTCCATAAAGTGCTGTTTAAATACCTCGTATGGCTTTTTTCGTGCTTTATCGCAAGCGGTATTCTCGTTATCGGCGTGCATGAGTTTTTTCATACGCTTTCACGTACGCTCGATCAAAAATCAGACAATTTGCGTCAAAAAATCGATATTACCCGTTTTCTGCTCGAAGACGTCCATCGACTCCAAATCAGTTTTTTAGGACTTTCCGCCGCAACCAAAACCGAGAAGCAACGCTTAGAGGTTGCAACGTCGATCGAAACGACCTTAAATCGCCTTCTTGAAAAAAACACGACCTTGCTTCAAGGCGGAACGCTGAGTATTCCCCTATCGCACAACAGTACGCAAAGCGTTACCAAAACCTATACGCCCGCGCTCTCTTTAGGCTCGCCTCAAACCCTTGCCTTTCATCAAAACGAGATCCGAGAAAAACTACGGACGATTTTAAAACTTTTAGAGACGCGCGACCGTTATTTCGCACAGAACCACCCCGACCTCAACACCTTGGCATTTCAAATTCGAGGAGAAAACCAAGTCGTCTCTTCGCTTCTTAGTCGCTACGAAATCGAAGTCGAAACCGCGCTAGAAGCCGAAAATCGCTATCTTGAAACGTTTCAAGCACAAAAAGTGCGCGAAGATCGCTACTACTATACCGGAGAAATCCTTCTTATCGCGCTGACGCTCATGATCGTGTCGTTTTTAATTTACAAAATCGTCTTACAGATCATTCAGCTCTATAAAGAGCTCGAAAATAGACTTTACGTCGATCATCTGACCAAGCTTTACAATCGTACGGCACTTTTAAGAGATATCGCACTGGTGCGTTCACCCGCGGTTTTACTGATCGATATTAATGCTTTTCGTACGATCAACGAACTTTACGGCGTGGAAGTCGGCAATGAAGTCTTGGTGCTTTTTTCCACGCTGTTGCAAGAGTTTACGAAACACCGTCGTTTGGATCTTTACCGACTTTCCGGAGACGAATTTGTTATTTTACGTTCCGATAGCACCTACGATCGTATTGCGTGTTCCAACCTCATCGAAGAACTTCTTAACCGCGTCAAGGAGCATACGATCCACGTACGATCGTTGAAAGAGCCCCTCCATCTTGATATTTGCATCGGGGTTTCGTTCGAAAAAGAGAACCTACTCGGTACTGCCGATATTGCGCTCAATGAGGCCAAAAAAGCGCACCAACACGCCGTTTTTTACCACGATATTCATTCGGTTATGCACGAGATCGAAAAAAACGTTTATTGGAAAAATAAAATCGCTCGCGGTATCGAGTGCGATCTTTTTATGCCTTTTTTTCAACCCATCGTCGATTCAAACGGCAAAGTCGTCAAATACGAAGCGTTGATGCGCTTGCAAGACGACGAAGATCCGACGCGTTTTTACACCCCGAACGACTTTTTAGAAACGGCGATCAAAACCCACCAATACTCCGAAATTTCACGAATGATGCTCTTTAAAAGCATTGATATTGCCGCAAAAACACGCACCTGTATCTCATTAAATATGAGTTATTTAGATCTCATCCATACCGCTTTTTGCCGCGATCTGTACGATCATATTGAAAAAACAAATACGGGCGAATTATTGGTCATCGAATTTTTAGAATCCCAAGACGTGCAAAATTATGCGACGGTACAAGCCTTTGCACACCATTTTAGAACCTTGGGCGTTCGTTTTTCGATCGACGATTTCGGATCGGGATATTCCAATTACGCTTACGTTTTCGAGTTATCTCCCGATTTTATCAAAATCGACGGCTCGTTGATTCAGCACATCGCAAGCGACCCTAAAGCCCTTGCCCTCGTACAAGCAATCGTTTTATTTTCGAAGAAACTCGGCATTCAAACGGTTGCGGAGTTCGTTCTCTCCCAAGAGATTTATGAAGAGGCGTTGAAACTGCAAATCGATCTTTTTCAAGGGTATTACTTCGGTAAACCCGAAAGAACGTTTCAAGCGTAAATCGCTACTTGGCCTTCGTTTGAAGACAGTGTTCGCACTTTTCCCGCTCCCATTTGTGCTTCATGCCTTTGATGTAAACGATCAAGATAAAAAAGAGTGCGGAGGTAATGCCCAATACGAACAATAAATAGGTTTCGGAAGGATCGGTCTCCAATAAAATGAGCTTTCGCACCAACACGACGAATGAAATTTCAAGAAACGTCACCGCATAATCGAAACCGTCTTGGATAAAAAGCGTCTTCACGATCGCCAAGACGATCAAAATAAACAAACCGTCCGTCAAAATAATTTTGATCGAGTTAAAATCGAGCGCACCCTGCGAAATCGTAAACGATACCATTTTATAACCGAGGCTAATGAAACATTGCCCCAAATAGACGATCATCATCACGATAAAAATATAACGTGCAATATTCAAAATATTGAGCAACAAATTTTCGACGTTAATCTCTAAAAATTGATTCAGTTCGAACACCTTGCTTGAGAGATTTTTTGCTTCGTGTTCCGTTTGTTTTTCTTCCATACGTTTTCCTATCCTTAAAATTCGGCGCAATTATAGTACAATTTAACGAAGAGGACGTTACATGTAAACCCAAAAGTGATCTTTTTGTGTTATTTTTAAAATGGTCTTGACATTATTACTAATTAGTAATATAATTTCGCCAAAGGAAGGGAAAAAATGAAACTACGTTCCGACGTCAAAAGCTACGGAGAGCGCACCGATAGAAGTATGCAAACATGGATTCAAATCCTACGCGCATTTCAAAAAATCCGTGCCAAAGAGTTGAAATACATCAACGCATCCGGTTTGAGTATGAACCAGTTTGAAGTCCTAGAAGTCCTTTACCATCGAGGCGATTTGCAAATAGGCGTGATCACGAAACTGATCGCAAGTACGCCGGGCAACGTCACCGTGGTCGTCAAAAATCTCGTTCGAGACGGTTTGGCGCAAACCCTACCCTCCATGGAAGATAGCCGCGTACGCATGATCGGCATCACGGAAAAGGGGCGCGATCTTATCGGCGGTATGTTTACCCAGCATGCTGCGAATTTAAAGGGTTATTTTGACGTTTTGAGCGATGAAGAGTTGGTCACGTTATACGACCTGTTACGTAAACTGCAAAAAGCACAATAGACGACGTGTGAGTCAGCTATTTTTTTGCACTATTATTACTAATTAGTAAAAAAGGAAACATGATGAAAATTAAAACACTACTCGCAAGCTCCTTCTTGGCGGGAACGGCTCTATTCGCCGGAAATTACAACGTCGATTCTGCACATTCTAGTGCGGATTTTAGCGTCAAACACGCGATGATTTCAACCGTCAAAGGCAATTTCTCAACCTTTAACGGAAGCTTTGTCTACGATGAAGCAAGCAAAACGCTTCAATCGTTAAGCGGAACCGTTCAAGCCGCTTCGATCGATACGGGCATTAAAGACAGAGACGAACACTTACGCTCCGCCGACCTTTTCGACGTTGCGAAATTCCCTTTGATCACCTTTACCCTCGATGAGATCAAAGGAGACAAAGCCTACGGCAAACTGACGATGAAAGGGGTTACCAAACCCGTCGTGTTCGCTTTTGAAAACGGCGGTAGCGCAACCGATCTTTACGGCAATAAACGCGTAGGATTAGGCTTGAGCGGTAAAATTAACCGAAGCGATTTTGGTATTACGTGGAACAAAGCCCTTGAAACGGGCGGTGTGATCGTAGGCGAAGAGGTTAAAATCGACGTAGCCTTAGAGGGCATTTTGCAAAAATAACGCTTCAAACGTTTTACATGTAAAGGAGAAAATATGGCATTGAACATTTACAGAGCCGACCGACGAGGCAAAGCGGAACACGGTTGGCTTCACAGTCGCTTTAGTTTCTCCTTTGCCGACTACTACGACCCCGCCCGCATGGGTTTTGGCGTACTTCGCGTCATCAACGACGACGTGATTGAAAAAAGCGAAGGCTTCGGCATGCACCCGCATCGCGATATGGAGATCGTCTCCATCGTGACGCAAGGCGTTCTCGTTCATCACGATTCGGAAGGAAATCGCGGCGAAATTCACGCAGGCGAAATTCAGTATATGAGTGCGGGAAGCGGTGTTTTACACTCCGAATTTTCCTCCGACGAAGGCAAAACGGCCTTATTTCAAATTTGGATTCGACCCGACCGAAAAGGAGGTCGTCCCCTTTACGCACAACGTGATTTTCGAAACGACATACGACCCAATCGCTGGTTAACGCTGATTTCGCCCGAGGGCGAAGACCGCTCCATTGCGATTCACCAAGAGGCATGGATTAAAACGGCGCAACTTGACGAAGGGAAGAGCCTTCTTCTAGATTCATCGGCTCCCCATCGCGGTAGGCTTGTTTTGATCGTTGAGGGAAGCGTTGAGATCGAAGACGTTTTGCTAAAAAGCAGAGACGAAGCGCAAATCACCGATGAAAAAGCGTACGAAATCAAAGCGATCACGCCCTCGCAAATACTTCTTTTCGACGTGGCGATGCGTTAAAAACGTTTAGCGTGCAAGCACGATACAGGTTGCGATCAACGCGATAATCTCAGGGGCATATTTGACGTAAGTGATCCAAACACGCATGGCGTATCCTTTCGTTTTTTCGTACGCTAAGCATTTTTAGTTCCGTAGGATTCTTACATGTAAAGCAAATACGCCTTGATTTTATCCTGAAGTTTTGAGGCTAAGTAAGCGTGTGCGTACCCCAATTCACGCAAGATGAGTTGCGCTTCTTCGAGATAGGCTTGCTTTTTAATGCTATCCCAGTGCTTGGGAGGCTCGCCGAGATTGACGATGCGATCGGCAAGTTTTACCAACGCAACGCACTTTTGACGTTTTTTCAGTTGCTCGATACTCTTGCGCATTTGCGCTTCTTTGGAAGGCAGGCTTTGATCTTTCGTCAGCGCGTGTACGCCCTTGGCGATCACCTCTTTATTCCCAGCGATAGGACTCTCTTTCGTAATATACGTCGCCGTATCTTCGTTCACGTCGTGTAAAAGCGCACATGCAATCGCCACGTTATGCTCGTCGTAGCTTAAAGGCTCACGCGAAAATGCGTTGATAACCTCTGCCGTTACGCTTAAAAGATGCATCGCATAAGGTAACCCGTGCGGCGTTTTTTGCTCGCCGTGCGCTTTCAGGGCAAACGCAAGGTTTTCGCGAAAATCCTCTACGTTAAAAAGCTCTTTCGGCAAAAAAACTTCACGTGGGGTCGCTAAAGGTAAGGAAGGCGTTTTGCCTTTTTGCATCACGGCGTAATGCTCTTTTTTTTCCAAAGTATCGAAATATAAAAGATAATTTCCCTGATCAGTAACGAGTTCCAACTCCTCAAAATGCTCCCAACCGCTCTCGCTGACGTATAAACGGCACTCTTGAAGAAAGTGAAACGTTCCGCTGAGCGGATGCAAAACTTTAGCCGGCGGCAAAGGAATGCTGTCGCAGTAAAACGACTCCACGTAACCCATCGCACTGCCCTCGGTATGAAAAGAAAACGTGACGCTTTTCGTGCGACCTTCATCCTCGTAAGCCAATTCGACGAGGTTATTTAACAGGTAAACCGCCTCGATGCGACGCTCTTTCAAATCGTTCAAATAGGGCCAAATCTGATTCATCGTCGTACCTCAAAACTTACTTTTTGCACAGTTCGTTAAACCAACGTTCGTTTTCGTGCGAACGATTGGCTTTGGAGCGAAGCAGATTTTCTTTGATCGACGCCAAATCGTCGATCTCTAAAAATTCAAGCATCGAAAAAGACGCAATCGGTGCATTCGGATCGGACTCGATCAGCGTCTCAATGTCACGAATTAGTTGCGTTTTATCGGCGTTTTCAGCCATTCGTTGACCTTTTGTTAACAAAATATGATAAAAATTATTGTACAATACCTAACATTTCATGCAGTTTATAAACTGCAAATTATAAGGAAAATGAATGAAAAAAAACCTTTTATGGCTCGTTGCGCTCTTCACCTCGTCCCTTTTTGCCGCAACCGACGCCGAAATCGTTGAACATTTCAAATCAACGATCCAAGTCCCAAATATTACCATCGAAGTGGTTTCCCGTCAAAAAGTAGACGGCATCGACGGAATGGATTTTGTCACGCTGAACTTAAGCGACGGAAAACGTTCTCAAAAATTGAGTATTTTTACCAAAGAAGATCTCATTTTTCCCGATGTTATTAGCATCAAACAAGGCGGAAGCATTAAAGAGATGATGGAAATGGCGGAGCTTCAAAAGAAACTCTCTCCTTTATACCAAAAAGAGGATAAGAAAAATATCGTTGCACTCGGAAACGATCCTAAAAAAGACACCCTCGTCGTCTTTACCGATCCGGAGTGTCCTTACTGCCGTCAAGAACTTTCCCAAATCGAGCAACGTTTAACGACGCACAATCTTCGTTTAATCTTTACGCCGGTTCACGAAAGAAGTTCGTTGGAAAAATCCGTCTTGATTTACAACGAAACGTCTAAAGTAAAAAGCGATGCCGAAAAGATTAAAATCTTAAAAAAATATTATGACGAATCCGTCAAATACGACCAAAAAGTAAGCGATAAAGAAGTCGCTCATATCGATGAACTCAAAGCAAAATATTTCGGAGCGGGCATTAAAGGCGTTCCGTTTATCGTACGGGAAAAAGAGCTGTTAAAATAAACACGATTTTCATGCCGTTTTGAAACTTCGAGCGGCATGAAACACTTTGCTTTTAAAAGCATACCAGCGAACACAAAAGAGAAACGATGAGCTTACTTACTTTTCTTCTTGCCTTAGCCGTTCTTTTAACCGTAGCCTTTTTCTTCATAACCTCGTTTAAACGTGCAAAACGCACTCAAAAACCCTCTATTTCATATGAAAACGATCTTGTTTTTTATACGTTGGCACTTCCTTCTTTTTACAAAAAAGAGTCCCAAACGGTCTGCAACAAAGCATTTGCGCAAGCTTTCGGAGCCCACGCGAAAGAGGCATTAGCCCATATCGAAACCTTTCCTAAAAAAGGAAGCGTTATCACGGAACTGACTTTCGACAATGACGTACGCAAAAGCGTTCAGCTCTCTTTTTCGACACTCTTCGGTAAAGAAAACACGCCGATCGGTTACAGCGGTATTATCATCGACATCTCCTCCTTTCAAAAAAACAAAGAGCACCTTTTACACCAAAAAGAGCGTTTGGAACTTGCCTTAGAGGGAAACGACGAGGCTCTTTGGGATTGGGATATTCAAACGGAAAACGTCTTTTTTTCGCCCAAATGGAAACACATCATGGGTTACGCTCCCAACGAAACGCCCTCAACGCTTTCGGCATGGCTCAATCTGGTGCATACCAAAGATATGGCGGTCGTCAACGAACGTCTCAAAGCGCACCTTGACGGAAGAAGCGATATCTTTAGCATCGAACACCGTATTCGCCAAAGCGATCCGCTTCAATGGGTCTGCATCAAAGCCAAAGCGGTTCGCGACAAACGTCATCAAGCGATTCGTATGGCAGGAACCCTACGAGACATCACGCATGAAAAAGCGACACTGCAAAACGCACTGCTTGAAAACGAACGTTACGCCGCTTTTTTTGAACAACTTCCCGTTTTAGCGTTTATCAAAAATCGTCAAGGCCCGTATCTTTACCTCAACCGCGCTTTTCAAAAATTTCTCGGATTTAAAACATGGCAGTCTAAAACCGCGCACGAACTCTTCGATGCTAAAACCGCCGATACGATCGACGATATCGACCGTTTAAGCTTTTTTGAAAACCGCTTTAATCATACGCTTGAGCTTTCGACGCAAGAAGGCGTCGTTATGACGTTTGAAGTTTACACCTTTCTCGTCGAGACTCCCGACGCCGACAAAGCCATCGGCGGCTTTTGCATTAACAAATCGTTCAAACTCTAAGGGTAAGATAGAAAAAATTCTTTGAGGATACGCCAATGCAACCCAATTTACTGATGATCGAAGACGACGTCGAGTTGGCGGATATTTTATGTACCTTTTTAAAACGCTACAATATCAACGTTACCAACTATGACGACCCGTATTTAGGCATTAGCGCACTAAGTCTCGTCAAATACGATTTGCTCATTTTAGACCTCTCGCTTCCCGGACTCGACGGACTTGAAATTTGCAAAGAGGTCCGCGCCAAAAGCAATATTCCCATTATTATCTCCTCGGCGCGTAGCGATTTGGAAGATAAAATTATCGGTTTGGAATTGGGAGCGGACGACTATTTACCCAAGCCTTACGAACCCAAAGAGCTTTACGCACGCATTATGAGTGTTTTAAGACGCTACAAAAAGAGTCTTCAAAGTACCGACGAATCCGAAGCATCCGAGCTCAATCTCAAGGAAGAGAGCCACACGATCTTTTTTCGCAATGCACCCTTAACGCTCACGCCCGCCGAGTACGACGTGCTTGCCTACCTGATCAAAAAGAACAACTGCGTGGTTTCTAGAGCCGAATTATTGGGCAGTACGCCAAGCCTGAACGAAGAGAACGAAAGCCGAAGCCTCGACGTGCTTATCAGCCGTATTCGCACCAAACTAAGCGAAAGTTCCAAAGAGCCCAAACTCATTCACTCCGTTCGAGGAATCGGCTATAGGCTCCAAGCATGAAGTGGTACCACTCGCTTTTAGTTCGCATCACGCTGATTTTCACGCTGGCACTTGCGGGCATGAGTGCGATTTTTTTTGTCGTTGCGCGTTATGAAACCTTGCGCGACGTTCAAACCGTTGTCGACTATTCCCACGTCGCCGTTCGCGCCGCTTTCGACCGACAAACGCAAAACCTCGATTTTGGAAAATTAGAGGAGATGGGATTTTCACTCCTCACCGATGAAACGCTCAAAGAGAAAATTCTAGACCGCCCTCGTCCTCCCAAACCTTTTCCGATGAAACGAATGGAAGAGCGTTTTCGCTACGGGATTGATTGCGTACCTTACGGTATGCATATCTATACGATCTTACTCAACCGCGATATGCCGCCTATCGTTTTGGAAGCTCCTTTTAAAAAAGAGATTTTACCGCGTATCGTTTTTCCGCTTTTAGCATTGATGTTTGTCGTTATGCTCTACATCGGCATCATCCGAAGCCTTCTGCCGCTTAAAAATCTGCGCGCACAGATCAAACGTTTCGCAAACGGTCACTACGACATTACATGTAAGAGTAACAAGTTTGATGAAATCGCCGCTTTGGCGAACGAATTCGACGCCGCCGTTACCAAAATCAAGTCGCTACGCGATTCGAGGCAACTCTTTTTACGCAACATTATGCACGAACTCAAAACGCCGATTACCAAAGGAAAATTAGCCGCGGAGATGCTCGAAGACAATGCTTACGCTTTGATTTTACAAAACGTTTTCAAACGTCAAGAATCCCTTTTGGAAGAATTTTCACGCATCGAAAAACTCAGTGCCGACGAGTTGAAACTGGACATCAAAGCCTACCATATCGAAGATGTCGTCGATTTTGCTTTGGATCTGTTAGACGATAAAAAAGAACACATCACCTGTGAGCTTTTGCCGATCGATCTCAACGTCGATTTTGAGCTTTTCGGCGTTGCGCTGAAAAACCTACTCGACAACGGCGTGACCTATTCCACCGACGCACATGTCACGCTTTACAACGATACGGAACGCATCACCGTCAGCAATAAAGCACCCGCACTCGAATGCGCACTCGAAGCGTATGCAAAACCCTATTTTTTGGAAGGGAAAAAGCAAAAAAGCTCACGCGGTTTAGGGTTTGGACTGTTTATCACATGGCATGTCATTCGCCTGCACGGCATGAAGTTAGAATACAAACATGAAGAGGGAACCAACGCCTTTACGATTTGGCTCAAAAACGACTAAAGAACATTAACCTCGTTTTAATCTATTTTTACTATAATGTCTCCAATTCAAGACTTCGAGAAAAAAGAACTTCAACAAAAACCTACCGGATTTGGGATATCCTCAGTGAGTATGTAGGTTTTTACATACGATATTGACGGGTTGCTCCCCATTAAATTTTTATGTATACGAGTTTGTGCTACGCCGCACTTTAAGTTTGTTTTGAAAAATTAATCATAACGGAAATACATTATGCAAACATTTGAATCTTTCGGTTTACACCAAGATATTCTCAAAGCCATTACCGAGGCCGGTTTTAAAGAACCGAGTCCCGTTCAACAACAAGCCATTCCTTTGGTTCTCCAAGGTCACGACATCGTCGCACAAGCCCAAACAGGTACGGGTAAAACCGCCGCGTTCGGCCTTCCGACCATGAGCATGATCGACGCAAACCTTAACAAAGTCCAACTTTTAGTCATTACCCCTACGCGTGAACTTGCGACGCAAGTGAGCGATGAACTTTATTCGCTCGGTCGTTTTTGCGGTATCAAAACGGTTACGATCTACGGCGGTAGCTCGTACAGTCGTCAAATCGGTTTGATCGAAAAAGGTGCTAGCGTTATCGTCGCAACTCCGGGTCGGATGTTAGACCTGCTTAAAAACGGTAAATTACCCGGTTTTGCTCCTAAAATGGTCGTCCTTGACGAAGCCGACGAAATGCTCGATATGGGATTTTTGGAAGATATTGAAGAGATTTTTACCTACCTTCCCAAAGAGCGTCAAACGCTTCTTTTCTCGGCAACGATGCCCGATCCTATCAAACGCCTCGCAACCAAGATTTTGCACGAACCGCAATTTGTGAGCATTACGCCCAAAGACCACACGACGAATGAAGATATCGAGCAACTCTATTACGTCATTAACGAGTACGAAAGAGACGACGCGATGATTCGTCTGCTAGACGCGCTAGAGCCTGAAAAAGCCATCGTCTTTTGCCGTACGAAAAAAGAGGTCGATAGACTTTCAACGCAGCTGATGGCAGTCGGTCACGCCGCCAAAGGCTTACACGGCGATATGGAACAAAATCAACGCGAAAGCGTCATTAAAGGCTTCCGTAATTCCCAAATCGAGATTTTAGTCGCAACCGACGTCGCCGCTCGCGGTCTAAACGTCGCCGACATCACTCACGTTTTCAACTACCATATGCCTTTTGATCCGGAAAGTTACGTTCACCGCATCGGACGAACCGGACGTGCGGGTAAAAAAGGAACGGCGATTACGCTCGTAACGCCGATCGAATTTCACTCGATGCAACGTATCGGCAAGAAAGTCGGCTCAAAAATGGAACATAGAATGGTTCCAAGCCTTCGAGACGTCAAAGAGAACAAGCTCGTCAAAATTGCCGACGAGATCAAAAATGCCGAAGTGAACGACAGCGCAA
>Ga0114938_1000997_pt1 | contig 20341 bp, 20 predicted proteins | sample AshMeaBigSpring_FD_88675 | JGI IMG/M metagenome (GOLD analysis project Ga0114938, IMG submission 88675) | Groundwater microbial communities from Big Spring, Nevada to study Microbial Dark Matter (Phase II) - Ash Meadows Big Spring | ecosystem: Environmental > Aquatic > Deep subsurface >...
AGGAGATGATTTCCAAAATGATGGAGATGGGCGCGAATGCATACCTGACCAAGACCTCCGACCCGGAGGAGATTTACAATGCCATTCTTTCCTGCATGAATGAGGATTTTTATTTTAACGACCTGGTGAATAAAGCGGTCATGCTGAAACTCCAGCATAAAAAGTCTGCCCGGCCCTTTTATCCCAATCCAGTGAAAATGAGCGAGAAGGAACTCCGGATCCTTAAACTTATTGCAGAAGACAAGACTACGGAGGAGATATCAAAAGAAGTTTACCTTAGTCCGCGCACGATAGAGACCATCAGGCAGAACATGAAAACCAAGGTGGGGGCAAAAACCATTGCAGGTCTTGTGATGTATGCCATGCGAAACAAACTAATTGAGTAATTCCGCCGCAGGATCAATTTTAGAATGACACAACCCCGTGTCGGATGGCATACATGGCCAGTCCAACCCTGCTCTTCACATCCAGTCGGTGAAACAAGTTGTCCCTGATACCATCAATCGCCCTGGGATTCAGGTTCATTTTCTGGGCTATTTCCTTGTACGTCATTTCCGTACATGCGTATTTCAAAAATGCCAGTTCCGTCTGGTCCATCAGGATTTTATCCAACGGGGAATGGCCAATCTGTGTTTCCCGGAACAGCCCTGCTAGTTTACTGCTGGTGTGGGATGAGTAATAATAGCCGTGTTCCATTACCGACTGTATGGCAAAAAGCAGTTCGGACGGGTGGATATCCTTTTTCATAAACCCCTTGACGCCAGCCTGTAGCAATCGGATTAGGGCCAGTTCAGAGTCATACATGGTGAGCATCAGTATCCGTACTTCAGGAAATGTATCATGAAGCCAGCATGAAGTTTCGTAACCATCCATGAATGGCATATTCATGTCGAGTATAATCACGTCCGGCATATTGTCCCGGTGAAGGTTTTTAGTTAATTCAAGTCCATTGTTAAACTGGTGGATCACCTTGCAGGAGCCGGAGGCATCGATCAGGTTCCCAAGGGCATGGCGTAGCACAATGTGGTCATCTACTAAGGATACTTTAGTTACCAGGTCCGTTTTCATTCGTTGTTTCGATTGGAATATGTAGGGAAATGATGGTGCCGCAAGCAGGGCTGGAAGAAATCGCAATCCGGGCGTTCATAAGGGAAGCCCTTTTCTGGATGTTTTTTATCCCGGCAGATCGCTTTGTTGCACGCTGGTGTTCCGCTTCCTGCAGGTCAAATCCCTTGCCATTGTCACATACCTGTATGGAAAGGGTATTGGGTTCGTAATGTAGATTGATGTTTATGATTGATGCCTCCGCATGTTTCAGGATATTATTGCAGGCTTCCTGTATCATCCGGAAGATGAGTAACTCCTTCGATGAATCCATATATAGGGCAGTTCCTTCTATGGACAGCGTCACCTGGTGAATACCTGCTTTCCTGATTAACTCGGCTTCATTCTCCAACGCATGAATCAGACCCTGGTGTTCGATCACATCGGAATCCAGGGATTTTGAAATATCATTCAGGTCCTGCAGGGCCTTGCTGATGAGATCGACAGAGGATTCTATTTGTTTATTTCCATTTGCAGATTCGACCAGCGAGAGTGTGTTCAGGTGTAGTTTTGCGAGGGTTAAGGAGAGGCTTATATTGTCGTGAATTTCCTGGGAAATTTTTTTGAAAGTATTCTCCTGGATTTCCAGTTGTGCATTGAGAATGTTTTTTTCTTGATTCAATTCCAATATTTGAATATTCTTTTTTAACACTAATTGACGTTTGTTAAATGCAAGCATTATGAATACAATAAAGAAAATGAAAGCTAGAATGATCATCGAGCCAACTAGTATTATAACAACTACTTCTGGTAAAGCACTTTGCATCTTATCGCGATTAGAATAAGTAGAAAAAATATTGAATAAATGATCAGGTTTATTGAATTGATGATAGTGCCGGCAAACTGCTTTGAATAGATCTTATAGAAATAGTTCTCAAAAAAGAAAAATGGAAGTGAAAAACTGAACAAGAAAAATACAGCGGTAGTTGCATAAAATTCGGCCGATTTCTTTAGGTCGAATATTTTGTCGGTCGTCAATAGATTTGAAAAGCAGACAAATGAGGCCCCTAGCATTATAAATGATTGAACTGTGCTGACAAGAGCATAGTTTTCTCTGATGAAATTTGCTTTATAAATAAATGATGTTATAAATGCAAAGTTGGCAAGAATGGCCAAATTTTGAAATAGATATTTTTGTTTCTCATTGTAAATTATTTTCGAGAGAAATAGGAGTAGAAGTAGAAATTCAATGCTGATATAAATAGCCTTTGAGTGATTAATTGTGTTGTTGATCACGTAATCAACTAACGGCGAAAGTATTTGAGCAGTGATTGTTTGTAATAGACTCAGAACTGCAATCCAAGTGAAAATCCTCAAAGGGCCAATTATTTTCCGGTGAATGTTTGCATAGACTATTAGCGAAACAGTAATTGTTACGTTTATCAAGCCGATAACCAGCGCAATATTCTCCAGCACCTGAAGGCTTAAAAGGAACATATTTTTTTGTATCTCCTTTAAAAATAGAAACCAATGGGATTTTTCTGAAATGTCATTCCCCGTTTCAGCCGGGAAAAACACACCGCGATTCCGGGAAAAGAACCATGCAGGCAATTACCGAATACCCATTCCCGGAAGTATCGTAAAAACCCCATACCGTTAGTGGGTAAAATGGGTATTTCTACGATACCTGAAACGCCTGATTTACAGTAAACTTGCACATTAATCCGTTCATCCAATCCTGTAAATGACAACCCATGTACAACCCTTCAAAGAAAGATGAGTCTGGTGATGTGATTCGTGTGGCCATCGCCGACGATCATATCCTCTTCCGTGCCGGCGTGAAAACGGCCCTGACCATGCATAAGGATATCCGGATGGTGGCAGAAGCCGATAACGGCATGCAACTGCTCAATCTCCTTAAACATATTACCCCGGACGTAATTCTACTGGACATACAGATGCCGATCATGGATGGAATCACCACCCTGCCGGAGATTAAAAAACTGTACCCGGACATCCGTGTGATCATGCTGACCATGCACAACGACCACTCGATGATTTCCAAACTGATGGAATTGGGAGCCAACGCCTACCTGACCAAGAATTCTGATTCCGAAATCATTTATGAAGCGGTCAAAACCGTCCATGAGCAGGAGTATTTCTTCAATCAGCTGACCAATAAAGCCCTGATTGATGGTCTCCGCCACAAGCGACAAGCAGAAGCCAGTGCCCCGGTGGATGCCAAACTGACGGATAAGGAAATAACCATCCTTAAAATGATGTGTGAGGAGAAAAGTACCAAGGAAATTGCAGACCTGGTAGACCTGAGTCCCCGAACCGTTGAAGCGATTCGCGACAAACTTAAGACTAAAACCGGTGCCAAATCAATGGCCGGCCTTGTAATGTATGCCGTAAAAAGCGGGATCATCGAAAATAAATAAGTCACTAATCGAAGTGTCCAGTTCCGGGCTTCCTTCCGTAATTTCGAAGGATGCCCGGATTTTTCGTTTTTGACGGTAAGCAGTATCCCGAGAATGCCCGTATTCTTGGCCCGGAATCCAGGGCTTTTCGGTACGGAGACGGCATATTCGAAACCATGCGGGTGCACTGCGGCGAAATTCCACTGGCTGGTTATCATTTTGAACGTGGTTTCAGGGGGCTCGCGCAACTGGGATTCCAGAAGCCGGTACACCTGACTTCAGTCGCGATCATTTCAGAGATCCTGTCGCTTTGTCGAAAAAACGGCCACCCGGATTCGGCCCGTGTCCGCTTAACTTTTTTCAGGGGCGATGGCGGCCTGTATGATCCCGTATCGCCCATTCCCCACTATACGATCCAGACCTGGGCCCTTCCCGGGCACTACCGGCAATTGAACGAAAACGGGCTGGTCCTGACCCTCTATCCCGATGAATGGAAACCAAACGGTATACTTGCTAACCTGAAAACCACCAGTGCGTTGCTCTATGTGATGGCAGCCCGATATGCCAGGAGCCGGCAATGCAATGAGGCTGCGGTTCTCAACCCGTTCGGCCGTATCGCCGATGCAAGCATAGCGAACATATTCTGGTTGCGTGATGGTATCCTGCATACGATACCGCTTGCGGAAGGCCCGGTGGATGGGGTCATGCGACGTTTTATACTGGAAAAGGCACATGCGGAAGGCAGGGATGTTGTCCAATGCCCGGCGGACCGGGAAGAACTTCTCGAAGCCGATGAGATTTTCCTGACAAACGCGCTCTACGGCATTCGGTGGGTAAAGGAATTTGAGGGCCGGGTTTTTCCAGCCATTCAATCGCCCCAACTATACGAGCATTGGATCCGGAAACTATACCCGGAAACATAATTAAAACTGCCCGCAACCAATACTGCCCGCTATTGTTATCGATTCATGCAAAAACCCGCCGTCAATATTTTTTGGTTTCGCCGGGACCTACGGTTACACGATAATCATGGACTTTTTCATGCCCTGCAATCAGGGAGGCCGGTCGTTCCCCTGTTTATCTTCGACCGCTCCATCCTGGATAAACTGGAGGATAGGAATGACCGTCGTGTGGAGTTCATTCACCGATCCCTGGAAGAGATGCAGCAAGACCTGCTGGTGATGGGTTCCACCATGGACATACGGGTTGGGTTCCCGGCGGATGTGTACAGGCAGTTGCTCACGGAGTATGATATCGCGGAAGTGTTCACCAATCATGACTATGAACCATATGCACGGGTAAGGGATGCGGAGATAGCGGCGATACTCAGGGAACAGGGGGCAGCCTTTAAAACATTCAAGGACCAGGTGATCTTCGAAAAATCGGAAGTGGTCAAGGATGATGAGAAACCCTACACGGTATTCACCCCCTATAGCCGGAAATGGAAAGCGCAGGAGCTATCCCGGGCATTCACATCCTATCCCACAGATAAATTCTTTAGTGGCTTCCACCGTCAGGCAGCCAAACAGGTTCCATCACTGGCATCCATTGGATTTATGCCGGCGGGCATTGCTTTTCCGGCGAAAGATGTACGGGCTGACCTGATCCGCAACTATGCCGGGCAGCGAGATTATCCCTCCCTTCCAGGAACATCCCGCCTCGGCGTACACCTGCGCTTCGGTACGATCAGTATCCGCGAACTGGCAAACCGCGCGGCGACCCTGAGTGAAGCCTTCCTGAATGAACTGATTTGGCGGGATTTCTATCATATGATCCTCTGGCATTTTCCCCAGGTAGGAGAGGGCAGGGCTTTCCGTCCGGAATATGATTTCATCCCCTGGCGTAATAATGAAGCGGAATTTGCGCGATGGTGTGAAGGGACAACGGGTTATCCCATCGTGGATGCTGGCATGCGGGAACTGAATGAAACGGGATTCATGCACAATCGTGTGCGGATGATCGTAGCGAGTTTCCTGGCGAAGCACCTGTTGATCGATTGGCGATGGGGCGAAGCATATTTTGCAAGAAAGCTGATCGACTTCGACCTTGCCTCCAACAATGGCGGATGGCAATGGGCTGCCGGAAGCGGTTGTGATGCGGCTCCCTATTTCCGTGTCTTTAATCCAACCCTGCAGACGCAAAAGTTCGACGGTAGACACGCATACATAAGGCGATGGGTGCCTGAATTTGAGGAGCTGACCTATCCAAGGCCAATCGTAGATCATGATTTTGCAAGGAAGCGATGCCTTGAAACGTATAAGGCGGTCCTTAGTCATTAGTCTTTAGTCGTTAGTCTTTGGTCTGGGATTTGCGTCGCTTCTTCATAGTCCATTCCCTCATAGATGACCCACAACTTACGACTAATGTCTAATGACTAACGACTGCTACACAAATACTTCGAATGTTCCGGCAACGGGTTCCGGATGCAGGCTGGAACCTATTTCCAGCAATTTCCAGACGGCTGCACGTCCCTCGCTGCCCAGGGCGAGGCTGTATTCATTAACGTAGAGATCGATATGCTGGCGCATGACGGATTCCTCCATCTCCTGCGCGTTTTCTTTTACGAAACTGGGTAAATCAGGGTAGTTTTTAAAAGCATACTCCAGGCTCCTTCGGATCACGCGATCGGTTTTGCGCATGAGATCCGGATCAATGTCCCGCCTCATTACGATTCCTCCCAGCGGGATCGGCTGACCGGTGTTTTGTTCCCATGTTTCGCCCAGGTCAGCCAGCCTGGTCAGGCCCTTCTGCTGGTAGGTGAACCGGTTTTCGTGGATGATCACCCCCGCATCGGCCACGCCATTTAAAACGGCCCCCTCGATCTCATGGAAAGGCATGAAGATTTTCTTCCTGGCCATGGGGTATGCCAGGGTAAAGAGCATATGGGCGGTGGTGTGTATACCCGGCAGAACGATGGTAGCCTGTTCCAGTTCCGGGTCGTTGTCCCGAAAGTCCTTCAAGGCTACCAGCAAGGGACCAACGCCCCGCCCGAGGGCGCTACCGGCATTTAATACCCGGTAATCCGGCATTACCTTGGGTAATAACCCGTAACTGATCTTGGATATATCGGGTTGCCCGGAAAGCACGAGCCGGTTAAGTGTCTCCACATCCTCCAGTTGAACCTCAAATTCAAGCCCTTCCGTGTCCACCTTTTGGTGAACCATGGCGTCGAAGATGAAGGTGTCATTGGGGCAGGGGGAGAAACAGAGTGAAAGTTTCATGGATGCGTTGATTCTGAGATCCGGTTAATAAGTTGTATAACGGCGTCATTCAGGTTGTGAACAGCCGGTCCGATTTGCCAGTTGCTTTTATCGCGATCGCCCACCCGGTTGGAAATGGCCCTTACCTGGATAAACGGGATGCCTTCCATCAGGCATACATGATGAAAAGCGGCGCCTTCCATGGATTCTACCACGGGCCCGAATTTATGCAGCATCTGCCGGATATGTTCAAGGTCTGTACTGACCTGGTTCACGGAAAGTCCACATACGGTTTCCAGATTGCTTTTCCGAATCAGTTCCACATGCGGATTGACCAGTCGTCCGCCTGTCAGCGGAAATGCATCTGCGTCAGCCAGTCCCATGTCGAAAAGATCGAGCCAGCCGTTTTCCATCACCCCCTGGTCGCCCACCAACTCTTCACGGATAGCCACCACCGACCCTGGCTTATACAGGGGATGGAAACTGCCGCCAATTCCCGCCTGGATGGCAATATCAGGTTTATCCCGTAGCCAGGCTTTCGTTAGCTCATAGGCGGTACCCATGAGACCTACCCCGGTGAGGGTAATGGAAAAGCGATGATGGCCTTTCAGGTAGATCCTTTCCGACAGGTATTGCTGTACCGGTTCGATTTCCTTCCGGGTTGCCGCTGCCAGGGCGATTTTCATGTGGTAAAGTTCTGCTTTTCTGCAAATTCGCAGCGCATTTTTGTATCTCTCTGATCGGTCTTACCTTTGCGGATTCTCTCCCGGGAGTCTAAATTCATGTGATATGGTGTACCTGACCAGAGTGGAACATTTCAATGCCGCCCATAAACTCTATAACCCGTCTTGGACAAGGGAAAAGAACGATGAGGTTTTCGGCAAATGTGCCAATGAAAACTGGCACGGGCACAATTTTGAATTGTTTGTTACCGTAAAGGGTACACCGGATACGGAAACGGGATTTATCGTTGATGCCAAATGGCTGAGCAAGATTATTAAGGACCGTATCATTGAGAAACTGGACCATCGTAACCTGAACCTGGACGTTGATTTCATGCGGGGAAAGATGTGCTCCATCGAAAACCTGGTTACCGGCATCTGGGATGAGCTGGCCCCGCTCATGCCCGGTGGTGTAGAGCTGCACTGTCTTAAGCTCGTTGAAACACCGAGAATCTACGTGGAGTATTACGGTGGGTAAGGGATGAACCAATTCCATACCTTTTTGTTATATTTCCTACCTGTTTTATAATTAAAAGTGTTTTAATGTCCGGCCTGGTTGGTGGTAATATCCCTTTAATGGAACGAAAAGTATCGGTTTTCAGGAAAGAACACTTCAATGCCGCCCACCGGCTGAACAACCCGGCCTGGGATGAGCAGAAGAACCGGGATGTGTTTGGAAAGTGTAACCTGCCCCATTATCATGGGCATAATTATGAGCTGGTTGTAAAGGTAACGGGCATACCCGATCCGCAGACAGGATATGTAATGGACATGAAGGTCTTATCCGATATCGTCCGGGAACGCGTGCTGGAGCGGTTTGACCACCGCAACCTGAACCTTGACACAGAGGAATTTCGCAACCTGAACCCGACGGCTGAAAACATTGCGATTGTGATTTATGAATTGCTGAGGCCTGTCATTGCCGCGGAACATGACTTACAGATCAGGCTGTATGAGACTCCCCGGAATTTTGTGGAATACCCGGTGTAAGAGGGATTTTAATAAAGCGTTTTAATGGACATGTATGGCTTATAAAAGAGTAGAACAGTACGAAGACAAGATCACTTCAAGGCTGATTGAAAACTACCGCGAATCCCTGGACCTCCTCGGGGAGGACCCGGACCGTGAAGGCCTTCTGAAGACCCCGGAACGCGTTGCCAAAGCCATGCAGTTTCTTACGCAGGGATACCAGATGGATGCAAAAGCCATCCTGAATTCGGCGAAGTTTCATGAAGAAGTGAGTGAGATGATCATCGTGAAGGATATCGAATTGTATTCCATGTGCGAGCACCATATGTTGCCATTTTACGGCAAGGCACACATCGCTTATATTCCCAATGGCTGGATCACGGGCCTGAGCAAAATCGCCCGGGTCGTGGACGTATACAGCCGTCGGCTGCAGGTACAGGAAAGGCTCACTACCCAGATATTAAATGCCATCAAGGAAACCCTCAATCCAATGGGCGTTGCCGTGGTGATCGAAGCGTCCCATCTCTGTATGATGATGCGTGGCGTGCAAAAGCAGAACTCCGTCACAACGACATCTGCTTTCTGGGGCGAGTTTGAGCGAAATGAGTCCCGGAGTGAGTTTATCCGACTGATCGGATCGAAATTACATTAAGCGGTTTTGTTTTGGGCGATCGCTTTCGAAGATTTCATACCTTCGGACTTCAAGTATTTGTATGATCCAGGCTTACGTTTTTCCCGGACAGGGAGCCCAGTTTCCCGGAATGGGCAAGCAACATTACGACAACAACGCTTTCGCTAAAAGATTCTTCGAGCAGGCCAATGATATTCTTGGTTTTCGCATCTCGGACGTGATGTTTGAAGGATCGGAAGAGGATCTCCGGCAAACCAGGGTAACACAGCCTGCCATCTTCCTGCATTCCGTCATTGCTTTTAAAAGCATCGAAAATGCCGCGCCTCATATGGTGGCGGGTCACTCCCTGGGGGAATTCTCTGCCCTGGTTGCCAATGAAACCCTTGGTTTTGAGGATGGCCTTAGACTGGTGAGTATCGTGCAATGGCCATGCAAAAAGCCTGTGAAACCATTCCCTCCACGATGGCTGCTGTTTTGGGCCTGGAGGATCAGAAAGTAGAAGAAATCTGTTCAGAAATTTTCAAGGAAACCAGTGAGGTAGTGGTTCCTGCCAATTATAACTGCCCGGGTCAGTTGGTCATCAGCGGATCCGTGAAAGGTATTGAAATCGCCTGCGAGCGACTCAAGGCCGCCGGCGCCAAACGAGCCCTTGTTCTGCCGGTTGGTGGCGCTTTCCATAGCCCGCTGATGGCTCCCGCCCGGGAGGAATTGGCCAAGGCAGTTGAGTCTACCGGTTTCCATAAAGGGAATTGCCCTGTTTACCAGAATGTGGTGGCAAAGGCGGTGACCGATCCGAACGAAATAAAGCAAAACCTGGTTGACCAACTCACCGGCGCCGTAAAATGGACCCAGTGCGTACAGGCCATGATTGCCGATGGTGCCGCCAAGTTTACGGAAATAGGACCTGGAAAGGTATTGCAGGGACTGATCAATAAGATCGATAAATCCGTAGCCACCGAAGGTGTCAATTAGGAAATCCGTTCCTTGGCCATGATCCCTTAGTCAAAACACCATTTTTTGCCGCACGGTTGCACAACGTTCAATGGTAACTTATTTCAAGCAAATATAGCAGGATCATGCGTCGTTTGATATCATTATTTCCATCAAAGCGCGATATCCACGGAGCAATTGATCCATTCTGAATCAAAACTTGCATTCAGTTTTTTATAGAAATTGATGGCCGGCTCATTCCATTCCAGTACCTGCCAGATGATGCGCCTGAGTTTTCGTTCCCGGGCTTCCTGTTCCAGTCGCTTGAACAACTTGTACCCGATGCCAAATCCCCGTGCTGATTCCGTAACCAGGATGTCCTCGAGGTACATTGCCTGGCCTTTCCAGGTACTATAGCGGATATAATACAGTGCAAAGCCCACTATTTTTTCACCCCTTGGCGAAGAGGCGTCCGGCAGCGCAGCTACGAATGCCCACCAAACCGGCATTGGACCGAAGCCGCTGTCTTCAAAATGACTATTGGTAACGGTTACCTGCTCCGGCGCCTTTTCATAAAGCGCCAGTTCCCGTACCAGTTCCATCAGGCGGGGGCAGTCTTCCCGAAGGGCCCTTCTGATTATGATATTCTCCATGTTGGTTGGTTTATTATTGGGTTCATAGTTCGTGGTTCATGGTTCATGGTTCGTGGTGTACCCCTTTGATTTCATAAATGCATGGGAGATTGCCGGATGATCCTGGAAACGGGTGCCTCACAGATCAGTCGCTTTTGCTTATTCAACCCTATTGTTTCTCCGAACCGCTCTTCCGGGTTTAGCGCCCGTATGTTCGCCTTTGTCGAGTACCTGTACACCATTGACCCAGACATGCTGGACGCCAAGGGCATATTGGTGTGGTTTTTCAAACGTGGCTGCATCCCTGATCGTATCGGGGTTAAATACAACCACGTCTGCGTAGTAGCCGGGCTTCAGCGCTCCCCGCCTTTCCAGTTTCAGGTTTGAAGCGGGCAGGCTTGTTATTTTACGGATCGCTTCGGCAAGGCTTAAACGCTTTTCTTCCCGGACATACTTTCCGAGGAGGCGGGCAAAAGTTCCGTATGCACGCGGGTGGGTGCTTGATTTCAGGAAGACTCCTTCTGTTGCGTATGAACCTTCATCGCTGCCGAAGCTGATCCAGGGAACCGGAACCAGTTTCGATACGTTTTCTTCACTCATCATGAAATATGCCACTTCAATCCGGGAACTGTCCTGCACAATCAGGTCCATGGCGGTTTCTTCGGGGCCTTTGCCCCGGATGGCCGCTACTTCTGACAGTCGCATACCCGTATATTTTTTCAATGAATCCTGTTTGAATCCCAGGAGCAGCACATTGGATGCCCCGCCCGATCCGTAGTAAAAGTTTTCATAGCCTTCCTGCCTGCTTTGCATTGCCTTTTTCATCTGTGCCCTTGTGGCGGGATCCTGCAACCTTTCCCGCAACTTTCCAAAACCGCCGTCCTGCAGGGTGGGAGGAAGCGATGCGGTCAGCCCGGTGGCACCGGCTATGTACGGGTACATGTCGGCCGTGATGGCGAGTCCTTCCTGCCTGGCCCTTTCGATTCGACGGATGACGCTGTCCATCTTGTACCAGTTGTCCTTGCCGCCGGCCTTGATATGGTATATTTCCGCGGGAACATTTGCTTCCCTGGCAATGCGGATCAGTTCTTCCAGCGCCTCATGCAACTGGTTTCCTTCATTACGCATGTGGCTGATATAGGAACCGCCGTATTCAGAGGCCACTTTACAGAGTTCGATCAGTTCCTCTGTCTTGGCGAAAAAGGCAGGTGGGTAGATGAGCGATGATCCAACACCCAGGGCGCCTTCCTGCATCGCCTGCCGCACGAGGGCCTTCATGCTGTCCATTTCCGCCGGCGTGGGTGCCCGGTTGTCTTCTCCAATCACGTATTCGCGTACCGTGGCCGCGCCAACGAAGGAAGCTACATTACAACTGATTCCTTTTTTTTCGAGGAACTGCAGGTATTCGCCCAATGTATTCCAGCTTATCTTGTATTTGATATCGCCCTGGTTCGCCTCTTCCTGTATTTTCATTTTTTCCGACAGCGGTCCCATGCTCCATCCTTCGCCCATCACTTCAAGGGTAACACCCTGGCGGATATCACTTTGGGAGCGACCATCTTCGATGAGTGTTTCGGTTGCCCAGCTGAGCATATTGATGAAGCCTGGCGCTACGGCCATCCCCTGCACATCAATATCCTGTCTGGCTTTGGCGCTGGAAAGATCCCCGATAAAGGCGATACTGTCTCCCCGTATGCCGATGTCGGCCCTAACTGCTTCTCCGCCAAGTCCGTCGTATACCATGCCATTCCGAACGATGGTATCATAAGATTCACGCGTGGAGCAGGAAGCAAGCATCAGCAAAAAAATGCCCAGGAAGGAAACCAGGCTTCCAAAATGTATCCGCATAGTATTTCTCTTAAATGTTTATTTGTTTCACTCACTTTCCCTCGTTGCAAATGAATATTCACATACCACTTCCAAAATCACCATTTCAACTTCTAAAATCTCATTTCCCAGTTCCCAAATATTCTTCCACCCAGCCTTTAAAAAAGCTATACCCGCGTGCGCCCACGACCATGTCGATCACTTTCCCTTCGTGGTCGATCAGTACCGATGCAGGCCGCGTATTTACATCCTGTACAATCGGGTGGCTTCCCGCATAGGCGCCTGTTGTAAATGTATACGGGTGTTCCCGCATGAACGATTGTATCGTTGCCGGGTCCTCATCCGACAGGGCCAGTATCACCAGTCCCCTGGAGGCGTAATCCCTTTGGAGATCAGACAGCGAAGGCATTTCCGCGCGGCAGGGCGGGCACCAGGTAGCCCAGAGATTGACTAGAACCAGTTTCCCGCGGTAGTCTGAAAGTGCGGCGGGTTTTCCGTTGGTCATATTGGTAAATACCAGTTCCGGAAAGCTTTCGTTTTTCCCGGACAGTACTTTTTCCATCGGTTTCTGGTAATTGTTATGCAGGATCCAAAGGATGAACACCCCCCCGGCAAGTGTCAACAGGTCTCCGGAAAAGTCCCTGTAGTCCCGGCCGGTTTTAGGCACAATGTATCCGCGTTTTCTGGCTGCCCGGTAATACGTGAACAGTGTATAGGCCATCAGGAGATAGACACCGATGCGGAACCAGAAAAGAAGTGAGGGGGTCATGGTAATGCTGGTAAAGCCTTTGGGTTTTTGCGGTAAGGGTTCTTAACGAATGGCCTGGTCAAGGTCGGCCAGGATATCCTGGATATTCTCCATGCCCACGCTCATGCGGATCAGACCGTCGGTTATGCCATACCGTAAGCGGTCCTCCCTCGGCACGCTATAGTGGGTCATGGATGCCGGGTGGCATAGCAGGGTATCGCAGGTGCCCAGCGATACGGTGCGTGTGCATAGTTTGAGGCGGTTCATCACATTGATTCCTGCCTGTAGGCCATCCTTCATATCAAAGCTGAGCATCGCACCCGGGTGGCGCATCTGTTTCATGGCCACGATATAGTCTGGATGGGAAGGCAGGCCGTTGTAATTTACGCGCGCTACGCCTGGCCTGGATTCCAGGAAGGATGCAACCTGGATGGCGTTCTGGCAATGTCTTTCCATACGCAGTTCCAGCGTTTTCATGCCATTGACCAGTAGGAAAGCGTCAAATCCATTGCTATTTCCGCCCAGCATGCGGTGTATTTTCGTTGCTTTGGTCTTCATGAATTCAATATCCCTGCCGATCAATACACCACCGATCAGGGTACCATGCCCGTTGAGGAACTTTGTGGTTGAATGGACAACAAAATCGGCACCCCAGCGGAAAGGTTGCTGCAGGTAGGGTGTGGCAAAGGTGTTATCGCAGGCGATGATTTTTCCGTATTGTTTACCCAGCCTCGTCAGGGCTTCGATATCCACGCATTGGATCGTAGGATTGGCAGGCGTTTCCAGGTAAATCATTTTGATCTCCGGGTGTTTTTTAAGCGCATCCTCCGCTTTTTCCAGGTCGCGCAGGTCCTCAATGATACCCTGCATGCCAAACGACGGGAAAATTCTATTGAGCATTTCCTGTGTGCCGCCATAGAGTGAAAAGTGGGAGAGCACCTTATCCCCTTTTTCCAGGTTGGAAAGGAAAAGTGTGCTGATGGCAGCCATGCCCGATGCATGCAGGATGGCTTTGAGTGGCAGCGGCGCCCGTTGGTTGTCGCTGATTCCGAATGCTTCCATCGCAGCGATTTTTTCCTCGGCTTCCTGCATATTCGGGTTGCCCCAGCGTGCATAGATAAATCCATCTTCTTCGCCACTGAAGCGACGCATGCCCTGTTCCGCCTCATCAAAAACGTAGGTTGAAGAAGCATAAATAGGAGTCAGGTGTGCGTAATTGGGATCCTGTTCATGTCCGGCATGAATGGCGAGGGAACTGAACCCGGAAATGGGGAAATCTTTGTCGGCCATGGAAAATTCTGCGTTGTTTTTTTGTGCAATTTCGAAGCATTCAAATGTAGGCTAAAAAGATGAAGGAACTTCTCGGGCAGTACGCATCCTATAACCACTGGGCAAACCACCTGATCACGCAAGCAATTATGAACCTGCCGGACGAAAAACAACTACAGGAAGTGCCGGGCAGTTTTCCCAGCCTTTACCGGACGATCATGCACATGTGGGATGCGGAGAGTATCTGGTGGCAACGGATGAAACTGCATGAACGCCTGGTTATACCCAGCGAGGCTTTCAAGCCCACGATGCAGGAGGCCGTCAACGAACTGCTGAGCCAGTCTGCACAATGGGAGGATTGGGTTCACCGAGCGAATGAGATGCAGTTAACGCATGTCTTCGCATACCAAAATTCGAGGAAGGAACAATTCAAGCAGCCCATTGCGGAAATGGTCATGCATGTTTTCAATCACGGCACTTACCACAGGGGACAACTGGTGGCCATGATGCGCGCCCTGGGGGAAACGAAACTGCCTGCAACGGATTTCATCCTGTATTGCAGGAAGAAGAAATGAATCAGGTTAAATTCCACTTCTTTAATACTCCCACTTCACCAGGGTCGCTCCCCAGGTAAACCCTCCACCGAATGCGGCGAGTACGATATTATCGCCCTTATTAAGTTGCTTTCGGTAATCCCAGAGGCAAAGCGGTATGGTTGCTGCCGTGGTGTTGCCATAATGCTGGATGTTGAGCATGACTTTTTCAGGCGATAGACCCATCCGGTTGGCCGTGGCATCAATGATCCTTTTATTTGCCTGGTGCGGCACCAGCCAGGCGATATCATCCGATTCCAGGTTGTTCCGTTGCATCAGTTCATAGGCCACATCCGCCATACCAGTTACAGCGAACTTGAATACCGCCTGGCCTTCCTGGTAGATATAATGTTCCTTATTGGTAACGGTTTCTATGCTGGCTGGCCGGAGGGATCCGCCGGCTTTCATGTGCAGGTGTTTGCCGCCGCTGCCGTCAGACTTCAAGATGCTGTCCAGGACACCAAAACCACCGATATTGGGTTCCAGGAGCACGGCGCCGGCACCGTCCCCAAACAGAATGCAAGTGGTACGGTCGCTGTAGTCCACGATGGAACTCATCTTGTCTGCACCGCAGACAACCACGCGTTTGTACCGACCGCTTTCCACCAGTGCGGCGCCGGTGGTAAGCGCATACAGAAATCCGGAGCAGGCAGCCAGGATATCAAAACTCCATGCATTCTTGATGCCAAGCTTATCGCATGCGATATTGGCCGTGGACGGGAATAACATATCCGGCGTAACGGTAGCCACGATCAGGCAGTCGATATCGTTCGGTTCAATGCCCCGTTTTTCGCAAAGGGCTTTCACGGCGGGAACAACCATGTCCGAAGTGCCTTTACCTTCACCCCTCAATATTCTCCTTTCGGATACGCCCGTGCGGGATTTGATCCACTCGTCGTTGGTGTCCACCATTTTTTCCAGGTCGGCATTGGTCAGTTTATCTTCGGGGACATAGGCTCCTATGGCAGTGATCGCGGCGGTAATTTTTATGCGCATGAGGTTAGTGGGTCTTGTTTTGAATGCGCTAAAGTACGAATTGGGGCCAAAATCACCTGATCGGGCGTTGGATTACCGGTTTTGATCCGGTGAAAAGAGCCTATTTTTACCGCTCTTTTGCCTTTTACCTTGTCCCTTTTTGTGGATGTATGGCCAGGCAGGGGAGCCTGAGCATCAACTTGGTACGATGATTGCATACCTGAGCGGAATCCTGACATTTAAGTCGCCTTCGATGGTACACCTGGAAGTCAACGGGGTGGGGTACGAAGTGCAGATCAGCCTGCATACGTACTCCCAGTTACAGGCGCTGGAGAAGATAAAACTGTATATCTACCAGCAATTCCGGGAAGACGGGCAGACCTTGTATGGTTTTTTTGACCCGGAGGAACGGCTGATGTTTGTCCAGTTGATCGGCATCAACGGGGTAGGTGCAGCCACTGCCCGGATGATGCTGTCTTCCCTTAAACCCGAAGAGATCGCAAGGGCGATTTCCGGTGGGGATAGCCGGACGCTCGAGAAGGTAAAAGGGATCGGCAGAAAGACGGCCGAAAGGATCGTCCTGGAATTAAAAGATAAACTATCGAAAACGGTCGTGGAAAACAGCAATTCTTCATTCATATACAATACTTTAGAGCAGGATTCGTTAAATGCCCTGGTGGCCCTTGGCATACCCCGTGCGGCCGCCGAAACGGCTGTACGGAAAGCGGTCCAGTTGTCTCCCGAAACGCAAACCCTGGAAATCATCATTAAAAAAGCCCTGCAGTTTATTTGAACTGAACTCTACCCAACAACAATCTGGAGTAAAAATTGGCGAGACGTTTGGTGTCAATACCATTGCTGGGGTGTTTCATGCTGTTATGGCTGAACACATGGGCATGGCCTTCAAACAGGCCATGGCAGCAGTCGCTCCCTGTGCAGCAGGATACCCTGCCTCCCCTGGACACCGCCAGGCTCCCTCTTAAAGACAGCTTTCCCGGTATCGACTCGCTCCGTTATCCCCTGCAGGACCGGAGGGGCGATAAGCTGACTTATCAGAACCGAAATGCTTTCGACCTGAAGGATCCAGCCAATATCCGTGATTCGATCGTTTTCGATCCCAAGACTCGGGAATACTATATCATTGAAAAGATCGGTAAGGGATATTACCGGAAGCCTACCTCCCTTACTTTCGATGAGTATATGCGGATCCAGGGCCGAAAGGCGGAAAGGGACTATTTCCATGACAGGGCCAGTACGTCCAGCCTGCTCAACCGACGCCTGCAGAAGCCCAAGCTGACCATGGGAAACGACCTGTTCAACAGGCTCTTTGGATCCGGTAAAGTGGATATCCGGCCGCAGGGCGAAGTAAACCTCACCGCCGGTTACCAGGGACAGAACATCAAGAACCCCACGCTCCCGGAAAGGGCCCGCAAGAACGGCGGCCTGGACTTCGATATGGCGGCCAACCTGAATGTGGTGGGCAGTGTGGGCGATAAGCTGCGCATGCCGATCAGCTACAACACTCAATCGACCTTCGACTTTGAAAACCAGCTGAAACTGGATTATACCGGAACCGGTGAAGAGATCTTCCGTAAGATCGAAGTGGGAAACACTTCCTTCGCCACCAAGGGAACGCTGATTCCCGGTGCCCAACAGCTATTTGGTATCAAAACCCAAATGCAGTTCGGCAAGTTCTGGGTGTCTGCCATCTTCGCCAACCAGCGTTCGCAGCGCCAGTCCGTTGCATTGCAGGGCGGATCCAATACCCAGCCTTTCCAGGTCAAAGCCGATGAATATGAAGAAAACAGGCACTTCCTCCTCGGACAGTACTTTCGCAACAATTACAACAACGCGATGAAGAACCTGCCCATCGTCAATACGCAGGAGCAGTTGTTGCGATTGGAAGTATGGGTCACGAACAGGACAGGTGCAACAACCAACACCCGTGATGTGGTGGGTTTGATGGACCTCGCCGAGCAGAATCCTTACCAGCAGCCTCCCGTCATAAACCCCATCCCGGGTCAAACCTATCCCAACAACAACTCAAATGATCTGTACTCGAAGATCGTTTCAAACCCAAACAGTCGCAACCCCGCGTTGATCGGTAACTACCTGAACAGCCTGGGTTTGCTACCGGTACAGGATTTCGAAAAGACCTTTGCCCGCAAGCTGGATTCCACGCAGTACTTCTTCAACCGCCAGCTGGGTTTTATCTCCTTGAATGTTACCCTTCAGCCGGATGAAGTGCTTGCGGTGGCCTACCAGTACACGGTCAACGGAAGAGTATTCCAGGTTGGTGAATTCTCCCAGGATGTACCGGTGGACTCCACCAGCGGTGTACAGAAAATCCTGTTCCTGAAACTGCTCAAAGCCACGTCTCAGCGGACGGCGCTGCCCATCTGGGACCTGATGATGAAAAACATCTACACAATCGGCTATGGACAGCTCGAAAGACCGGATTTCCAGTTCAATATCATGTACGAGGAACCCGGTGGCGGTGAAAAGCGATACGTTCCCGAAGGAGACCAGGCGGGTGTACCCCTCCTGACGCTGCTGAATCTCGACAGACTGAACAACCAGAACGACCCGCAACCGGACGGGGTATTTGATTACGTTGAAGGCTACACGATCAATTCATCGCAAAGCCGGATCATTTTCCCGGTGCTCGAACCCTTTGGACGCGATCTCGAATATATTTTCACGACCGATCCCTCCCTGCGCGAAAAATACCTGTATTACCCGCTGTACGATACCATCAAAGCCATCGCGCAGACATATGCCAACCTAAACCGCTTTATCATGAGGGGGACTTCGCGGTCCGGGGGCAATACGGGCGATATATCGCTCAATGCCTTCAATATCCCGCAGGGCTCGGTTACGGTCACGGCCGGCGGTACGGTATTGCAGGAGAATGTAGACTATGTCATTGACTATGTAGCCGGTACCGTGCGGATCATTAACCAGGCGATTCGTTCCTCCGGTGTTCCCATCAATGTGCAGTTTGAAAACAACGCCACGTTCGGCGTCCAGCAACGGACTTACCTGGGGCTCCGCTGGGACTACCTGGTCAACAAGCAGCTTAGTGTAGGCGGTACCGTTGTGCGGCTGAGTGAACGCCCCTTCTTCACCAAGATGGAATATGGTTCTGACCCGATCCGAAACACCATGGCCGGGGTGGACCTGAACTATAACAATACCCTTCCCAGGCTGAACAAATGGCTTGGATACCTGCCGAATTACAAACCCCAGGGCATGTCCAGCATATCCGCTTTCGCGGAAGCTGCCCACATGATCCCGGGGCATTCGCCGCAGATCGGGGAGGGGGAAAATGGTTTGATTTATGTGGACGATTTCGAGGGCACCAAGGCCAGCATTGACCTTCGCTTCCCCCTCATCAGCTGGTCGCTGGCATCCACGCCTTTTGGCGCCACGGACAAAAATGGCAATATCCTGTTTCCGGAAGCGAGCCTGTTCGACAACCTCGATTATGGAAAAAACCGCGCCAAACTGGCATGGTATAATATCGAGCCCATCCTACAGGAAAAGAACAATCCCAACAACCCGCTCCGCAACGACCTGGAAGAACTGTCTGACCCCCGTGTGAGGAGTGTAGCCCAGCAGGAGATCTTTCCCCAGCGCACGCCCGATTTCGGTTTGAACCAGCTGGTAACATTTGACCTGTCGTATTACCCGAAAGACAAAGGCCCCTATAACTACGATGCCACAGGCATCAACGCCAGCGGCCAGTTGAGCAATCCCCGCAACCGCTGGGGCGGTATCATGCGCGGGATCGACCAAACCGACTTCGAGACTGCCAATATCGAATTCATTGAATTTTGGATACTCGACCCATTCATCAAGGAAACCAACCCGGCTGGCGGTTCCCTCTATTTCAATATGGGCAATATTTCTGAGGATGTCCTGAAGGACTCCAGGCGATTCTATGAGAATGGCCTGGCTACACCCACCATTCCCGCGGCTACCACCAGTTCCAATTGGGGCACTTCGCCGCTGAACCCTATACAGGTGACCCAGGCCTTCAGCAATGATCCCGCAGACAGGCCATACCAGGATGTGGGTTTCGACGGACTGACGGATACCGCGGAAGTCAGGGTAAGGGAGCAATATCTCACGGACCTGGCAAATACATTTGGCGCCGGTTCAAAGGCATACCAGGATGCGTTGAACGACCCTTCGGCCGATAATTTCCGGTACTACCGCGATGCGGTATATGACCAGCTTGGTACAGGTATCCTTGGACGTTATAAGCAGTTCAACAATCCACATGGCAACTCCCCGATAGCCACAGCCGGTTCCGACTTCGCGGAGGCTTTCACCCTTTACCCGGACAATGAAGACCTGAACCGCGACAATACGCTGA
>Ga0114938_1000998_pt1 | contig 20331 bp, 19 predicted proteins | sample AshMeaBigSpring_FD_88675 | JGI IMG/M metagenome (GOLD analysis project Ga0114938, IMG submission 88675) | Groundwater microbial communities from Big Spring, Nevada to study Microbial Dark Matter (Phase II) - Ash Meadows Big Spring | ecosystem: Environmental > Aquatic > Deep subsurface >...
AACCCGAACTCCATCGCGCATCATCTGGGCAGGGGCCGCTTTTCGTCGGTCTTCAAGGCGGCCCTGATCGGGGTGCCGATCCCGCTCTGATCCTGCGGCGTGCTGCCCGCAGCCGTGTCGCTGCGCAAGCAAGGCGCCACGAAGGGCGCCACCACCGCTTTCATGATATCCACCCCCGAATCGGGGGTGGATTCGATTGCGGTGACGTATGCCATGATGGATCCAATCATGACCGTTGCGCGGCCGTTGTCCGCCTTCCTGACCGCATTCGCCGCGGGCGTCGCTGAAAACCTTTTCAGCTTCCGAAAGGATGATCCGCCGCCGGCCCCGAACCTGACCTGTCCGGTGGATGGATGCTGCGATGGCATCAACTGCGAGCCTCGGGTCCATCGCAATCATCACCGCTTCCACGAAAAACTGCGGGCCGGTTTCAGGTTTGCGCTCACCGACCTGTGGGGAGACATCGCACCATGGTTCTTCCTCGGGCTAGTGCTGGCCGGTCTGATAACGACCGTCATCCCCGACGATTTTTTCAGCCGGCATCTGGGATCAGGCCTGCCGGCCATGCTGCTGATGCTGGCGGTCGGCATCCCGCTTTACATCTGCGCCACAGCCTCGACCCCCATCGCAGCAGCCCTTATTCTGAAAGGGGTAAGCCCCGGGGTTGTCCTCGTGTTTCTGCTGGCCGGGCCGGCTACCAACATGGCATCCCTAACCGTTCTGACGGGAACCCTGGGAAAGCGGGCGGCGGTCCTTTACCTGGCAGCCATCTCGGTTTGTTCGGTGCTCCTGGGCTGGGCCCTCGACCAGGCCTATGCGGCGACGGGGATTTCGGCCAAGGCCGCGGCCGGGCAGGGCGCCGAAATCGTTCCGGCCTGGCTGCAGTGGGCGGCGGCCCTTCTGATCGTCGCCATTTCGGTCAAGCCGACCATGCTGAAACTGAAACCGTGGTTCGAAAAAACGCCAGCGGCCGGCGAACCCCCGACACCCGCAGCGGCGGCCTGCCTGCCTGCCGCCCCACCGGCTTCGGCGCCCTTGTGCAGCGGGGCCACCTGAGCGTGCGCCGAGGCGCCGGTCGGAGACCGGCGCGAGCTGCCGGTGGGTTTCGATTCCCCGGAGCGCAAGGGGTAGGACGGTCCACCCCCCATTTTTTTATTGACATTTTTTTATCATCATCTAATATCTGCAGGTTCTTAAGTCACTCATCGTTCAGGAGGCTTCCGGATGTACGCAGTCGTAAACACGGGCGGAAAACAATACAAGGTCCAGAAGGGCGAGACCCTGCGGATTGAAAAGATCTCGGGCGAAGTCGGCAGCCAGGTGACCTTCGACAAGGTGCTCATGGTGGCGGACGGCGAAAGCATTCGTGTGGGCCAGCCGCTTCTGGAAAAAGCGATCGTGCAGGCCAGCATCGTCGAGCAGGACAAAGCCAAGAAAATCATCGTGTTCAAGTACAAACGCCGCAAGCGCTACCGCCGGAAGCAGGGTCATCGCCAGCCCTACACCGCGATTCGCATCGACGGCATCGAAGCATAAAGGAACCAGGGCAATGGCACACAAGAAGGCAGCAGGCAGTTCGCGCAACGGCCGGGACAGCGCCGGGCAGCGCCGTGGGGTGAAAATCTTCGGCGGGCAGCGCGTCAAGGCCGGAAACATCATCGTACGGCAGGTCGGCACCAAGTTCCACCCGGGAACCAACGTCGGAGTGGGCAAAGACTTCACCCTGTTTGCCAAGATCGACGGGGTGGTTGCGTTCGAACGCAAGGGGCGCTTGCGCCAAAAAGTCAGTGTTCATGCAGCCGAGTGAAATTTATTGATGAAGCGTTTATAACCGTTCAATCCGGAAACGGTGGAAACGGTTGTGTCAGTTTCCGCCGGGAGAAATATGCGCCGCGGGGCGGACCGGACGGCGGTGACGGGGGAAAAGGGGGCGACGTGGTCCTGGTGAGCTCCGCGGACCGTCGAACGTTGTACCCCTTTCGTTTTCAGCGCGAGTTTCGAGCCGAGCGCGGTGCCGGCGGCCAAGGCCGGCAGAAAACCGGAAAAAGCGGCAGCGACATCCGCATCGAGGTGCCGCCCGGGACGCTGGTCCGGGATGCCGAAACCGGCGAGGTCCTCAAGGACTTCAAGAGCCCCGGTGAACGCTTCATCGTCGCCCGCGGCGGGCGCGGCGGCAAAGGCAACACCCACTTCAAGTCCTCCACCCACCGCACTCCGCGGTTTTCCCAGCCCGGGGAGCCGGGTCAACTCCTGCGGCTCAAGCTCGAACTCAAGCTTCTGGCCGACGTCGGGATCGTCGGGCTGCCCAACGCCGGCAAGTCGACCCTGATCAGCGTGGTCTCCTCGGTCAAGCCCAAGATCGCCGATTATCCGTTCACCACCCTGGTTCCCAACATCGGCGTGGCCAAGCCGGGCGCGGGCGAGCCGTTCGTCCTGGCGGACATTCCGGGCCTGATCGAGGGCGCGCACCGGGGCGCGGGGCTGGGGATCCGCTTTCTGCGGCACGTCGAACGCACGCGCATCCTGGTGCACCTCATCGACGCCGCCGGCATCGACCTCCAAAACCCGCTGGCGCCCTATCAAACCGTCAACGCCGAGCTGGCCCTTTACAGCTCATCTCTCGCCCGCAAGCCCCAGCTCATCGCGCTGAACAAGCTGGACCTGCCCGGCGCCGAGGAGCGGGCGGCCGCGTTCAAGACGGCATTGAAGAAACGCCGGAGGGTCCACCTCATCTCCGCGGCGACCGGCAAGGGCATCGCCCCGCTGCTGACCGAGATCAACCGGCGCTTGGACGAACTCCGCCATGAACCATCGTCAGATTGCGATTGAGCGCTGCAAACGAGTCGTGGTGAAGGTGGGCAGCAACGTCCTCACCGCGCCGAGCGGTCTCAACCTCCGGGTCATGCGCGCGATGGCGCGCCAGATCTGCGGCCTGATGGACCGCGGCCTCGACGTCATCCTGGTTTCCTCCGGCGCCATGGCATCGGGAGTGAAGAAGATCGGCCTCGAGCGCCGGCCGGACGAGCTTCCCCGGCGCCAAGCCGTGTCCGCCGTAGGCCAGGCCGGCCTCATCATGGAGTATGAAAAGGCCTTCGAGCGCTACGGCCGCAAAGTCGCCCAGATCCTGCTGACCAGCGAGGACCTCACCAGCCGCAAGCGCTACCTGAACGCCCGCAACACCCTGAACACGCTGCTCGAATGGAAGATTGTGCCGATCATCAACGAAAACGACACGGTTTCGGTGGAGGAGATCAAGCTCGGGGACAACGACAACCTGGCCGCCATGATCGCGCTGCTGATGGATGCCGACCTGCTGATCGTGCTGAGCGACATCGACGGGCTTTTCACCCAGGATCCCCGCACGCAGGCGGACGCGGAGCTGATCCCGGAGGTCCGCGTGATCTCCAAAAGCACCGAAGCGGCGGCCGGCCGCATGCCCGGCGCTCTGGGCACGGGCGGCATGACGAGCAAGATCAACGCCGCCCGCAAGGTGACCTCCGCCGGAGTGCCGATGGTGGTCGCCAGGGGCGATACGCCGGATATTCTGCCCCGGCTGCTCAGGGGCGAGGCGCACGGCACCTATTTCGTCCCGCGCCGGGAGAAGCTCACCCGGCGCAAGTGCTGGATCGCCTTCTCGCTCAAGCCCAAGGGAAGCCTGGCCATCGACGCCGGTGCGGCGGCGGCGCTGACCGCGCGCGGCAAGAGCCTGCTGGCCAGCGGGGTCATCGGCGTCAAAGGCGAGTTCACGGTCGGCACCCCCGTGGAGCTGCAGACCACGGCAGGGGATACCGTCGGCGTCGGTCTGGTCAACTACAGCGCGGCGGACATCCGCCGGATCATGGGGCTCAAGTCCCAGCACATCCGGCAGGTGCTGGGACATCAACCCTACGACGAGGTCATCCACCGGGACAACCTGGTGATCACGGCAGCCGATGCGTTAGATGAAAGGTGATGATTGGGAACGGGCCGATACGGGATCCTGGGAGCTCGATTCCCGGTGATGCATGATTCTGCCGCAACCACTATTTGTCCAGCATCTTGTATCCAGTGTCCAGCATCCGGCATCTTCCCCGGCCGGGTCGAAACAAGCGAGAGTCCGTTATGAGCACCCTCGAGCAAACCATAACGAGCATGGCGCAGGCCGCCCGTCGGGCGGCCAAGGCCCTGGCATGCTGTACCACCGCACAGAAGAACGCCGCGTTGCAGCGCATGGCCGAGGAGATCATCCGGCGGGCCGACACGGTTAAGGAAGAAAACCGCAAGGATCTCGCGGCGGCCCGTGCGGCAGGCCTGCCGGCGGCCATGATCGACCGGCTGACCGTCAAGGATGGCACCCTTGCGGCCATGGCGCAGGGGCTGAGGGCGGTGGCGGAGCTGCCGGACCCCGTGGGCAGCCTGGGCCCCGCCCGGGTTCGGCCCAACGGCCTGCAGGTGGCGCGCATGCGCATTCCACTGGGCGTGATCGGCATCGTGTACGAGTCACGGCCCAACGTCACCGTGGACGCGGCCGGCCTGTGCCTCAAGGCCGGCAATGCGGCGATTCTGCGCGGCGGCAGCGAGGCCTTTCGCTCCAACCGCGCCCTGGCGGCCGTGATCGCGCAGAGTCTGGCGGGCAGCGGCCTGCCCGAGGCCGCCGTGCAAGTCGTTCCGGTGACGGACCGGGCGGCCGTGAACGCCCTGCTTCAGCAGGAAGAGTCCGTCGACCTGATCATTCCGCGCGGCGGGGAAGAGCTCATCCGCTTCGTGGTGGCGCACTCGCGCATTCCCGTTCTCAAGCACTACAAGGGTGTCTGCCATGTCTTCGTGGACGAAGGCGCGGACCTCGCCATGGCCGAGGAGATCTGCTTCAACGCCAAGGTTCAGCGGCCCGGCGTCTGCAATGCGATGGAGACCCTGCTCGTGCACCGGTCGGAGGCCGGGCGTTTCCTGCCGGCGATGGCGCGCCGCTTCATCGCGGCCGGCGTGGAGCTGCGGGGATGCGAGCAGACGCGGCGTCTGGTGCCGGAGGCCGGCCCGGCCACCGAGGCCGACTGGCAGGCCGAATACCTGGACCTGATCCTGGCGGTGCGCGTGGTGGGCGACATGGAGGCCGCCATCGCGCACATCGCCGCCTATGGATCGAACCATACCGAGGCCATCGTCACGCGTGACTATGAGCGGGCGCAGCGGTTTATGCGCACGGTGGACGCCTCGGTGGTGCTGGTGAATGCCTCGACGCGCTTCAATGACGGCGGCGAACTCGGACTCGGCGCCGAGATCGGCATCAGCACGTCGAAACTGCACGCCTTCGGACCGATGGGCCTGGAGGAGCTGACCACCCGCAAATTTGTGGTGCTGGGCAGCGGCCAGGTCAGAGAGTGACCATGCGCATCGGCTTGTTCGGCGGGACCTTCGATCCGATTCATTTCGGGCACCTGCGGGCTGCCCTGGAAGTGAAGGAAGGCTTCGGGCTCGACCGGGTGTATCTGATCCCTGCAGCGGTTCCGCCGCATAAGGCCGGCGACGGGGTCGCGCCGGCGGCCGATCGGCTGCGCATGGTCGAACTGGCCGTTGAAGACGAGCCCGGGCTGAAGCCGTCCGATGTGGAGATCCGGCGCTCGGGACCCTCCTACACCATCGACACGGTCCGGCATTTCCAGCGTGAGTTCGGAGGCACCGCCGAGATCTTCCTCATAGTGGGGGTGGACGCGTTTCTGGAAATCGACACCTGGAAATCCTTCCGCGAGCTCTTGGCCCTCGTTCCGGTGGTCGTGATCTCGCGCCCGGATGCAGATTGGCCGACGGCCGACCGCGGCACCAGGGCCCTATCGGACTTCATCCGCGCCAGGATCTCGGCGGAGGCGGTCGCTACCGACGCGCCGCTCGGCTTCAGCGGCCCGGGCCTGCGCGGGATCAGCCTGTGCAGCGTGACGGCGCTGGACATTTCCAGCCGCCGGATCCGGGCGCTGGTGCGCGCGGGCCGGTCGATACGGTTTCTGGTGCCCGCCGCCGTGCTCCACTGCATTCAAACCAAAGGGTTCTATGCATGAGCGAAGATCCGGATGACGGGCTGAACCTCTTCATCCAGGCCGTTCTGGGCAAAAAGGCCGCGCACGTGGTGGCTCTGGACGTCCGCGAGCTCACCTCGATCGCCGACTTCTTCATCATCTGCAGCGGCCGCTCCAGCCGCCAGGTGGTCGCCATCGCCGAGCACGTCGAAAGGCAGCTGCGCCAACACAAGATCAAACCGCTCAGCGTGGAGGGCACCGCCGAGGGGCAATGGGTGCTGATGGACTACGGCCATGTAATCATCCACGTGTTCTTCGAATCGGTGCGGTCGTTCTACGACCTGGAAGGCTTGTGGAGCGACGCCCGGCGGATCCCGCTCCCGGGGGCGTCCGGCCCGAGGACGCGCCGTCCGGCCAGCCGAAGCGAAGGGGAGGGGGCTTGATTCCAATGTCCGATGTCCGCAAACCGTTAATGACGCTGAAGGACTTCATTACCGGCCGAGAGGTCCCGAACATGGGTGCCGAAGAAAACCGGCAGGCCCTCGAACGCTATCTGGTGGAGCATAAGGGATATGCCCGCGAGGATATCGAGGTGGAGGTGCCGATCGAACTGGACATCGCCGGTGAGCGCTACCGCTCAGTGGTCGACCTGGTGGCGAGGGTGGGCCGCCGGCGGATGGTCGCCTTCCGCTGTGCGGCAGGATCCATCGGCTCCTTCGAGCGGGAGATCCTGGCCGCGGCGCGGCTCCTGGACGACTACCAGATTCCCTGGGCGGTCGCCTCCGACGGCCGAGACGCTGTGGTTATCGATGCGATCTCCGGACGCCGGGTCGGCGCCGGACTGGACGCCATTCCCGGGCGGAGCGGGATCGCTGCACTGCTGCCGTCGTTTGAATTCAAGAGCTTGGCCCAAGACCGCCGTATGAGGGAGCAGCTGATTTTCCGCACCTATGACCGGGAGGCCGTCCATCGGGCCGGGCGCAAGTGACCGCTTCCGGCGCGTTGACACTCTGCCGGGATCGGGATATCGTAAATCAAGAAGATTCGGAGGAGCACCTTGCATTTTGCCGCATGCAGAGCGACATAGAAACGTCTCGATTCCGACCCGATGCATCCATCGCCGCCGGTTCCTGCGCTGGGGTTTGGCGGCAGCATCCCTCTTCTTAACCCCCCGTGCGTTGAAAGCGGCCGTGTCCGAACCGGTGTCCCCGCCCGATAGACGCCTGGCGTTCTTCAACACGCATACCGGCGAACGGCTCGAAATCCGCTACTGCAAGGCCGGCCGTTATGATCCGCGTGCGCTTCACGACGTCAACCACGTTCTGAGGGACCACCGTTCCGGCGAGGTGGGCGCCATCGCCCCCGGCCTGCTGGACCTCCTGCACCGCATCTGCCAGCGCTTTGAAGCCCCCCGACCGTTTCACGTCATCTCCGGTTACCGGTCGCCCGAAACCAATGCCGCGCTGCATCGCAAAGGCAGGGGCGTCGCCTCGCAGAGCCTGCACATGTTCGGCCAGGCCATCGACATCCGGGTGCCCGGGATCTGGACCGGGGAGCTTAAAAGGCTCGCTCTGGAGATTGCCGCGGGCGGGGTGGGGTACTACCCCAGCTCAGATTTCGTCCATGTGGACATCGGCCGCGTCCGGTCCTGGTAGAGCCCGGTCCCCTATGTCCGTTCGCTTCCCCAACAGGGCGGAAGCCTGCGGAGGCGCGATCTGCAGCGCCCGGTCGAGCGCCGGGTCGCGTTGGTAGATGTCCGGCCAGAACTGAACCCGCCCCTCGGAGTCGACTCCGGCCGTCATGTAAATCAAGTGCACGGGGATTTTGCGAGGCAGGCGCACCGTGCGTTGCACCCCGGAATCCATGGCGGCGATCACGGCATCGCGAGGCCATGCGGGGGAATCCTTCAAAGCGTATTCAGCCAAATCCAGGGGTTTTTCGATGCGGATACACCCGGAGCTGAAACCGCGCACGCTGCGGTTGAAAAGCTGCTTCGACCGGGTGTCGTGCAGGTAGACCGAAAATTTGTTGGGAAAGATGAATTTGACGCGGCCCAGGTCGTTGTGGTCCCCGGGGTCCTTTTTGAACTTGTAGGGGAAACCGTGGTCTGTCACATCCGCCCAATCGATGCGGTCCGGATCCAGCTCGGCAGCGCCCCGGTCCCAGCTTTCGAAGACACGGATTTTTTCACGGCGCAGATAAGCCGCGTCTTTGCGGGCCTTGGGCAGGATGTCCTCCACCGCGATGCGGGTGGGGATGTTCCAGTCCGGGTTGAAGACGACGTGATCCATCAAGCTGCTGAACACCGGTGTGCGGCGATAGTGCCGGCCCACGACCACCCGCATGCGCAAGGCCTCCCGATCCTCTTCGACGACGGTCAGATCGAACTGCGGCACATTCACGCGGATGTGACGCGCCCCCAACGCGTGCGGCAGCCAGCGCCAGCGCTCCAGGTTGAGTTCGATCTGACGGGCGCGTTCTCTCAAGGGAACGTTTAAGGCCTGCAGGGTTTGCGGGCCCATGCGGCCGTCGGTCTCCAGGCCGTGACGCGCCTGAAACCGACGCAGCCCTTCGAACAGTTCATGATCTGCGTCCGCGCCCGCTCCGTCCGGGGCCTGCGGCAGATCGCCCGAAAGCCGCAGCCGCTCGCGCAACAGTTCGGCAACCGCCCCGGCCTGCCCTCGCTCCCAGGAGGTTTTCTCCGGCAGCCGGGGCCAATCGCCGGCCGCCCCGGCGCTGCGATAGCTCTCCAGGGCTGCTTTCAGCGCCCTGTATTCAAGGTGAGGCGGCCGGAGCCCGTCGAGCGCGTCGCCGATACGGCCGGATTCGATGGCACGCTCGAGCGTCCGGCTCAGATCAGCCGTCGAATCGGTTTGAATTGCCCATTCCCCGTCAAGAGTCTCCGGGTTGACCTGCCCGGCCCTCAGGTGGGAGCCCAGCGTCAAGAAGGCATCCGTGAGAAGGAATTCCAGGTCCGCGTGAACGTCCGTATCCAGCGGGCGGCCCGCGGCCGCCTGCCGTCTGGCTGTTTCCAGGAGCGTCCGGATGGACCCCAGATGATAATGCGCCGGAGACAAACCGTCGTGGCGGGCGTCCTCAAGGCATTGCACCAGCTCGTCCGCCAGGGCGAAGCCGTTCCCGGCCGCGATCCAGGCCGGCCGATACTGCCGTCGCGCAAAAAATCTCGGCAGCTCGGCAACCCCACAGACGAGTTCTCCCCGGCAAACCAGCCGGCCGGCGATTTGGGCGGCGGCGATTCTGGACTGCAGCTTCGCGGGGATGCCGTCGGAGGGCGGAAGCGCCGTGCTCGCGACCGCGGACAGCGTCGGAGCGAGGGAAAGGAAAGCGGCGGCTGCCAGCCGCAGGGCCCAACTCAACCATCTGCCGGCGGCGCTCAACCCGCAGCGGGGGTGGGCGGCGGGTGGAGGGGCGAGGGTGTGCGGGAAGGGCATGGTGCGATTCTGCGGCGTCTCAAGCGCCGGCTACATCCTTGCCGCAGTGTTTGCAGATGCTGGCCCGCTGCTTGATGATTTCCGCGCAAAACGGGCACTCGCGGGTGAAATGCCGGGCATGGATCTTGGCAACGGCCTCATCCACTTTCTTCTGGAGGATTTCGTTGGGAAAGCGCATGTTGCGCATGGGCTCGATGGCTTCGACCTCCCCTATGTCTCCGATCATCTCGGCGGCTTTGAGCCTGACGCGGGTGGGCTCGAGCGGGTCCTGCAATAGATTCAGGATGGCAGGGCCGTCCTTGGTGGTGTAATAGTCGGCCAGCAGGTTGAACCCCCGCTTGATGCCTTCCTTGAGCGCCTCCTGCTCGGCCATGGCCTCATTGTCGACGATCTGCCCCCGCATGCCCATATCGCTGAAAACCGGGACGCATTCGTACACGTCGCTTCCGGGGTAGTTCATGCAGCGGTAGGAAGCGCGGTGGGCATAACTTTCCTCGATATGCTTCCAGCCGGACTGGTACAGCGGGCAATCGTCGTTGAAACATACGAAAAGATAGGGAGTTCCCCAGCCCAGCCCGTCGCCCATCCTCATGGGCGGCTCCTCCCAAAGGCTCATCTCCACGTTGCAGTGCGGGCACTTGGGCCGCGGCATGGCCAGTACCTTTTCAAGTACTTCCTCTCTGGTCTCAAACGACATGCATCCGCCTCCGTTTTGATCGATCCGCGTTCACAACGCTTGTGACTGCAACATAAGGAACGCCGGAAGGGTTGTCAAATCGCCGCCGGCGCCTTCCCGGCCTCCTGCGGTCCGCGCGGTATCAGGGGCCACCCGTCATTCCGCAGGCCGTTTCAGCCGCTTCACCCGCTCGCGCACGAAGTCATATTCGATCCAGTTGTCCAGAAAGGACCCGAGCGCCTCCCGGTAAAGGCGAATGGCCCGCTGCCGGTCGCCGGACCCCTCGGCCCAGAAGCCGGCCGCCATGAAGGCGGTGAGGATGTTTTCGGGAGTGTCTCCAGCCTCCCGACGCAGGACATCCTCGGGCTGTCGGCCCTGCAGATAATCGGCCAGGGCGAGAAACCAGGGGTCCGGGGTCCGGCGGGCGTAATCCGCCAGGCATTCATCGGCCTCCGCCTGCCGGCCTTGATGGAGCAGAATTCCGGCTTCCAGCAGCCCCAGCTCCAGGCGCATGGCCGTCGCCCGCCCGGGGGTCTTCAAATAGGCCCGCAAGTATTCCAGAGCTTCGGGGAAGGCGTCCACGGCGGCGCTGGCAAAGGCCAACATGCCCGCAGCCGCCCGGTTCATGGGGTCCAGTTCGAGGATCGTTTGCAGGGCTTCGCGCTTCTCCTCAAGCTCCGCCTGGGCCAGCTTCGCCAGCGGCAACGCCAGCTGCTCCTGGCGCTTTTTCCGGGTCTCCAGCGACTCCTGCAACCGACGGTCGAAGTGCTGCACGCGGGCGCTGTACGCGCTCCCTTGTTCAGGAGTTTTGAACAAGGCGCGCCTGTGGGTGCGCAGCTCGTCCAGCTTGGACCGCGCCAGCAGGAACTCCCATGCGTCGGGATCCGCGGACAGGACCGCCTCTTCGATCAGCTGCTCGGCTTCCTCCATCTGCCCGGCGTGCAGGCGCAGGAGACCGCCGACATAGTGCAGCCAGCTTTTTTCCGAGGAGTTGGTCCAGGCGTCCAACGCCGCCGGCAGGTCCACCCGCCCTTCCAGGACCTGCAGAAGATACCCCTGGAATTCGGCGGGGCTGCGCCAGTCGGCCGCCGCCAGATACCGATGATGGGGCGTTTCGTTCCGACTCCCGGCACGCCAGTCGATGAGCGTCAACATGAAGCGGGCCTGGTCGTCTTCCGGGTCCATTGAGATCGACTGTGTGAACCGCTGGCGGGCGCCGGGGTAATCGGCGTTGCAGAAATGCAGCATGCCGGCGGCGGTCACCATGACGGGCTGCGGATGGCGGCCGATCTTCTCGTCGGCCAACGCCATGGCCTCGGCCCAGCGCCCCTGGGCCGCGGCGTCGCGAATTCTGGCAAGTGACGCCTCCATCGAGAAATCGATGACCCCGTTCCATTTGACCTGGCCGGCCTTGAAATCGCTCAGCAGCCGCACGGCGCCGGTGATCGGCAGGATCAGCCCGATGTCCCACACGGGGGTCGCCATCGGCACCAGGCCCTGGCTGAAATCCATGGCCACGGCCGAGACGATCCCGATCACCTTGCCGCGGGCGTCGATCAGGGGACCGCCGCTGTTGCCGCCGTGCAGCGAGGCATCGATCTGGAACATGTTCTCAAACGCCCGCCGTACGTTGCCCCGGACGACGCTGGCGTTGACCGTGTCCGCCTGGGTGCGGCTTCCGAGCGGAAACCCCAGGGCGATCACGCGGCTGAGCCTGGCCAGCTTGCGCGGATCCATGGCGAGGTCAAGCGGCAGGGGTGTGAGCCCCTCCGGAAGCCGGTCGACCTTGAGCACGGCGAAGTCGTCCTTGAGCGGGGACTTCAACAACTGGCGGGTGCGCACGGGCGGCCGCGCCACGCCGGAAATCTCCACCCGCGGCGAGCCGTCGGAGCTGAAGGCGGTCTCGGTGAAATAAATGTCAGCGATGTCCGCGCCTTCGATCATCCGTCCGGCGGGATTGAAGGCCCGGGTGCCCTCAAACCAGAGGTGAAGGCGGTAGCCCATCACGGGCTCCAAGTTGCGCAGGCGCATATGCTGGGCGACGCCGGCGAAGCCCGGGTCCTCGAGCCAGGGACAGACCACGTGGCGGCTGGTGAGCAGGTAGCCCGCCCGGTCCACCAAAAAGGCCGTTCCCTCGGCCACGTTGCGATACAGTTTAGAGCCGTCGGCGGTCTGCAGCCAATAGTCTGCCAGAACGAACGCCACCGCGGGAGCGTACTGGTTGGCATAGCCTTCCAGGAGACCCTCGGTGTCGCGGTGGCCGCGGTCCAGGTAAAACCAGGCCAGCACCCCCGCGGCCACGATCAGGGCCACGGCCGTCGCCAGCCATCTGATCCGCTTCTGAACGGCCTGGATCGGACCGCTCGAGGCGGCGGCCGTCTGCGGAGGCTCGCCTGGCTCGGAGGATTCGGGAAGGCCCTCGATGCGTTTGAGGGACGTGGCGATCTCCGCCATGGACTGCGGTCTCAAATCGGGATCGTCGGCCAGCATCACCCTCAGGAGAATTTTAAGGTCCTCCGGCACTTCGAGATCGTCGACGCGTGCTTCGAGGTCGTCGATCTCCAGATCGCCCGAAAGCAGCTCGACGAATATTTTTCCGAGCGACCAGATGTCGCTGCGGAAATCGAGCGGCCGCTGGTTGACGATATCCGGATGGCGGGCGAGAAGCTGCTTGAGCATCGGCGCCGGGCGATCCAGCTTGGGGTCGATGAAGCGCGAAAGCTTGTAGTCGATCTTGATGCGCAGGGACCGGCCGGATGCATCCGGCAGGGCCATAATGTCGTTGAGGATGAGGTGGGGGATGAAGTGGCCGTGGGCATGCAGCACTGTCAGGATCTCAGCCGTCTGGCGGAACAGGTCGAGGAGCACGCCATGATTCGCCAGCCGCCCGGAAGCGAGCAGCGACCCCCAGCTTTCGGCTTCCACCCACTCACTGATGCGGTACCACAGGCCATCCTGTGAGCGTCGGATGGCGTGGTGGCGCACGAATCCCGAGTCCGGAAGCTTCTTGAGCTCGTCGATCTCGCGCTGCAGGCGTGCGGCGATCTCTGCGTCCACCCCCGAACGCGGGGTGAACAGCCTGATCATCACCTGTTCGTGCGTGCGTTCCCGGACCGCTCGGCAGAGAAAGGTGGAATAGCCTTCGTGGAGGACATCGACGACGCGATAGTCGTCTATGGTTTGACGGCGTTCGCCGAGTTCTCCGCCGCAAGCAGGACAGGCAGCGATTTCCTCGGCGACGGGTTGGCCGCACGTCCGACAGAGTTTCATAATTCAATTCTGCGTGGGACGGAGTGAGGTGCGCGGGGAGACAGAGCCCGGACGACACGTTAGCACGATCGATCGTCTTTTGCCAGGGAGGGCCGGGGCTGCGGATGAGATCGGGCCGGGTGACATAAGGCGCGGCACCCGGCGGCCGATTCGAGCGGATCCGTTTGCGCGATCAGAAGGTGTCGCGGCACCAGTAAAGGATCAGGATCAGTGCGCCGAAGAAAATGCGGTACCATGCGAACGGGACGAAGGACCTGCGCGATACGTAGGACAAAAGGGCGCGGATGACCAGCAGCGCCGAAAAGAACGAGACCACGAACCCCACCGTGAACAAGGGTATGTCCGCTGTCGTCATCAAGTGGCGAACCTTGATGAGCTTGATGAGCGCGGCGCCCATCATGGCCGGGATCGCCAGAAAAAAGGAGAACTCCGTCGCCGCCGTTCGCGAAAGCCCCAGCACCAAGCCCCCCATGATGGTAGCGCCGGAGCGGGAAATACCGGGAAAGAGGATCGCCAGAACCTGGATCAGTCCGACCCCGAAGGCTTTTTTCAACGGAATGCGGTCAACGCTTTCCACGGAGGGGGCCCGGTAGCAGCGCTCGATCAACAGAATCGCCAGTCCACCGCTTGCAAAAGCCAATCCCACCGGAAATGGGCGGAACAAGTGCGCTTCGATCCATTTTTCGGTGGGCAACCCAACCACGACGGCCGGGAGGGTGGCGGCGACCAAGTTTACCACCAGCCTGCGGGCCTGCGGATCGCCGGGCAAGCCGAGGGCGACATCGATGAATTTCCGGCGGTAGAGCCAGATGACGGACAGAATGGCGCCAAGCTGGATGAAAACAATGAAAGCGTTCTCCTTGGGTCCGGTGAAGCCAAGCCAGTCCTGGCTGAGGATCAGGTGCCCGGTGGAAGAAACCGGAATAAATTCGGTAACGCCTTCAACAACTCCCAAGATAGCCGCTTTCAGCAAGACCAGCAGTTCCATTCATCCATCCGTCATTCCCTGCCGGCGAACGGCCAGGAGGCTTCTGATCGGAAACGCTTTACTTCATTAGAATATAAAGATCTTACCGGAACCGCAAATGGTTTTGTGGCAGAAGATCTCAGAGCGATTGACTATGGTAGCAAAAGAAGGGAGATGATGTTTCTGCAAGCAGAAATTTCTTTATAGTACCGCTTATTTTTGTTAAGTTGGATCATAACAAGTTTAGGTTTTCCAGCGTGATTTTTCCCTTGAACACCTGAAATGCGGCAGGAGATGCAGCAAAAATGAAACCAGGCAGTATTTCGGAAAAAAGGAGGGAGGAGATTATGCGCAAAGGGTTAATTACGATCGGCGTTCTTGTGTTAATTGCAGGGCTGGCGTCAGCGCTTCAGGCCGGGGGCATCATCAACAAGCAGAATCTCAGTGCCGACTACCTCCGCACGCTGAACCGCAACGCCGCCACCGACATGGCCGATGCCGCCGCGTTCAACCCGGCCGGCACGGCGATGATGCAGGACGGACTGTATATGAAGGCGGATGTGATTTATCTGATGAAGGACTATTCCAACGATCTGCCTTCTACCTTCCCCGTTCCGGGCTCCCCGTTTCCGGCCAATGCCGGTGGCGGGACGCAGGATTCCGACGAGCCATCGGTCATCCCGGGCCTTTTTGCAGTCTACAAGCAGGACCGCTGGGCCGGTTTTTTCGGAGTCACCATCCCCGGCGGCGGCGGCAAGGTGCGGTTCGACGACGGCAACGCCCGGACGGCGCTTCTTTCGCTGGGATATGCCCGCCTTTTGGGGTTTGCACCGGGGCTTGCGACTCTTAATGCGCCGGTGACGGCAGAGCAGTTCATCGAGGCCGACAGCTACTATGTCGGATACAGCCTGGGCGCCTCTTACAAGATCTTCGATTCCCTGTCGATCGGTGGAGGAATCCGCTATGTGGATGCCTACCAGAAGTTCAAGGGGAACGCCAGGAATCCGGCCACCGGACGCTCTTTGGACGTCAAGATCGAAAGAGAAGACGAGGCCTTCAACTACTTTCTCGGCCTTGACTACGCGCCGATCAAGGACCTCAACTTCGCCATCACCTACATGTCCAACACCCCCCTGAATTTCAAATCGGAAACAGAAGACTCCACATTCGGCGTGGCGCCCGCGGGCCAATCCGTCTCCGAGAGGGTCGGTTGGGTCGATGGAACCCATGAGCGCGAGGACCTGCCGGGCTACATCGGGCTCGGCGTGTCCTACTTCATCATCCCGGGCACCCTGCGTATCGAACCGAATCTCACATATTACCTCGAAAAACAGGCCAAACTCGAGGGCGCCCGGTTTCAGGATTCGATGCCCGGAAACAGCTACGACTATGGCGTAACTCTGGAATACATTCTGAATCCCCAGTGGAAATTCAGCGTGGGGTATCTGCACACCGATATCCGGGGGATGCAATCGGAGGACCTGCTGCCCGAAGCCCCCGAACTGGATGCCAACACGATCGGACTGGGGTTGGTTTGGAGCCCGCTGGAACGCTTGAGCCTGACGTTAAGCGGCATCAAAGTCTGGTACGATTCCAGGGAGACCGGCGCCGATTCGACCGCGACCGGGCGTGCCCCGGCGGGGACCTCGCTTGAAAAAGACATTTGGGGCGTGGCCCTCGGCATTCAATATCGCTTTTTCTAATTCTTACAGAGGGGGTGGGGGGCGACCCCCGCCCCCCTCAAATTCGCTTTTCCGTACTTCTCTCCATCTGCCCGACCGCCTTCACAATGACCTCTGCCGCGCGGTCGATCTCCGCTGCGGTCGTCATGCGGCCGGTGGTCAGCCGCAGCGTTCCTTTGGCCCATTCTTCCGGCACGGCCATGGCCCTGAGCACGTGCGAGATCTCGACGCTGTCCGCATGACAGGCGGCGCCGGCCGAGGCGGCCACCTCCCGGCCGATAGCCTCCAGGATTCGGTTGGCTTCCAGGTTGCGGAAGGACAGGCTCAGCGTGTTGGGCAGCCGGCGCCCCGGGTGACCGTTCAGGCGAACCTCTGGGAAGCCGGATGCGATCGCCGTGTGCAGGCGGTCGCGCATCGCCTGCATGTGCCGGCGGTGGTTCTCAAGGTCCCGGGCCGCAACCTCGCAGGCTTTCCCCAGTCCCACGATCTCCAGGATGTTTTCGGTCCCCGCGCGGCGGCCCATCTCCTGGCCGGCGCCGTGCATGAAGGTTTCCAGGGCCACCCCTCCGCGGATGAAGAGCGCCCCGACCCCCTTGGGGGCATAGAGCTTGTGGCCGGCCAGCGAGAGCAGGTCGACCCCCATCTCCTGGACGTCCACCGGGATTTTTCCAAGCGACTGGGCGGCGTCGGTGTGGACCCGGATGCCTCGCGACCGGGCCAGCGCCGCGATCTCGGCCACGGGCTGGATCGTGCCCACCTCGTTGTTGGCATGCATGATGGTGACCAGGATGGTATCCGGTCTGACGGCCGCTTCCAGGTCATGCACCCGCACCACGCCGTCCGGGGCCACCGGCAGGCAGGTTACCTCGAAGCCCGTCTTTTCCAGAAACGCGCAGACCCTGAGGACGGCCGGGTGCTCGAAGGCCGAGGTCACGACGTGGCGGCCCCGGTCGCGCAGCGCGTGCGCCGTGCCGATGATGGCCCAGTTGTTGGCCTCGGTACCGCCGCTGGTGAAGGCGATTTCCTCCGGCGCGCAGTTCAGAAGACCGGCGACCTGCCGGCGCGCGGCCATCAGAGCCTGGCGCGGTTTGACACCGTAGAGATGGCCGCTGGAGGGGTTGCCGAACTCCTCTTCTAAATAGGGCCGCATGGCGGCGATGACCTCGGGGTCATGGGGTGTCGTGCCGTTGTAATCAAGATAGATCGGTGTCACGGTTCCCCCTCGTTGTTTGAACTACCGCTCCCGCAAGCGCAGCCTGCCCAGTTCGGCACGCAGGAACTGCGAACACGGGACTTCGCGGCCATCGCCGTATCGGATCACATATGGCCGGCCTGTGCTGGAGGAAAAGGTGGCCACCGATTCAATGAAGTCTTCCGCAGAGGATACGTTCGATGCCTTCATCCGCCACTTGCGGCGCAGAAATTCCGCGGCGACGGCCGAATCGTGGGCTTGGCCGTTGCGTATGAAGCTGGCGTCGGCCAGGCTCGCCACGGCGGCGATCAGGGCTTCGATCCTCGCGGACTCTTCCGCCGGCAGGCCCCCGGCCAGGGCGGCCTGCCCGAAGGCCAACACGCCCGCCGCAAGGGACAGCGCCCGGCGCGTCACCCGCCGCCGCGCAGGGCATCGCAAGCTGCAACCCGGCATGTCAGCCCTCATCCTGAGCGCGAGGTTTCCCCAGCAGTCCGAAATCGTAGATGCCGGGCGATGAGCCTTCGATGAGCGTGGCGCCGACGGCCTTGGAGTAGTACTCGGCCGGTCCCACCCCCCCGATGATGGCATAGGCATAGCCGTTGGTTCGCATCGTGTTCAGGCAGGAAAACAGCAGGGCGAGGCCTACGCCCCTGCCGCGCGCGGCCGGTGCAACCCCGGTCGGCCCGAAAAAATTGCGGCAGGTGCAGTCGTAGCAGGCGAACCCGATGAGCCGATCCTTTTCGACGGCGACGTAGCAGCTGGGCGGGCTGGCGGCGAAGGCGATTTCACATTCCAGGCCCCAGGCCGGGGAGAAGGTGCGTTCCACCCATTCGACCAGGACGGATTTTTCCCAGGGGCGCGGACGGCGGATATCGACGCCGCGTGCGCCGGCCCGCTGGAGCGGCTCCCCCAGATCGGGCAGGTTGTAGAGCTTGACGAGCATGTCGGGCATGTGCAGGAGGCTCCCCGGCCGACCGAATTCCCGCAAAGGGCCGATCGGTATTTCATGCGCGCTCCATGGCGCTTTCGAACGCTTATACCATCATCGGGCGGATCCACCAAGACGCAGGGAGACGGACGGCCCTCCGCGTTGATTGATGGATACGCGGAGCCGGCCAGTCCGCTCGGTCCCGCGCGGCGATCCGCAACCTGAACCGGGTCCGTGCGACGGCGCTGCAGAACCGATGCGAGCCTCAGATCATCGACGTTTTGGACCAGCCCCAGATCGCCGAAGCGGACGGAATCCTGGCGACGCCTGCTCTCATCAAAGAGCAGCCGGCGCATCATCGGCGACCTGTCGGACACGGAGCGGCTGTTCGATGGATTGGATATCCAGATCGACGGCGGGACGGAGTGAAGGAGACCCATCATGGGGCGGCGGATCTGACCCAACAACTGTCGGGGTTCGCCCGGGGCGGCAAGTAGGAAGTGGCGCCGATGGATTTGAACGTCCTGGCCCGCAGGGATCCGGAGATGTTCTTGCGGACGCGCACGGAAATCGAATGCCACAGCCAACACGAAAAGGAGAATCCCCCGCCGTATCCGTCCCGATCCGCCGCCAAATCCAGGTCAGTGCCTTAAAATTGCGCGGCTCCTTAACGCGGCGGGATACCTCCGGCACCGGATGGGGGTTTCCCGCCGAGGCCACCCGGAACCGGAAGGTGTAATCCGGCTCCATGCCCATGCGCAGATCGGTCATCACGATCCCGTCCCCGATCCGCTGCACGGCGTAAAATCCGTGCGTGAACCACTGCAGCCGTTGAACCGGCCAGTGGTCTTCAATACCCTCGAGCAGGCGGCGGTTGGCGGGATAGCGCGTCATCCGGATGTCCCGGTTCCCGTCCAGAAGCGAATAGTAGCCCTCGGCATACCCCTCGTTGTCCATCGCCAGTACGCGCCAGAGAAGGGTGTTGAACGCCGTCGGAGTGGTGAGAAGCACGCTGTGGTCGATGCCTTGGCGCCCCAAAGATTCACGCGCCACATTCTCGACGTGGATTTTGGCTCCGATGCTCCAGAAAAGATACAGGGTGCTGATCGCAAGACAGGCGGCATTCGCCGCGTGCCCGCGGGTTGTCCGGCGCGACATGCCGAGAGCGGCCAGCACGCCGGCCAACAAGGGCAGCGAGTAGGCCGGATCGATGATGAACAGCGTCGACCACATCACCGGCGGCGTAGTCAGGGGCCAGAAGATCTGGGTGCCATAAACCGTCAGACAGTCCAGAAGCACGTGCGTGGAAAAGCCGAGAAAGACAAGCCACAGCCAGCGCCTCCGGTGAAGGCCGGTTTCAGGGTGGAATTTTAGGATCCAGCAGACCATCAGGGGGGTCAAAGCGGCCAGAACGAACAGCGAGTGGCTGGGGCCGCGGTGGTAGGTGAAGTCCCTGACGGCGTCCCCCAGCGGCACGAGTACGTCCAGATCGGGGAGCAGGCCGCAGATCCCGCCCCACAGCAAGGCACGGCTCCCGATCTGCCTACCCAGCACGGCCTCGCCGACCGCAGCACCCAATCCTATTTGCGTCACGGTGTCCATTTGTCGTGTCACCAATCAACAATCGTAATTGAATCAAATATAAGCGCATTTCTCATGAGGCAAAGGGCTCGACGGCGGCGCCCCGCAAACCGTCCGTCCATCCGTGCGACTGGACCCGCCGGCGTGGTCTGGGCCCCCGGGGCTTTCCGGCCGAAGGGTGGGTCGCGATTGCGAACTCCTGCGCCGACATCGCTTTGATCGGGCCACAGGGCGTCTGCGATCTGTCGGCATCACGGGCATCGTCATTGATGAACTCGTAAAAAGCCAACCGAATCGATGACTTCATTTCACGTTCGCCGATGGAAACCGCCCGGCATCGGTGTGCGGCAGGAGCTTGACGGCGCTGAAGCGGTTCATGAAGTCCTGGCTGACGTTGAGTTCGATGATGGTGATGCTGTAAAGGAGGTGCCGCGCGGATATGATTATGGAAATTGGTCTGTAGCTGGATTTTGCAAAGAAGCACGAGCAGAATTTGAGTTCCAAACAATGCCTGCAGAGGTAGTCGCACTCTGATCATGACAATTTTTGGTGGACCGGCCACCCTTATATGTTCGGGTAGATTCGTCCGGTTTCCA
>Ga0114938_1000999_pt1 | contig 20331 bp, 16 predicted proteins | sample AshMeaBigSpring_FD_88675 | JGI IMG/M metagenome (GOLD analysis project Ga0114938, IMG submission 88675) | Groundwater microbial communities from Big Spring, Nevada to study Microbial Dark Matter (Phase II) - Ash Meadows Big Spring | ecosystem: Environmental > Aquatic > Deep subsurface >...
GCCCGGCGCTGCTGGCCGCCCTGGCCACCGGCGCGGTGCTGGCCGCGGTGAGGCTGTGGCGCCAGGAGAAGCTGGCCAACGTGGCCGCCGGGTTCGTCGCCGTGGGAATCGCTGCCTGGCTGGCCAACCGCACCGGGCGGGCGGAGGACTTCTTCCTGCCGGGCCTGCTCATCAACGCCGGGTACGCGCTGGCCTACCTCGTGTCGATCCTGCTGCGCTGGCCGCTGCTCGGCGTGCTCGTCGGGTTGGCCACCGGCGAAGGGACCGGCTGGCGGCAGGTCCCCTACCTGCTGCGCGCCTACACGGTGGCGTCGTGGTTCTGGGTGGCGATGTTCGGCCTGCGGCTGGCCGTCCAGCTGCCGCTCTACCTCGCCGGGGAGGTAGTGGCCCTCGGAGTCGCCCGGGTGGTGATGGGCTGGCCGCTGTTCCTGCTCTGCCTGTGGCTGTCGTGGCTGGTCATCACCCGCGCCCGAGCGGCGCAGGCAGCGGCCGAGGCGGCCGAGACGGCCGAGCGGGGCGGGGCGGCCGCCGGCGACTAGGACCCCTGGTGGTGGTGGGGCGAGAGCAGGGTCTCCAGCTCGGGCTCACGCTCGGGGACCGCGACCAGCAGCAGCTCGTCGTGCGCCTCCAGGGGTAGGTCGAACCGTGGCGCGTACACGTGCCCGTCGCGGATCACGGCCACCAACGTGGTGTCGACCGGCCAGGGGGCGTCCCCCACCCGGGTCCCCACGATCGGCGAGTCGTCCGGCAGGGTCAGCTCGACGAGGTTCGCCTCGCCCTGGCGGAAGGTGAACAGCCGCACGAGGTCGCCGACGCTCACCGCCTCCTCGACCAGCGCGCTCATGATGCGAGGGGTGGACACGGCCACGTCGACCCCCCACGACTCGTTGAACAGCCACTCGTTCTTCGGGTGGTTGACCCGGGCCACGGTGCGGGGGACACCGAACTCGGTGCGCGCGAGCAGCGACACCACGAGGTTCACCTTGTCGTCGCCGGTCGCCGCGATCATCACGTCGCACCGGTCCAGGCCGGCCTCCTCCAGTGCTGACAGCTCGCAGGCGTCCTGCAGCAGCCACTCGGCCTGCGGCACCGACTTGGACTTGATGGCCCTCGGGTCGCGGTCGATGAGCAGCACCTCGTGGTCGTTGTCGACCAGCTCGGTGGCGATGGACCGGCCGACGTTGCCGGCCCCGGCGATCACGACGCGCATCAGGACTCCGGAGGGCTGGTGACCAGGTCGGTGACGGCGGCCGCGTCGCCGACGTTCATGACGACGTGAACGAGGTCGCCGTCCTGGACCACGGTCTCCGACGTGGGCAGCATGCCCTTGCCGAGCCGGGTCAGGAAGGCGACGCGCACCCCGGTCGCCTGCTCGAGCTGCCCGACGGTGCGCCCCCGCCAGCCGCGGTCGACGTGCACCTCAGCGAGTCGCACCTCACCCGACGGGTCGACCCACTCGCTCTCCGACCCCTCCGGCAGGATGCGCCGGCGCAGCTGGTCAGCCGCCCACCGCACGGTGGCCACGGTGGGGATGCCGAGCCTTTCGTACACCTCGGCTCGACCCTGGTCGTAGATGCGAGCGGCGACCGTCTGCACGCCGAACTCCTCGCGAGCCACCCGGCTGCTGATGACGTTCGAGTTGTCGCCGCTGCTGACCGCGGCGAACGCGTCCGCGTGCTCGATACCCGCCTCCTTGAGCACGTCCGGGTCGAACCCCACCCCAGTGACCGTCCGGCCCTCGAAGGTGGGGCCGAGCCGGCGGAAGGCCTCGGGGACCTGGTCGATGATCGAGACCTGGTGGCCGCGCTCCTCCAAGGAGTTCGCCAGCGTCGACCCGACGCGGCCGCAGCCGAGAATCACCACGTGCACGGGTGTTCCTCCTCTCGCGGACCCCGACGCTACACGCCGCGCTGTGCCTAGCATCGGCCGTCGTGAGCAGGCCCGGCGAGCACGGCGTGGACGAGCTCGTCGAGCTCGAGGTCGGGGCGGTCGCGCACGGTGGGCACTGTGTGGCCCGACTCGACGGTCGAGTGGTGTTCGTACGCCACGCGCTGCCCGGGGAGCGGGTGCGGGCCCGGTTGACCGATGCGTCGTCGCACGCGCGGTTCTGGCGCGCCGACGCGGTCGAGGTGGTGGGGTCACCCTCCGTCGACCGGGTGACCGCACGCTGCCCCGTGAGCGGCCCCGGTGGCTGCGGCGGCTGTGACTGGCAGCACGTCTCCACCGCCGGGCAGCGTGCGCTCAAGGCCCAGGTCGTCGCCGAGCAGCTGCGCCGGCTGGCCGCGGTGGACCTGGACGTGCTCGGCGGTGTGCGGGTCGAGCCGGTACCCGGCGACGAGGACGGGCTCGGGTGGCGTACCCGGGTGCGGCTGGCAGTGGGACCGGACGGCCGGGCCGGACTGCGCGCGCACCGGTCCCACCGGGTGCTGGCGCTGGTCGACTGCCCGCTGGCCGCGCCGGCCCTCGACCTGCCTGCGGTTCTCGCCGGGTCGTGGCCCCCGGGCAGCGAGGTCCTCGTCACCGGCGGCGGGGGCGACCCCCGTCCCCCCTCTGTGGACCTGGTGAGGGGCGCCTCCCCGGGCCGGGCCCGGCGGGTCGAGCAGGTCGAGCACGTCAGCGGGCCGTCCCGGCGAGAGGAGCGGGCCGGCGGGCGCACCTGGCCGGTGTCGGGGCTCGGCTTCTGGCAGGTGCACCCGGCAGCGGCGGACACGCTGGTCGCCGCGGTGCGCGCGGCGCTGCAGCCGGGGCCGGGGGAGCGGCTGCTCGACCTGTACAGCGGTGTCGGCCTGTTCGCGGGGAGCCTCGCGCCAGCTCTCGCGCCGGGTGGATCGGTGGTGGCGGTCGAGGCCGATGCCCGTGCCGTGCGTGAGGCCCGCCGTGCTCTGCACGACCTGCCGCAGGTGCGGCTCGTGACCGCCGACGTGGCGCGATGGCTGGCAGCGCAGGCAGAGCCGGTCGACCTGGTGGTGCTCGACCCGCCCCGGCGGGGCGCGGGTGTCGCGGTCTGCGAGCAGGTCGCGGCGCGCCGTCCTCGCGCGATCGCCTACGTCGCGTGCGACCCCGCCGGCCTGGCCCGTGACATCGCCGCCCTGGCCCGGCACGGGTACGGGCTGACCCGGCTGCGCGCCTTCGACCTGTTCCCGCTCACCCACCATGTGGAGTGCGTCGCAACCCTGCAACGACTGGCTTCCGGCGAGGCCGCCGTGGTCGGATAGGTCGCAGCGTCCGCGGTGCTTGCCGGGGGCGGAGCAGCGGGCATAGATTTATCTTGACATCAAGATATCTTCGGGACGAAGGAGCAGCAGTGACCCTGGACAGCCTCGGGGCCCGCGGGACGCTCACCGTGGGCGAGCACACCTACCAGATCGTGCGCCTGGCTGCCGCGGGCGACGTGGACCGGCTGCCGTTCAGCCTCAAGGTGCTGCTCGAGAACCTGCTGCGCACCGAGGACGGCGCGAACATCACCGCTGCCGACATCCGCGCGCTGGTGGGCTGGGAGGCAGACGCGGAGCCGTCCGTGGAGATCCAGTTCACCCCCGCGCGAGTGATCATGCAGGACTTCACCGGGGTGCCGGCCGTGGTGGACCTGGCCACCATGCGCGAGGCGATGGCCGCCCTGGGCGGTGACCCGGCAGCGATCAACCCGTTGGCCCCGGCCGAGCTGGTCATCGACCACTCGGTGATCGCCGACCTGTTCGGCACCCCCGACGCCTTCGAGCGCAACGTCGAGCTGGAGTACGAGCGCAACCGCGAGCGCTACCAGTTCCTGCGCTGGGGGCAGAGCGCGTTCGACGAGTTCAAGGTTGTCCCGCCCGGAACCGGCATCGTGCATCAGGTGAACATCGAGCACCTCGCTCGCGTCGTCATGCAGCGCGGCGAGGGGGACCTGCCGTGGGCCTACCCCGACACCTGCGTGGGCACCGACTCGCACACCACGATGGTCAACGGGCTGGGCGTGGTGGGCTGGGGCGTCGGTGGGATCGAGGCTGAGGCCGCCATGCTCGGCCAGCCGGTGAGCATGCTCATCCCGCGCGTGGTCGGGTTCAAGCTGTCCGGCTCGCTGCCCGAGGGCACCACCGCCACCGACCTGGTGCTCACCATCACCGAGATGCTGCGCCGGCACGGAGTCGTCGGCAAGTTCGTGGAGTTCTACGGCCCCGGCGTCGCGGCGGTGCCGCTGGCGAACCGGGCCACCATCGGCAACATGAGCCCCGAGTACGGCTCGACGGTCGCGGTGTTCCCGATCGACGAGGAGACGTTGCGCTACCTGCGCCTGACCGGTCGACCCGAGCAGCAGGTGGCGCTCGTCGAGGCGTACGCCAAGGAGCAAGGCCTGTGGCACGTGCCCGAGCACGAGCCGGTCTACTCCGAGTACCTCGAGCTGGACCTGGCCACGATCGTGCCGAGCATCGCCGGGCCCAAGCGCCCGCAGGACCGCATCGAGCTCGCCTCGGCGGCCGCCGCGTTCGCCCAGGCCGTCCGCGACTTCGTCGACGCGGACGAGCACGACCCCGAGTCGGCCCTGGACGAGGGGTTGGAGGAGAGCTTCCCGGCCAGCGACCCCGTCGCCGTCGACATGGACGAGCCGGCCCCGGCCCTGCCCCACCACAGCGCCGTCGTCTCCCCGCAGGGGCGTCCCAGCCGCCCCACGCCGGTGACGCTGGACGACGGGACGTCGTTCGTGCTCGACCACGGCGCCGTCGTGATCGCGGCGATCACGTCGTGCACCAACACCTCCAACCCCTCGGTGATGCTCGGCGCGGCGCTGCTGGCCAAGAAGGCCGTCGAGCGTGGCTTGAGCCGCCGGCCCTGGGTGAAGACGACGCTGGCTCCCGGCTCGAAGGTGGTGATGGACTACTACGAGCGGGCGGGGCTGCTGCCCTACCTGGAGAAGCTGGGCTTCCACCTGGTCGGCTACGGCTGCACCACCTGCATCGGCAACTCCGGCCCGCTGCCGGAGGAGGTCTCCGAGGCCATCGGGGTGAACGAGCTCGCCGTGGCCGCGGTGCTGTCCGGCAACCGCAACTTCGAGGGCCGCATCAACCCCGACGTGACGATGAACTACCTCGCCAGCCCCCCGTTGGTGGTCGCCTACGCCCTGGCCGGGTCGATGGCCCTGGACATCACCACCGACCCGCTGGGCACCGGCACCGACGGGAGCCCGGTCTACCTGCGCGACATCTGGCCGACGCCGCAGGAGATCCAGGAGACGATCGAGCTGTCCATCGGCGGGGACATGTTCACCAGCCGCTACGCGGAGGTGTTCGCCGGCGACGAGCGCTGGCGCTCGTTGCCCACGCCGACGGGGGAGACCTTCGCCTGGGACCCGTCCTCCACCTACGTGCGCAAGCCCCCGTACTTCGACGGGATGGGCCTGCAGCCCGCGCCGGTCAGCGACATCGCCCGGGCCCGGGTGCTGGCCCGGCTCGGTGACTCGGTCACCACCGACCACATCTCGCCCGCGGGGGCGATCAAGGCCGACAGCCCGGCGGGTCGATACCTGGCCGAGCACGGGGTGGCGCGAGCCGACTTCAACTCCTACGGGTCACGGCGCGGCAACCACGAGGTGATGATCCGCGGCACCTTCGCCAACATCCGGCTGCGCAACCAGGTCGCGCCGGGCACCGAGGGCGGGTTCACCCGCGACTTCACGGCCGCCGCTGACCCGGCTCAGGCCCCGGTGACGACGATCTACGAGGCGTCGGTGGCCTACAGGCAGGCGGGAGTCCCGCTGGTGGTGCTCGCCGGCGCCGAGTACGGCAGCGGCTCCTCCCGGGACTGGGCGGCCAAGGGGACGGCGCTGCTCGGGGTGCGCGCCGTCGTGGCGGTCAGCTACGAGCGCATCCATCGCTCCAACCTGATCGGCATGGGCGTGCTGCCGCTGCAGTTCCCCGCGGGGCACAGCGCCGACTCCCTGGGCCTGACCGGCGAGGAGGTGTTCTCGATCACCGGGATCGAGGCGCTCAACACCGGCTCCACCCCGCGCACGGTGAGGGTCGAGGCGGTGCGGGCGGACGGGACGGCGGTGACCTTCGACGCCCTGGTCCGCATCGACACGCCGGGCGAGGCCGACTACTACCGCAACGGCGGCATCATGCCGTTCGTGCTGCGTCAGCTGCTGGCGGCCTCGCGCTGAGCCCGGCCGTCGGCGCCCCGCCCGCCTGGCCGGACGGCCTGCCACCGCCCGGCGCGCCCGGGTGGACCGATGCGGCGGCCGGCTGGCTGCTCGACCAGTGCCCGCCGGAGTACCGGCTGCACCCGGTGCTGCGCCGGCACCCGGTGGTGCTCGCCCGCTTCACCCGCTGGCACGTGGCGGCGAGCATCGACGGGCACACCCGGGCGCTGGGCCTGGTCCGCGCCGAGCTCGGCCCGGCCGTCCCGCCGGAGTCGGTCGAGGCGGCCGTGGTCGTGCTCGAGCGGGAGCGCCACCGGCTGCAGTCGTTGCTGCCGCGGGTGAACGCGGTGGACGCCGCGCTGCGCGGCCTGCGGCACCGTCCGCGGCTGTGACGACCGAGGGGTCGGCAGCGTTCGCGCCGGTCGGGCGACGGCTGCGGCCCGCACCTACACTCGTGCGCGTGCCCGTCCTGGACCGCGTCGCGAGCCCGCGCGACCTTCGCCGGCTCAGCGACGACGAGCTGAGCACGCTGGCCGGGGAGATCCGGGCGGCCCTCGTGGCCGCCGTGTCGCGGACGGGCGGCCACCTCGGGCCCAACCTGGGTGTGGTCGAGCTGACCCTCGCGCTGCACCGGGTGTTCGACTCCCCGCACGACCCGATCGTGTTCGACACCGGCCACCAGTCCTACGTGCACAAGATGGTGACCGGACGACGGGACGGCTTCGACCAGCTGCGCCAGCCCGGCGGGCTGTCGGGGTACCCGTCCCGCAGCGAGAGCGAGCACGACTGGGTCGAGAACTCGCACGCCTCGACCGCCCTGTCCTACGCCGAGGGGCTCGCGAAGGGGTTCGTGCTGCAGGGGGAGACCGACCGGCACGTCGTCGCCGTCATCGGCGACGGCGCGTTGACCGGCGGGATGGCCTGGGAGGCTCTGAACAACATCGCGGGGCAGCCGCACCTGCCGGTCGTGGTGGTCGTCAACGACAACGGCCGCTCCTACTCCCCGACGGTGGGCGGTCTGGCGCAGTACCTGGACTCGCTGCGCACGAACCCCGGCTACGAGCGGGCTCTGACGATGGTGCGCACCGTGCTCAACCACACGCCGGTGGTCGGCCCGCCGGTGTACGAGGCGCTGCACGGGGTGAAGAAGGGCGTCAAGGATGTGCTCGCTCCGCAGGGGATGTTCGAAGACCTGGGGCTGAAGTACCTCGGCCCGGTGGACGGCCACGACCGGGCCGCCGTCGAGCATGCGCTGCGGGCGGCCCGGCGCTTCGACGGACCGGTCATCGTGCACGTCGTCACGGAGAAGGGCCGCGGCTACGACCGAGCCGAGCAGGACGAGGCCGACCTCATGCACGGACCGGGTCCGTTCGACCCCGACACCGGCCTGCCCACCTCCCCTCCCACCACCACCTGGACGAGCGTCTTCTCCGCCGAGATGGTGCGGCTGGGACGCTCACGCACCGACCTGGTCGCGATCACGGCCGCGATGCTGCAGCCGACCGGGCTCAAGGCGTTCGCCGACGCCTACCCGACCCGCTGCTTCGACGTCGGCATCGCCGAGCAGCATGCGGTCACCTCGGCCGCTGGGATGGCGATGACCGGGCTGCACCCTGTGGTGGCCGTCTACGCCACCTTCCTCAACCGTGCCTTCGACCAGGTGCTCATGGACGTGGCGCTGCACCGGCTGCCGGTCACCTTCGTGCTCGACCGGGCCGGCGTCACCGGCGACGACGGGCCGTCCCACAACGGCATGTGGGACCTGTCGCTGCTCCAGCTCGTCCCCGGCATCCGGCTGGCTGCGCCACGCGACGCGTCCCGGTTGCGCGAGCTCTTGGTCGAGGCGCTGGAGGTGAACGACGGGCCGAGCGCGCTGCGCTTCCCGAAGGGCGCCGTGCCCAAGGACCTGCCCACCCTGCACCGCGACGGTGGGTGCGACGTGCTGGTGCGCGACGGCGCCCAGGACGTGCTGGTCGTCACTGTCGGGCCGATGGCCGTGCTCGGGGTCGAGGTGGCGCAGCGGCTGGCCGCGCAGGGCATCGGCGTCACCGTCGTCGACCCGCGCTGGGTGCTGCCGGTCGACCCGGCCCTGGTCGACCTGGCCCGAGCCCACCGCTTCGTGCTCACCGTCGAGGACAACGGACGCGTGGGCGGCGTGGGGTCGCGGCTGGCCCAGGCGCTGCGTGACGCCGGCGTCCGCACGCCGCTGCGCGACGCCGGCATCCCGCAGGAGTTCCTGCAGCAGGGCAAGCGGGCCGCGCTGCTGACCTCCATGGGGCTGACCGCGCAGAACCTGGCCCGGCTGGCCGTCGAGCAGATCGCTGGGCTGGAGCCGTCCAGCCCCGCCAGCCTGACCGGCCCCTGACCCCGGCCGACGCTGCCCCGCCCTTCCGCGGCCTCCCGCAATGATCACGTTAAGTAGGCGTCGGCCGGCTTTGCACGGACTCGAGACCGTGCAAAGCCGACGCCTCCCTACTTAACGTGATCATTGAGCGGGGGAGCGGGGGCGGCGCGCCTCAGGAGCTGGGGACGCTCGCGACCCCCGGAGGCAGGAAGCGCCGGCCCGTGACCCGCTCGGAGATGCCCTCCCGGTCGAGCATCGGCAGCAGGCCGCCGTGGGGCAGCGGCAGGCCGGCGCCACCGATCATGGCGAGGTCGATGTCCTGCGGGGCCTGCACCACGCCCTCGTCGAGCATGTGCCGGGACTCGTCGGCCATCGCCTCCTTGATGCGGGTGGCCACCTGCTCGGCGGTGCTCGGGGAGTCGCCCTGCGGCCACAGCGCGGCCACCTCGGGGTCGACGGTGGCGTTGCCCGCCTCGTCCCACTGGTAGATGGCCGGCTTGCCGGCGGCCACCAGGGCGGCGAATCCAGGGGAGGCCGTGAACCGGTCGGGGAAGGCCTCGATCAGGCTCTGCGCGGTGTGCAGCGCCACCCCCGGACCCGTCATCGCGATGAGGATGAACGCACCGAGGGGGAAGCCCGCCTTGACGACGCCTTCGTCGGCGACCTGGAAGGGCGTGCCCTCGTCGACGGTGGTGATGGCCTCGCCGAGTCCGCGCATGAGCAGGCGGTTGACGATGAACGCGGTGGAGTCCTTGCTCCAGACGCAGTTCTTCTTGATCGCCTTGCCGACGGCGAACGCTGTCGCCAGGGTGGCATCGTCGGTGCGGTCGGTGGGGGCGATCTCCAGCGTCGGCATGAGCGCCACCGGCGTGAAGAAGTGGAAGCCCACCACACGCTCGGGGTACTGCAGGTCCTTGGCCATCTCGGCGACCGACAGCGACGAGGTGTTGGTCGCCAGCACGCACTCGGGCTTGACGAACGACTCGAGCTCACCGAAGACCTGCTGCTTGACCTCCATCTTCTCGAAGACCGCCTCGATGACGAAGTCGGCGTCGCCGAACAGTGCCTTGTCGGTGGTGCCGGTCACCAGCGCCTTCACCCGGTTGGACGTGTCGGTGTCCATCCGGCCCTTGCCCACGAGCTTGTCGATCTCCGTGTGCACGTAGGCGACGCCCTTGTCGACCCGCTCCTGGTCGAGGTCGGTGATCACCACGGGCACCTTCATCTGGCGGGCGAACAGCAGCGCCAGCTGGCTGGCCATCAGACCCGCCCCCACCACGCCGACCTTCTCCACCTTGCGCGCCAGGCTGCGGTCGGGTGCCCCGGCAGGCTTCTTGGCCCGCCGCTGCACCAGGTCGAACGCGTACAGGTTCGCCCGGGTGGTGTCGCTCATGATCAGGTCGGCGAGCCCCTCGTCCTCCGCGGCGAAGCCCTCCGCCTTGGAGTGCGTGCGCGCCGCCGCGATCAGGTCGATCGCCTTGTCGACGTTGGGGTAGGTGTTGCGGCCCTTCGTCGCCGCGATGCCCCGCGCCCGGGCGATCGCCTCGGTCCAGGTGTCCTCCGTGCGGTCGATCTCGGGACGGGCCACGGTGACGTCGCCCCGCAGCACCTTCGCCGCCCACAGCAGCGACTGGGCCAGGAAGTCGGCCCCGTCGAAGGCGGCGTCCACGAGGCCGAGGCTGAGCGCCTCGTCGGCCTTCATCACCTTGTTGTTCAGCGGCTTGTCCACGATCACGGTGACGGCCTTGTCGGCGCCCACCAGGTTGGGGACGAGCCAGTTGCCACCCCAGCCGGGCAGCAGCCCGATGGCGCACTCCGGCAGAGCCAGCGCACCCGCGGCACGGGACGCCGTCCGGTAGGTGGAGTTCAGCGCGATCTCCAGCCCGCCACCGAGCGCGGCGCCGTTGAGGAACGCGAACGACGGCACCGGGGACCCGCCCAGGCGGCCCAGCACCCGGTGCCCCGTACGGGCCACCTCGAGCGCCTGCTCGCGGTCGGTGATCACCTGCACGCCCTTGAGGTCGGCGCCGGCGGCCACCCAGAACGGCTTGCCGGTGATGCCGATGGCCGCCACACCCGGCACCGCCAGCGCGGCGTCGATGGCCGCGTCGATGCTCGCGAGCGTCGCCGGCCCCAGCGTGTTGGGCTTGGTGTGGTCGTGGCCGTTGTCGAGCGTGATGAGCGCCATGGTGCCCGCGCCGAGCGGCAGCTCGACCTCGCGCACCTTGGCGTGCGTCACGACCTCGGTGTAGCCGGAGGCAGCCTCGGTCACTTGTCGTCCTCCTTGCCGTAATCGGCGTGGTTGGGGTTCTCCCAGATGACGGTGCCGCCCTGGCCCAGACCCACGCACATGCTGGTCAGGCCGTAGCGCACCTCGGGGTGCGTCTCGAAGTGCCGGGCCAGCTGGCTGAACAGCCGGACCCCGGACGAGGCGAGCGGGTGGCCCACCGCGATGGCGCCGCCCCAGGGGTTGACCCGGGGGTCGTCGTCGGCGATGCCGTAGTGGTCGAGCAGGGCGAGCACCTGGACGCTGAAGGCCTCGTTGAGCTCGAACAGGCCGATGTCGTCGATGGACAGGCCGGCCCGCGCCAGCGCCTTCTCGGTGGCCGGGACCGGCCCGACGCCCATGACCTCGGGGTCGACGCCGGCGAAGGCGTAGGACACCAGCCGCATCTTCGCCGGCAGGCCGAGCTCCTCGGCCACCTCGGCGGCGGCCACGATGCACGCGGTCGCACCGTCGGTGAGCGGGGAGGCGTTGGCGGCGGTGACCCGGCCGTGCGGACGGAACGGCGTCTTCAGGGCAGCGATGCCCTCCATGGTGGTGCCCGGGCGCGGGGGCTCGTCGGCGACCGCCAGGCCCCAGCCCTTCTCCGAGCTCCACACCTGGATCGGCACGAGGTCCTGGGCGATCTTGCCGTCCGCCAGGGCCTTGGCGTACTTCTCCTGGCTCGCCACGCCATAGGCGTCGGCGCGCTCCTTGGTCAGGTGCGGGAAACGGTCGTGCAGGTTCTCCGCGGTCACGCCCATGTTGAGGGCGGCGGGGTCGACGAGCTTCTCGGCGATGATGCGGGGGTTGGGGTCGAAGCCCTCGCCCATCGGGTGCTTGGTCATGTGCTCGACGCCGCCGGCGATGGCCACGTCGGCTCCGCCGAAGGCGATGGCAGCCATGACGTTCGTGGTCGCGGTCATGGCGCCGGCGCACATCCGGTCCACCGAGTAGCCCGGGACCGAGCGCGGCAGCCCGGCCAGGATGGCCGCGGTGCGGCCGATGGTGAGCCCCTGGTCGCCGGTCTGGGTGGTCGCCGCGATGGCGACCTCGTCGATCCGGTCCGGGGGCAGCTGCGGGTTGCGGCGCAGCAGCTCGCGGATCAGGGCGACGACGAGATCGTCGGCGCGCGTCTCCGCGTACTGGCTCTTGGCTCCTGCCTTGCCGAAGGGGGTACGTACGCCGTCAACGAAGACGACGTCCCGAACTTCTCGACGCACGGCGAATCTCCTCGCTCAAGCCGGTGGGGAACGCGGCTCATGCTACTCGCCAGTAACAAGGGACGGAACAGTCTCCTCGAGCACCGTGGTCAACGTCTCAGCGACGAGCCCCACCTGCCAGCGACGGGCCCCCAGGTCCGCGAGCCGGGCCCCGACGGCGGCGACCGAGACGTCGGCCGGCGGCTCCCACAGCAGCCGGCGCAGCACGTCCGGGGTGAGCAGGTTCTCCACCGGCAGGGTGTGCGCAGCGGCGATCTCGACCAGGGCGGCCCGGGCCGCCGCCAACCTGCTCGCCGCCAGCGGGTTGCGTTCGGCCCACGCCCGCGCCGGCGGCGGGCCGTCGTAGGACGGCGCTGCCGCGGGCAGGTCGCGCTCCGGCAGCCGCGAGGCCTGGGCGAGCACCTGCGCCCACACCGCAAGCTCCCGCCGGCCGCGCGGTCGCCGTCCCCGGCCCCGGAACCCGGGCAGCGACGCCAGGTCGTCGGCGCTCACCGGCCCGGCGAGGGCCGCCTCGACGATGGCCGCGTCGGGGAGCAGCCGTGACGGGGTGATGTCCCGCTCCCGCGCCTGCCGATCCCGTTCCTCCCACAGCGCGCGCACGAGGGCGAGCCGCCGGGCACCGCGCACCCGGTGCAGACCCGAGGTGCGCCGCCAGGGCTCGTGCCGCGGGGCCGGGAGCGGTGCTTCGACCAACGCGGCGAACTCCTGCGCCGCCCAGCCGGCCTTGCCCGCCTCCCGAAGCTCCGCGGCGAGCACCTCGCGCAGCTCGAGCAGCAGCTCGACGTCGAGGGCGGCGTAGGCGAGCCAGTCCTCGGGGATGGGTCGGCGGGACCAGTCCACCGCCGAGTGCTCCTTGGCCAGCCGGACACCCAGCTCGGACTCCACCAGGGCACCCAGGCCCACTCGGTCCCGACCGAGCAGTCGTCCGGCGAGCTCGGTGTCGAACAGCGAGGCCGGCACCAGGCCCACCTCGACCAGGGGCGGGATGTCCTGGCCGGCCGCATGCAGCACCCACTCCGCGTCGGCCAGTACGGCGGCGAGGTCGGACAGGTCGGGGCAGGCGACCGGGTCGACCAGGGCGGTCCCGGCGCCGAGGCGGCGGGCCTGCACCAGGTAAGCCCGTTGGCTGTAGCGGTAGCCGCCGGCCCGTTCGGTGTCGAGGGCGACCGGACCGGTCCCCGCCGCGAACGCCTCGACCACCTGCGCCAGCGCCGCCGCGGTCTGCGTGACCGGGGGCAGCCCGTCGGAGGGCCGGGTGAGCAGCGGGGACTCGGTCCCGGTCGGCTGCCCGCCGGGGTCGGGCGGCACCGGGGTCGGCGTCACGGGGCCTGGCGCCGCCGGGCCTGGCGCCGCCGGGTCGGGCGCCACCGGGTCGGGCGTCACCGTCCGGGACGCGGGCGGGGCAGTGCGACGACGCCGTCGGGCAGCGGAGGCAGCCCCGCCGCCGTGCACAGCAGGTCGACCCAGGCGCGGGCGTGTGCGAGGAGCCCGTCGGCGACGTCACCGGTCACCACCGGCGTCCACGACCCGCGGATCTCCACCTCGGCGGTCGACGGCTGGCTCGACAGCGCTCCGAACGACTCGTTGCTGACCTGGGTCACCGTCCCGCCCACGGCGCGGGCCAGCAGCCCGTGGGTGTCCAGCGACTCGAGCAGCCAGCTCCAGCCCACAGCCGGCAGCAGCGGGTCGCCGGCGACGTCGGGCTCGACCGTGGCGCGCACGAACGTGACGAGCCGGAACTCGCCGTCCCAGGCCTCGTGCCCGGCCGGCTCGTGCAGCAGCACCAGCCGTCCCGACGCCACCTCGGCGCCCTCGGCCTCGTGCACCTGTGCGCTGAACGCCAGCGCGTACGTGGCGAGGCGGGTCGGGGCGGGCACCTCGTCGATGACGACCTCGGGCCGAGCCGGCAGGGCTCGGATGCCTGCGGCCACGCGGTCGACCAGGGGCAGGCTCGGACGCGTGCCGGAGGAGTCGATCAGCGCCACGCCGTCGGAGACTACGCCGCGCCCGGCCGCACGGTGGGAAAGCAGCGTCGACGGCAGGTCGCGGCGTGTGTCGCCGGCTGCGCGCGTAGCGTCCAGCGGATGCCCTACCTGCTCGCCCTGGCCTCCAGCCTGCTCTGGGGAGCCGGGGACTTCTTGGGCGGGACGGCCTCGCGCCGGCTGCCGGCGGTGGCGGTCGTCGGCGTGTCCCAGGCGCTGACCCTGCTCGTCTTCAGCGCGATGGCGCTGGCGACGGGGCTGCTCACGGTCGGCATGCCCGGCCCGTCGTGGGGGTGGGCCGCGGCGGCCGGGGCGTCCGGCCTCGTCGGTCTGGTGGCGTTCTACCAGGCGCTGGCCACCGGGACGATGGGGGTGGTCGCGCCGCTGGCCGCTCTCGGCGTGCTCGTCCCGGTCGCGGTCGGCCTGGTCGAGGGGGAGCGGCCCAGCGTCGTCCAGGCGGTGGGTGCGCTGCTCGGCGTCGCCGGCTGCGTGCTCGCGTCGGGGCCGGAGGTCCGCTCGCGGACCCGTGCCAGGCCGGTGCTGCTGGCGCTGCTCGCAGGGGTCGCCTTCGGGCTCGTGCTGGTCTTGCTGTCGTTGGCCAGTCGGGGGGACGGCGACCCGCTGCTGGCGCTGGTCGGGATGCGGATGACCTCGGTGGGCACGCTGGTGCTGGTCGCGATGGTGGTGCGCAGCGTCGGCGGGGTGAGGTCCCGCGACCTGCCGCTGCTCGCCCTGGTCGGGATGCTGGACGGCGGGGCGAACCTGGCCTACGCGATCGCCACCACGATGGGCCTGCTCTCCCTGGTCTCGGTGCTGGCGTCGCTGTACCCGGCGGTCACCGTCGTGCTGGCCCGGGTGGTGCACCACGAGCGGATGACTCGGGTGCAGGACGCCGGCATCGCCGCGGCGATCCTGGGTGTGCTGCTGGTGGCGGCGGGCTGATCGCCCCCGGCAGCTCCTACTGCGGCGGTGCGGCGGGCGCGCCGACCGCATCGGCACGCGACCGGCGCCGGCGGCGGGAGTGCAGCACCAGCCACACCACCAGCGGCACCAGCAGCAGGGCGAAGAACAGCGCGAAGGGGAGCAGGGCACCGACGGCGGTGAGGCCGAGCTCCACCGTCCGCAGGAACGCTCGCCACCCGGCCTGCAGGCCGGCGACGAAGCCGGTGCCCTCGTCGACGACCGCCTCCGGTGGCACGAAGGTGGCGGTGATCGTCGCCAACGCGGTGAGGTCGCCCAGCTGCTGCTGCCTGGCCTGCAGCGACTCCAGCTCGGCGACACGGGTGGTGAGCTGGGCCTCGACGGCGAGCACGTCACTGACCGTCGTCGCCTCGGCCAGCAGCTGCTCCAGCCGGGCGATGGCCGCCTGCTGGGTCTCGATGCGGGCCTCGACGTCGACGACCTCGTCGGTGACGTCCTGGGCGTCGCGCGACCGGCTCACCGTCTGGCCCAGCGCCTCGAGGTCGGCCACCGCGTCCTCGTAGCGGTCGGCCGGGACACGGATCACCACGACGGCCTGCCCCTGGCCCGCGGGTGGCAGCACCACCGCGGGGTCGTACGGCAGCGGCTCGACCGGCCGGGGGGCGTCCGATCCGTACGACGACTCGCTCTGCACGTACCCGTCGTAGGCCGCGGCCACGTCGGCGGCATCGGCGGCCGCGGTGGGCACGTCGTCCACGCGCACCACCAGGCCGACGGTGTAGACGACACTGCGGTCGGCCACGGGCGCCGAGAGCGTCGGGCTCACCGGCCCGGCGGTGGTGCCGCCCCCGTCGGCCGCGTCCTGTCGGGTGGCGTCGCTGCTGCCCTCGCCGGGAGCCACCTGCTCGGGCTGTGCGGCCGACGGGTCGGTGGCGGAGTCGCTGCCGGTCGAGCAGGCACCGAGTACGAGCGCCGCCGTCAGGAGTAGGACGGCCGCGCGCAGCGCCGTCCCGCGGCCGCGTCGTGGCGCCGCGCCTGTGCCGCTCCGGCCGAGCCGCGGGATTGCTGTGCTGCTCACGGGTGCCCCCTCCACTGGTCGTCACCGTGCCGCTGCCGACACCCCTTCGACGTGTGCGCGGCGGCTGCCGGTTCCCCTGCTGGGTCACGATCCGGCCACGATCCGGCCTCGACCCGGCCGAGCCCGACGGTGTGCCACAGTGCCGCGGTGCAGGTGGCGGTGGTCGGCGCTGGGGTGAGTGGTCTGGTCGCCGCGTGGTGGCTGCTGCGGGAAGACACCGCGGCGCAGGTGAGCGTGCTCGAGGCGGGCCCGGCGGTGGGTGGGCGACTGGGCCTCGGCGACCTCGGTGGGAACGGGGTGGACGCCGGCGCGGACGCCGTCAGCGCCACCCCAGCCGTCGTCGGCCTGCTGGCCGACCTCGGTCTCGCCGAGCGCGTCGTGGCGCCCGCCCTGGTCGCTCGCCGGCTGCTGCTGTCCGGGCGGCTGCGGGTGCTGCCGGCCGCCACGGTCGCCGGCGTCCCCGCCGATCTGGACGCGCTCTCCCGCGCCGGGCTGCTGAGCAGGCCCGGCCTGGCTCGCGCCCGGCTCGACGCGGTGCTGCCCACCCGTGCCGACGTTGGCGACGTGTCCGTCGGCCGCTTCGTCGCCGCGCGGATGGGGCGCGAGGTCGCCGACCGGATGGTCGCGCCCGTGCTCGGCGAGCGGTACGCCGGCGACCTGCACCGGCTGTCGCTGGCCGCCGCGCTGCCCGAGCTGGCCGCCGCCCGCGCGCACGGCGAGGCGCCCGGCGACGCAGCCCGCAGACTGCTGCGCTCACCCGACCTGGCCGGTGACGGGTGGCCGCGGCAGCTGAGCCTGGTGGACGGGCTCGGCCGGCTGCCCGAGGCCCTCGCCACCGCGGTGCGATCCGCCGGAGCCCAGGTCCGGACCCGCACCACCGTCCGCGGGCTGGCCCGCACGGGCGAAGGTCGATGGCGGCTGGAGATCGGGCCCGCCCCCCGGCCGCAGTTCCTCGACGTCGACGGTGTCGTCCTCGCCGTGCCTGCGGCCGTGGCGGCGCGGCTGCTGCGCGCGGTCGAACCGGCAGCGGCAGCGCTGCTGGACACCGTCGAGGCAGCCAGCGTGTCGGTCGTAACGCTTGCCTACCGGCGCAAGGACCTGGCCGCGGGCTCGCTGTCGGCTGCGGGTCACCTGGTGGTCCCCGCCCCCGGGGTCCCCGTGCGCGCGGTCGGCTACGCCAGCCGGCGGTGGGCCTGGCTGGGTGCGGCCCTGCCCGACCTGGAGCTGCTGCGGGTGTCGTTGGGACGCCACGGGGAGCAGGCACTGCTCCAGCGTGACGACGCCGACCTCGTGGACCTGGCTGCCACCCACGTCGCCGACACTCTCGGGGCGGCGGCGCGCCCCGCCGACGGCGCGGTGTTCCGCTGGGGAGGTGCGCTGCCGCAGTACACCGTCGGCCATCCCGCACGGGCGCGGCGGGTGCACGGCCTGCTGTCCGGCCGAGGCGGACTGGTGCTGTGCGGGGCGGCGCTGGACGGCGTCGGGATCGACGCCTGTCTTGCGTCCGGGCGCTCGGCCGCGACCCGGCTGCTCGCCTCTCGGGCTGGTGGGACGCCGCTGGCCTAGGGTGCCTGGGCATGGGCCTGTGGGACCGGCTGCGGGGCGCACGCGGTGAGCCGTCCGCGCGGGCCGACGACGAGGAGGACACCGGGGTCGCACCCCCGGTCGACGTCCCGGCGCGATCGGCGCAGCTGGTCGAGCTCGACGACGCCTTGCGGGCGCTCGCTCGCGGACTGGCCGCCGACGCCGACCTGATGCGCAACCCTGGGTACGCCCAGCGGGTGGCCGACTACCGCGAGGTGGCCGCCGACGCGGCCAGGCTCGAGCGGGAGGGCTTCGACCGGGCCGGGCTCACCGACCTGGCGAACCAGGTGGTGCCGTTGACACGCGCGGGGGCACCGCTGGCCCCCGAGTACGCGCCGGTCGCCGAGGCTCACGCGCGGGCGCTGGCCGTTGCGGACGCGCTACGCGCCGTGCTGCCCAGCGAGACCGGCAGCGGCGGCGACGATCAGCCGGGCTGAGTACCCGGGTCCTGCGGCTCCAGCCTCAGCGCCACACCGTTGATGCAGTAGCGCTGGTCGGTGGGGGTGGCGAAGCCCTCGCCGGAGAACACGTGCCCGAGGTGCGAGCCGCAGGAGGCGCAGCGCACCTCCGTGCGCACCATGCCCAAGGTGCGGTCGGAGCGCAGCTCGACCCGGTCCTGCGCGAGCGGGGTGTAGAAGGCCGGCCACCCGCAGTGGGCGTCGAACTTGTGCTCGCTGCGGAACAGCTCGGCCCCGCAGGCCCGGCAGCGGTACACCCCGACGGTTCGGTCGTGCTCGTAGGGGCTCGAGCCCGGGCGCTCGGTGCCCGCCTCGCGCAGCACGCTGTACTCGGCGGGGCTCAGCTGGGCCCGCCACTCCTGCTCGGACCGCTGCACGGGGTAGCTCACGGGCGCCACGCTAGGCGCTGACCGCCGGCACCGCACCTCACCCGCCCCCGCGCCCCCCCGCCCACGCCCCTGCGCTCTCACTCCCCGGCGAGTGATCCACGGAAGCCTGGCCCCGGTTGATGAGGGTCGATCTTCCGCGGATCAACGGCGCGCGGGGGGTTTGCGGTGGGGTGCGGGGGTGCGGGCGTGCGGGGTGCGCGGTGTCGTCCGCAGGGCCCAGGGACCGCGGCGTGTCGTCCCCAGCCGCGGGACCGGCCCCGGCCGGCGGTGGGCCGGCCTCGCAAGGTGCAGCCATGCCCCGCAACGAGGCCTGGACGCGTGCCGCGCAGGTGGCGGCTGCTCAGCGAGGGCTGGTGACCCGGCGGCAGTGTCTGAACGCCGGGGTGCCCGCCAGCTCGCTCGAACGGGCAGTGCGTCCCGGTGGACGGTGGCAGGCGGTGCTGCCGGGTGTGTACGCGACCTTCACCGGCCCGCTGCTCCCGGTGCAGCTCATGACGGCGGCACTGCTGCTGGGTGGCCCGGGGGCACAGCTCACCGGGGTCACTGCGCTCGCCCTCTACGGCTGCATCTACCTGCCGAGCGACCCACGGGTGCACCTGCTGCTACCGATGCGCACCCGGCGAGCCCCGGGCACCCTTCCCGTGTTGGTCCACCGGACCTGGCTTCTGCCCCAGCCGTACCGCCGGGACGACCTGCCCGTGAGCCCGCCGGACCGGGCGGCAGTGCTCGCCGCCCGCCACCTGACCGACCTGCGCCAGATCCGCGCGCTGCTCAGCGAGGTGGTGCAGCGGCAGCTCAGCACGCTGGACCGGCTCGAGGCCGCCCTCGAGGCCGGCCCGTCCGCGGGCAGCGCCCGTCCCCGTCGGGTGCTGGACGAGCTGGCTGCCGGGTGCCGCTCGGCGCCGGAGATCGAGCTGCGCGACCTGCTCCGCCGCCGTCCCCGGCTGCTGGCGGGCGCCCTCTTCAACCACCCGGTGACCGTGGGCACACGTCGTTACCTGGCCGACGTCTGCTGGCCGTCCGCCCGGGTGATCGTGGAGGTCGACTCCGTGCGCCACCACGGCTTCGGCGAGGCGGCCGAGTGGACGGCCCGGCGCCGGGCCGAGCTCGTCACCGCCGGCTGGCGGGTGCTGTCGGTGTCGCCGGGACGGATCCGCAGCGAGCCCGACGCGGTGCTCGCGCAGATCGAGGCCCTCGTGTCCCCATGATCCGCGGAAGCCTGACCCTCATTGTGCGGGGGCAGGCCTCCGTGGATCAGGAGGAGGGTGGGGGGCTCCCGCGTAGCGTGGGCGGATGGCTGCAGGCGAGGCATGGGTGCCCGAGGTGGATGGGCACGAGGTGCGCGTCAGCAACCCCGACAAGGTGTACTTCCCCAACGCCCCCGGGGGCCCGCTGACCAAGCGTGAGCTGGTCGAGTACTACCTGGCGGTGGGCCCGGCGATCGTCCACGCCCTGCGCGACCGGCCGACCTACCTGCAACGGTTCCCCGACGGGATCGACGGTGAGGAGGTCTACCAGAAGCGGCTGCCCTCGTTCGCACCCGACTGGATGCGGACCTGCCGGGTGCGCTTCCCGTCCGGACGCACCGCGGACGCGCTGCGCGTGACCGGCCCGGCCGACGTGGTCTGGGCCGCCAACCTCGGCTGCGTCACCTTCCACCCGTGGCACTCCCGCTGCCAGGACACCGAGCACCCGGACGAGCTGCGCATCGACCTCGACCCGCAGCCGGGGACCGGCTTCGACGACGCCCGCCGGGTAGCCCTCGATCAGGTGGCGCCGCTGCTGGCCGAGCTCGGGTACCGCGGCTTCGCCAAGACCAGCGGGGGGCGCGGGGTGCACGTCTACGTGCGCATCGAGCCGCGCTGGTCGTTCGTGCAGGTACGTCGGGCGGCCATCGCGTTCGCACGCGAGGTGGAGCGCCGGGCCGCCGGTGCGGTCACGACTGCCTGGTGGAAGGAGCAGCGCGGCGAGGCC
>Ga0114938_1001000_pt1 | contig 20327 bp, 19 predicted proteins | sample AshMeaBigSpring_FD_88675 | JGI IMG/M metagenome (GOLD analysis project Ga0114938, IMG submission 88675) | Groundwater microbial communities from Big Spring, Nevada to study Microbial Dark Matter (Phase II) - Ash Meadows Big Spring | ecosystem: Environmental > Aquatic > Deep subsurface >...
AAATCATTCTTATGAAAGAAAAACGCCTGCTCGTTGAGCTGGTTGAAACTGTATTCAAACCGGAGTACGATATCGTATATGGTGAGGATATCCAGGCCGAACCCCCCGGTATAGAGGAACTTGTTCGTGAGCATGTTTCCCGTCACGTTGTTTTTATTATAGGCAAAACCCATATCCCCGTATATCTTGGTATAGAACCTGAAAGGAATGGTGCCGTAGGTTCTCGATTTCAGTCCTGTTTTCAATTTGACGCTGAGCACCTCTTTTCGCAGGGTGTTCCGGATGAATCCGCCGGCCACGCCATCCACCACATAGTATTCCATCCCCCGCAGGTAGGAGTCGCCATAACCCAGCATCGGCTGGTTTACATAAGGCTGGTCGAAAGGCAGCTTCAGGTGTGCCTCGCCCCCCAGGCTGTAATACATTTTCCAGGGAAGGGGGAAATGCTTGGCAGCCCTCAGCTTGAATTGCCAGAGGTTCATGGTGCCGCCCACCCCACGTTTCACGAAATCAAATTCTATGGAATACCCCTTTGTGGGATAGGGTATATAGTCCACGTTCAGGTACTGGTAGCGATACCGGAGCTCAGGATATATGGCATTGCTGGACGCAGCGTTGAAGAATTTAGGGTTTAGGTTGAGCACCGTGTCGGCCACGTTGTCAAAGTATAGCCCAAGCGCAACATAGTGCCGGGCAATGGACCCTTTCCGGTATGAATATACCAGGCCCATGTACAATTGTTCCCTTACAAAGCCACCTTCTTCCCTGAAAAACACCTGCTGGTTTTCCCGGGTGGTGTAATTGATTTCCCGGGTTTTGGAATAGGCCACATCAAAGCCCAAACCGTGCACAAGTTTCTTATCCACAAAGGGATTGTAATAGCTGAATGCGTACTGCTTGGTATAGCCGTCCTGGAGCCAGACATTGACCTTGTCGTTGCGGCCAGTCACGTTGCCCGCCTGTACCTTCAGGCCGTAGTTTACGCGGTCCAGACTCACTTTATACTGGTTAATCCAGACATTCCAGTTTCTGTCCACTGGCCTGAAATAGGGCACCGGGAACACATACCATCGCTCTTTTACGTCCACAACAATGTCCAGGGAGTCATGTTCCCAACGGGTGAAGTTCACCGTGGCATCCACAAACAACCGGGTATTCATGAGGTTCTGCCGGCTGGTGCGGATTTGTGCAAGGATATCTGAAATCGTGTAGGATTGACCTGTTTTGAGCATTACTTCGCGCTCAACGATATAGGTCTTGGTCTTCTTATTGCCTTTAATCAGGACATTGCGAACCGTAACCTGGGTCTGTTGCAGGATGCCGGCATCCGGGTAGGCAGCCTCTTCCGATCCGGTCTCCTGCACCTGGGAAAACCCGGGTAAACTCAAGAGTACGGCGCCGCTAATCAGGTATGTCCACAAGGCACGCATGGTGTGCAAAAGTAACGCTATCCGGCCGCATGGGCCGGAAACTCAGTCAGATAACGTTAAAATAAGCAAAAAAGTGGTTTCGAAAAGGCAAGAATCAGATATTGAGGTAATTCATCAGGTGGTCCAGGTTGCTCTGGAGCTCGTTCCGGAACAGTTCTTCGCCCATATAATACCGGACGGTATAATCATGACGCTGGAATGTAGCCACCACGTCAGAAATCTCCTCTTTATTGATCCTGAGCACCACGGTAAGGATATGGGTGTTGGTGTCCGACCATGTATTCAGCTGTGTGATGACGGCATCGTTGGATTCCACCAGCCGGTTGATTTCGCCCAGTGAGTAGGCCATTTTTTCCATTTCCAACACTACCAGTGATCCATATTCCTCCGAACCCGTCATGCGGGCCAGTTCCCGGAAAAGGGAGTCCCGCGACATAACCCCCTCCAGCTCATTCTTTTCGTTCAACACGGGCACGATATCCAGTTCCATGACGTGGCTGAGTTTCACGCCTACGAGGAAATAATCGGTCGCTTTAACAAAAGATTTGATCAGGTAATCCTGCACCTTTTCCAGCCTGGTATCATCCTCTTCATCCTGCAGGTCATCCTCCGAAATCAGTCCCAGGAACCTTTCCTCATCAGAAACAGGCAACTGGCGGAGTTTCATCTCTTCCATCTGGTGCAATACAACCCCCACTGGGTCATGGAGACTCTGCATGGGAATATCGGACGATATGAGTTGGCCGCAAAACATGTCGGATATGGTTCAAATCACAAAGATATAGACGCCGGTTACTGCTTAACCGCTGCAGGCTCGTTGAGTTTTTGCAGGAATTGGTACAGGATGCTGTTGAATTCATCCGGCACTTCCATCATGGGCGCATGACCGCATTTGTCTATAAAATGCAATTCGCTGTTGGGTATCAGCCGCTGGAATTCCCTGCCCACAAAGGGCGGGGTAATGGTATCGTTATTGCCCCAGATAAGCAGGGTTGGCTGTTTGATTTGATTGAGCTCCTCGCCAAGATTATTCCGGATGGCACTTTTTGCGAGCGCGATAATCTTGATCGCCTTGATTCGGTCATTGACAATCCCATACACTTCATCCACCAGTTCCTTGGAGGCCGTTTGGGGATCGTAAAAGGTCAGTTCCGTTTTTTTCCGGATATATTCATAATCCCCGCGCTTGGGGTAGGTATCGCCCATGCCGTTTTCGAAAAGGCCGGAGCTGCCGGTGAGGATGATTGATTTGATCCGTTCCGGATGTTTGATCACATGCAGCAGGGCAACATGGCCGCCGAGGGAATTGCCGAGGAGGTGGATATTCTGGTAATCTTTATGCTCGATGAATTTGTGGACGAATTTCTCCAGGCCGCCCACCGTCGTGTGGAGCAGGTCCAATTCAAACAATGGCAGGAGTGGCACGATCACTTTATGTCCCCTCGAGCAGAAATATTCCACCAGGTCTGAGAAATTGCTCAGGGCGCCAAAAAGACCGTGCAGGAGTAACAGGGGCTCCCCTTCTCCTGTTTCGACGAATTTGAACTTGCCTTCCTGTTTGATTTCGTAATTCATATGGCTTGATTAGCGTCTGGTCGGATAGCCGCCCATGCGCATTCTATATACGGGACAACATCACCAAGGGTCAAAAATCCGCCAGGGTGATCATGCCTTCATGTGCTAAAATAATTTTTTATATCCAATTCGCTGACCCTGAAGCCAAGAAAATCAAAGATCCCATCCTCTTAAAAGCCGGATCGTACCATCATCCCTATAACGTTTCAGGAATCCAGCCTGGTGCTTAGGTTCTCAAAGAATCCCTGCAAATCTGCAAAAACATCCTTGAAGGCCGGAATTATGGTACCCAGGCCGCTGATCGCCCAGGGGCCCCAGGGCTCAATATAGGGATAAGTGGTTGATTTAGATTTCATTTCGGGCGTCAGCAGGTTCATCTGGCCCAAAAAGAAAAGCACGACGCTGTACAGAAGTACATAAAGCACGGCATAGATAAGAAATCCGCCAACCTTGTTCACCCAGCCCAGGCGGGCAATTTCCACCGTTTTCTCCAAAGCGGATCCGGCCATCCGAACCAGCAATGCCGCAAGCAGGAAAACACCCAGGAAGGCGATAACCGGCCACCATGGCGACGGCACCGTGTCAGAATCCCTGAAATAGTTCGCCACCGTGGAGGACAGTTTCAGCGCAGCGGCCAAACCGATAAACAGGGCCGCGAAGGAAAACAAAGCCATGATCAGGCCACGGCTGAATCCCTTGAATGCAGCGAGGGCCAGGACGATAACCAGTACCAGGTCGATGCTCATATGCCGGGATTTTGCAACAGGTTCTTCACAATATCGGAAATAACCCTGCCTTCGGCCTTGCCGGCGAGTTCCTTGCTTGCCCGGCCCATCACGCGACCCATATCGGCCGGCGAGCAAGCCCCGGTTTCCCGGATAATCGTCAACAAGGCCGCCTTCAGCTCATCCGGGCTGAAAGGCTTGGGCAGGAACTGCTCAATGACGTCAATTTCCTCTTCCTCTTTCCGGGCAAGATCCAAACGGTTCTGCTGCTGGAAAATCTCCAGTGAATCCCGGCGTTGTTTGACCAGCTTTTGGAGCAGTTTCAGTTCATCCTCCTGCCCCATCGCGTCCGCGGCGCCCCCGGAGGTTTTGGCCAGCAGGATGGCCGCCTTGATTGCCCTGAGTCCACGCAGGCCGGCCTCGTCCCTGGCGAGCATGGCCTGCTTGATCTTTTCATTTATGGTTTGTTCGAGTGACATCTTTTTGAGTTGACGGTTGACGGTTGACGGTTGACGGGTATGTGCTCTCACCTCCCACCTCTCATCTCTCACCTCTTCCTTTTCACTTCTCACCTTTCACTTCTTCATTCATCTTTTCCCTGAATTTCTTATAGAAGTTCCGGGCGAAGTTTTTCATCTCTTCCACCAGTTCCTGCTGGTGGGTGGCGCGTTCAAAGGTGTCGGCCATGGTCATGAGGTTCTGGTAGTAGAAATCGGCCATTTCATCAACCATCATCTCCTTTGTCCAGAGATCAACCCGCATGGCGGCTTTTTCCCGGCCGTCCCAGAAGGATACCATCATGGCTTTCGCCTGTTGTTTGTCTTCCGAGTTCGACTGCGTGGCATTCCAGTGAATATCAACAGGAACTTTCTGCGGGTCCAGTGTAACATCAATGGTTATCGTAGATACTTGCATATGCGTTATCGTTCAGCTGCGAAGGTACGCATTGATTTTTCCCCCGCCACCTCGCGAAGGATTTCCCTGATCATGTCCGATGAACGTTCCCAACTGAACAAGCGGCAACGCTCCAGTCCCCTTTCGATCAGGCGCGACCGTTCCGTTTCGTCTATATAGATGCGACTGAGTTGTCTGCTGATATCCTCAGGCTCCAATGGATTGAAGAGCAGGGCCGCATCGGCAGCCGTTTCGGGCAATGCTCCTGTATTGGAACAAAGCACCGGGACGCCGCTTTGCATGGCCTCCAGCAGCGGCAGCCCGAAGCCCTCCCAGAGCGACGGATAGACCAACGCGTAGGCCCCGCCCATGAGCTGCCGAAGGTCCTGCCTCGGAAGGAAACCGGTCAGGATCACATCGTTTCGATATTTGTACCGCGTCAATGCCTCCGTAAATTCCTCATGCTGCCATGCGAGCCTCCCGGCCAGCACCAGCTTCATGCCTGTTTGCTGTCGTTTCTTGAAAATCGAAAAAGCCTTAAGCAGGTTGATCAGGTTTTTACGCGGGTGGATGGAACCGGTGTAGAGAAAATACTCCTTTCCTTCCGTGAACCGCTCCCTGACCCTTTCCTTTTCGCCCCAGTCAAGGGGGATAAAAGAATCATCGGCCGCATTGGGCACCACCACGATCTTCCCATCCGCCTGCGGGTAATGGGCCAGGATATCCTGCCGGGAACAGTCGGAAACCGTAATAATGCATTTAGCCTTTCGTATGAAGCGGGGCGTCTGGCTCCTGTAGTACCGCTGCTGGGCACGGGGAAGGGAGCCGGGATAATGCAGGTACGCAAGGTCATGGATAACAATCACCTGTGGGACACCGGTAGTCAGCGAACATATGCCGTCTGGCGACAGGAAAACGTCCGCATTGAATTTTCTCAGTGCCCGCGGCACCTGCACATCGTACCAGAGCTTCCAAAGCAGGGGGTGTTTGGCCGGCGGACCCGTCACCTGCTGCGTGATCCAGGGATGGGAAAGAAGGGGCGATGAAGGGGCCTGGTCGTACAGGAAAAGGAACCTGTCCCTCTGCTCGGAATCGGCCATCCGGCTCGCAATTTCACGTATATACAGACCGTATCCTTCTTCGTAAGGATACGCACTGAACCTTGTATTGATGGCTATTCGCATGATTCTCAACGGGCTTCAAAAATAGGCTGTAGGCGGCTCTGATATTACATTTCCGCGAAAATAAATTGATACATGAAAACGTTTTATATATTGATCCCTTACCCATTGAAAGCATACAAATCCATTACCTATGAGCAAAATTTACACAGTTCTTTGCATGTGTGCCATTACAGTCGCTTCCCTGCTGCCAGGGAAAAGCACGGCACAGTGCGCCTGCCCGAACGGTGACCCGGTGGACTCCGTAGTACACACGTTCAACCTGCCACAAACGGCTGATTTCCTGACAACCATCAGTTTCCCTAAGTTTAATCCTTCGACCGGAACACTCAGTTGCGTGCGGATCTCCGGATCCATCATTACGGTGGCCAGCCTGGGTATCCGGAACCTGGATTCCAGCGACCGGACCTATCGCTTCCGGTACACGCAGGACATCATCCTGGATGGACCCGGCGGGCTGTTCGCGTCTTCTTCGGTAAACCGGACCTACGGGCCAGCACTACTCAATAAATACAACACGGGCGTTGACAGTGTCCTCTGGGGACCAGACACTACGTTTGCGAATGAATTTATTACAGACCAGACCAGCGGGTCAGCAACATTCCTGGGTGCCACGGGCAATGTCAATTTCGACTTTACCAATACGGGCAGTACCACCCTGCTGCAGGGCAGCAACAACTATCGGTCCACCGTTCAAACCTATGCGGTGGGTAGCTTCCGGCTGGCTTATTTCTGGTGCCCCAACTCCGTGCTCTCTTCCGGCATGCGCAATTTTTCCGTCGTTCGGGACAATCTGAATGTATCACTGAGATGGGTAACCGATAATGAACGCGTCAGCAATCGCTATACGATAGAATTCAGCAAGGACGGTCAGCGCTTTCAGCCCCTGACCAGCCGCGAGGCCATGGGCATTGGCACCGCCAGTTATGAGCACCGGTTCACGCCCCCGGCGGGTGAAAACGGTCGCTATTACTTCCGAATCCGCCAGAACAACGCCCAGGGAAAAGTCTACTATACGGCGGTTAAAACGGTATCCTTTGCTGAAAACGGAACCATTCAAACAACGGTATATCCCAACCCGGCCAAGCGACAGGTAGTGGTGCAGTTCGAAAGCCCGCAGACCGGCAACCTGGAAATCGAACTCGTCAATACCATGGGCCAGGTCCTGGAAAGCCAGAAGCAGCGGGTGAACAGGGCGGGCAATATGCCTGTAACGTTCAGCCAGCAGTATACACGGGGCCTCTACTGGCTGCGTGTGCGCAACCCGGGCACCGGGGAGAAAAGCGTCACGAGGCTGAGGATTGAATAGTTGAGGGTTGACAGTTGTCAGTTGACAGTTGACGGAAAAAACTAACATGATTCCCGGAATGGCCCAAAGCCAATCCGGGAATTGTTATATTACACGTTAAACAAAACCGTCAACCGTCAACCGTCAACCGTCAACCGTCAACCGTCAACCGTCAACCGTCAACCGTCAACCGTCAACCGTCAACTCTGACCCAAAACCCCTAATTTTGACCCTCCACACTTAATTTATGGAATATAATACAACCCGGGAGCATCTGGTGATGCGTGAGTACGGCAGGCATATCCAGCAGATGGTGGACCACCTGCTGACCATTGAAGACAAGGAAAGGCGGCAGCGTAATGCGTATGCGGTGATTGAACTGATGGGTTTCCTGAATCCCCACCTCAAGAATGTGGAGGATTTCCGGCACAAACTCTGGGACCACCTCTTCCTGATTTCAGATTTCAAACTGGAAGTAGAGAGCCCATACCCCATCCCCACCCGCGAGACCCTGAAAGCAAGGCCCACCCCGATGCCCTATCCCAAGCGGTATCCGCGGTATTCCCACCTGGGCAAGAACCTCGAAGTGGTCATCGACAAGGCGCTGAAAGAGGAAAACCCGGAGAAGAAGTCAGGATTCGCCAATGCCATCGCTTACTATATGAAGCTGGCATATAACAACTGGCATAAGGAACTGGTGCATGACGATGCCATCCGCAATGAACTCAACAATATTACCAACGGGCAGCTTGAATTCACGGCAACCCCCTTTGTAAAGGCTTACCGCGAACGCGATGATCGCTTTGTCAAACGCGGAAAGCAGGGCGGGTTCCAGCCCCGCAACGGTGGCAGCGGACGCAACCAGGGCGGCATGAATAAAAACAGGCCACAGCAAAAATTCCAGAAAAAGCGTTTCAAATAACCCCCCTCCCGGACCTGCGGGAGTCAGTGCCCCCTAACCGCTTATGCAATCATTTGAAGTAACCGGTGGCAGGAAACTGCAAGGCGAAATCGTTCCGCAGGGCGCCAAGAATGAAGCGCTCCAGATCATCAGCGCTGTCCTGCTTACCCCCGAAGAGATGACCATCCGGAACATTCCGGATATCCTTGATGTAAACCTCCTCATCGAACTGCTGGCCGATATGGGCGTGAAAGTCACCCGGACGGACAGGCATACCTGCATCTTCCGGGCGGATGACATCGATATGGATTACCTCCACAGCGAGACATTCCGGAATAAAAGCGGAAAACTTCGGGGATCCGTTATGATCGCGGGACCGCTATTGTCTCGCTACAGAAGGGCGTTCATCCCCAAACCCGGAGGCGACAAGATCGGACGCAGGCGCCTTGACACCCATATCATCGGCTTTGAAAAACTGGGTGTCCAGTTCACCTACCATGCGGAAGACGGCTTCTTCCACCTGGAAGCCCCGCAACTGCAGGGCACAAACCTTGTACTCGACGAACCTTCCGTCACCGGCACCGCCAACATCATCCTCGCCGCCGTCATGGCCCGGGGAACGACCACGATCTACAATGCCGCCTGTGAGCCCTATATCCAGCAACTTTGTCGCATGCTTAACCGCATGGGCGCCAGGATCAGCGGCATCAGCTCAAACCTGCTGACCATTGAAGGGGTTGACGCCCTGGGGGGAACCACCCATAGTATGCTGCCCGATATGATTGAAGTGGGGTCTTTCATCGGACTGGCCGCCATGACAAAAAGCGAAATCACCATCCGCAACGCAGGCATCGAACACCTCGGTGTCATCCCGGAAAAATTCCGGCAGCTGGGAATCCAGATGGAATACCGGGGCGATGATATTTACATCCCCAGCCAGGAACGTTACGAAATCCAGACCTTCCTCGATGGATCCGTCCTGACGATTTACGACCACCCCTGGCCCGGGTTCACCCCGGACCTGCTGAGCATCGTCCTGGTAGTAGCCACGCAAGCCCGGGGAAGTGTACTCATACACCAGAAAATGTTTGAAAGCCGGCTGTTCTTCGTAGACAAATTACTGGATATGGGCGCGCGGATCATCCTTTGCGATCCGCATCGCGCGGCCGTGATCGGGCTGGAGAGGGAACAACAGCTCAGGGGCATCACCATGAGCAGCCCAGATATCCGGGCGGGCGTTGCGCTGCTCATCGCCGCCCTCAGCGCGGAAGGTCGGAGCGTCATCCAGAATATAGAACAGATTGACCGGGGTTACCAGTACATCGACCAGCGACTGCAGGCCCTGGGAGCACAAATTGTACGTAAACAGGATTAGCTGAATAATAATAGTCTCGAGTCAATACGCACTAATACTTCATGTCCTTGAAGAAAATAATCATCATAACGGCTCCCTCCGGCGCAGGCAAAACCTCGATCACCCGTTACCTGCTCAACAGGTTTCCGGACCAGCTGGCATTCTCTGTTTCCGCCGCCACGCGCAATCCCCGTTATTTCGAACAGGATGGTATCGACTACCATTTCATATCCGCAGATGCGTTCCGGCAGAAAATCCAGCACGAAGAATTCATCGAATGGGAAATGGTGTACGAAGGCAAATATTACGGCACCCTGAAATCAGAACTCCACCGTATCTGGAACCAGGGGAAAGTTCCCCTGCTGGATATCGATGTCAAAGGCGCGATACATGTGCAGCAGCAATTTCCGGGGAGCTCCCTTTCCCTGTTCGTGGAACCCCCGTCCGTGGATGAACTGAGGCGCCGGCTGCAAAGCCGGGGCACGGAAACCGAGGAATCGATCCAGGCCCGCGTCAGCAAGGCATCCTATGAAATTTCCTTCCGGGACCATTTTAACCATGTCATCGTCAACGATGTACTGGCTGAAGCCTGTGCGAAGGCAGAGGATATTATTCGCGGATTCATCACCCATCCGTAGATTTCCCGCGTAGTTCACCGTTCCGGCGCCGGCCGGGGTTTCCTTATATTTGTACCTATGGAGTTGATATTACTCATCGGCATCATCGCTGTCTTTCTCCTGGCAGGCTTTTTCAGCGGTATTGAAGTGGCGTTTGTTTCCGCCAACAAACTACCCATCGAACTGAAGAAAAAACAGGGGCTGCGGAGCGGGAAAATCCTGTCCGACTTCATGGACTCGCCGGCAAAATTTATCGGTACAACCCTGATTGGGTTCAACCTGGCCCTTGTCACCTACGGCCTGCTGATCGGCGAGTTCCTGAGCAGCGCCTGGACCTGGGCGGAGGGCTTCCTGGACAAGCAGTTCGTACCATACCTGCAATATATCCGGATCCTGTTTGATACCGTCCTCGCCAGTGCCATCATCCTCTTGTACATCTTTTTCAACAGGGCCATTTTCAAGGCCAAGAATGATACCCTGCTGAGTTTTTTCGCCCCCATCGTTGACTTTTTCTACGGGCTGCTCTATCCCATTGCCTCCTTTTTCGTATCCGCCTCCGAATGGATTCTCAAATACCTGTTTAATGTACGTCTGCAGGATGAAAAGGACGCCTTCAACCGGGTGGACCTGGAACAGTTCATCCAGCAGACAAGGGAACAAAGCGAAGACAACAATGAGCTGAATACGGAACTCTTTGAGGCCGCGCTATCCCTGCCTTCCATCAAAATCAGGCAGTGCCTGGTTCCCAGGAAAGAAATTGAAGCCCTGGACATCAATGCCCCCATCGCTGCACTGCGACAAAAATTCATGGATACAAAGCTGAGCAAGCTGGTGGTCTATGAGAAAAATATCGACCATATCGTAGGATATGTGCATCAACTGTCCCTGTTTAAGAACCCATCGGATATTCGGTCCGTAACCCTGCCGATACCGGCCGTACCAGAAAGTATGAGCGCCACAGACCTCATCACCCGTTTTTCCAAGGAGCGGAAATCCATCGCCTGGGTCGTGGATGAATTCGGCGGCACTTCCGGCATCATCACCATGGAAGACCTGCTGGAGGAAATTTTCGGCGAAATCAAGGACGAATATGACGTGGAAGAATTCGTGGAAAAACAACTGGCAGAACGGGAATATATTTTCTCCGGGAGGCTGGAACTGGACTACCTGAATGAAAAATACGGGTTCGATCTGCCTGTGGAACAATCGGAAACCCTTTCCGGATTTATCATTACACAACATGAATCCATACCCCGCCAGCGGGAGCGGATCATCCTCGACAATTATGAATTTGAAGTACTTAACGTCAGTGATACCCGGATCGAAACCGTGAAAATGAAAGTACTGCAGTAAGCCTTACCTTTGCCCTTCAAATCCTTTCACACTGGCCGTTCAGACTCCTGATAGAAAATCATTCTTCCAGCGCATCCGGGGCAAGGAAAGTTCCGAATCGGAGATGAGTTTCATAGACCATCTCGAAGCCCTGCGATGGCATATCATCCGGGCCGTACTTTTCGTGCTGGTATCGGCGATTGTCTTTTTTGTGTTCATCGATTTCCTGTTCGACCAGGTGATCATGGGGCCAACCCGGAATGATTTTATTTCATACCGCCTGCTCTGCAACCTGAGCCAATCCATAGGCCTGGGCGATTCTCTTTGCATGCCACCGATGACCATGAGCCTGCAGATAACCAGCGTCAGCGGTACCTTCATGTCCAGTATCACGATCGCCCTCGTCAGTTCCCTCGTCGTGGGCTTCCCGTATCTCTGCTGGGAAGTGTGGCGGTTTGTGAAACCCGCCCTCAAACCCCATGAACTGAAACATACCCGCGGTCTTATTTTCTGGGTAAGCCTTTTCTTTTTCATCGGCGCAGCCTTCGGATATTTCGTACTCGCCCCCTTTACCTTTAATTTCCTGGCCAACTATAAGATCGGTACAGCTGCCTTGCTGGAATATCGCCCCACCCTGTCTGACTACCTCGACACCCTCATCGATATCACCCTGGGCGCCGGGCTTGCCTTCGAATTACCCGCCGCCTCCTGGGTTCTGTCCAACATGGGCCTGATCACTCCCGGCTTCCTGCGCGAATACCGGAAATACGCCTACGTGGCCTTGCTGGTCATTGCGGCCATCATTACCCCCTCCCCGGACTGGGGAAGCCAGTTGGTGGTGGTACTGCCACTGGTCATGCTCTACGAAATCAGCATCCTGATTTCCGCCCGCGTCGTGCGGAAACAGGCTAAGAAATGGGAAGAGTGGAGTTAGAGTGAAGTGAGATGTTAGAAGTAAGATTTTGGAAGTGAGAATGTAAGCACAACCCCAATTGGTGTTAATTTCCGGCTGATTTTTGTTGCCCAGACAAACTCTTTGGTTTCACTTCTCACTTCTAAAATCTAAACTCTAACTTTACACCTATGATACATTCTCCATTCAACCTCTTCCAGCCCGTTGCCATCGGGTGCGACCATGCCGGGTTTGACTACAAGGAAGACCTGAAATTATTCCTGCATGAAAGAGGCGTCACCGTGAAGGACTTCGGAACGCATTCCAAGGACTCCGTGGACTACCCGGATTTCGCGCATGCCGTGTCCAATGCGGTGGAATCGGGCGAATGCAGCCTGGGAATCCTGCTTTGCGGCTCAGCCAATGGGGTAGCCATTACCGCGAATAAACACCAGAAAATCCGTGCGGCCATCTGCTGGGATTTATCGATCGCGGAACTCGCCCGTCAGCACAACAATGCCAATATCATCTGCCTGCCCGCCCGGTATGTGTCGATCGAACAAAGCCGGAAAATGGTGGATGTATTCCTGTCCACAGAGTTTGAAGCCGGGCGTCACGCCACCCGCGTTGGCAAGATCGCCTGTTCCTGAGCATGCACATCACTGGTGGAATTTCCTTTGCATAAACGAGGGCAGCGACTAAGTTTGCGTCATTAATCAAATCAATCCTCCATACATGAAACATTTTTTCCTACTGCTGGCCTTGTCCGGCAGCCTGGTTTCCACGGCGCAGAAAAAAGGCGCGGCGGATCCAAAAACCTTCGCTTCGTCTATTACGGAAGCCGACCTGAAGAAACAACTGTATATCGTGGCCGGAAAGGAAATGGAGGGCCGCGAAACCGCCACCGAAGGCCAGCGGAAGGCAGCCGCCTATATCGAATCCCAATTCAGGAACCTGGGGCTGGTTGCCGGTAACAATGGCAGCTACCAGCTCTCCTTCCCCGTATACCGGGATTCGCTCAAAGGCGCTTCCATGATGATCAGCAACCAGAAAATAGAGCTGAACCAGGACTTCCAGCCGGTGATCCAGATGAACAACAGCGGTACGCAGTTCTTTTCCCAGGTGGTCTTTGCAGGCCATGGTATCGTTGACACCGGGTATAACGACTATGAAGGACTCGATGTAAAAGGAAAAGCCGTCCTGCTCCTGGATGGCGGTCCTGCCTCCTATAAGCCAAAACGCGGAGGCTGGATGTCGCCCGTCGGCACTTTCGCCAAAATCAACAACGCTCGAAAAAACGGGGCCGCCGCGGTGCTACTGGTGGGTGCCAATTTCCCCCGCCGGCCGATGAGCGACCTGGGCAATATGTACACATCCCTGTATAAGGAAGTACAGGGACCAAATGCCTATTTCATTTCAGAAAAGGTTGCGTCCATGTTAATGGGCGATGCATGGAATGAAGTGAAGGAGAAGGGGAAGAAGGAGAAAGTGCAACATGCGGACATCAGTCGCGACCTGATGATCGATTTCCACAAGAAAGTACAGTTCCTGGAAAGCACCAATGTACTGGGCATGATTGAAGGCACCGATAAAAAAGATGAGTACCTGGTACTCACCGCGCACTACGACCACCTCGGCAAACGGGGCGATGTAATCTATTATGGCGCGGACGACGACGGGTCCGGCACCGTGAGTATCATCGAACTGGCGGAAGCATTCTCAAAGGCAAAAGCGGCTGGCAAAGGGCCTCGCCGAAGCGTCATTTTCATGACCGTGAGCGGTGAAGAAAAAGGGTTGTGGGGATCCGATTTTTTCTCGGAACATCCCACGGTTTCCCTGGACAAAGTGACGGCCAACCTCAACATCGACATGATCGGAAGGATCGATACGGAACGCAAAAAACCGGACACCAACAATTACGTCTATGTAGTGGGCGATGACAAACTGAGCTCTGAACTGAAACCCATCAGCGAAGGCGTCAATAAGAAATATACCAAACTGGTGCTGGACTATAAGTTCAATGACCCCAACGACGAAGAAAGGATCTACTATCGCAGCGATCATTTCAACTTCGCAAAAAAAGGCGTGCCCATTATCTTTTACTATGATGGCATGTTGAAGGCCGACTACCACCAGCCTACGGACACCCCGGATAAGATCAACTACCCCCTGCTGGCCAAACGCGCGCAACTGGTCTTCTTCACCGCCTGGGAGATGGCCAACCGCGAAACCATGATGAAACGGGATATCCCCCTGCCGGAACTGGATTGATGCGGCAACAAACACATTGAAATACAAGAGGATGACCGGTTCATCCTCTTTTTTTATGCCCGGCATTAAACTTCTGCAACGGGCCAGGGTCTATGATGCTGTAACAAGTTTAAAAACCACCAATCCTGAACAGTATGAAACAATCACACCTGATGAACGCTAAAGCCCTGGTTGTATCCGCGCTCCTTCTGGGCGCCTTTTCCACCCAGGCACAAAACCTGGCCCGCATCAACCAGCACCAGCGCCTGGACCGCATGGAAAAAAAATTCGACCGCCGCGAAAACGTATGGGACCGAAGGGAAAATCGCTTCGACCGTCGCGAGGATCTGCGCGATCGCAAAGAAGACCGTTTCGACCGTCGCGAAGACGTACGGGATCGCCGGGAAGATCTGCGCGATGCGCAGCATGAAGGCGGCCGCCGGGACAAACTCGAAGATATCCGGGACCGGAAAGAAGATGTGCGTGACCGTAAGGAAGACGTCCGCGATCGCAGGGAAGACAAACATGACCGACGGGAAGACGTGCGAGACCGGAAGGAAAACCGCAGGGACAGGCGAGAGAATAAGGTTGACCGGAAGCTTTAAGCAAGTACGATTTCAGATTTTAGAAGTTAGAAGTAATGTTGATGTTGTATCTCATATAGAGATAGAATCAATATTACTTCTAAATTCTACCTTCTACAATCTAAAATCTATTTCCCCTTACCATCCCAAAATGTATGCAAATATCAGCGGTGCCACAATCGTCGCGTCACTTTCCACGATGTATTTGGGCGTGTGGATGTCCAGTTTTCCCCAGGTTATTTTTTCATTCGGTACTGCACCGGAATAGGAACCATAAGAGGTAGTGGAATCGCTGATCTGGCAGAAATAGCTCCAGAAGGGTACGCCCGTCCACTCCAGGTCCTGGTACATCATCGGTACCACGCAAATCGGGAAATCCCCGGCGATGCCGCCGCCAATCTGGAAGAAACCCACGCCTTTGCCGGCACTGTTGTTCCGGTACCAATCGGCCAGCCATACCATGTACTCGATACCGCTCTTCATGGTGCTTGCCTTTACTTCGTTCTTGATTACATAGGAGGCGAAGATGTTGCCCATGGTACTGTCTTCCCATCCCGGTACAACAATCGGCAGGTTGCGTTCGGCCGCTGCGATCATCCAGCTGTTCTTCGGATCGATCTCATAATCGCCCTTCATGACAGCGCTGTTGAGCAGCTTATACATGTACTCATGCGGAAAATAGCGCTCGCCCTTTGCATCGGCATCCTTCCATATCTTTTCAATATGGTGCTGGATCTTACGGAAGGCTTCTTCTTCAGGTATGCAGGTATCGGTCACGCGATTTAATCCCTTTTCCAGCAGGTTCCACTCGTCCTGCGGGGTGAGGTCGCGCCAGGTTGGAATGCGCTTGTAATGGGTATGGGCTACGAGGTTCATGATATCCTCCTCCAGGTTGGCGCCCGTGCAGGAAATGATATCCACTTTGCCCTGCCGGATCATTTCGGCCAGGGAGACACCCAGTTCGCCGGTACTCATCGCCCCTGCCAGGGAAACAAGCATTTTACCGCCTTCGAGAAGATGTGTTTCATAGCCTTTGGCCGCATCCACCAGCGCTGCAGCGTTGAAATGCCGGTAATGGTGGAGAATAAACTGGGAAACAGGACCTTTTTGCATAAACAGATTTTGAGATTGACTGAACAGTGTATGTCGGGGCCGGGCTTTTGCCCGGACCCAAAAATCCGGCGTGAAGATAGGAAGACCGAATCATAATACCTTTGGGTATGAACTACCTGGCCCACGCATACCTGTCTTTCGGCATACCGGAGATCATCGTGGGCAATATGATCAGCGATTATGTAAAAGGAAGGAAAATGCTGGATTACCCGCATGCCATCCAGCAGGGTATCCGTCTGCACCGGGATATCGACCAGTATACCGACCTGCATCCGGTAACCCGGGAGGCAAAGTTGCTTTTCCAACCCCACTACCGGCTTTACAGCGCCGCCATCGTGGACGTGGTATACGATCATTTCCTGGCCGCGGATTCGGCTGAGTTCACCGACAACAGCCTGATGGAATTCTCGTTGGAGACCTACCGGCAGCTCGATCCTTTCTCCCCCCGGTTTCCCGAACGCTTCGCCCGGATGTTCCCGTATATGAAAGAACAAAACTGGCTGTATAATTACCAGTTCCGCTGGGGATTGCGGAACAGTCTCGGTGGCCTGGTCCGCCGTGCAGCCTACCTGGACGACAGCGAAACCGCCTTCCGCATCTTCGAGGAGAACCATGAGGCCCTCCGCAACTGCTACCAACGCTTCATGCCAGAAGTCAAGGCCTTTGCCGAGAAAAGGCTGGAAGTGCTGCTTGCAGGAAGTTAGATTTCTGATTTTAGAAATGAGAAGTAAAGCAGATTTCGTAACTCGTCCGAAGATCCGGCATTTTAACTTCTAACTTCCAAAATCCAAAATCTTACTTCCCATAGACCGCCCCGATCCCCGCATCCCACAGTTTCCTGTTATAGGCCGGAATTTCCTTTTCCAGCAGGTCGCGGCCCGTGGCATTCAGCTTTGCCCACTGCGCATCAAGTTCCGCCTTGCGGTCGAGGGAACCCTGGTTCACCCGGGGAATATCACTTTCCGTAGCGTTGATCAGGAACATATAGTTGGCCGTGAACTTGTTGGGGAAATTCTCCACATCGTCATAGGCCTTGGACTTTCGTTGCACCATGTCCTCATCCCAGGATTTCATTTTTTTCAGGAGCAATTCACCTTCCTTGCGCAGCGACGCGTACTTTTCTTCCCGGGGCATTTCCGCGAGTACCTCGCTCAATAGTTTCTGTCTTGCGTACAGCGAATTCACCATACCGTGCATATCGTTCAGGTTTTTCTCCATCTCCGTCATCACGGTATGATAGGACTGGTATTCGGCGGGACTTACCGTGTATAGTGGGTTGGACAGGAGTTCGAAATCCGATTTCTCCGTTCGCCCACCGGCTTTCAGCGTGATGGTGTATTTCCCGGGGATTGCCTTGTGACCGCTGTACGAACTTTCGATATATACATTGGCCACGCCTTTGGCCGTAGGATAGCGCGTGTTCCAGACAAAGCGGTTCAGACCCCTGCTTTTGGACAAAACAGGCTCAGGCCCCGGGCCGCCATCATACCGTTTGTAGAGGCTATCCGGCCTGGAACTGAACGTGCGGACAAGGCTACCCGAAGCATCCCTGATCTCCAATTCAACCAGGTCTTCTGGTTTGAGGGAAGGAAGCTGATAGTATATTACCACACCCGTGGCCGGGTTGACCCCGCGGAATGCATTGGATCCGTTGAAATCAGGATTGCTGCGGTCCAGTTCGCTGTACGCGTTCACCAGGTATGTATCCTCGGGCTTGTAGAGATGGGTGGAATCAGTTGCCGGGGCATACTGGCGGACCAGGCCAAGGTCGTCCAATATCCAGAAAGAACGTCCCGATGTGGCCGCGATCAGGTCGCCCTTGTGCACGCGCAGATCCGTGATGGGCGTCACGGGAAGATTGAGCTGGAAAGGTTGCCAGCTGGCCCCTCCGTTCCAGGAAATATATACCCCGGTTTCCGTACCGGCAAAGAGCAGGTCTTTGCGCTGTTCATCCTCCCGCACCACCCGCGTGAAAGCACCATAGGGTATCCCGGCATTGATGGCTGTCCATGTTTTCCCGTAATCCGTTGTCTTGTACAGACCCGGCGTATGGTCATTGAATTTGTAGCGTGTGGTGGCGATATAGACAGTTGATGGACTATGAGGTGATACTTCAATGGCATTGACCAGGCATTCCTTCAGGCCAGCAGGCGTTACATTCTGCCAGCTTTGACCACCATCCCTGGTCACATGCACGAGTCCGTCATCGCTGCCTGTCCAGATCACGCCTTTTTCATGGGGCGATTCCATCACATAGGCCAGGGTCCCGTAGTTCTCCGCGCCCACGGCTTCATTGGTATAGGGAACGCCCGGCTTGCCCTGTTTCGATTTCTCATTACGGGTAAGGTCACCCGAAACTTCCTTCCAGGTCTTCCCCATGTCGGTGGTTTTGAGGAGTACCTGTGCCCCATGGTAAAATGCGTTCGGCTCGTGTTTACTCCAGATGATCGGTGCGTTCCAGTTGAAGCGGTACTTCATATCCTTGGCATCCATGCCCAGGTACTGGATCGGCGCGGCCATGACATTGGTGGACGCATTGGCTTTCGTGTCCAGCACTTCAATCGTGCCCTGGTAACTGCCGCCCATCACATAACGCGGATCGTCCGGGTTGAAAGCCAGGAAAGCGCTTTCGCCGCCGGCGGAATAGGCCCAGCTGCTGCGGTTGATACCGCCGCTGCCAAGTTCCCGGTGCGCGATGGATACCGACGTGTTGTCCTGCTGGCCGGCGTAAATCCGGTAGGGAAACTGGTTGTCCACGTTTATCCGGTACAGCTGCGCGGTTGGCATATTGCTTTGAACAGACCAGCTATTGCCGCCGCTCACACTCACCACGGCGCCGCCGTCATCGGCCAGGATCATGTTCTTCGGGTTGTTGGGGTTGATCCACAGATCGTGATGGTCGCCATGCTGGGTATCCATATCCTGCCAGGTTTTTCCGCCATCGATCGACTTCAACGCCGGCGCACTCAGTACATACAATGTGTTTTCATCCTGCGGATCGGTAAAGAGTTCGATATAGTACCAGGCCCTTTGTATGAGGCGATGGTCGTTGGTAACCCGGCTCCAGCTGTTACCCGCATTGTTGGATACAAAAAGCCCCCCCGTTTCTTTTTCGGAATCACTCTCGATCAGCGCATATACCTTTTCCGGGTTCGACCGGCATACGGAGATGGCCATTTTGCCCATTTCTTCGGGAAGCCCGCTTTTCATTTGCTCCCAGTTCAGGCCCCCGTCCGTTGATTTATACAGGCCGCTGCCTGGGCCACCGCTTATAACCTGCCAGGGCCTGCGCCCGTGTTCCCACATGGCCGCGTACAGGATGCGGGGATTGGTCATATCCATCGACAGTTCCACACAGCCTGTCTTGTCATCAACAAACAGTGCCTTGGTCCATGTCTGTCCACCGTTGGAAGAGATATAAATACCCCTGGCCGCGGAATGGCTGTACAGCGCACCCTGAACGGCCACGTACACCAGGTCCGGGTTCTTTGGATGAACGATGATCCGCGAAATATGCTGGGTGGAGTCCAGTCCGATTTTTTTCCAGGTCTTCCCTGCATCGGTGGACTTATACACGCCATCTCCGTGATGGGTCATCACCCCGCGAACGGCATGTTCGCCCATGCCCACATAAACCACGTTGGGATCACTTTCGGCAACGGCAATCGCGCCCACCGAACCCGTCTTGAAAAAGCCGTCGGATATATTCGACCAGGTATTACCCATGTCCGTCGTCTTCCACAAGCCGCCGCCCGTTGTGCCCATGTAATACGTATTGATATCTCCCACCACACCGCTGGCCGTAACGGAACGGCCACCGCGGAAAGGTCCTATATTCCTCCATTTCAGGGGCTTGTAGATGGCATTGAAATCAGTGGCCGCAGGAGCCGGGGCAGCCGCGGATTTGGTTTGTTTTTTCTGTGCGAAGGAAGGCATGATCAGGCAGGTAGCCATGACCGTGAGCAGGAAAACGTCACGCATAAGCAGGGGTTATTCCTGCAATATAAGTAAGAGTTGTCGGTTGACAGTTTACGGATGACGGAAACAGCCGGGATTGCGTTTCATTGACTATCTTATGCGGCTCAATTTCAACCGTCAACCGTCAACCGTCAACCGTCAACCGTCAACCGTCAACCGTCAACCGTCAACCGTCAACCGTCAACCGTCAACCGTCAACCGTCAACCGTCAAC
>Ga0114938_1001001_pt1 | contig 20309 bp, 29 predicted proteins | sample AshMeaBigSpring_FD_88675 | JGI IMG/M metagenome (GOLD analysis project Ga0114938, IMG submission 88675) | Groundwater microbial communities from Big Spring, Nevada to study Microbial Dark Matter (Phase II) - Ash Meadows Big Spring | ecosystem: Environmental > Aquatic > Deep subsurface >...
GATCACGAGGAGGAGTGCAAGCTCTGAATTTAAGTCCTGGTGAACGGCGGCCGTAACTATAACGGTCCTAAGGTAGCGAAATTCCTTGTCGGGTAAGTTCCGACCCGCACGAATGGCATAACGATCTGAGCACTGTCTCAAGCATAGACCCAGTGAAATTGCAATATCGGTAAAAATGCCGATTACTCACAGCAAGACGGAAAGACCCTATGAAGCTTTACTATAACTTGGTATTGTGTCGTGAATCATGTTGCGTAGGATAGGTGGGAGACTATGATGTCTGGATTTTGGTCCAGATGGAGTCAACGGTGAAATACCACCCTTTATGATTTACTACACTCACCCCGTCCAATTTTCTTGAAACATTTTATTATGTTTATTTTTCTTTACCTTTACTTGGGTGGAAGAAAAATATTTATCGAGGAAGTCGGACGGGGGACAGTGCTTGGTGGGTAGTTTAACTGGGGCGGTTGCCTCCTAAAAAGTAACGGAGGCGCGCAATGGTTGGCTTAGACCGTATGGAAATCGGTCGTGACGTGTATTCGCACAAGCCAGCCTGACTGAGAGACCTACAAGTCGATCAGAGTCGAAAGACGGTGAAAATGAACCGGCACACACGCATGGAAGTGGTGTCGATCAACGGATAAAAGTTACTCTAGGGATAACAGGCTGATCATGCCCAAGCGTCCACAGCGACGGCATGGTTTGGCACCTCGATGTCGGCTCGTCGCATCCTGGGGGTGAAGAAGCTCCCAAGGGTTTGGCTGTTCGCCAATTAAAGCGGTACGCGAGCTGGGTTCAGAACGTCGTGAGACAGTTTGGCCCCTATCTGCTGTGAGCGTTGATATTTGAAAGGACTCTTCCTTAGTACGAGAGGACCGGGAAGAACGAACCTCTGGTGTACCAGCTGTCAGACCTACTGGCATAGACGCTGGGTAGCTACGTTCGGACGAGATAACCACTGAAAGCATCTAAGTGGGAAACTCACCTTAAGATGAGATATCAGACCCCTCGGAGAATACGAGGTTGATAGGTCGCAGGTGTACGGACAGTAATGTCTTCAGCCGAGCGATACTAACGGTCTAACTTTGTATTTTTAATTCGCTTTTGTGTGCATTTAACGTATGCATTGCTCTTTACTCATCGCATCTTTTTCTTAGTGTATAGTGTGTCAAGACCTCCGAGTTGTCTCGAGTGTCTTGGTGCCTTTAACGCGGGTGGTCACCTGTTCTCATTCCGAACACAGAAGTTAAGCCCCGTCGTGCCGATGGTAGTGCTCCTTGAGAGTGCAAGAGTAGGTAGGTGCCAGGACTTTCGAGATAACTATCTCAAAAGATTATCCCTCCAGAAATGGAGGGCTTTTTGTATCTTCGCTCAATCTTCACAGATACGCCTTGTGTAGTATTTTTTCTGGCTATACTACACTTCTAGTGTATTTATTATCTATTTTCTATGCGATATTTTCTTTCTTGTGCGGCGACTCTCTTTTTTGGAATGACTGCTTTTGCTGCTGATATAAGTTCTCTTGCTGGTACTTCTTGGGAATTAAATACTTATGATGAGCAGGCTGCTACTGGTACACTTTCTTTTACTGAAGATACGATGCATAGTCGTTTTTGTAATAATGTTAGCCAAAAATATACGTATACTGGCACTACTCTCGTTTCAGCTGGTGACGGTATTTCCACTATGATGTACTGCGAAGGTCTTCCGATGACACTGGAGAATACTTTTATACTCGATACTGCAGCACAAGTTCTTCTTATTGCCAATACTCTTACCATTACTACCTCTGCGAATCATATATTTGTTTTTAACAAGGTAATACTTACGTCTGTAGATCAGTTACCAGCAAGTTGTATCAGTGCTCTCGATGAGTGCAAAAATGTCTGTCATCGTGGAGATAATGGGCTCTGGGCTTGTACCAAAATGGCTTGTGAAACCAAGGTAGCTCCAGAGTGTACTCAAATAAAAGACGAAGCTCGAATATGTACAATGGAATATATGCCAGTGTGTGGTGTTGATGGTATCACCTATGGCAATGCTTGTTCAGCTGGTAATGTGGCTATCGCTCATATTGGAGAATGTACTCTGATTGTGGGTGGAGATTCAGATGAACATGGTTGCAAAGCATCAGCAGGATATATATGGGATGCTATTTATAGACAATGTGTTCGTCCGTGGGAGAAGAAAATAGTCTTTGATTTTGCTGTAAATAATCAGATTACGAGAATGATAACTATCGAGAGTTTTCGCCCAGCAGATTTGGTAACTCGCCAAGAAGCTGCAGCTCTCTTCGTACGAACAGCTGAAAAACTCTATGATAAAAAATATGCTTCTTTTTCCGATAATTGCAACATCCTTTATAAAGATGATGCTACCATTTCAAAAGATTTCAAAGAGATAGTCTATAGTGCTTGTGCACTTGGTCTAATGGTGGGTAACCAAGGGTATTTCTCACCAGAATGAACATTAACTCGTGGACAGGCATTCAGTGTTCTCTCAAAGATGATTGATGTGCCTGTTACGAATCCTTTAGATCTTCAACGTTCCAATGAAGCGATTACACGAGGTGAACTAATAGAACTGATCCAGACTACTTACCACAACAAAACGATATAATAAAAATACCCCTCCAGGGATGGAGGGATATTTTGTGGAGTTATTTTCCGTGTTTCTCATAATTTTCTAGAATCATCTCGAGTTGCTCTCTATGATTTTCTGGGAGATTTTCTCTCCCAATACCCCTGAGAATACCCATAATAGCGGCATGGATTTCGGGAATATCTTTTTTTTCATCACCGATATGAGAGATACAGAGATAAGTACCAGTCATACAACCAAATGTCCCGACGACTACTGCGGTTCCTGGGAGTCTTTGAGGTAACTCGTGTTCTATTTTTTTGGAGAGATAGTAACTGAATTTGGGATTCAGTGTGATACGGTCATCATTTTCGTCTGTTTTTGGCTTGAGAAGTCGGAGGTCACAAACGACCGCTTTTTGATGTTCTGTATCTTGAGTATTTCCAGTGATTCGCATGATATCCGTATTGACCATTTTAAGGGTCTCCTGCGCTTTTTCTGGATGATGATAGGTAAATTGTCCACACTGCTCTGCTGTTGCAAATGGGATGCCTTTAAATCATTTTGTATCACCATCCCCTGCTTTTACCTGTTCGAGATAACCAATAGCCTTGTCGACTGATATCTTTGTTGCTTTTTTCAGCGTCCCTGCATCCAGTTCTACAAGAGAAGTAATACGGAAACCATAGCTTCCATCCTCAAATTCAAATGGAGAGACATCAAGAATCATTTTAGTATCAAATCCAGGGATTATTTCTGCGAGACTGGCTCGGAGACTCCCTGTGTCTGGAGTATAGGCAAGAAGGTGTTCATTGGTGTGCATTCCTTGATGAAATGCTTCATATTCTGCTTCCACTGGAATTCCAAAGAGGTTGAGAGCGTAGGTATGGATTTTGAGGGGCTCCTCAGACTGTATTTGTTTATCGACAAAAAGTGTACCGCCAGTCATGCCTTTGTGATCTTTTTCACTCGAATGAAGTCAGGATTGTATGGTTATCATAGCGTGATGGACTGTAAGGAATTGAGTAAAAAAGGCAAATGTTTGACCACTCGTTCGCCTGCATGGAGATTGGTTTCAAAATCATTGCCAGCGCTTTCATCTGCATGATCAGAAATAACTTTTAGCGCTAACAAAGGTATATTATAGTGGTGAGCTACTTTAGCGAGAGCTGCACCTTCCATGTCGACGAGCTGTCCACCCTTAGCTTGGAGTGATTCTCGGAGATTTCCTGAATTTACAAATTGGTCACCTGTGACGAGAAGTCCATGTTTCAATTCTGGATGCTCTACTGTGGTGAGTTGGAAGAGAGGATAGAGTCTTTTTTGTGCCTCGTCGTCTCCTTCAATAACCCCATCATGCTCTACTGTATGTGTGATGAGTACGACATCTCAGAAGGTGAGATGTGGCGAGAGACTTCCTGCGAGACCTATGTTGATAATTGAAGATATTGTGTATCTTTCTAGTACTTTTGTGAGCATCATAGCTGCACTGACTTTGCCGACAGAACTAATAGCAAATACAAAATTTTCATACTCTACTATCTCTCCTACTTTCATAGACTGTGTGTATCCAAGTGATTGTATGATTGGCAGCATTTCTTCTGCGAGAGCAGAGATAATAAGGATTTTTTTAGTCATATTGAATGGTTGAAAATATTTCTACAGGTGCTATTTTTTGTCTTCACTCGAGAAACAGTAATTCTATCAGAACACCAGTATATATACTCGTTACTCTGCATTTTTTTACCAGCTCAATTGCGGCCTGAAGTGTTCCTCCTGTTGCTAATACGTCGTCGACAATCAGTACTATATCGTTTTTTGTCAGGAGATCATTTCGTATTGTCAGAGTCGCCTCACCATATTCGAGTTTGTACTGACTTTTGTGGATTATTTCTGGCGGGAGTTTCCCCTCTTTTCGTATCATTATAAGAGGCAGTTGATATTTCTCTGCGAGCATTCATGCGAGCAAAAATCCTCGTGCATCTATTCCAGCGATAGCAGTAATATTTTTACTGTATATATACTTTCAGAACTCTTCAATAATATGCTTTCTCCCCTCCACATGAAAAAGAAGTGGTGATATTTCACGGAACAGTACTCCCGGTTTTGGGAAGTCTTGGTAATGTCAAATGAGGGATTTTATATTTTTGAGCATACAAGGAGTATACTCAATTTATAGCTTTTACCAGAGTGTTCTTTTTCCTGATGAACCGAATTGAGACAATAAATTTGTCACTGGTTTGAATAGGCCATTTGTATGTAGTCATGATTTAAATATTAATGGTGTTACTGTCTTCATCTCTTCTGTAATGTTTTGCGTTTTTCCGGAAGATGTTTGTGATAAATATATCAGATTCATACCTACTATAAATTCTATAATTTCCCTCATGTCGATATAGAATTGAATAAATCATCAGAGATTTTTTGTAATATCACTATTTGTGTTTATATCGAGATATTTATCGTTGATAATTCTTTTGATATACATCAAATTATCTTGTATGAGAAATTCATATTTATTACCTGTTTTTTTTGTCAGTTGTACAACGCGGTCCATAAAAGCTGGTGTTATAATCATTCGACTCGAGACAGCATCTTGACATTTTACATCAAACATCTTTTCAAAATCAGTGTTTTCGAGTTCGATTCTGTGCTTTTTAAATCATATTTTTTGTACGAAGAAAATACTTAATCATATTCACATGCCTATTAAGATACCGAGAAAAAAGTTTTCAAGACCTATAGCTATAACGGCAATACTTAAGATAGTGGCTACTATTGGTACGATGAGATTTGTCGATCACAGTGTATCAAGTGAATCCTTTTGAATGAGTATATCATTTTGCAACGGAATACGTGCATTTGGGAAATGAACTCTCATTAAATAACAATGATTAGTAATTACTGTTCTTCTTCTTTTTCCAGTTCCTGTCACTTGTGATGTTTGTAATTCAAAGCCATGGACAGTAAATCTTTTATTATCTTTTTCTACATCAAAATATATAGAATCTTCAACAATATCGAGATCAGTATAAGACTTTAAGAGGCCTTTATTTTTCAGTACATCTAATTCATCAAAAGAGTATTGAGCATCATGACTGTATTGTAATTTTGAATAGAGCATCGGACACATACGAGAGAGAATATCTCTTTTGAGAGGAGTTTCGATTTTTGAAGCAAATTTATTGTAAAGAGCGTACAAACCTCCTATACAGAGAACAGTAAAAGTTACAAACACAGGATAAATCGAGTCATCTTCAGATCCAATTTTATATAGTATACCTTGTAAAATGTCCCCCTTTCACAGTATTAATGCGAGAATGACTGATACAGTAATGCTTCAAAAAATAATACCAAATTTCCATTTGTGGCGTTTCTTTCTGTGAATTTCTATTTCTTCAATTTTTCCTTGGACTTCAGGAGCACGAAACAGAGTATTGAGACTATTTATCTCGTTTGTATTGAGTTTATTTGAGATATCGGGGAGGAGAGAAAAATCGATGGAGAACATATCATGATTTTATTTTGCAAAAATTTCCTTTGCATCGATTTTTTCTCCTTTTGCACTCTCATCAGCTTCAAACATCGTGAATTCGGGAATTGTCATCATTTTTGCGACGATATTTGAAGGAAACATCTCTTTTTTATTCATCAGCACTTTCACAGCTGCATTATAGGCACGGCGTGCACCCTGGAGGCGGTCTTCGAGTTCAGTCCATTGTGTTTGAAGTTCAAGAAAATTCGCACTTGCCTTGAGGTCTGGATAGTTTTCTGCAACAGCAAAGATGGATTTTATGCCATTCTGAAGTTCATTTTCTTGTGCAAAACGTTCTTTACTTGTTTTATTGGTATTCGAAAGCAGTTGTGCGCGCATTTCAGAGACATGCATCATAATGCTAGACTCATGTCCCATATATTGTTTGACGATTTCTACGAGATTTGGGATAAGGTTGTATCGATTTTGTAAAACAGTATCAATCGCAGAAAATGATTCTTGTGTGGTATTCTTGATATGTATAATTGAGTTATAGGTGGCTACCACATAGAGAACGGCAATAATCCCTAACCCCCCAATACCAAATAGTATATTAGTGAATTCACCAAAAAGACCAAATACCTGAGTGTCCATAAAAAGAAGATAAAAAATAAAATACACATATATTGTAACATGTATTTTTTTAATGTCAATTTTTATTGTGCTTGATATATTCCTGATTTATCCTGAATATAGATGACATTTTTTTTATTGGTATTTGTCGAAAGACCCTCCTTTACAACGGTAAAGAAATTATTTGTCCTTTCACGGAGAGTCTCGGATGCTTTTTTTTCTAATATGTCAATTTGAGGAGTTGCTTGTATGTGCTTCTTCACTTCTCCAGAAAGTATCTCAACTCTTCGTGTGATCTCAAGAGGATACCACTGCTTGATCGTGTATCATCAAAAAGAATATATTCTATGAGATACGAGGGCTATAGAGGCATATTTTTCTGAGAGTAATGGAAGAAGCACAAATCCTATGAGGGATATGCATCCTATTATAAGTATCCACGATGTTGCATAACGAAGAAAGAATCGTATTTTTTCTAACATATATAATTATTCCCCCAAGAGATCGGAAACAGAGCTATTTTTTTGGAGCGCTTCGTGAATTGCAGTGACATCAGTGTCATTTATCTGTCTTGTCGTTGTAATACCATTACCCATCATAGTGAGATTATTGTGAGTCATGCCATTCATAAAATTTACTTCTGCATGAATACGGATTTCTTTGTGTGTGTGAGGGCATCGTATCATTAAATCAATCCCATGCATAGTCATGTTTATGAGAGAGACATGGCTCTCAGTGATAGGTTGAGAGGGGTTATTTTGATTATAGTTTTGTATAGTTGAGTCAATAATAGTTTTGAGAATAATGTAGTTCATAGTAAGAATAAAAGGAAATGCGCGTAGTTGCTACGTGTATTATAATCGTCCCCCCTTTGAATTGCAAGTATTTTGTTTTCTCCCTTTGGCACAATATGTGCTTTTATCTTCTGATATATTTTGATATTTTTATTGCACTTGATACATCTTTTTTTATGATGAGTATATGTCCCCATATTCGACGTGATTTTTTATTACAGATCCTGTCAGTAATAATCGATTTGATTATTCCTTGAGACAATATCCAACGATATATGTTCCTGAACTCATAGAGGGCGATCTTGACGATATACAAATATCGTCAGACACGTATGCTATTGAGACTCTTGTTTGAGAAAATTTACAATCAGAAAAAGGATTACAAAATTTTATCTTTCTCAAAAATGCTCGTGTTCCTACCTGGATATGCGATAATCATAATCACGCGTTCGTTTTTTGGTATGAAGCTCTTCAGAAATTCTATATTCAAGAAGGTAGTCTTTTGGTCCATATTGACCAACATACAGATCTTGCAACACCTACAGTTTTACCCATGAATAATGATCAATGAATTATGAACAATAAAGGAATTTGCTGATTTAAAAATTTAGAAGAAGTCCAAAAATATACAAACACAGTGCTCACGATTGCTGATTTTATTGTTCCTGCGCTTGCGACAGGACTTCTCTCTGAAGCGTTGATGGTGACAGGCGAAAACAGAGAAGGAGTTGGAACATTTATCTGGGAAAATTATCAATTACAAAAAGCTATAAACCATAAACTAAAAACTATACATTCAGTCATAGTTGATCTGGATCTTGACTATTTCTCTCAAGGATTCGATGAGGTTGAGACATTTTCGACTGTTCGGTATTGGCTTGCGAGAGCAGATATTATTACTATTGCTACGAGCCCTCTTTTTATACCTCAAGACACAGCTATCGGTATTTTGAAAAGTTTGCAAAAAGATCTCCTTTTACTATAATCCCTGTACTTTCTCTGATGATGGCGCCTTGGTAGAGCGGTTATACAGGAGCCTGCAAAGCTCTGGAGGCCGGTTCGACTCCGGCAGGTGCCTCCAAAAATTTATAAAAGCCTCTTTTTCAGAGGCTTTTTCTATACATCATCTATAAACTTTTTATTTTAGCATTTTTCTTGATCGATCAAAGATGGATTTTCTCTTTCTCTATCTTTATTTATGAGTATAAATAAACGCTATTGAAATCAATAATGTGAATGTGATCAAACAAGGAATACTGATATATAAAATATAGTTTCCTATGCGTGATAGTCTCCATTTCTTAGATATCTTTCAGAAGAAATAAAACAATCTCGTATGTCATAATTTTTGATACGCAAATATACATACTTGTGTTAGAAGTGTATATCAGAAAAGAAGTATGAGTCCGACTATTCCACATGCATAGATGAGATAATTGTATGGTTTTTTGCCATAATATAACGTTACATCATTTTGTTCGGGTATAATCAACATAAATGAAGGAGTAGTACGATAGATTTTTTTTGCACCGATAACTTGCCAATTTTGATGATAGGCAAATTTTATCAATACTGGTTGTCAAATACAGTCTGTCTGGATATGTATCTTTTCTCTCTCTACAAATTCTTTTACAGTACAATCACTATTACTACTCTGGAGTGATGCTTGGTGAGAATTATCAGGATCGTATATAACAAATGGTGAGGTCTCAGAAAAATATTGATACCATCCTTTTGTGAGGACTTTCCAGCTTTTCATATCATATGCTTGTATCAGCTTTCTTTTTAATGGTACGACATACTTATTGGATGTATTTTGAGTGGCAAAGAGTGTATAGAGATCGAATGTTTTTATGGGAACAAAGTAGCTCGGATTATCGAGATAGTCTGCGTGTTCCTTTGGTGCGATAACGAGAGCGGTATTGCTCAGATTCATGTATTCCCAAAATCGATGTACGGTGATTTTTTTCTTATCTATACTTCTTCAGGTCCATATTCCTTGAGAAGTAAAACTTGAGCCTGAAAAAAGACTGTCATATAAACTTGCTCGAGAAGTGACACGAAATAAATCACCTTTAAAATAAGAGAAGACTCTTGGAGGTTGAGATATTTCTTTGTTATTTGTCTGAGTATCAAAATTCTCTGAAAGAAATTTGGAAGTCATTTGTACCGATTTCCATTCTTTTCTACTCTCTGCTCCAATAAAATTGTGCCCAGAAGTTCCTTGATACCGATAAAAGAGGTTATTGGCCTGAACGTAATAATATGTGAACACAGGAGTGGCTATGATAATACATGAGAGCAATATTCGTACATTTTCTTTTGCAGTACCTTTATATATTTGTCCGATACTTGCTGATAAAAAGAACAAAACAAAGAGATAGAGAATTGGGAGAAATCGAACACCAAACCCCATGAATTTAAAGAGAAAAAACTCCATTGATACAACTACTCACCATAAGAAAAATATTTGAGCTTCTGAACTTTTTTTCCAATTAAATAAGAGATGTATAAGAGTACATAGAAAAAGAACCGCAAATGGTAAAAGCATCTTCGGTATCAGATAATAAAAACTGATTCACCAACCATAGGTACTTCCGATAACTTGTGATACAATCATCGAACCATCATGTACATATTTGCTATTGAGATAGAAACCTATTGCCCATGTACAAAAGAGGAGTCCACTTGTGAGCATGATTCTCACAACCAAGGCAGTTCGTTTTCAAAAAGTGAGATTGTGCCAAAAAGTTTCTTGCTCGTTGTCGCCTCGCATTCTTATAAATAAAAATCATAATCATAATAGAAAACCAACAGCAAATGAAACGGGATGAGAAAAACCAACCAGTGCTAGAGTAATGATAGCATAGGGAACATATTTTTTATTTTCAAAAGCTTTGAATAAAAAACCACAAAATAATACCAGTAATAGTATTGAGAGACTATGCGCGAATTCTCCTGAGAAAATACTTCTCAAATTCCCTCCAAAAGCAAAATGATCATCATGAAAGAGATATGCAAGCGAGAGTAGAGACCCAAATATGGGACCTGGACGTGGTACTCGTGCCTGTAATAGTGTCCAATATATTGCAAGAGGCAATCCGACAGCGCCAAGAATAAAAACTATCTTGAAAGCAACTCCAGATCCAACAAATATATCAAAGAGATATATGAGTATAAAAGGGAAAATCGGATATGATTGGAAGAGTTGAAAACCTGCAAAACTCGCATCTGACCAACCTGATATTTGCCAATTTGGTAACAATATTTCTTTGAAATCAATATAATTTGCAAAATGATAAGGCACATCTCCACCTATAGGTATAATCTCTCTTAATAACCATTCCATTTTGAGGCCATGAAACAAAAATGCATAGATTCATATCAGCACTAAAATATCGTATATATAAGATTGATGAGTTATTATCCACTGTATATGTCATTTTTTACTCAAGAGATGTTTCCAGTATTTTTGTATATCTGTTCGTGTTTCTCGGAGAGTTCTCTTTTTATGGAATATAATTTTTATTCTCTTATAGAGAGAGGTTGTTTTTTGTGTAACAAGCGTTTTATTGTTCGTGCTCTCTTTCTGCATAGTTTCGATGGTATAAAGATAGTGTCTAGAGTATAGTACAACTACTCTATGTTCCAAAACTTTTCATCGAGTTGTGTAATTGACAAAAACTACTAGAATCCTGTTATTATTTTATTTTCTCATTTTATGAATCCATCTGTTACATTGCATACCAATCATGGCGACATTACCCTGGAGATATTTGCTGACAAAGTCCCAAAGACTGCTAAAAATTTTGTTGAACTTGCCAAGCGAGGGTATTATACGGGCACTATTTTTCATCGTATTATTTCTGACTTTATGATTCAAGGTGGAGACCCGACGGGTACTGGTCGATGAGGGGAAAGTATTTATGGGGCGAGATTTGAGGATGAGTTTCATCCTGAACTTACACACAAGAAAGGTGTGATATCTATGGCAAATGCTGGTCCAGATACAAACGGAAGTCAGTTTTTTATCGTTCATGCTCCAGAAACATCCTGGTTGGATGGTAAGCATAGTATTTTCTGAGAAGTTATTGAAGGGCTCGATAGGGTGGATATTATTGCACAAGTGCCAACTGATAGTGGAGATAGACCGTTTAAGAAAGTGGAAATTCTCAAGGTGACAGTGAAGGAGTAAAAAAGAGAGAACAAAAACCCTCTCTGTTATAAGGAGGGTTTTTGTTTCGTTGAGATGTGTATTTTATACTGGAGTCGTGATCGTCGTCTGTTGTGCAGATTGCTGTATGAGTCACTCAATTCTCAGAGTGATGTGGTCCAGGATAGCAAGAGTGATATCCCTTTTCATAGTATCTACGTTTTTCTTTGCGAGAACGATTGCCTTTTTTTCAGCAATGCGTGCTTGTACTTCTACAAGTGCTTGTCTTTGTATTTCAGCAGGAACTCCAGCGAGCTTTTTGGTGAGTTGCTCCATGACTTTATCGAGACGAACCTGGTATTTTTCGATGAGTTTATCACGGATCAGAGTTTGCGCATCCGCCAAGAGAGCATCTTCAGAGGGGGCCACCTCTTCAGTATTCACAGCGACTTTGTCTGTCTCAGACTCCTCTATTGGTGTTGTCGGAGTTGTTTCTGCTGATTTAGAAAATGTATAGACATCTTCTGTTACAGGAGAGGTTTGAGCCAATGATTGTCAAGCACAGAAAAGGATTACAACAAGAATTGTAGCGAGGAAAAAGTTTTTCATATGTTCGCAGTATAGGGATTTTTTACCACTTGACTAGTCCTGATTTGTGAGGATTGTGTGAAGAATCTATTTTTGCGTAACAAATAAACTCTTGATTTTAGATGGCTTCGTGCTATACTCTTTTTATAATTTTTTTTATTTCTTGACCCTATCCTGATTTTCGGGATGTATTTTTCTTATGGAAACTCCACAAAAGGTACGTGGTACGCAAGACTGGTTTGGTGAACAGCAACGCTATTATACTTTTATCAAAAAAGTATCTCGACATATCTTTCGACATTTTGGTTTTACACGTATCTCTACACCTATTATTGAAATGCGTGATCTTATCGTGCGCTCTGTTGGTGCTGAAACAGATGTTGTTAGCAAAGAACTTTATGAATTTCAGGATAAAAAAGGTCGTGACATTGTACTAAAACCCGAGTCTACTGCTGGAGTGATGCGCTCATATCTGGAGAATTTTACCCAGGAGCCACAACCTGTCTATCTCTACTACATTGAACCACACTTTCGTTATGATCGTCCTCAGAAAGGGCGTTTTCGACAGTTTCACCAGCTCGGTGCTGAGATTATTGGTGAACGTGATCCTATCCTCGATGCTGAGAATATTCATATGGCTGTCAAAATACTCCGTGATTGTGGTATCGGTGGTAAATTTACTCTCAAAATTAATACTCTTGGCAATACCAAGGAACGTGAAGCATATGTTGCCGAGTTGCAAGCATATTTTCGTGGAAAATCTCACCTCCTCGATGAGGTAGATAAGGCACGTATTGAAAAAAATCCTCTCCGTCTCTTGGATTCCAAAAATCCTGATGTTCGTGAGATCCTTCCCTACGCTCCTCAACTCAAGAATTTTTTTAAAAAAGACACACTTGCTTACTATGATTCTGTCAAAGAATATCTCGATATTCTCGGTATACCATACGTCGAAGATCCTACTCTTGTACGATGACTAGACTACTATTGCGATGTTGTCTTTGAATGTGTTGATAATTCTGGTCGTACTCAAGATGCCTACTGTGGCGGTGGACGCTATGACGGTCTTGCAACAAGTCTTGGTGCTCGAAACCCTATTCCTGCCGTCGGTTTTGCTATGGGGGTCGAACGTCTCATAGACTCTATGAAAGAATCGGGCCTCTCTATTGTCAATAAGGATATACTTGATCTCTACTTTATCCAAGTCGGTGATGAAGCGAAAAAAATTGCTCTTCCTCTGAGTATCGAGGCACGTGATCGTGGGCTCAAGGTTTCTGCGTCATTTGGATCTCCATCGATGAAGACACAGCTCAAGAAAGCGAATCAACTCAAGGCGCGCTATGTTGCTATTATTGGTATTATGGAAGCACGACGTGGTGTTTGTCAGCTCAAGGATATGACTACAGGTACACAAAAAGAAGTCAAACTCACTGATCTAATCAGTTCGATGGTGGATATTGTTGGAGAGAAAAATCTGGATTTCTATGATCCAGCGAAAGAGCTCCTTCTGACGGCACCAGGAGAAACGATATAGCATAAAAAATATCCCCAGCAATGGGGATTTTTTTGAGAAGGCCATCTTTTCGGGAAGTATGCATCTGAGGTAGGACTATGCTGCGAGGAGATCTTCTGCTAATTTTGCTGTTTTCTTGAGTACATGCTGAGTATGTGATCGGTAGAGTTGTTTTTGGGGAGCATTGTTTGGTGTGCTTGCGAGAAGGTGAGAGATATTCTCATGTGTAGCGGGTACGTATTCTGTTGATTTATAGTGTTTTGGGATTTCTAGAAGGGGAGGGAGTCGGGTAAAGGGTGGCGCTTCAAATGCACTACCGTCTGCTATCTTTTTAATATCTCATTCATACGCTGGTATAAATACTCCATGTTGAGACAAAAAAAGTATCTGAAATACTGCTGATTTTGCTGTTATTTGAATGCGAAAAAATCCTCATCGTGATGGATTTTTTGCATGAGGGAAAGTGTGTATGATATGTTCTTGTGTGAGAGTTGCTATGTCTTGGATTGTGTGAGCATGTTTTTCTGCTATATCAACAATACTTCATGCGACTGACTCAATGCTTGCGAGGACATCTGCAAATCCAGCAATAGAAGGAATCACAGTACCAATACCATTTGCTTGCTGATAGTCTTTTTTGATATCCTGGATACGTCCTATCCCAATTGGTAGATCTACAGTCGTATTTGATACTTCATACATGACTCATACTGGCAAAATAGGCATGGAGAGTTCTGTATCTATATGTTGTGTCATGAGATTTGCTTCTGAGAGGAGAGATTGTAATTCTTTCATAAATCGTATACGAATATATTTATACTGATTATTTTTTAAGTGCAATACTCTTATGAGATAATCAATTTTTCACGAAAAGATAATTTTTTGTAAAAAATATTTGCTTTCAAGATTTTACGGAATATAATAGTTTTTGATTTTTCTATTTTTTACCTCTTTTTGAATATGAAAATACTCGATTCTCGCCATAGAGATATTCTTGATTTTCTTGCTGATAACCAGGAATATACGATTACATTGATGGATATTGGTCGTGCTGTAGGACTCGATCATCCACAAAAAGTCCTCGACAAATTGATGCAGCTTGAGCGACAAGGGTATATTGCCAAAAATCCCTTTTGATGATATCAGGTATTGAGAAGATATGATGAGACCAACCAGCTTGCATTGCCATTTTTTGGTTTTGCACAGTGCGGTAATGCTGGCAAGACTATCCTCGATGAATATCCACGTAAGCGACTCATGGTAGATACTGATATCGTGAATCCAAGCGAACAAGCAACATGTTTTATTACTCGTGCTAAGGGTGACTCTATGGAGCCATTTATTCATTCTGGTGATTTTGCACTCATACAAGTCCAATCTACTTTCGCTCCAGAAGACAAAGTATTGGTTGTCCATAATCAGAAACCAAAAATCAAAAAAATTCGTGCAGAAGGCGAACGCTGGGTATTGCATTCTCTCAATCAAGAACATTCCGATATTGTGGTAGAAGAATTTGATGCGACCAATATTGTCGGTATTGTTCGTAAGGTGTTTCCTGCGACTGCTTTTGATGTGTAACTTGTTTTAAGTTAGAGCAGAAGTGGAAGATAGAAAAAGGAATGATTGTTTTTCTGACTCAAGTACCTAAATAGTCACATTCTTACGTACTGTGTAATTATCGTTTTTTCGGATAAAAAAGAAAAATGCAAAAATTGCTTGCATTTAGAAAAACCTCACTATAATCCCTGACATATCACATATCCCTCTGATTTTCGTGCACGAACCTATTAGATAACCTGTCCGTGTATGCCGTATAGCCAGTCTATGCGGTTTTCTTGTGTCTTTTATCTTCTTTTTTTTACGCTATGTCTGCGAAAAATACCTCAAAACCTGCTAAAAAAGCAGGCGCTACTGTGTCTAAAAAACCTGTAACCAGTAAGAAAGTAGCTCCCAAAAAGAGCACTCCGCCTGTTAAAAAAACAGAGAAGGTAACAAAAAAGCCCGTGGCTCAAAAAGTCACAAAGCCTGTTGTTGTCGCAAAGAAAACAGCGAAGCCAGCTCCAAAGGCAAAACCTGTTGCTACAAAGAAAGTGCCTGCTCCAAAAGCTCCTGTTGTTGCAAAGAAAACAGCGAAGCCAGCTCCAAAAGCCCCAAAGGTTGCTTCAAAAAAAGCAGTATCAGCGAAGCCAGAAGCGGTTCTCGTGGCAAAACCTCGCAAAGCCCCTGTAATGCGTCATGAGACACCAACGCATGGAGCTATGTATGTGCGTGCAGGTCGACATTTTTATACTGAGGATCGTTCGATCCTTGAAATGCCTGAATTGATTGCAGCCCAACTGGATTCGTACAAAACTTTTGTGGAATATGGTCTTCGAGAAGCTCTTGAAAGTGTTTTCCCAATTTCGGATTTTTCTGAAGAACGTGTAGAAATTCATTTTAAAGATTTTGAAATTGAAGCTCCTCGTTATACACCAAAAGAATGTCGTCGAAAAAATCTGAATTATGAATCATATCTTCGTGTCAAGCTTCAGATGCTCAATAAAGAAACAGGTGAAATCAAAGAAGATACTGTATTTCTTGGTGCTATTCCAGTGATGACAGAAAAAGGAACTTTTATTATTAATGGTGTAGAGAGAGTGATTGTTCATCAAATTATCAAAGCAGATGGTATCTCATTTGAAGCGGATGCAGGTGTTTATACAGCAAAAATCAAACCAAAAAAAGGTGCATGGCTCGAGTTTAGTGTTGATAAAAAAGGTATTATTACTGTCCGTATTGATAAAAAACGCAAGATGTCTGCGACGACTCTTTTGCGAGCTTTTGGGCTCGATAAAGATACAGAAATTATTCGTGCTTTTAGTGCAAATAAAGATCTCGTTGCAAAATATATTCAACCAACACTTGATAAAGATAAAACAAAGAAACAAGTCGAAGCATGGCATGCTCTCTACAAACTCATTCGTCCCGGCGATCTCGGAACTGATGAGCGAGTAGAAGACCTCTTCCGAACCATGTTTGCAAATCCAAAACGTTTTGATCTTGGAGAAGTAGCACGTCTTAAGATGGCTCGCAAATTAGGCGTTAATAATGTTTATGAATGAGATGGAAGATTTGTTTCTGTTGGTGACCTTGTTGCTACGATTGAATACCTCCTGAGACTTAATATAGGTGACTCGTCGGCTACTCCAGATGATATTGATCGCCTTGATAATCGACGTATTCGCTCTGTTGGTGAGCTTATTCAAGAAAAATTTCTTGTTGGTCTTGCTCGTATGGAACGAATTGCCAAGGATCGTATGACTGTTCTTAATCTCGATGAATCGAGTGCACGAAGCTTTATTAACCACCGTCCTGTTGAAGCGGTTGTAAAAGAATTTTTCTCAAGTTCACAACTCTCACAATTTATGGATCAGAGTAATCCTCTTTCTGAGCTTGCTCATAAACGACGTATTTCTGCCATGGGTCCAGGTGGTTTGACACGTGAACGTGCATCATTTGAAGTTCGTGATGTCCATCCAACACAATATGGTCGTATATGTCCTATTGCGACACCAGAAGGTCCAAATATCGGTCTTGTATTGCATTTTGCTTCTTTTTCTCGTGTTGATCGACATGGATTTATCCAAACTCCGTATCGTGTGATTGCTCACTTTGTTCCAAATGATGGTGTTTCTGCTGTCAATCGTATTACACTTGAAGATATTGTTGATAAGAAAGGCAAAGTCCTTGTGAAGGAGAAGGTTTTGATGACAAAAGAGCATGCTGAACTTCTCAAGAAAAATTATGCAGAGAAAGAAGTCCTTGTACGAGGATATCTCACTGATAAATATGAATATGTGGATGCATATGTGGAGCGAGATTTTACTATTGCTGAAGCGAATTCTCCTATTGATGTTTTTGGTAACTTTGCAGAAACTCGTCTCGGTGCTCGTCAAAATAGTGAGGCCACTTTTGTGTATGTTCGAGACATCACTCATATTGATATTTCTCCAAAACAAATTGTTTCTGAGACGACATCACTTATTCCATTTTTGGAACATGATGATGCTACTCGTGCAGAAATGGGCTCAAACATGATGCGTCAAGCTGTTCCTCTTGTGCGTGCTCAAGCGCCAATTGTTGGAACAGGTAATGAACGTGCTTTTGGTGAGAAAAGTGGTTATTGTGTTATCGCAGAAGATGATTGAGAAGTCCTCGGTGTTGATGCAAAACATGTTACTGTTCTCTATGCAAATGGTGAAAAGAAGACATATGAGCTTGTGACTTTTGAACGATCAAATCATGATATGGAAATTCACCAATATCCTCGTGTTTCACATGGACAAAAATTTGAGGCAGGTGATGTATTGATTGATGGTCATTCGATGCAAAATGGAGAACTTGCTCTCGGACGCAACCTCCGTGTAGCATATATGCCTTGGAATGGATATAACTTTGAAGATGCGATTATTCTCAATGCTGATATTGTTGAAAAAGAATATTTTACCCATGTCTCAATCGCTGAATACACGATGGATGTCCGTGAAACAAAACTCTGACCAGAAAGCACGACTGCTGATATTCCAAATGTTTCAACTGCTAAACTCCGTGATCTCGATGAAGATGGTATTATTCGAGTTGGTGCGTTCGTCAAAGGAGGTGATATCCTCGTCGGTAAAATCACACCAAAAGGTGAACAGGAGCTTTCTCCAGAAGAGAGATTGCTTCGCGCGATCTTTGGAGATAAATCAAAGGATGTCAAAGATTCTTCTCTCTATATGCCATCAGGAAGTGGAGGAAAAGTGATAGAAGTTCAGATTTTACGAAAAGAGGAAGGAGATAATCTGGCAAATGGTGTCTTTAAACAAGTCAAAGTCCTTGTCGCACAAACACGAAAGATTGAAGTAGGTGACAAAATGGCGGGTCGACATGGTAACAAGGGTATCGTCGCTCGTATTGTTCCAGCAGAAGATATGCCTCATACTGCGAGTGGAGAGCCAGTTGATATTATTCTCAATCCTCTTGGTGTTGTTTCTCGTATGAATATTGGTCAAGTGCTTGAGGCTCATCTCGGAGAAGCAGCACGTCAGCTCGGTATAACTGTTGCTACCCCAGTACTCAATGGTATCGAGATAGATATTATTCATGACCTTATGCAACAAGCAGGTATGGATCAAACAGGAAAAGTACAGCTCTATGACGGTCAAACTGGTGAACCGTTTAAAGAAAAAACTATGCTCGGAACGGTGTATATGCTCAAGCTCCATCATCTCGTAGAAGACAAGATCCATGCTCGATCTGTATGACCATACTCTATGGTGACACAGCAACCTCTCTGAGGACGTGCTCAAAACTGAGGTCAGAGATTCGGAGAAATGGAATGTTGGGCAATTCAAGGTTACGGTGCAGCGAATATTCTCCAAGAAATCCTCACCATTAAATCAGATGATATTACCGGTCGTACGCAAGCATATCGCGCTATTGTCAAAAACGAACCTATCAAACGTCCAAGTGTCCCAGAGTCATTCCATGTACTTGTCAAAGAACTGCAAGCCCTTGGTCTTAAGATGGATCTTCTTGAACAAAACGATCTTGATATCCAGAAACAGGTTTATGCTGATCGTATGGAGGAGGTGGAGACGCTCTCTGCTGCTAACAGTATTATAACTGAAAACGAATAACATTTTTTCTAACCTTTTTTCTATGTCTGCACAAAAAGATAATAACGAAGACGTTTTACCGCTCGAAGAAGCTCTCGATACTGAGCTAGATACAGAAGGGGCTGATGACTTCTTACTTGGAGATGAAGAAGATGATAAACATGTTTCAGAAGATGCTCTTCTTGATGATCTTCTTTGACCAGAGGAAGGAGATAATTTTCTTCTGGAAGATAATATGAATCCGTATCTCACTGATGAGATGACAGATTTTCTCAATGATCGAATCACTGATTATTCTGCAATTTCTAAAAATGCCGGTAAGCAAAATGTAACAGCCGGTAAAAACCTCAACAAAGTTCGAGGTATTGCTATTAGTATTGCAAAAAAAGATGATATTCTTCTCCAATCTCATGGAGAGATTCTTATCTCAGAAACGATCAACTATCGAACACAAAAACCAGAACGAGGTGGTCTTTTCTGTGAGCAGATTTTCTGACCACGCAAAAACTATGAGTGTGCGTGTGGTAAATATAAGCGAATTCGCTATAAAGGCATTATCTGTGAACGTTGTGGTGTAGAAGTTACAACGTCTCAAGTTCGACGACAGCGCATGGCTCATATCGAGCTGGCTGCTCCCGTAGCACATATTTGGTATCTTAAATCTGTCCCAAGTCGTGTTGGTCTTATGCTCGACATTCCTATCAAAAAACTTGATCAGGTAGTGTATTTTGCGGCATTTGTAATTACTGATGTTTTTGAAGATTTTCGTAAGGATGCATTTTCATCTCTTGAAGATCGTTATAAACAGACTCGTACAGAGATGCAAAAGGAATTCAATGGTATGATTAATGAGGCAAAAATTGCTCATGAAGCAGGAGAAATGAAAGAAAAAGCTGTTCGTGAAATGGAGAATGATTGTACTCGTCGTCTA